>Ga0153944_1000011_pt1 | contig 119350 bp, 113 predicted proteins | sample TSNJ028MetaG_FD_104703 | JGI IMG/M metagenome (GOLD analysis project Ga0153944, IMG submission 104703) | Attine ant fungus gardens microbial communities from New Jersey, USA - TSNJ028 MetaG | ecosystem: Host-associated > Fungi > Mycelium > Unclassified | place: USA: New Jersey, Wharton State... | reverse complement strand
AGTAAATGAATATAATTTAAATATTAAGAAACAAAAGATTGAACAAGAACTTGAAAAACAATATAGAAACGAAATTGAAAAAGAAATAAATAAAATCCGCAATATAAAAACCACAGCATGGCTAAGCAAGTTGCCACATAATGAAAGAAATTTACGATTCAATTCAGTTGATATAGAACTATTAACTAAAAATATAGAAAAACAAAAAATAAATGCTACTCAGAAAAAAGAATGGAAAAGAACCAAGGATATTCTAAATCAAACAGAAGCACTACTTTTAAATAAAGCTATTGAAACATCAGAAAATAATAACACAGAAGAACTTATTTTTTTTAATTTTTTGAAAGCTCAATTAATTGATTTAAAAGAGTGGGTAGAGAACCCGATCTGGAATAAATCAGGTTGGAGTTTTTTTTCCAAAAAAACTCCAGATGGTATTCAAAAAATTCGTGAGATTTTTAATGCAAAGCCATTTAACACTTCAATATCTGAAGTAAATATTGAGCAAAATAATTTTACGATGCTAAGTCTTTTTTTAGAAATATATCCCTTAATCCAGCAAAAAAATTCTTCTACTAAATATTTGCGAAGTTCAACAGTTAAGAATTTTTATCAGTTATTGCTCGAATCCTTAACACAAGTTAATAATCAATTTTTAACTTTGAATGAGCCTGTAGAAATGCATGGTACGGTTCAACCCACATGTTCCAATTCTTCTTTTTAAGGGCATTATTAATAACTAAGTTTTGATAAGTTATACACCTATTTATAAATGATTCCATGTTATTTAAAAATTAAAATCTTTTTATTTTAATTTAATTTTTTTTAATAACTTACAAAATAATTGTATTCGTTGCAAAATTACTGTAGCTTGTAATGCAGAATATAAATGCACGCTAACTCATTGAATAGTCTGTGCTTTAAGAGATTGCATCAACTATGAAAAACTTTCAAATCTTGATAAAAGTACAATGCAACAATGAACATAAATAAAATACATCTTAGTTTAAGAACTCTAATGCAAATGAAGTCCACTCGCGATGGGGCCAAATTCACGTTGTATCGACTGGCAAAAACTTTAAATATGCCACATTCTGTTTTGTTAAGATTAATCCATCTTGAACCCACTAAACGAGTCAATAATCCAAGAATTGATACCTTAAATAAAATTGTTGAATTTTTTAAATTAGATGGTTTCAATATTACAATAAATGATTTACTGATGGGACTTAATGACGAATCAGAGCTGACGATTCAAGATCAACCAGCCGTTTCTTTTAATACAGAAACCGAATTGCCACTTTATTCTTTTAATGCGCTTAAGCTCGATAAAATTGGCCAAATACGCATTAAGTTAAGTACCCAAACTCAACATCTAATTGCTTTGCAATCCGAACAAGAAATTAAGCCAATTTTTAAAAAAGGTTCTATTTTTATCGTTGATCCCAATGCAGCACTTGAAAAAGATAGTTTAGTGGCTGTTAAAATAGAAAATAATCTTGAAATTTTGATTAGAAAACTTCATATTGAATTTGATAAAATTTTGTTGACAACTTACGATAATAGCACTACTCCTCTTATTTTGAATCCAAAATTGCATTCTATTCTAGGGGTGATAGTACAAGTTAATGCTAAAACTTAAACAACATACGGAGGTGTTATTAAAATTGTTTGTTAAAAAATTGGATAGCTTATTTTGTCACTATCTAGGTATACATAAAGAAAAAATGCGACCCTTAAGTCTTTGCATGAAAAATAATTACCTTATCGTAACCTCTGCACTTCCCTTTAAACGACATGTCTTTAAAGAACCTTGGAATGAGTTTAATGTCAGTGATTTAACCAAATCACATTCCAATATTAATGAAAAACTAGGTTTAGCAGCCGGAAAAACCATTGCTAAAGGCTTAATCATCTCTTTCGAGGAAGTTGAAATTGATTCGCCAAAATTTGAATAACAATCATTTCCTTAGTAAAGATGCTAAATTTTTATGGTTCTTAACACTAAGCTATGCCATGTTTAGCTTACTCTGTAGCTGGTTTATTATGTGTAGCATTTCTTTGCAAAATATAGTAATTAATGCTGGAGTACTACTTTGCCCGATAAGTTTTCTATTAGCTAACTTTATCACCGAAGTTTATGGCTATAAAAATTCCAGGCGCGCGGTATGGTGCGGATTTTTATTCAATATATTTTCTGTGTTCTACGCAATATTCATTATCAATCTACCCAGTCCCAGTTATGCAGTGCATAACACGCTGTTTAATTCGATTATAGTCGCTTATTTGAAAACTAGCGTTTTATTTATGTTGAGTTATTTAATGGCTGCATTCTTAAATATATTTCTTTTCGCCAAATTAAAGCTTAAATTAAACGGAAATCATCTAAAGTTTAGATTGCTAGGCTGTGTCATGCTTGCCACAATTATCAATAGCTTGATTTTACAACTGAGTACATATTATGGTAGCTTAGTTAACATTCAGTTCTTTGCATCTCTGTTTATCAACGCACTCTTAACCCTGATTTGTTTGCCTGTATTTACTTTTTGCATAGAAAAAATTAAGAAACTTGAAAAAATAGACATATATGACCAAAATACACAGTTTAATTTTTTCAAATTTGAAGTAAATTATATCCTTAACAATAATGGATTCGATAAATTTCCGCGCTAAATAAATTGCATCCATGGAAGCGTAAGATTAATTAAAAAGCAATAAGGATTACTTTGGAAACGGCCGCCCGCCATCACTCAAAACTAAAACCAATTCAGCAAACCTATTTATGGGTATTTATTTCGGGATATAGTTTAGCTTTTTTTCTCGCAAATTGGTTTGATCCTCGTTTAATCAATGTATTTGGATTAAATACTGGCGCAGGTTCGTTTGTATTTCCTTTAACCTATCTCATTTCTGATATTATTACTGAAGTGTATGGCTATAAGCATGCCCAAATAGCCGTCTGGACTGCTTTATTATTTTTTTTAATCTTTATCCTATTTGACCAATGGGTAGTTGCGGCACTTGCATCTGGCTCGATATCTCAAGTTGCTTTAAGCACTTTTTTAATGACCAGCAATCGGATCCTTTTAGCATCCATTTTAAGTTATTTAGTCACTGAAAGTATTAATTCTTATATCGTGGCGAAACTAAAAATTAGTTTAAAAGGTAAATACATGGGCATACGTTTCATAGGTTCTACTTTAACTGCTTATACGATTAATGAACTGATCTATGCCCCAATTGCTTTTTACGGCTTGATTCCAAATTTTAAACATTTCATCCATCATATGTTAGCCTCATGGGTATTCATGGTATCTATTGAATTATTGCTACTACCCTTTTCAATTCGTTTGGCAAAACACTTAAAAATTATTGAAAATTTAGATATCTATGACACCCAAACCAATTTTAATCCCTTTAGTCTGAATACCGATTATTCAAAGCAAAATAATAAGTCGAAAAAAAATTAAATGCGGGATCTAGGGATTGCTTTGAGTTCAGATACAAAGTTATTACAATACTCTAAAACCTTATTGGCACTTCCCCAAGAAGCACTATACCCGCTACCGCCATGCCCATAACAATGCACAATCATTGATTGATCATTTCGCTCTACCTCGAAACGCACTTCAGATCGACCACAACGAATACCAACCTTAGGCGTAGTCATCACATTTTTTACTGCCGGAAAAAATGTGGCCACATTATTAATAATACTCTGAGTATCGCTAGGTCTAATTTCTCTATCCGAGTCATCGATCTGAAAAGTGGTACCAACCACGCACTGCATTCTCTTTGTCTATAGGACGAAAAACGACATACGTAGTCAATCTTTCAACATTCAGTGAATGATCTTTTTTCAAATCAGGCGTTAAAGCAAATGTTTCGGTTTGACCGCGTATCGGATAAACTAAATCATCATCAGTTAAAAATTTTGCCTCCCAACCTGAGCTATTGATTACAATGGGATGGGATTCGGTAAGCGCATTTAATGCATCAATCTTTTTAACTTCGAGTTTCCCTCCTAGATTTTTAAATTTTTCTAACATATACGGTCGATAAAAATTTGGATTAATCAGTGGTATTTTAATCAGTACACTAAAGGAGAAACCATCTATCTTTAATTTAGCATCGGTGTTTTCATGCAGTTCAATTGCTTTTCTTACCGACTCCTTTGCCCAAACACTGTTTTTAAAATCTGTTTCAGAAGTGAAATAAAGAACTTCTGAAATTATATTCACGCCTGGTGTTTTGTTTTTCATTAATTCAGCAAATTTAGGCAAACTTTGTAAACAACATTGCTGTAATAAAGGTTTATCGTCATTGGGTGCAAACCAAGTGGCTACCGCTGCATCGGAATTGGTAACCAATGGATCCTCTTTACTAAAAATTGTTACATCAAATTTATCTTGCCTATTTTTATTATTTTCTAAAATAACAATTGCATTCGTCATACCAATAATACCCGCACCTACAATAGCAACTTTATGTGTCAAGAAAACTCCAGAACAATATAAATAAATTAAAATTCCAATTTATAAGCATGAAATATTTATGCTTAATTTAAATAAATATTATAACAAATAAATTAACTTCTTAATGGGATTTTTAAAAATTATATTTTTTAAAGCACATTAAAATTTATTGAGAAAATAACAATCCTTTAAATAGAAAAGTTAATTTATTGCAAAAATTTCTCGATAGTTTTGACATCTTTCTCGGTGAAAGGTTTAAGCAGCATCTGGTCACAGCCAGCAGCTTGACATTCCTGCTTAACTTTTTCTTCAGCGTGTGCCGTCAAGGCAAAAATCGGCAGGTAAGGTTTATTATTAAGGAGCTCCCATTCACGATAACGCCTGGTCACCTCTATTCCATCTAAACCAGGCAAACCAATATCTAATAATCCACAATTAAAGGTTTGTGTTTTCAGAATTTGTAATGCTGCTTCACCCGTCGATGCGATTTCCACCTGACAACCAAAACCAGTTAATAATTTTTTAACGACATAGGCAACTAAGGTATTATCCTCGGCGACTAACACTGAGCCATTTAGCTTAATAGTCGCTAGGGATTGTAAATCTTCATCAGAACTTGCCTCTAAATTATTTGCGGATAAGCTGTTGGCTGGTTCGGCCAAAGCAAAGTTAAACTCCAAACTAAAACAACTTCCCTCTCCTTCTATGCTAGAAACATTGATGGTGCCTCCTAATGCTTCAGTGGATTTTTTAACCAGATATAAGCCAAGACCATAACCACTATATTCAGCCAGATAGGAGGGATGGACACGATAAAAACGATCAAATATCTTTTCCAGTTTATCTTTGCTAATGCCAATACCACTATCAGAAACCAGTATGCTTATTTTAGCTTGCTTATCTTTTAGCGATAATAAATTAATTTCTAAACTAATCGTTCCTTTTTTAGTAAATTTAACCGCATTAGAAAGGAGATTGAGTAAAAGTCGTTTTATTTTAATACGATCACTGATAATGAGCGGTATAGCATCCAATTTTAATTCAAACGTTAATTTTTTACTTGATATTGAAGCTTGCATCAATGTACGCAACTCTTCTGCTAACTGAGTTAAATCAAATCTATCCTTTTTTATCAGCTCTAATGGATCTTCAATAACGGCTGACTCTACGACCGAATTAAGCAGTTCCAATACCTGTTGCGCAGCGCCATGAATCCATTGACCATACTCTTTCTCTTGAATACTTATTCCTTCTTTAGCTTGTAGATGCGAAAGGCCAATAATACCGGATAAGGGAGTTCGCAAATCATGGCTGATATTTCTGATAAATTCAGTTTTTGCATTGTTGGCCGCTTCAGCTTTTTCCTTGATAAGTTTAAGATTTTCTTCCAATCTTTTTCGTTCTGTAATATCGATAGATATTCCAATCATACTAACTACATTTCTGGTGTTATCTATGATAGGTACTCTATTTGTTAAAAAATAGATTAGTTGACCATCTCGATTTGGTATAGGTGGCTCTTCAATATTAAGCTTTGGTTGTCCTGTACGTAAAACCTCTAAACTATCTTTCTTAAATGATTGAATGGTTTCAAGACTCCAATTGCAAATTTCTCCCATTTTTTCAAAGGATAGTCCTTTAAACTCATTGACTGATTTAAACCCAAACATATTTAATACATTTTGATTGCAACCAAGCGCCAACCCGTGCCTATCTAACCAATAAACATGACCTGGCATCTTAGTGATTATGCTTTCATAATATTGGATTATTTCTTTAATGCGCTGTTCAATTATTATTTTTGTCATACATTTTATTTTGGGTTACAAATTTAGTTTTGTTTCAGTTTTTAGATCGTCAGATTGTGAAGTATTCAAATTTTTGTGAGCGTTAAAAAATTGATTTCTTCGTGAAGAATGAATCATGTCTCCAATATTTTTAATTTCAACATCACAAGAAAACAAACCAATATTTTCTTCATTCGAATAAGCAACAGCAGGATCAAATATAGTCAAATTGATCACATCTAAGAAAGTTTTGGAGGGATAAGATTTTAACAACTTAGAATATCCTATTTGAATTTGTTTTTCTGAATGAGGAAGTAATGAACAAGTGGTGTATTGTTCTTTTTCCCAAGATGCACGCGCTATCATCATGGTATTAGCACATTCAAGCAATTGTTTGAAAGAATTAGGAGGAAGGTTATATGAATTTGAAAAAAAATTCCATATTTGTTGATGATTTAAATCTAATGAATTTAGACTTAGTTTATTCCAGCAATTTTGAATTAGTTTTCTTTCTTCTTCAATAGGATCTCCTGAAGATTTGTTAATTTCATCCAAAACAATATCCAACTGTTTCAATATATCATCAGTCGTATAATTCGATCGAAAATCTAAACTCCCAAAAATATTTTGATAAGGTGATTCAATTTTAACATTAATATCATAAACTTGAAAAATATTAGTTATTCTTGCTATGTAAAAATCACTAGACTTTAAAATAATTTGGTAAAAAGAATCAAAAGCTTCATAGCTTAGAATATCGCGAACCAATAATATGGAAGCAAAAATGATATAATCATAATATGGAAAATGATATATAAGATTTTTTTTAAAAGCTTTTGAAGATAATGAATAAATCAACTTAGCTTCTCTCTCCAGTTCATTAAATAAGAAAAGTTCATAAGTCGATAGAGTAAGGGATTCTAAACTTATACTATTAATTTTTTTATCAGAAAAAAAATCCATATCCATACGAATAAATGTAAATAAATTTTTACTGATTTCATCCATTGCTTTTAGACGAGATCCAAAAATGCAACCAGCAGTGATAAAATTATCCACTGTATCAAATGAAATGGATTTATCTTTGATAGATTTAGAAACCCATGCATAAATATAAATACTAATTTTTTCTTTTTTAAATGAAAAGGGCAAAAAAATTTCGGTTCGACGTTGACTATTATATAAAACAAGATCAGAAGAGATATCAACATCGGATTGATTATTTAAACTATTTGGAACTAGATTTCTAAAAAATTTACTTTGTTTATTAACATACTTTAAATTTTTATCCAATTTTTCAATTGGTAAAATTAAAAAGCGATCGTTATGGCTTATTATTTCATTAGTAATCAAACTTCCCTTTGAAATATGTGTTTTAACAACTACAATTCCATAATTATAGAAAAGTTGATTAATAAAAAATTTACCTTGAGAAACCCAATCTATTGTCATTTTTATATCACTCTAATTGTTTTATTATTATTGTTTTTCAAACTAGAATAGTTAATTTTGTATTATTTTTAAATTTTATACAATCATTAGATTTTTTACTGGAATAAATATAAATCTTATACGATGATTTATATATGGCTATTTAGGAAATATCGCTAATGAAATATTTACAATTTTAATAAAAAAATCATAAAAGTTCTTTCTGAAAGTTATATTGCTTTTAGTCCTAGTCGACTTAATATGAATTTTAATTTCAGAAATATTAGTTAATCTTGTAAGAGATTTATGAAACTTAAAGTTCAAAAGATAATATTGTTTTTTTTATATTCGTGACCTCAATTGACAATCCCATAACACAATAAAATTCATTTTTGAAATAGGATGCCTTTATTGCAATATGCTTATGGCTTGGTAAACTATCTAGATATTCAAGAAAGGTTTTGGATAGTTCCTTTTTTAAAAACAAGTTCTTGATTATGCAATTTGTTGAAGACAGACCCTGTCCTTAGTCTATTCTTTACCATAATTTACTCTATGAACTATTTTAAAATAGTATTAGCAAATGTTAAAGTTTAATCTTTTTTAAAAATTTTTCGATACGTTTAAGATCTTTTTCGGTAAAAGGTTTTTCCAATACCTCATCAAACCCGACTTTCTTACATTGATCCTTAATCTTTTTTTCAGCATGTGCGGTTAAAGCAAAAATAGGAAGATGCGGCTTGTTATTAACCTTCTCCCATTCTCGGCAATGTCTCGTGACTTCCATTCCATCTAAATCCGGGAGACCGATATCTAATAAAGCCCAATCGCAGGTCTTAGTTTGTAAAGCATGCAATGCTGCTTCTCCAGAGGAAACGGTTATCGCTCGATAACCTAAACTCAGCAACATTTTATTCACCGCATACAGAACCAAGCTATTATCTTCAGCCACTAATACTGTGCCTCTATGTTGATCGGTTAACACTTCAGATTCAACTATCAATTCCGAAGAATTCGGAACAATAAGTTTCGAATCAGGGTCTGCTAATGCAAAATTAAACTCTAAAGTAAAGCGACTGCCCTTTTCTTCCTCGCTGAAAACGCTTATCTTCCCAGCTAATGCTTTGGTAGTTTCTTTAACGAGGTATAAACCTATGCCATAGCCACTATATTCAGTTCGATAAGAAGGATGCACACGATAAAAACGATCAAATATTTTATCTTGTTTATCTTTAGGAATACCAATTCCAGTATCAGTAATAATTATTTTAATTTTTGCCTGTTTATTTGCAATAGATAATAAATTTATTTTTAAACTAATTTTACCTTGTTTAGTAAATTTAAGTGCATTAGATAAAATATTAAGCAAGATTCTTTTTAATTTAATTCTATCGCTGATAATGATGGGCAGCTGTGGATCAATTTTTAATTGGAAAGTTAAGTTTTTGCTTTGTACTATCGGTTGCATTAAATTATATAGTTCTTCAGCTAATTTGGTTAAATCAATCCTTTCTTGTTTAACTCGATCGATGATATGTTCCGCAGCAGTGAGTTCGATTACTGAGTTAAGTAGTTCTAAAAGCTGTTCTCCGGCATCATGCACCCACATCCATTGATTTTTGTTCTGATTATCTGTAATTTCTCTGGATTGTATACTAGAAAGACCGATAATCCCTGCTAAAGGTGTACGCAGATCATGAGCCATATTCATCAGGAATTCTTGTTTGGCTATTTCAGCTTGCTTTTGTTCGGTAACATCTAAAGCGGTACCAAGAATTGCGACTAGTTCTTTTTTAACTGAAAACAATGGTTTTCTATTAGTTAAATAATAATGGCCTTGATAGAATTCTTCTCCAACAATTTCTTTACCTGATTTAATAATTTCCTTACAACATTCCCAACTATACTTATCCCAGTAACTAATATGTTTACCGACATATTCATCAAGATTTGTTAAATGCAATATATCTAATATTCTTTGATTTCCCCAAAGTAAGTAACCATTGGTATCTACTACAAATACATTTCCAGGAATTAAATTAATTAAATTTTCTGTTATATTAACTTCCAGTGGGCCTAGTGAGTGTAATACATCATAAATATTATTCATACGGAACATTTCCTCTCTTGATAGTATTTTTCTTCTTTAGAATTTCCAATATTAGTTTGTGTTTTTGAAATAAAAAAACTTGCATCAGATAAATTAATAATATTTTTACTTTTTTTAGTTTGATTCTCACTAACAGAAATCATTTTCTTTTCGAAAGAATATCTAAACCATTTTAATGAACCTATCTCAGATTCAAATATGTTATAAGTATATCCAATGGCTTCATTTTTACGTCCTGGATATGTAACGAAATCGAAATCCAAATTAATTAAGGAACCCCAAATGGCAGATTCTTCTAATAAATAATTTTTAGCTGCATTGAAACAAGAAGTAATTTCTACAGGATTCTTAAAACCTACTGTGCGGCATATAAATTTTTCAGCATATTTTTGAGAAAGCTCATCAACAATTAATTTAAATTCATTGTTCTGATAATATAAGTTTTTAACTACTGCTAAAGAGTGACTAAAGTCATCTCGAACAAACAAAGCTTCCCAACGCAAAATTTTAAACTTTATACTTTTATCTAACAAAAAAATTAACGTTTCACCATTTTTTTCCATCCAGGATTTTCCTTTTTTATTCGCTAAGATATTTATTTCAGATAAATTTAAATCCACATCTAAAGCTAAATAATGACGATAAAGAAAATCAGTAAGAATTAAAACAATTTTTTTTATTTTATGTTTTTTGTTAATCAAATTAATTCTCCTGATAAATGCCTCAAATCTAATACCTGTTTGTGACTGTTGATCCATACTAATTACATTAACAATCGATAGGCCCTCCTTTTTATAAGGATAATTACATAAAAAAGTATCTAAACCTTTTATCCTTGCTTGCTCTTCCATAATGCTTAACATCCTTAGTTAGTATTATTAAATGATTTCTGAGACTTAAACTTGTATGATTAGTTTCAAAAAAATTTTATTTTAATTAGCAAAAACACCAATTGTGGATATCTATACTTTTATTAATAAGTCAGAATATTATTAATATCCGCGATATCAATAAAAGTACCAATAGTATCTATTATTTTACCTGATTTATTTATTATAGGCATTTTACTAGAAATCATTGAAATCACACGTCCATCATTAAGCTTCACATATTCATTTAAGGTTATTTAAACTCGTTTTACGGTCCGTCATATCAATGGATATACCTATTAATCCATTTAAGTTACCAAATACATCTCTAGTCGGTACCTTTATTGGTAGGTAAATTGCTTTTCTATATTCAGAATCTAAACCAACTTCTTCAACTTGGCGTCCTTCCGCCTGTTTTTAATATCGCTCTATCCAAATTTACTACTGGATTTGCTAATTCAGGAGGACACAAATCGTAATCACTTTTCCCTGTAATGTTACTTATGTTCTTAAGTCGACAAATTTCTACCATTTTTTTATTACACCATAGATATTGGCCATCTTTATTTTTCCAATAGACATTACAACCCATAATATTCAGGATAGTTTCATAAAATTCATCCTTATTAGTATTACAATATTGATTTCCTGCACCAAGCAGCCATCAAATTAGGAACATCCAGTTTTTTAATAATATTTGCTCTATGATACTTAATCGTACGTTGGATAAACCTAGAATACTAGGCGTCTCTTTGATTTCTTTGCCTTGACTGGCTAAATGTAAGCATTTTCTTTCTTGAAAGGTTAAACGCCGATTCAGTGTCGGTAAATTTCTATGCTCTGTTTCATATAAGAGTGAGTGCATTTGTTCGATGCGTTTATTCAGCGGCAAATTATCCAAATATTCTAAAAAATTTTTAGATAATTCGTGTTTATATTGTTTTTCTTGTTCTTGTAGTTTATTTAAAATCATAGAATTTTTTTAAATTATTTTTAAGCATAACAATATTTAAAATATTTATCCTTGCAAAATATTATATACCGAAAATTACAATATAATCTTAAATATTTTTTATTATCTATTTTTTTTATTATAAAGTTTGTTCGAAATTTAAAAAAACTATCTAAAGATAATTAGATATCTTTTCAGACAGTCATTGGTTAAAATTCTCGCTACTAATAGACAAATAAAGAAAAAATAATAATGTATAAACTATCAGTATCCACTCCGCATGATTCATTCTGCATATTGGATTGAAAAAAGGTGTGAAGAACCAATTTTATTAATTACCAGAAATTTATTACAACACTGTGCTCCCTTACCTTTGATCGTCCGAACAAGGATTAAATTTAGAAAAAAATAGAAGAAAAATTATGCACAATAACAATCGTTTTGAACAGTTAGCTTACTTAGAAGGTTACAAAAGAGGCTTTGAGATTGGTTTTCAAGAAGGTCAACGGAATAAAACCTTATTCATTGTTAAAAATTTTTTAAAAAATAAGCTTCATTTATCTTGTTTTAAATCTGTCTTTGGCTTTTTGGACAAAAACATTAGAGGTGATGACAAAAAAATATAGGTTCTTTTTTTTAAGTATTTGTTATCTTGGGAAACTTAGCCCTAAGCACAACCAATCTAAAAATTTATCTGAAATCATGAATAAATTAATTTTATAAATCTTTATTTACTTTTCGTTTCTGCTCAGATTCAGCCAATGTTGATGTTCTTCTATGGTTTGTAGCGCTTCATATAATGTAAAATTTAAATTTATTAATATATTCACTATCTTTTAATGTTTCAGCTTCATTTAAAAAATGTTCCCATTTCTTTTTAAAATTTTGTAATTGATAATAAAATTTTCTATGATATCGGGTTTTTAAAAAACATCTTTCTATGGCTTTTTTTAATTCTTTAACTTGGCAAACCTTGATTAATACCCCATCAGCTCCCCAAGCCAGGTATTTTTCTTCGTCATTTCTTTACATATGCACTCCACACCAATAAGGGCGTACCGACATTCAGTGTGCTGCTATGAACATTTTGTATCACTTCCTTACCGGATGCACCACTTAAATCTAAATCTTCGACAATTAAATCGTAGACCTTGTTATGCACACGTTGTATCGCAGCAATACTATCTGCGACCAGTTCTACTTCATAACCCAGTTGCTGTAAATAATGAGTCATTATTTTCTGACAAGGGACATAGTCTTCGACTAACAAGGCGCGTTTGCTAATAGTAACGGTGGCTATGGTTTGTGTTTTTGTTCAGATTCCATGTTTATCCCTTATTAACGACCTAATAATTTTAAAATAAAAATTTGTTATTAAAAATAATTATGCAGAAATTTTAAATAAAAAGGTAGCTGTCCAAAAGTACAGTAAAATCAATTTAGGCATTAGTAATTTGTGGAACAAATTTTCTTAATTTGTATAAAAGAATAGACATAATAAATAAAAATAAAATAAATGGGCTTAACCATAAGCAATAGGTTAAATGTGAAAAAACCGGTCTAAATGCAATAAAATCACCATAACGACTAATTAAATATTTTTTTATTTGCGCGGGCGATTCGCCATTTTTTATACGTCGATAAATAACTAAACGCAAATCTTGAGCAAGTGGTGCATTTGAATCGGCTAAATTTTGATTTTGACAAACTAGACAGCGCATTTCATGAATGATTTCTGCAAATTGGGCTTTTTTCTGTGCAGAAGCAAACGCATACAGGTCAGATGATGCAGCAATCGCCAATGGAGAAAAAAAAATGACCAGGCAAAATAACTTGCTTAAACTGAATTTTTTTAAAAATTTTTTTACCTGTTGCAACATAGTAGGGCTTAATCTAATGAGGATTTTTATTGGCTTGTTTTTTGATGAGGGTTGTCATGTTCTCTAACCAAATCGATGCTGTTAATGGGCCGACCTGCTTATAACGAATAATGCCTTGTGGATCAATTAAATAACTTTCTGGCACACCGTAAACTCCCAAATCAATAGTAAACAAACCTTGTGGATCAAAGATAACTTTTTGGAACGGATTCCCTTGTTTTTTTAACCATAATTTTGCTGGGTTTAATTTATCGCGATAATTTAAACCATAAATTGGGATGAAATGGCTTTTCTGCAACTTTAACAAAAAAGATTGTTCTTCGGTACAGCTTAAACACCAGCTTGACCATACAATTAATAGTGTCCAATGGTGTAAAAATATTTTTTTCCTAAGTATTGCATGATCTTTTAATAAATCACGCGCTGAAAATTCTGGAATGGCTTTGTTGATCAAGGGTGATGGTAATAGATTGGGATCTTTTTCTAAGCCTCGCCATAAGAAAAACACCATGATAAGCAAAACCAGCAATGGAATAGGATAACGCATCGGGATCAATGCTTCACTTTGCGTAACGTCGGGAAAGAATGGCCCATAGACCGCCGAGCATCATGCAGAGACCACCTATCCAAATCCAACGCACAAAAGGTTTGTAATAAAATCGCAAGGTCCAGGTGTGTTTGCCTACGGGTTCAGCTAAAGACACATATAAATCTCGCCAAACACTTACTGCGATAGCGGGTTTGCTGACCATGACATCGGTTATGGGATAATAACGTAATTGTGGGTGTAGAAATTGATTGCTTTGATGATTCACTTGGATATTGGCCTCTGCGCCAGTATAGTTAGGTCCTTGCAAAGCATACACCTGTTGTAACCTGAAGTAATAACCGCCTAAGGACAAATTATCACCGACACGCATCCGCACATTACGTTCCAAACTGTAGTAGCTACTTAAAATAATGCCTATCGCTAGAATAGCAACACCTGCATGTGCGACTAACATGGCGCCTTGTGTTTTAAAAATATTTTTTAAACTTAATTTTTTTTTAAATGATGTTCTGAGCAACTGCAAGGTATTTAATAGGATCCATAATGCCAAACCTAAACCTATCAACACTTGCCATTGCATTTTTTTGCTGAACAGAATAATCAATATAAAGCTTAAACTGAAGGAACTTAACAATATACTAACTATTTTTTTTAAGACATTGCCGCCTACGTTTTGTTTCCACGGAATTAAATAGGATAAACCCATAAAAAATAATAATAAAATGGCAAACGGCGCAAACACCAGATTGAAATATGGTGCACCAACGGAAAGCTTACCCAAACCTAATACTTCAATGATTAAGGGATACAATGTGCCAAGTAACACAGTAAAGATCACCACACTGAGTAAAACATTATTCACAATTAACAGCATGGAGCGCGAAAGTAAGTGAATCTGTGCAAGGGGTTGTTTAAAAGTGTGGATCTTGTAGGCATAAATGGACAATGCCGAGCCTATCAATAGCACTAATAAACCCAACATGAACACACCTCGCCAAGGATCAACGGCAAAGGCATGCACCGAAATTAAAATTCCGGAACGTACGATAAACGTACCAATTAAACTCAAAGCAAAACTTAATATGGCCAACAATATCACCCAAGTTTTTAATATTTCTTGTTTTTCGACCACTAATAAGGAGTGAATTAATGCCGTGCCGGCAAGCCAAGGTAATAGCGAAACGTTTTCTACCGGATCCCAAAACCACCAACCTCCCCACCCTAATACGCGGTACGCCCACCAACTACCCGATACAATTCCCCAGGTCAAAAAACACCAAGCCGCTAAAGTCCAAGGTCGCATGCGTTTTGCCCATGCTTTATCAAAACGGCCGCTTAATAAGGCGGCTAGTGCAAAAGCAAAACTGACTGAAAAACCAACATAACCCATATAAAGTAAAGGTGGATGAATAATTAAACCTGGATCTTGTAGCAAAGGATTCAGATCACGCCCATCCAACACACTTTCTGCAGCTAAACTAAATGGATTTGAAAGTATTAGCAGAAATAATAGAAAACCTGCACTAATAAACCCCAGCACCGATACGATTCGTGCTAATAAACCTAACTCCAGGGATTGTTCTAAAATAAGAACAGCGATTGTCCATAGATTTAAAATAAACACCCATAACAATATCGATCCTTCATGGCCGCCCCAAACTGCACACACACGGTAAAACCACTGCAAATGTGAATTTGAATTCTGCGCAACATAGGAAAAAGAAAAATCATTCACTAAAAACGCATACGCTAAACATAGAATAGCCAATGAAACCAATATAAATTGTGACCAAGTAAGCGGCTTAACCCATTTAAGCCATTTCAAACGTTGGGAATAGAGACTCGCTAAAGGGACACCGCATTGCAAGAGTGCTAAAAAAAAAGCGCCGAGCAATAGTGCGTAGGAAAATGTCACAGGAAACATCCTTTGTTTTATTAATTTAAATTAAATTTTTTTTATTCAAATAGCTCTATTAACTATAAAAAAAACTAGATAATCTATGTAAAAAAATATAACTCATCATTATTCACATAACTCAAAATAATGGGAAAAAGTTTATTGATTAATAATAATTAAAATACTAATATAGTATCGTCTTTATTTGTATAAGGAAATAATTATGATGGATAAAATTGAAATGTTGTGGTATCAGAATACCGCACCTTACTGGCAAAAAAACCAAGAAACACAATGGGTTCAAGGAAAAGATTCTTGCTGGATGGCAAGTTCAGAAACCACTTGGAGACAGAGTGAATCAATTATTAATGACAATAATTTTTACAATTCGCTCCTATTTTACCCTGCCGGCAGTTAAAATTAGATGGGGGTGGAATCATTCTACCCCTATCTTACCAAAATTAAGGGAAAATTTACTACCCATCCATTTATCTTTTTATTTCTGTAAATAAATATCCTTTAAGTTTTTTTCTAAACCAAAAGATTCATGACTAGCGCTAATCGTAAAGACATCAAATCCCATTATATTTTTATCAGATCTGGTTAAATAACAAGTAATAAATGCATCAAGAAAAGAATCTCGAGCAAACTCTGGAATAGGATCTAAATAAGGAAGCCATGGGCGAGTAAACTTTATTAAAGATTCTCGGTCAGAAAATTCTTTGGTAATTTTTTTCGATATATAACTTGTCTTAATAAACCCATATTTTTCAATTAAAGTTTTATACAACTTTGGACAAAAATTGTTTTCAGGTGCCTGAAAGTTTATAAAATATTTTCTCCATATTTTTCTCTTTCGCAACTCCAAAAAAGTATTTTCTAACGTTACATTATTAAAAGGAATAAGTAGAAAAATATTCCCATTTTTTGCTAGACATTGAGTAATGCCAAAAATGACTTTTTCATGCTGCTTGACCCAAGATAAGGCCCAAAATGATATTACCCAATCATAACGATTTTTTTTTAATCCCAGATCATCAAATTGTAATGCTTCGGCATCCATTTCAAAAAAATTTAAATTTTCGATAATGCTATACCGCTGTTTAGCATACCGAATCATTTTTTCTGAAGAATCGATTCCTGTAAGTGTTCCATTATAAACACGTTTTGCTAAAGCCGCTGTAATTTTTCCAGGACCACAACCAATATCTAAAATCTTTTGGTTTGATTTTATAGGAAGTTGTTCGAGGAAAAGTAATGCACTTTCATATTGAAACTCACTATTTTTTTCGTATACTTCTGGATCCCATCTATCAAATTTATCCGACATTGTTTAGTTTATCCTAATTTTTAAATATGCACTCTAGTGGCGATCACACTACCTAAAAAACCAAATAAGTTCATTGCGGTTGAAAATACAGCCATTTTTATTCCCATAGGAGCTTCTACTGATTCAATTGCTTTTCTGTGTAAAGCATAGAAAACCAGTCCAGTGCTCAATGTAAAAAAAGTAAGGAAAAATATAACTATATTTCCTCTATTAGGAATGAAAATGAGTGTAAGAATTACACAAACAAAAAATAGTAATGCACTGATTAATCCATAACGTATTATTAAATTTACTTTTTCAACCAACATGCGAATTAAATGAGTGCCGATAATAAATCCTCCGTAAACAATAAGCTGTACTATTCCAAAATAAAATATACTGAGTCGTAAATACTCAATAATATAAAAGGGACTGAAGGTATCCCAACACATCATGGCAGCAAATAAAAAGCAAAATGGCAAAGTAAAATAAAGAAAAGATTTATTAAAACTAACGATTTTGTAATTTTTTACTATGTCTTTATAGGATAAATTTATTTTTTTTGCTCGAGAATCAGGCATGTACAAATAAAGCAAATAGAGTGCTAAAGCGGCTATAATGGCTAATAGAAGAAAAATATTTCGCCAAGTAAATTGACTGATAAAATAGCTTCCAAAAAAAGGACCTATAGCGGGCGCTAATACCGTAATCCCACCCATCCAAGATAAAGTTTTAATAGCTTGTTCAGTATCAAGTAACTCGTTTATAACTGCATATCCTGTTACTAAAATACTGCTTACTACGCAACCTTGAATAAACCGTGCCGCAATAAAAATACTTATATAGGGGGTTGTCGCACAAAAGATACTAGCGATTACAAAAAATAATCCACTACTCAGTAACACTTGACGATGACCCAAACGATCTGCCAATGGACCTAAAAATATTTGAAAACAAGAGGCTCCCAAAAACCAAACCGCTATAGTCAATTGTGCTAAACTGGAATTAATCTCAAACGTTTGGCTAACGGCTGGCAAAGCCGGTAAGTACATATTGGTTGCAAAATACAAGGGTAACTCATAAAAAATGAGGCATAATGGAAATAACCATAGAATCTTCTTGCCTATAGGCAAAACATTTGACGTTTCTGCTGTCATTTTAGAGTCCCTTCTAAATTGTTTCTTTTAAACTTAAATAATAATGTTGTTTTTCACGAAGTTGACTATTATTTAAATTCTTGGTCGCTGCAATAATTTTTTCTATTCCTTGAACTAAATCAATACGCGGCTTAAAATTTAAAATTGATTCCGTTTTATGCATATCGGCCCATAATCTATGGGCATAAATTTTAATCGGGATAGGAACATAACGCGGCGTTATTTTTTTATTTAATGATGTGGCGATGTATTGAATGACTTCATTAAAACTATATTCTTTTCCAAAACCCACGTTTAACTCTTGAGTAGGGATATTGGATTCTAAAGCTTTTAGAAAAAAAGTAGCTGCATCTTCAACAAAAATGAAATCCCGCGTTTGACTCCCATCACCCCATACTACCGGTTCCTCGCCATGCATAATGGCCCAAGCAAATAATGAAACAACATTAGCATACCCTCCTTTAGTATGTTCTCCTACACCATAAACTGAAAAAGGTCTTAACCCAATACACGTAATACCATAACGTTCACTGTAACGTCGTGCTTCTTGCTCACAAAATAATTTACACCCTGCTTTACTATCAGGCGGATTCAATTGCATATCTTCGTGATAAGGAACTTGATTTCTTTCATAAACTGCACTAGTACTGGCCCATACTACTTTTTTAATATTATTTTTTTTAGCCGCTTCCATAATCGTTTTAAAACCCATCAAAGTAAATTCACAAGCTTCTAAATCATTTTCTTCATGCATCAGAAAGGACGATGGAGCAGCAAGATGGATAATGGCTTGTTTTCTCTCAGCTAGTTTTGAAATTAAACTCCAATTACGTGTATCACCTTCTACCCAGTGAATATTTTTATGTGCACATATTTGATTACGATTTGAAAATCGAAAACTATCTAGCGCATCAATACAATAACCCGCTTCTGCCAATTGCTTAACTAAAGTTCTTCCTATGAAACCGGCAGCTCCTGTGACTAATAAGTTTTTTTTTAACATAGATATTCCTTATAAATTAATGCTAATAATAAACTCATGATACAAAAATATCAATTTTGATTTTTATTTGTCTAAAATAAAACCTTTTCATCGATTTTTTGCTTCTTGTCCGTTTTTTTCTGATATGATGCCATTGCATTAAAAATTTCATTATGCAATTTCTTTAAAATTTCTTTTTGAGCTTGATCCATTTGTTGTTTAAAAATGCCTTCATTACTTTTTAAAATTAATTCTTGCAAATTTTTAATTTCGTAAAATTTAAAAAATGCATTGACACCAGGACTAAATAGCGATCGATCAATCATTTCGTTATTTTTTTCCGATTCGTTAATCATTTTTTCTGAGGTAGTTTTTTTAAAAAGCGTATGAATTAATTCTTTAATCTTTTGTATTGAGTAATCATAGTAAGCCCAATTAGGTAATGCTGTATTAACACGAAAATTAGTATTAAGAATTGCATTGATTTTTTCGATGCAATCTTGCTTATCTATAGTTGCAAATTGATAAGGAGATGCATAAGCGTCTTCGATAAAATCTACTTTCACCAAATATCCACGCTCAGGTGTCATATAATATGGAAATCCATCCCAATCCGGAATGATTACTGGAGTGCCACAAGCTAATGATTCTAAGGGTGATTTCCCGTAGGTTTCAAAAATACTGAGTGCGCAAGAAATATAGACATCCGCTGCATTATAAAGCTGTACAAGCTTATCTCGCACTAATCTATAAAAAATGATGACCTCTTTAGTATAAGGAGCTAATCTGTTGTAATAATTAGGATCAATATGGCTCGTACTAACAATCAATTGCACCTTTTGTTTTTGTTTTAATAGCATTAAATAAATAGCTAATAAGGTCTCTAAGCCCTTATCGTTCATAAACCTTCCGGTATAAAGTAATATTTTTTTATCTTTTGGTAACTGCAATCCTTCTTTACATAAAGTTCTATTTAAAGGAATAAAATCACTTTTAATTCCAAACGTTGCAATATTTTTTGCATTGATACCTACTATTTTTTTAAACGCAAAAGCCGCCTGTTCAGAACCACATAAAATAATATCCTCTGTATGTGCGTAACACTTCAATAGGATAAAGTAAATTAAAATGTTTAATGGATAAGCATTTGTATGAGGAATCAGTATGGCTGGACAATAATATCCTGCGCGTCGGATAAAATAGATTATTGGTAAAGCTTCAATATATTCTCCCAAAATTAAGTCGATTTGACTTAAATCAAGAGATTTTGATAATTTTTGGAAAGCAGATTCAAAAAAAGGGAAATTATGTTCTGAAGGTTTTAACTGTTTAATCGGAAAAAAATAAATGTCATGGCCTTTAGTTATCTCCTTAAAATCATTTAATGTATCCGTTATACATAATATGTTCTTTTTCATCCTTGATCCTTGATAAAGTTTTCATTATGTTTTTTAAAGCTTCAATAGCTAAATGAATATCTTCCTTTGTATTAATAATACTCGGAGCAATACGTAAACAAGAATTTCTATAGGGTGTTTGACCTATCATAATTTTTTTTTCTAACATTGCATCAACAATTTTAGTTGGATCGCATCCAATGACATCAAAACAAACTAATCCTGAAGAAAATTTTTTTTCTAAGGGTGTGTAGAGTCTGATGCCATGGATTTTTTTTAGTTCTTGCTTACATAATTTAGCTAATGTTTGAATTTTTTGATTGATTAGTTTTTTTCCTAAGTTATTGTTAAAATAAAAGGCGTCGGCCAATGCCCAGCGATATTCAAAATTTGGAAATCCTCCGGGATTACAACTTCGCGCAGGAGGGCAAATCGTATTTTCATATTCTTGTTTCCTCCATGGAAGAAATGCCGGTAAATCAAACGAGGCACTAATAGGAATCAAACGCATCCATGCTTCTTCTGTACCCCAGACTAAACCCGTACCTCTTGGACCATGTAACCATTTATGACAACCACTGATCAAAAAATCGCATCCAATATCTGTCACATTATTAAAATTTTCTACACCCAAACCATGTACAGCATCAACACTTAAAATAATTTTTTCATGTTTGATTCTGGAACTATTAATATTGGTAATTAACTTTTGAATTTTACTCACAGGTAATTTTACACCCGTACAAGAATGTACCCAAGTTAAAGCTAATAACCTTGTTTTAGCATTTATATTTTTTTTTATATTTTTAATAATTTCCTGTTCAGTTACTTTTGCTGAATTTTTATATAATTCAATTTTCCTAACGATAGCTTGTGAATGTTTAGCTTTAAAAAACAAAATTCTATCTGAAGCATAATGATCATGAATGCTGGTTAAAATTTCCTCGCCCGGTTGCAATTTGAAACCCATATAAACTAAAGCCAAGCCTTCTGTTGTATTATTGGTTAATGCAATATTGTCTGGATAACTTACTAAATAATCAGCGGCGGCTTGCAAAACTTTTTCATTTAATAACTCTTTAGAACGATAAGATAAAGCAGGGTTCCAATTAAGTTGCTGTTGGTAATAATCGATCTTTCGTTGAACACAATTTGGATGTGAAGCTATTAAACACAAAGACAAATGAATATAATTTTCATCTAAATTAAAATGTTGTTTAATTAATAATGAATCCATTTTTGGTACATCTTCCGTAAATTGATTTTATTGAGTAACATTCTCTGTCATCAAATAGATGGATGTATAGAAATATTTTTATTTTGCATAGATTCAATCTGATCATCGGAAAAACTATTTGATCGAATTACAGATGAAGTTCTTTGAAAAAAAGTTATCGGCGAGGACGCTGGAATGAAACCTATTTCAGGAATAGATTCTTGGGAATGCATTATCTCGTCGCTATTTCCCACAAGATCTTCTGTACTCTCTGTTATTTTAAGCCTACTTATACAAGCTTGCGACATTCTAAACCAACGGATACCCAACACAACTGCGGCTAAGAACATACAAATACTTCGTCCCGCAAATATTCCATCAATACCTTGATCGCCTAAAAAACCAATAAAGTAAGATGATAAAATTCCAATGCAACACATTGAAACCACATTGGTAGCCATGGGAAAAATATTATCATCTTGACCAATCAAAGCTCCGGTTATAGTTTGACGCAAACCATCAAATAATTGCCCAATCCCATTAATAATTAATAACCGCGAGGTAGTTTGCAAAATTTCCTCGGCATTATCATTATTAGTTAAAAAAAACTGCGATAGTTGCCTAGGAATAGTTAAAAATAATGTCATACCAACCATAGGCAATACTTGAGATAATAGCATTGCTCTTATCCCCACTTTTCTTAATTCAAAATAATTCCTATTTGAATATTGTTCTGAACTTAAGATACTTGTTACTTGACCTAATGCAAAACCTGGAACTGTCAATATATAAACATATTGACCAGCAATTTCTGCGGCCGTTAAATTTGCATTCCCAAATTTACCTGCCATTAACATAGAAATCCACAATGCAATGACTTCAGCACCATTTTGTAATCCCATTGGCAGCCCTTTTTTTAACAACCTACGTAAGTTGATTAAAATATGCTCTAAATTAAAAGATAACAATCTATTTTGCCGATATTTCAAATGGATATATGCACTACCTAATAATAAACTGGAAAAAGTTGAAATCCCATAAGCAATACTTACTGCACTTTCTTGCCAATTATTTTTTTTAATTATTAGTAAATATCCTAAACCAAAATTACTTAGATTATTAATTGTATTGATTAATAAAATAGGCAGCGTATTCTGATGACTCAGAAATACTTGTTGATTGCCTAAGCATAAAAGATTAAACGCATATCCAAGACCATAATAATTAAAATAATTTTGTATATGAGAAAGTAATACTTGACTCTGACCTAATTTAGATAAAATAGAATCCATAGTTAAAAAAAGGGGTATCACTACAAGATCATATGCAAAGGTTATTAATTGGATTTGACGCCATAAAACACCAATCCTTTTTGGGTCTGGTTCTCTTCGGTTCAATTCTTCTGTCATTAACACGCTAGCGCTAAACAAGCTACTACCAAAAGAAGCAACAAATAGATTTTGTGTTGCAGTAATAAGCCCTGCAGATGCTAGTGAATCGGCGCTTAATCTAGAAAAAAGATAGACATTTCCAAATCCACCTAACATATTAGTTAAATGTGAAAGCATTAATGGAGCTGACATACCTAACATTTTTCTAAATGCTGCTTTTGAAAAAAGCGGAAATTGTTCTGATAAATTTAACAGTGGACCAACCGAACGGATCGCTTCTTCCCTATCTTCACTCATATCTTCTATGTCCATTTTTTTATCCTTTTAAATGCTACCTTGTTATATTTTCACATATAAATGTTTTTTAGTATAATAAAATTATTCAATAAACATTTAACTGATCATTTATTTTCTTGATGTCCTATGCATATACAAAAATTTCCTTCTAGATGGCCACGCAGATTGACTCACTCGTCATAACGAGTTTATTAATTTTTTACCATGCAAAGCTTAATGCCATTTACCTTTTTATCAAAAACTGCTAACTTACCAGCATTTATTGAATACTAAGGCTTGTATGATTCAGCGCTGTATCATTATCGGTATTGCCGGAGCTTCTGCTTCCGGGAAAAGTTTATTAGCGCATACCATTGTCAAAGAACTGGGCTCCGAACAAGTCGCTGTTATTTCTGAAGACTCCTATTATAAGGATAACAGTAGCATCGCTTTTGAAAAACGTATAGAAAACAATTATGATCATCCGGATGCATTTGATCACGGCTTGTTGATTGAGCATCTCAAGCAACTACAAGCCGGTGAATCGGTAGAAATTCCTATTTATAACCATACCTTGCATATTCGTGAACAACTAACTCGGCGCCTTGGTCCACATAATATTATTGTTTTAGAAGGCATTTTACTGTTTGCTGAAATCGATTTAAGGGAACTTATGGATATCCGCATCTATATGGATACTCCATTAGATATTTGTTTAATTCGTCGCATTAAACGTGATGTCGTTGAACGCGGTAGGGAAATTGAAGCGGTGTTAACGCAATATCAACATACGGTGCGGCCGATGTTTTCCCAATTCATCGAGCCTTCTAAACATTATGCTGATATCATTGTGCCACGCGGTGGCGAGAATCGGATTGCTATTGAACTTATCAAAGCCAAAATTCGCGAATTATTAAACAATTTTAGCAATAAAAGCAAAGAGGAAAATCATGGGTCTGCTTGATAATAAACGTGCGTTAATTGTTGGTTTAGCCAGTGATCGATCGATTGCTTATGGAATTGCTGAAGCCATGCATCGTGAAGGAGCGAAACTCGCGTTTGCTTATCAAGGTGATAAACTTAAAGAGCGTGTCACTAAAATGGCGAATAGGGATTTTAATTCGGACACCGTCATTCCTTGTGATGTTAGCCGCGATGAAGATATTACTGAGCTTTTTAAACAGCTGAATGTCAGTTGGGATGGTCTGGATATCTTAGTTCATTCAGTAGCTTATGCCCCTGCCGACCAATTACAAGGTGATTATCTCGAACATGTTAATCGTGAAGGTTTTAGAATTGCACATGATATCAGTAGCTATAGTTTAGCTGCCTTAGCAAAAGCGGCATTTCCGATGATGCATGATCAAGCCAATGGTGGCGCTATCCTGACACTCAGTTATTTGGGATCCGAAAAAGCCTTGCAAAACTATAATATTATGGGCTTAGCCAAGGCCAGTTTAGAGGCTAATGTTCGTTATCTGGCGAATAGTTTAGGTCCAAAACATATTCGTGTGAATGCCATATCGGCTGGGCCAATTCGTACCTTAGCGGCTTCAGGCATTTCCGGTTTTCGAAAAATTTTAGCTTATAATTCAGCGGTTACGCCTTTACGCCAAAATACCACTATCGAACAAGTCGGAAATACCGCGGCTTTTCTATGTTCTGATATGGCTTCGGGTATTACCGGTGAAATTGTTCATGTCGATGGTGGTTTTCATGCCATCGTGGCTATGGGTGAATCGACTGAAACGGCATCTGGAAATTAACACTAGCTCCCTATTCTGGGCATAAAAATTCGCAATCTTTCCAGCGAGTGGTATATTACCTTAACAACATTAACAGGGTTTTAGTGTGTTTCGTCCCATCGCTTTATATATCGGTTTGCGTTATACGCGTGCAAAAAAACGTAACCATTTCATTTCCTTTATTTCTTTGACTTCGATGATTGGTATCGCTCTCGGGGTGATGGTGCTAATCACGGTCTTATCGGTGATGAATGGTTTTGATAATGCGATCCGCGACCGCATCTTTGACATGGCGACTCAAGTTGCTATCACGGGAACGAATGGACAACCATTAACGCAAATTAATTCATTAGCACAAAAAGTTTCTCATCAAGCAGACGTTATCGCCAGCGCCCCTTATGTCTCTGGACAAGGGATGTTAGTCGATCAAGGACAACCGCATCCGATTATGATCAGCGGTGTGTTACCTAAATTAGAAAAAAATGTTTCTGAAGTACCACACAAAATAGTGGAAGGTGATTTCAATTTAGAACCCGGTCACTATAACATTGTGCTGGGTGAAGAATTAGCTATAAGTTTAGGTATCCAAATCGGTGATAAAGTCAATGTCATCACACCCAGTGTTAGCTTAACACCGGTCGGTATTATTCCCCGCTTTAAAACCTTTACCGTCAGTGGAATTTTTCGTGTCGGACGCAGTTTCGGATTTGAAAGCAGCATGGCTTACATCGCTCTAAAGGATGCGCAAACATTGTTTCAATTAGGTCATGGTGTCACTGGCTTGCGTTTAAAGTTAAATGATTTGTATACGGCACCGACTGTTTCGAATGCACTTATTAAAACTTTACCTCCCACTTATATGGTAAGAGATTGGACGAGTACTTTTGGTAGCCTGATGTATGCTATTTCTTTAGAAAAAAGAATGATGTTTTTTATTTTACTCTTATTAATTGCTATCTCGGCGTTTAATTTAGTTTCATCATTAATGATGGTTGTTACTGATAAGCAGTCCGATATTGCGATTTTGCGTACTTTGGGCGCAACTCCCGGTACGATTTTAAGTATTTTTATGGTACAAGGTTGCGTGATAGGTTTTAGTGGTACATTTCTGGGCTTAATTGGCGGAATTGCATTAGCTTCCCAAGTCAGCAACATATTAAGCTTTATCGAACATGTCTTTCATGTACAAATTCTTGCGTCTAACGTCTACTTTTTTGTAGATAAATTACCTTCCAAGATTGAAACAGCCGATATTATGCATATTTGTATCGCCGCTTTAGGTATGAGTTTATTAGCCACCATCTATCCTGCATTAAAAGCGGCGCGTACACTTCCTGCGGAGGCGTTACGTTATGAATAAACCCATTAACGATTTAGCCACTCCCTCTAAGCAGGATGCGCCTGTACTGAGTTGTACTCATTTAAGCAAAACCTTTCACGATGGTTCTTTGTATGTCGAAGTACTCAAACCTATCAACTTTTCTGTGCAAGCTCGCGAACGCATTGCAATCGTTGGTCCTTCAGGCGCAGGAAAAAGTACTTTATTACATCTATTGGGTGGATTGGATCGGCCTAGTTCGGGTAAAGTTTTTCTCGCGGGACAAAATTTAGATCAATTGAGCGAGAATCATCGTAGTCATCTGCGTAATCGTTATCTTGGTTTTATCTATCAATTTCATCATTTATTACCAGAATTTACCGTATTAGAAAATACATGTATCCCTTTATTGCTAGCGGGTGTTAAGCCCGTATTCGCTCAGAAGAAAGCACTGAATTTATTAAAAAAAGTCGGTCTAATACATCGCCAACATCATAAGCTGGGTGAGTTATCGGGTGGAGAACGTCAACGCACTGCCATTGTAAGAGCATTGGTAAACAACCCACTTTGCATATTAGCGGATGAACCCACCGGTAATCTTGACAGCCACACTGCAGAACAAGTGTATCAAACCTTACTTGAACTCAATGAAGAATTTAATACCAGCTTAGTTATTGTCACGCATGATCAGAGTCTCGCTAGTCGATTAGATCGAATTTTACAAATGGAAGACGGTCAGTTAAGTTCTACTTAAAAATAGACCTTTGTAGACTTTTTATTGTTATTTAAAATTTTAAGCGATGACACCATAGTTTTGTAAAATTTTTTTAAAATCATTTTCTTGGATTGGCTTTATATAGACCTCATTAACGCCTATAGCCAAATAATTCTTTTTGCAAGTTTCATGAAGCCAACTACTTGTTAATACGATAGGCACTTTTTGATTAACATTTCTTTCGTCACTACGAATTAAATTAATTAATAAATCAATGCTACAATCCGGTAAATTGACATCTAACAGAATGACTTCGTAGGATGAGCTTAATTTGTCTAAAGCACTGCGTGCCGAATTAACACACTCTACAGCACAACCAAATTTTTGAAGATTATTTACATTAATTTTTTGACAAATCTTGTTATCATCTATCGATAAAATTCTAGGTAAAGGATCACGCACATTTTTTATCGGTAAATTTAGTTCTTCTAAGGGTTTTTTTAAAGAGGGATGGAAACTACCCCCAAAATCTTTAATTTTTTCCACTAGATTGGTTCGTAATTTTAAAATTGACATTATTCTTCTCCATAAATTAGCAATCGTTTGATTTTCCATCGCTATAATCATTGCAAAAATACCAAACTTGATCATTGCGAGAGGCAAATGACCTTTCAGGAATTAAGTTGACTCAATGTATTAATCCATTATTAACATCTCAACAATAGCAATTTTAAGTAAATTCGGTGTAAGCCTACATGACTACATTCTAATTCATATAGTCTATTTTAAATAAAAACAACTTCTACTATCCACACCGAGGTTGATATTAGTTATAATAGATTCACTTAATTAAATGTTTCCTTTCTTAAAGGCTTAAGTTGTGTCTATGAAATAATGATAAATAGTATCGAATACCATGAAATATAAGCTTAAATTTAAAAAAGTATACATTTGCTATTAATAACCTATCTTTAATTATAATGACGGATATTTTATTGATAATATTTAAAAAAATTGTCCGAACTATTCTGGTAGACATTGACCGTAAAAATTTTATTCTACAAAAGTAAACTTAAATTTTAAATTGTAAAATAAACAATGTTAATCGGCGAATCACCATTTTTAGTTTTTTTTAACCTTATTTTAAAATTTTTTAAATGCAGCAAAAAAATTTACACAGACAAAGTACCCTCAATAAAAAATATAATTTTTATTTATTTAGTCTTCTATTAAGACTAAATATTATCTGAATAGATATTTTATGTCAAATTTAGTAAAGGAAGATAATGAAAAAGAATCCTAAGTCCATAAAAGAAAAAAATACTACTCTGTCTATTGATATTCAAGAACGAGCTAATCGACTTAGATATTTGCGTAAAATGTCGCATTTATCCATGAAAGAATTTGCTCAACATTGTAATCTAGGTTTAACCACGATTAATTATTGGGAACAAGGATATAGTAGCGTCACTGAACGCGGTGCGCAAAAAGTCAGCAAAGCTATGCGCGAAGAAGGGATAGAATGTTCAGTCATTTGGTTAATGACAGGGTATGGCGAACCACCCAAAGTAACTGATTCAAGTAAGTTATCTAAATTAAATTATAAAAATCTTGAATCATTATCCAGGATTTCTATTAATGAGAAAAAGTCCGATTATCCTTTAGAAAATAATGAAATTAAGGAAGAACTAGCACTTTTTAAAAAAAATTATCCTGAACATCTGATATATCTTATTGATAATGAAAGTATGAAACCACTTTATGGTCCTGGTGATCTGGTGGCAGGAAAAAAATTAATGGATAAAAATATGGAGTTGGGGCACGGTGCAGATTGTATCGTCGAACTTGAAGGAAGAGAATTATTAATTAGACGTGTAAAAATAGCTCATGTTGCTAATAGTTATGATCTGTATGTTATTAATTCGGATGCTTCCCTTGAGTTCCCTCCCTTACGCAATATGAAAGTACTTTCCTTAGCACCCATTATTCGAGTCTGGAAACCCGTTAAATTTTAATAGGAATTTTATTTGTTTTTTCTTTTTGGCTTATCAACTAGCATATAAAATAACTCATTAGATTTTACCATATTAAGATCATTACGTGCATGCGCTTCCAATGCGACTTTACCTGACTTCAGATCCTTAATTTCAGCTACCATAGCCGTATTACGTTGACTGAGTTGTGTATTTTCCTTTAATTGCTGAGCAATTTGTTTTTTAAGTTGATGTACGCGCCATACACCATCTTGTACAAACCATAGCTTATATTGCAAGCTTAAGAAAAGTACCGTCAAAATAACTATAAGAGGTTTCATCGAATTAATCATTTAAAAAGCGTGAAAAAACAGACTTACCGGCATAACTTACCTTATTTTCCCTTGCGAGCTCTGCTTCAATCCGTAATAAACGATTATATTTAGCAGTACGATCCGTCCGACAGACAGAACCTGTTTTTATTTGACCAACCCCAGTACCTACTGCTAAATCGGCTATACTGGTATCTTCGGTCTCACCTGAACGATGAGAAATAATCGCTGAATAGTGGGCTTGTTTTGCTAAGGAAATTACTTCTAAGGTTTCACTGACCGTACCAATCTGATTCAATTTAATAAGAATCGTATTAGCTAAATTTTTAGCTATTCCCTGTTGGAATAAAACGGGATTAGTCACAAATAAATCATCCCCGACTAGTTGTATTTTTTTACCCAATCGTTGTGTTAGTTGTATCCAACCTTGTTCATCTGATTCAGCCATACCATCTTCTATGCTAATAATAGGATATTGTTGGACTAAATGCTCTAAATAGGTAATCCATTGCTCAGCATTTAATTCTTTATTTTCTAAACAATATTTACCTTGATGATAAAATTCATTACTTGCAGCATCTAAACCTAGAAAAATGTCCTTACCTGGTTTATATCCGGCTCGTTCAATAGCCACTAAAATATTTTCAATAGCCTCTTGGTGCGATTGAAAATTAGGTGCAAAACCTCCTTCATCGCCTACATTAGTATTGAAACCTTGCTTTTTTAGATAGGATTTTAAACAATGAAAAGTCTCAACGCCCCAACGCAAGGCCTCACTAAACGTAGGCGCACCTAGAGGTAAAATCATAAATTCTTGGATGGCTAATGGATTATCCGCATGCACACCACCATTAATGATATTCATCTGCGGTACTGGCATTAGATATTGCTTATCTCGTTGATCCATAAGCTCAGCAATATGCGCATACAGCGCTTGTCCTTTTGCTAAAGCCGCCGCTTTCAGTAAACTTAAGGAAACTCCCAAAATAGCATTCGCACCTAACTTTTCTTTATTATCTGTTCCATCCAATTCCTTCATTAAATGATCTAATGTTCTTTGATCGGCTATATCTTTTCCAATTAATTTTTTTCGAATTGGCCCTAAAATATTTTGGATAGCTAATAAAACACCTTTACCTTGATAACGATCTCGCCTTTCTGTATCCCTTAATTCTAATGCTTCTTTTGAACCCGTCGATGCACCGGATGGGACACTCGCATCTGCTTTTAAACCTGAATCTAAGATAACTTCAACAGCAATAGTGGGGTTAGCTCTTGAATCTAAAATTTCATACGCATTAATTTCAGCAATTTTTGGCATACGTTCTTACCTATAGCGTTGTTTCTATTAAGTTGGTTTTTTTTACCGTTTTATCTATCTCTTGTAAGCTGGCTAACAGTTCAGCTATTTTTCCTAATGGCCAAGAATTTGGCCCATCGCTTAATGCTTGTTCGGGATTAGGATGGGTTTCCATAAAAAGACCCGAAATACCTGCCGCTACCGCTGCACGCGCCAATACGGGGATAAACTCTCGTTGTCCTCCCGACGATCCACCTTGACCACCTGGCAATTGTACGGAGTGTGTCGCATCAAATACCACCGGACATTGAGTTGCGCGCATGATAGCCAATGAACGCATATCGGAAACCAGATTATTATATCCGAACGTCACGCCACGTTCACAAACCATGATCTTTTTATTCCCTACTTGATGTGCTTTCTCGACTACGTATTGCATATCCCATGGAGAAAGAAACTGACCTTTCTTAATGTTAACCGGTAGGCCTTGCCGAGCAACTTTTTGGATAAAATTAGTCTGTCGGCATAAAAATGCGGGCGTTTGTAAAATATCCACCACACTCGCCACTTCATTCAGAGGCGTATCTTCATGAACATCAGTGACTATAGCAACACCCAATTCCTTTTTAACTTTAGCTAAAATGCGTAAGCCTTCTTCTAAGCCCAAACCGCGAAAACTCTTAGCCGACGAACGATTTGCTTTGTCGAAGGAAGATTTGTAAATAAAAGGTAGGTTCAATTTATTGGTGATTTCTTTTAGGCGCCCCGCGGTATCCATAGCCAGTTGTTCGCTTTCCACAACACAAGGCCCCGCCATAACAAATAAAGGTTTACCAATACCGACTTCAAAATTTAGCAATTTCATAATAATAAGCGCAAAAATTAAAGAGTCATAGTTTACTCTTAAACTCAACTAAGTCCTACCCTTAACACTACTTAGAGCCATTAAAATCAGTCGAATAGTAAAATTTAACACTTTTATTTTATTAAGAAAAAATATTTTTAAAAAAATTTAATTTGGTGTTAATATAGAAAAAAATAATAAGGCGGTATGAGAATGTACTTCGAAAATTATAAAATTTTATTCTCAAATAAAGAAAAAGAGCCCAATCTTTTTAAAAAAAGATTACCTTATGATTTAATTAAAAAATCAAAAAAAAGCTTATGGCAAAAGGTAACAAAAAAGCGACGCCAACAACATAAACTTAGCAATAGTAGTTTAAAGATTAATAAACATTTGTTTTTAAACCAACAATTACCTTTAGCAGAATCTCAACTAAAGGATAATTTGTTGGCTTTTCTTCCTGAATACCATGCAGAAAATGTTATTCATAAACTCTACGAACGTTTTATACAAAACAATAAAATTAATGAACATGCTTATTTTCATTTTTATAATAGAATATCAGCGAAGGTCGATGTTTTAAAAATTATTGATGCCGATCAGGGAAAAAATATTGCACTAAATCCAGATATGGTCTCAAAGGTCGTTTCTGCATTGACGTATTCTGCAGGGCTGGTTTCTTCTGTTATATTTGATGTTATCGGTGCAGTCATTCGACATGGAATATGCGAAATAAGTGATATGAGAAAAATTACAAAAGCCAAAAATAAACTGAATCATTGGATAACTGATCTGAATTTCATAAAATTGCTCAGCATCGTACTGACAAAAATCCATGAACCAGATTTCGCTCATCAAGAAAAAATTGACTATTTTTTAGATGAACAATTTTTAATATTTTGGACTTTGTTTAAAAAACAAGCCGAAATTGATACTGAAATACCCGATTTAAACGATTTTTGGTCTACTTGTTTAGTAGAATATATCAAAGTGTTAAAATGTCCTCTATTAAAAGATAATTTCGAACGCTGCTTAAATGAAATGTTCAAATTACTCCAACTTCCATTTCCAAAATCTTTACCGACATTAACAGAAATAAATCAACCAAATCTTTCTAAAGGCGTCAACACAAATAGCCAAGAAAGTATATTTTTAGCTCAATTAATACTACAAGTTATCATTAGTCATTACTTAACCCAATTACTGGAGTTTAATCATACAGTTAAAATACAACAGAATTCTTCAACTTGTGTATCAAAATTTTGGCACAATAAAAACAATAATTTTAGAAATGATTATAATCGACCCACTCCTGCCATTAGCCAAGCATTTTCGCCTAGATTAATTACAAGCTATTAGCATGATTGAGTTTAATAGAGTGCTCTAATATTTCACAACGGATATGTAATAATAAAACAATAAAATAAAAGCTTATGAATGCTGCCATCATCGATAATAAAGGATAAAGCATTCGCGGCTCGATTAATGAAGAGCTAAAAAAATGCAGTGTAGCCCCTTGATGCAAAGTATTCCACCAATAGACTGAATAGTGAATAATGGGTATGTTGGCTAAACCCAACATAAGCAATATCGCCGATGCTTGCGCCGCCATCTGTCGCTCAGGAATTGCAGAACGTAAAGCAATCACACCAAGATATAAAAATAATAAAATAAGTTCCGAAGTTAAGCGCGCATCCCAAACCCACCACGCCCCCCACATCGGTTTAGCCCAAACGCTTCCTGTTAATAACGCTAAGAAAGTAAACCATGCCCCTAAAAAGACACTACCCGAAACAATTAATTCGGCTAATTTGATACGCAAAATTAAACCTATAATGGAAAAAAATGCCATAATAAAATAAACAAACAATGATAAAAATGCACTAGGCACATGCACATAGATAATACGAAAAGCATCTCCTTGCTGATAATCCGCAGGGGCTAAATATAGGCCTCCCACTGCACCATAAACACCGAATATCAATAGGGTCAAAGCAAAAATGGGAACTAAATAGTTCGACAATATATAAAAATGATGTACTGCGAGATATCGATAAATTTTGTTTCTTTTTTTTAATCTAGCCATTTTTTTTCCTTTGAGCCACCATACAAAATTTAAGTACAAGGTATTACGCAAAAGCAATACCTAAATGCAATATTTTACTAATAACCAACGGAGCTAAACTCATACTCAGAATCATTAACACGCCTAACCAAGCTAAGGGTCCATTGGCAGGTAATCCTAAACTCGCTAAGGAAACCGCACTGCTCGCAAAAATGAGTACTGGAATGTAAAATGGGGTGATTATCAATATTATTAATAATCCACTCTGTCGAAGTCCTAACGTTAAAGCCCGCGCAATACCACCTAGAAATATTAAGGTTGGCGTACCTAATAGAATAGTGAGATATAAAGTTTTTAAAGCTATGAGAGGAATATACAAGCTTAGACTCAGAATCGGTGTTACGATAAACAAAGACACACAAATTACTAAGCAAAATACTAATAACTTGACAAATAAAACTAAACTAAGCTCATTAGGAAGTAAAATAAGCTGCTCTAAATCTCCCTCTTTCCAATCATTTTGAAAAAGCTGATCTAACATTAATAATACTAGAAATAACACCACCACCCAATAAACTCCGGCAGATATTTTTTTTAATAAAATAGGATCGGTACTTATGCTTAAAGGAAATAAAATGATCGCTAAAATTAAAAATAATAAGGGATAAATCAATTCTTGATAATAACGAAAAATAACTAATAACTCACTACGCAAATTAGTTAAAAACTTTAAAAAAAAATTTAACATGTCTTTGCGTCTAAAAAAATTTTTTTTATTTCCAAAGACAAAGAATACATCGCTTGATGGCTAGAAAAAACAATGACGCCTCCCCTAGCACTTTGTTTTTCCATTAAAGACGATAAAAATGCAATACCAGCACTATCGAGAGAAGTAAACGGCTCGTCCAAAATCCAACAATCTGCTTTGATCAATAATAATTTTGCTAAACTCAAACGTCGTTGTTGTCCTGCAGAAAGTTGTGTTAATAAAGTATCTGAGCAATCTTTTAAATCTAATTGGTCTAATATCTGATGAATAGTATGGATTGCTTTGCGTTTGGATTGCTTATGGATTAAATTTCGCCTGGCCAAACATAAATAAAGATTTTCGGACGGACTCAATGCAGATTTCATACCTAAGCGGTGGTTAACATAAAGTAAATTATCGGTAAAATTTATGTTATTTTTCTTAATGGCAATGCCATTCCACATTACTTTTCCACTTAAAGGAATACGTAAGCCGGTTAATATCTGTAATAATGTGGTTTTGCCTGAACCATTTGCACCAACAACATGTAATATTTGCGTCGGAAAAAGCTGAAACGTTAGCTGTTTAAACAGAATTCTGTTATTACGTTCAAAAGAAAGTTCCTCTACAGTTAACACACTCTCCATTCCTTGATAAAATAATGGGTTAGCCTTTTCAAGGCCTATTTAAACTAAGCGCTGTTATATACAAAACAGGACTTAGGCTATATTATTCCTTTTTCAAACGAGTTAAAAGGCCAATAACCATGTCATTTCTTCTTCAATATGTTGTTTTCCTAGCGAAGCTATTTACATTGGTACTTGCTATTTTGATAGTAACCGCCGGAGTTTTCTCTATTACTCGCAAAGCTAAAGGAAATAAGAATAAACTATGTATTAAAAAACTTAATAAAAAATATCAAGAATTTGCTGAAACATTGAATTCAGAAATTTTAGATAAGAAGCAATTAAAAAAATATGCAAAAGAGCAAAAAATTAAATTAAAAAAATCTGCTAAATTATTGAAAAAACGAGTATTTGTATTAAATTTTCAAGGTGACATCAAAGCAACTGCAGTTAATAATCTACGTGAAGAAATCACCGCTCTCATCCAAGTAGCTAAACCGCAAGATGAAGTCGTATTACGCTTAGAAAGTGGCGGTGGCATGGTTGCTCCTTATGGATTAGCGGCTTCACAGTTACAACGTTTAAAAGATAAACGCATCCCTTTGACGGTTACTATCGATAAAATTGCCGCAAGCGGTGGATATCTAATGGCCTGCGTCGGTGATAAAATCTTAGCGGCACCGTTTGCAATTATTGGCTCAATCGGTGTCGTAGCACAACTCCCAAACTTTCATCGTTTTTTAAAAAAAAGAGATATTGATTTTGAATTACTAACCGCAGGAGAATATAAACGTACACTGACCATTTTTGGAGAAAACACTGCTAAAGCACGAGAAAAAACCCAAGATGACCTGGAAGAAATCCATCATCTTTTTAAATCTTTTATACAAGTTAACCGAAAGCAAGTCGATATGGCGATAGTCGCTACAGGAGCTCATTGGCTTGCGAAAGATGCACTTACACTCAATTTAGTTGATGAACTCATCACCAGTGATGATTATTTAAGTGTACTAGCAGCTAGCGATAAAGCAGAAATTTATGAATGTCAGTATCTGACTAAAAAATCCGTGGCCGAAAAATTAAGCAGTAATGTACAATCTGCTCTTGATAAATTAATGTGGTTTAAAAACTAGCTTTTGATCCTAAAATTTGCGTTCCCTGTAGCAACTTTATGTATGCTAAAGATGGAAACTTTAAAATTGTCTTTTATTATGCAATTTTATGACCCACTATAAAGAAATAAGCGCACTTATCACGGGTGGTCTACTCGCCTTTGCTTTTGCTCCGATGTGCATTTATCCTTTAGCTGTCTTCTCACCCGCCGTATTATTATTGCTATGGCTAAATAGCTCAGCTAAACGCGCTTTTATTTTAGGATTATTTTTTGGCATAGGCTTTTATGGTATCGGCGTCTCGTGGGTATTTATTAGTATTCACGAATTTGGTCATACTTCTCTTTTTCTAGCTTCGCTAATTACCGCACTATTTATTTTTATATTAGCCTTATTTACAGCCATTCAAGGCTTTCTAGTCAATCGTTTTTTTCCTAGTAATACATTCATCAAACTTTACTTAATTTTCCCTAGTTCATGGGCGTTAACCGAATGGGTACGTAGTTGGATATTTACTGGTTTTCCTTGGTTATTATTAGGCACTAGCCAAGTAAATACACCGCTGAGTGGTTATGCTCCCATTTTGGGAATAGTTGGTCTGACTTTTCTAGTCGCTTTGTCCGCAAGTTTATTGCTTTCATTATTTTGTCCTTTTTTAAACAAACGTTTTGATTGCCAGTTCGGTCTAAAAAATTTTTACTATTCAGGATGCTTACTGGCATTAATAGGTATATGGGCCATAGGTTATCTGTTAAGTTTTATCCCTTGGACGCATATACAAGGAAAACCAATTCAAATCAGTCTGATTCAAGCGAATATCCCCCAAGAAATAAAATGGGAACCTGAATACCAAAAAGCATCATTAATACACTATCAACAATTAACGCAATCGCATTGGGATAGTCGACTGATTATTTGGCCAGAAGCCGCTATTCCTCTCTTACAAAATCAAGCAGTAGATTTTTTAAATCAGCTTGACAAGCAAGCCAAACAGCATAAAACCACATTGATTACAGGAATACCTATCCAAAAAGATTTTCAATATTATAATAGCATGCTAGCGTTAGGCTTGGATCATGCGACCTATTATAAACAAAGACTGGTTATTTTTGGTGAATATCTGCCTTGGTGGATAATCTGGGCGCACGGCTTATTAAATTTATTAGATATACCCATGTCTAGCTTTTCACCCGGGCCGAGTCATCAACCCGCATTTAACGTAGCCAATGTTAATTTAGGTACATTTATTTGTTATGAAATTGCTTATTCCAACTTAGTCCGACAAGCATTGAAAGATCATGCTCAGTTACTATTAACTATTAACGATGATGCTTGGTTCGGTCATTCTTTTGCCTTAGCTCAACATCTACAAATTGGCCAATTTCAAGCATTAGCCACCGGACGTTATTTAGCTTTTTTAAGTAATACCGGTCTAACAGCTATAGTAACTCCTAAAGGAAAAATTATAGCAAAACTCCCCGCCTTTGAGGCGGGTGTATTAACAAGCTCGATTTATAAAACTAGCGGGTTAACACCGTGGGTATACCTCGGCGATGGTTCCATTATTACCTTTTTAGTGGGATTATGTATCTTATGTTACGTTTATCGAAAAGCTCACATTTAGATGTTTATGCTTCAGTTAACTCAGGCTATTATAGATTAGTGTCTTATCCGAGCAGTTATCACAATAAAAATTTGACTTGTTATATAATTAGCAAATAGTTGAACAGTTTTTAACCTATACGAATTAACAGTACTTTAAAAATGAAGCCTATACTCACAGCAATTGGATTTCTGGCAAGGCGCCGTTGTAAAGCAACCGGAATGTATTATCCATACATGAGAATTGCGAATTAAGCCCGTAACCCAGACATCAAGTGCGAAGAGTATAACTAAAACAAGGTATCTAGTCACATGCAAGAACAATATCAACCCTTAGCGCTTGAAGCTGAAATCCAAAAATTTTGGGAAGAGCACCAATGTTTCAAGGTCACTGAAGATCTCAATAAAGAAAAATTTTATTGCCTCTCAATGTTTCCCTATCCTAGCGGTCATTTACATGTAGGCCATGTTCGGAATTATGTTTTGGGCGATGTGATTGCCCGTTACCAGCGTATGTTAGGTAAAAATGTTTTGCATCCCATCGGTTGGGATGCTTTTGGTTTACCGGCTGAAAATGCGGCCATTGAAAAAGGAGTGCCTCCTGCTAAATGGACTTATTCCAACATTGAACATATGCGCACGCAATTTAAACAACTTGGCTTAAGCTTTGACTGGAGCCGCGAAATTACTACCTGTAAACCTAATTATTATCGTTGGGAACAATGGCTGTTTATTCAATTACTTAAAAAAGGTCTAGTCTATAAAAAAAATGCCGTAGTCAATTGGGATCCTATTGATAAAACGGTGTTAGCGAATGAACAGGTGATTGATAGTCGTGGCTGGCGTTCTGGTGCACTTGTAGAACGTAAAGAAATTCCGCAGTGGTTTTTAAAGATTACCGCTTACGCAGATGAATTATTAAATGACTTGGATACTTTAGAAGCATGGCCTGATGAAGTTAAAACTATGCAACGCAATTGGATAGGTCGATCCCAAGGTTTAACTATTCAATTTAAAGTCAATCATCCTGAATTAGACACTATTGAAATCTTTACTACGCGTCCTGACACTTTATTTGGCGCTACTTTTATCGCGGTTTCTCCCAGTCATCCTATATCACGTTATATAGCTAAACACGATCCCAAACTACAAGCTATCATTACCAGTTTTCAACAAATCCCCACCTCTGAAGAGGCAACTGCACATTTAGAAAAGAAAGGTTTTACAACACAGCTTACTGCCTATAATCCTCTGACTCACGAAAACATACCGATATGGATTGCTAATTTTGTGAAAACTGATTACGGTTCCGGAGCGATCATGGGAGTCCCAGCACACGATGAGCGCGATTTTGAATTCGCAAAGAAATATCATTTACCTATACGTCCTGTCATATTATCCACTCAGCCACATGATTTTCAAACCGCCCCTTTAATTTCGGATACTGGCACATTAATTAATTCGGGCCCCTATACGGGTTTAAGTGCTGAACTGGCGTCCGTAACTATTGCAAAACAGTTAATAAAAGAAAAAATAGCTCTGCATACAACCCATTATCGACTTCGTGATTGGGGTGTTTCACGTCAGCGCTATTGGGGAACACCAATTCCGATTATTTATTGTCCTACTTGTGGTGTAGTTCCTGTCCCTGAAGAAGATTTACCTGTGGTACTTCCCGAAACGATACAATTTAATGGTGTAGGCTCACCTTTAAAAAATATGCCAGAGTTTTATCAAACCCATTGTCCTACTTGTAAACAACCTGCTACGAGAGAAACTGATACTTTAGATACGTTTGTAGAGTCTTCCTGGTATTACGCACGTTTTGCCTGCCCTACACAGAACAGAGCCATGTTAGATGATAGAGCAAAATATTGGACACCCGTTGATCATTATATTGGAGGTATTGAACATGCCGTATTGCACCTGCTCTATGCACGTTTTTTTCATAAAATATTACGTGATTTAGGTTTACTGAATTCTAATGAACCCTTTACGCGTTTGTTGACACAAGGCATGGTCCTTAAAGACGGTGCAAAAATGTCTAAATCTAAAGGCAACACCGTCGATCCTGCTAAATTGATGTCACAATATGGAGCAGATACCTTACGGTTATTTATTTTGTTCGCCGCTCCTCCTGAACAATCCTTAGAATGGTCTGACGCGGGTGTTGAAGGCGCTTATCGCTTTTTAAAACGTTTATGGACGTTAGCCTATAACAATCCTTGGATAATAGAGCTCAATGAAACTCATAAACATAGCCTCACACAGTCCATCGATTGGACAAAGATTCCTCATGCGCAGCGTAATTTACGCCGTCAAGTCTACGAAATTTTGCAACTTGCGCGCAATGATTTTGAAAGGCAGCAGTTTAATACGGTTATTGCCAGTTGCATGAAGCTTTTGAATACATTACAAACAGCCAGCCAATTATTAAGCTCATCTACTGATGAAGCATTACACACGATTAAACATATCATATGGCAAGGTTTAGGCATTCTATTGCGCTTATTGGCTCCCATCGTTCCTCATATAACCCATGCTTTATGGAAAGAACTGAAATTTTCCGGATTAATTAGTAAAGCACATTGGCCAAAAGTGGCGGCCGATGCGTTAACTGTCGAAAAAATTGATTGGGTCGTACAAGTGAATGGTAAATTACGTGCACAATTATCACTTGATATACACTATAATGATGAAACACTTAAAGCGGTGATTCTCAATGACCCTCAGATAAAACGCTATACTGAAAATCAAACGATTAAAAAAATTATCATAGTCCCCAAAAAATTAGTTAATATTGTTATTTAATATGACAGCTCGTTATTCATTATTATTTATGCTCTTTTTTAGCCTCATACTAACTGCTTGTGGCTTTCAATTAAGAGGTCATTGTGAATTTTCACTCCCTTTTCATACACTTTCTTTGGAATCTAATCAGCCTTATAGTAATTTCACCAAAGAATTACAAAACGCGTTAGCAACTGCGGGAGTTCATACCTTACTTGCAACTCCAACATCTCCACGATTACAAATTCTTACACAAAACTTTACGCGTACGGCTACCAGCCTAGGAAATGCTGGACAAACAACCACCTATTTACTTGTTTACAGTATTTTATTTCAGCTAATAGATTGTAAAGGTCATGTTTTATTAGCTCCACAACAAATCCAAGCCACACGAGCCTTTTCAATTACATCTAATCAACTTGCTGGCGATCTCAATACGGAAAATGATTTACAAGAAAATATGCAACAGGATGTTATTCAACAACTTTTAATTCGCTTAAGTTCCACAGAGTTACGTCAGCAATTTCGCTACAGCACTTGCCCTCAGCAGTAATTTACTATTATGCAATGTCGTTATGAACAATTATCTCAGCAATTAAATAATCCTGTTTTAGCACCCATTTATTTGATCTCTGGTGAAGAAATAGTATTAATTCAAGCAGCCTGTAATACCATTCGACTAGCGGCAAAAAAAGCAGGTTTTACCGATCGACAAGTATTTTATAGCGACACGCATTTTAATGCTTCCTCGCTAATTGGTTGTATGAATAATTATGGATTATTTGCAGACAAACAACTGCTAGAATTACATCTATCGCAAGGTTTATCTGAAACCATAACACAAACGCTTATACTGTACGCTAAAAACCCACCGCGCAATAAACTTTTGCTTATAATAGCCGGAAAACTGGACAGTCGCTTACAGCAAACTGCTTGGTTTAAAAGTATTGATAAAGTAGGTTTAATCATTCCAACATGGCCTTTACAAGCCCCACAATTATTTAGATGGGTAACAGAACGTTTTCATGCCATGGGTTTAAAAGTAGAAAAAGAAGCTATTGAATGTCTTATTTTTGCCACCGAAGGAAATTTATTAGCGACTGCGCAAACCATAGAAAAACTCAGCTTATACCTTGGCGTAACAAATAACGTCGTTACGATTGATATGTTGACGCAAGCACTCAGCGACAACACCCGATTTGATCCTTTCAAACTGGTCGATGCTGCATTAGCAGGAAACTCTGAACGTTGTTTGCGCATCTTAGTGCGTCTAAAAGAAGAAAATGTAGAGCCCTTATTAATTTTATGGGCACTCAGTCGCGAATGCCGATTATTAACTTCTTTTGCATTTAAACTTAATCAAGGCCAAAATTTAACAACACTTTTTAAAGAGCAGCATGTATGGGAAAAGCGTAAACTATTACTTCAACAAGCCTTAAAACGTCATACGCTTATACATTGGTATCGATTACTAAGTCTTGCAAGCCACATTGACCAGCTTATAAAAGGTATAGCTACCGGTCATGTTTGGAATGCTTTACAGACGCTTAGCCTCGAAATTGCGGAGCCCAACTCTACACATTGCAATTGGGTTTTTGACAAGTACCGCGTCCAAGCAACAAGCTAGAGTATGAACCATGAGGATTGCGAGTTGCGCGGCAACACAGTCAAAAATTCAACTGCGAAGAACATTATGATAGGGATCTTTGGAGGTAGCTTTGATCCCATACACTATGGACATTTAAATATTGCACTCGATTTATATCAACAATTACATTTAAGTGAAATCCGTTTCATTCCTTGTAAGAATCCTGTTAGTGACAAAAAAGTAGTGGCTACTGAACAACAGCGGCTTACTATGCTGCAACTGGCTCTGCAACCCTACCCGTATTTTTCCATTGACATGCGAGAATTATCTAGAGCCACTCCTTCGTATATGGTAGAAACCTTAGCTTCTTTACGTCTTGAATTGGGCAATACGCCTTTGGGACTTATTTTAGGATATGATAATTTAGCTTGCTTAGATCACTGGCATCAATGGACTTCCCTAATCAATTTCGCACATTTACTTATTGTGCCTAGGCCTAGCTATATGCAACCTTACTCTAAGGAAATCCATACTTTTGTTGAAAAACATCAAACCAAGGATCCTTCCTTGTTATCACAACAACCTGCTGGATTTTTATTCATGACTCCTGTACAAGCTTTACCCATCTCGGCGACTTACATACGCAAAGCTATTGCGAGTGGGAATTCGCCTGTTGGAGCATTACCTCCTACTGTCCTTGATTATATTTTGGAACAAAAGTTATATTTATGACACAAGCTAATTTAAATAAAGATCTACATACTGACCTAATAAGCTTATTGGAAGATCACAAAGCAAAAAATATTACTGCCCTAGACGTCAGTAAAATTACCGATATTACCGATCTAATGATCATTTGCACAGGAAATTCTAACCGCCATGTTAAAACTTTGGCACAATATTTAATTTCAGCTGCCAAAGCCAAAGGCATGACTATCTATGGTATTGAAGGTGAGAAAGAAGGCGAATGGATATTAATCGATTTAGTTGATGCAATTATCCATATCATGTTGCCTAAAGAGCGGGAATTTTATAATCTTGAAAAATTATGGGGCCAACCCTAAGAAAAAATGATCATTAATTTAATTGCTGTAGGATCCCGTTGCAGTCAGTGGGCCAAAACCGGTTTTCAAGATTATCAGAAACGCTTACCTGCAGAATGCAAGCTCAATTTAATTACCATACCACTTAGTAAGCGTGGTAAAAATTCTGAAATTTCTAAACATATTGCTGAAGAAGAAAAAAAAATTTTAGCCGCCATTCCAAAACGATCGCGTATCATTGCTTTAGATGTACAAGGACAAATGTGGAACACGCAACAACTTGCACAATCTTTACAGCGATGGCAGTTAGAAAGACAAGATGTCAGTTTATTAATTGGCGGGCCTGACGGATTGGGTGAGGCTTGTACAAAAATTGCTGAGCGTATTTGGTCACTTTCGCCCTTAACGCTTCCCCACGCACTGGTTCGAATTGTTGTGGCAGAACAACTGTATCGAGCTTGGAGTTTATTGAGTAATCATCCTTACCACCGAGAATGATTTTACTTTTCTCCCTTATTTTTTATCTGTGTTACTAAGTTTAAACAATTTAATTTTTTAATTTTTACCTAAATTTTTTTCCAAACGGTCTGATTCCATTAATACAATTATTTTCTTGTTAAGAAATTAAATTATTATGTATGTTTTTAATAAATTGAATCTTCTTTATAGCGAAAATATAATAATTTTTTTCTCAAATTTTTAATCACATTTAGAGTTTTTTGAAACATGCATTTAGAGAACGTGTACAAAATTTTTTAATTAAAACTTAAGGTTCGTCTGCTAAAATAAATAAATAGTTTCAATAAATTCACGAAACCTAATTATTAACTTACTTAATATTTTCTAGGAGATATTATGTACAGAAAAGAAAAAAAGAACACTTCAGAGAAAGAAACCAGTGACATAGTCGAGTTAAGGAGTAAGTCAAAACCCCTTAACATTGATATTAAGACAAAGTCTGAAAAATATAACAGCGGAGGTGGTACTCCCGATTTGGTATCTAAATTAAGTTTAAACCCAAAGTTTAGTATAGAAAGCAAGGGAATGCCAATACACGGGACACAAGCCCAGGTTGGTTATGCATTGATAAGGACGGAAAGTTTCGATGAAATAAATATTGTCAGAAAAAAAGAAAGAAATGCAGGAGATTACTCATTAAATAATGAAATTGAAAAGAGTCAGAGTATTAAAAAACATGCAGATTATGAGAAAATAAAAAACCATCTGTCCTTACCTTTTTTTACCGTAAATCGGAATTCGGGACAAGAAATTTATCTAAGACTTAAAAAAAATGGCGATTTAGAAAGTCATCGCAATTTTATTCAAAGTAATTCTTCTTCTGATGAAGGCATCGATTATATTTTTCATCAAACAAGAAACATCGTTAAAACATTAAATTTTTTACACAATGGAGATTTTTTAGATGAAAAAGAAAAAATGCACAAAGGTATTATTCATGGCGATATAAAGCCAGATAATATTCTCATAGATAAGAACGGTGATCTTTCATTATCAGATTTTGGCTGTGCACGATATGCTGATGAACCCATTGGACAACTTGGCCTGGTGACTTATCTTTCACCAGAATTACTTAAAATGTATGCGGGTAAGATACCCAGCAGCAGCAACCCAGGTAAATCTGATATTTGGTCATTAGGACTGACTTTACAATCCACACTAACCGGAAAATGCCCTATAGAATCTTATATTCAAACAACAATAGAAGAGTCTATGAATTCTATGTCTAAAGATACTAGTGGGTATTTTACAAGACAAATTAAACCGACGTCCGTAGCTCAGGAAATTCATACTGAGGAACAAGCAGAGTGGCTAGAATATCTGGAAAAACTAAACTACCCAACGATAGAACAAGAACCTCTTCAAGTTCGGCAAATTAGAATAAAAGTGGATGAATATCTTCAATCTGAAACTTGCAAAAAAAATCTTGAAAGTAAAAAAATTATCCAAGACCTTTGTCAAAATTCATCTCATGTTAAAATAGATAAGCGTGTCGTTCTTGGTCATTTAACATCAAGCATGTTATTGCCTGAAGAACAACGTCCTACAGCTGAAAACTTAAATGAAACAATGGATAATCTAGCGCATTATTTTCCTTATGACCAAAAAAATAATAAATTTGTAAAAAAAATGACAAGAGAGGAAAGTAGTCCATCTTTGATTTCCCAGAAAGAAAATACACACCCGATAAAAAAACAGGTAAATTTTACGCTATCTTCTAATCGAGCATCACATAAAGAATTATTAGACAAAGTACAAGGGGCAACATCTGTGAGTTTTTTATACTCACATACTACACAAAAAAACAAAACAGAAAAAAATAAATCCAACATAGATAACAAAAATCCAATAATGACGATGAAAAAATAATATTAAGCAATAAATATTGCTTTTCACATAGTAGGAGACTTCTGATGCCTAATTCAAACAATAAGGATAAATCACCCATTAATTATTCTGCAAGTCATGACCAAGCAAGCCTAAAAACTGAAATAGATTCGATACATAAAGAACTTCCTAAAATACAACGTGATTTTGAAAAAATTCAAGAGAATCAACTTCCGATCAATTCTAAAACATTGCCTGAAGAATGGCAGGAGCAACTCAATAAAATCAACATAGAAGCAAGTAATTTGCTAGACTATGCTGGACAAAAACTTAATGACATTCAGGAAGCTGCTAAAAAATTAAGCACTTTTCAGCAACATTCTCCTGATGAAAAACTAAAATACGCTGAGTCATTACTAGCGACTCATAACCCTTTAACTGCAAATGAAAAATTTAGATTTAAGGAAATAGAAGAAGCTTTAAGCAACACTTGCATTATTAAATCTGCTGGTGATGAAACCATAAAATTTCAACTCGGTATTCTTGGCTATGCAAATGATAGTAACATTATCTCTGAGTCTGAATTTAATTACTTAGTTGTAGCACGATTAAAAGAAAACAACTTATTAGATGCTCATAGACTACGAGTAGAAAAGGGTATGATTCTTAAGCAAACTTCATTAGAAATATGCCAATCCATAAACGAAAGTCTCTCTAGCGATCCTGATTATGAAGATTCTAAAAATCTCTTCGTGTCTCGTCTAAAAGGTATAGACTATGAATTAAACTTAAAAATACTTGAAAATATAGACCGTGAATGTAGAGATTTGACTCTACTTCGGAAGGAACTCATGTCGTTATCGTTTCAGAACTCTGATGATAGTTTTGAAGAAAACAGTTTTGAAGAGAAATTATCTTTTCCAGGAGTACCCACTCATCCTATTGAATTTAACTCACAGCAACCTTTTAATGAACCTACAATAAATCATATTAAAGAATATCAAAAAAAATCAGAATTTGTGTCACTTATACAAGAACTCATTCCAGAAAAGAAAAAAAATGTAATACACATAGATACGGTCCAACCCATGTCTCTAGAAACAATTATGCAGGCCAGTTTGGAAGAATCAAGTTCACTATCGAAAAATGAAATATTTAAACTTAATTATCAAACCTCAAGCAAAATAAAGGATGCTGCTTTGTTAGCAGTTCATAATCACGAAGAACAATTTAGAAAATCATATTCAACAGATGGATCTTCTACCTACGAAGAGATGAAGCGTAGTTGTGAAGCTGCTTTTAAGAACCATGATGAAAAATTAAAAAAAACAGTATCTTGCAAATTGACTGGTGAACCATTAGTTAAAGGATATTATGAATTTGGAAATAAGTATTTAAGTAAAAAGATAGAGGATTACAAAACAGCGATAGAAACGTTAGAAAACAATAAAAGCAAAAAATTTGGTGAGTTTAGTAAATACAATGCAAAATATGCCAATTTAACCGAGTTTGAAAGAAAAACAACTTTGAATAGAATCTATGATGATAAAAAAACAAAATTCAATAGAGAATTGGAGAATGCAGAAAAGCAACGAGCTTTATGGTTGGGTAAGAAAACATTTACACAAAGTATAGAAAAAAACGGAAAAATTAAGCAAGAAGAAATACCCTTTCCAGAAAAAGAATTACGCTTTAGAAATCTTGTGTTAGATTTTAATTCTAATTCAGCATCCGAGGGAAAAACAATCAAAGTTTATCTAGATGGTGTATATCTCGTATCAGATAAAAAAGCTGAACCAAGCACAAGCATTCAAATTTCAAATACTCGAGCTTCATATAAAAATGGTATACGGGGTCAAACTGCATCCATTTTCTATAGTACTCCAAATAAAAAAGGAAATTATACACAATTGGCTGTAGGTATGAGCCCACTCAGATCATAAGTGCTTGTTCTTTTTGTAAGCACAAACGGAAAAAGATAACTGGCGGATTAGCAAAGTATAGTTTGAGGTGGAGCGGCAACACATCAAAAATTTAAGTGCAAAGAGTATATTAGGTGTAAAATTATCCAGGCATACACACCCGCCATTAAATCATCTACCATGACGCCTAATCCGCCCGGCATTTTTCGATCTATCCAAGCGATAGGCCAAGGTTTCACAATATCAAACAAACGAAATAAAACAAAACCAATCGCTATCCATAACCAACCTTTTGGAGCGGCAAACATAGTCAACCCAAAACCACATATTTCATCCCAAACTATTCCTGAATAATCATGAACGCCAATTCCTCGTTCCGTTACATCGCAAATCCAAACACCAATCAGTGTGGCGAATAACAAAATCAGTCCATAGTTAACTAAAGAAAAAGACTGTATTAAATAATACAATGGAATAGCCACTAATGTTCCACAAGTCCCTGGCGCAAAAGGAGATAATCCAGCGCCAAAACCAAATGCGATTAAGTAAATAGGATGGCTAAATACCTTACGGACTAGATCCTTTTGCATAATTTATCTCATAACATTTTATAGAAAAAATGATTATATACTGACTAGAAGCTAAGACGCGACAACATATAATCTAATACTTTTCAAACAAAGTGCTGATATCCTAGTTTATCTATATTAAAAGCTGATCCTTTTTTATCCAGCAAAATTAATCCAGGTTCTTTTTTAATACTTCCTATACAGGTATAGGAAGTATTTAATGCTAGTAAATGTAATTGCAATTCTCTTTCATGCGACTCAGGCACAGTAAAACATAGCTCATAATCATCTCCAGAATTTAAAGCCAATTGCCATGCCTTTTCAGATGGCAAAGCTCGCAGACTCTCCGATAAAGGAAGTTTCTCTAATTGAAGCAGCGCACCTACTTGATTCGTCGATAAAATATGATTCAAATCAGCCGCTAGTCCATCTGAAACATCAATAGCACTACTTGCAATATCACGTAATGCATGGCCTATCTCGACGCGTGGAACAGGACGATTTAAACGTTGCATAACAGAAAAAATCTGAGAGGATGATAATCCAAAACAATTTTTTTTATTGATTAATTCGAGAGCCAAACCTGCATCACCTAAAGTTCCTGTCACATAAATGCGATCACCTACTTTTGCACCGACACGACCTAAAGCTTTACCCGCTGGAACAAACCCCAATACTTGAAACGTAATGGTTAAAGGTCCTTGTGTTATATCTCCTCCCACCAGTTGCAATTGAAAATCTTGCAGTAAAGGAAAAAAACCTTCGGTAAATTTTTTGAGCCAGATTTCATTGGTGTTAGGTAATGTCAGTGCCAGTAATGCCCATGCAGGCTCAGCACCCATTGCAGCAAGATCACTTAAATTAACTGCTAATGCTTTATATCCAATATCTCCAGGTGAAGTATTTTCAGGAAAATGTCGACCTGATACTAAGGTGTCGGTACTCACTACTAATTGTTGATCAAATGGCATTTGCAATATAGCGGCATCGTCGCCTATGCCTAAAATAACATCTTTGCGATGCTTTGTTGGTGAATTAAAAAAACGTTGAATTAAATCAAATTCATTTAATGACATAAAAGATTAGAAAATTATTGATCCTTGTATACTTTTAGCACTTGAATTTTTATGTTGACGCTTAACTCGAAATCCATATGCATCACATTTTGATCGCTTTATTCTTGAGATGTCTTGCCCAAAATCCCTTTACTGTGAGTGTATTCTAAAGAACGATTTTTTTTTGCTAGTAGGTTTAAAATACCATTAATATATTTATAACTATCGGTGGCACCAAACATCTTAGCTAATTCGATAGATTCGTTTATTACAACTTTATAAGGGACTCCTGGGCATTCAAGCATTTCATAAGTACCCAATCTCAAAATAGCCAACTCTACTAATCCTAATTCTTTAAGCGGACGGTCTAAAAGTTGTTGTAAATGATTATCTAACAATTCTTGATCCTTTAAGACTCCTTGAACTAGCAAAAGAAAATAAGTAGTATCCACACTCACCATTTCCTCTTGAGCCAAAAATTTAGCTTGAATACTAGAAAATTTTTCTTGGGTTAAATGCCATTGATAAATGGCTTGCATAGCAAAACGACGTGCGCGTTGCTTTGCCTTAAAATTATTTTTTTTCGATTTCAGTGTCATGAGTTTGTTTTTTATTCGCAGAAATATCTTGTTTTAATTGTTCAATCGCCTGATTAAATGCTTGTATATCTTGAAAACTTCGATATACCGATGCAAATCGTACGTACGCAACGGGATCTAAATCACATAGTTCTTCCATCACCCACTCACCAATTTGTCTTGAAGAAATTTCACGTTCGCCTGTTGCGCGTAATTTTTTTATTAAGCGCACAATAATTGCCTCAACTTGCTCGCTGGAAACTGGTCTTTTTTCTAGGGCTTTTAGCATGCCTGTTCTTAATTTTTCCTGATCAAAAGCACTCCGTGTATTATCACGTTTGACCACGCGTGGTAGTCCTAGCTCAGCTGATTCAAAACTGCTAAAACGTTCATTACATTGCAAACACTCTCGCCGACGCCGCACCTGTTGACCATCACTACTTAAACGAGAATCGATCACTTTGGTATCTGCTTCATTACAAAAAGGACAATACATCATTGTATCTCTAGAAGAACATTTCTGAACTTAGGGGGAGTATACTGGAAATTGCTGGCATAATGCCATGACTTGTTTCCTGATTTTATCTATGCGTGCAGGGTCTTTTAGATTATCAAGGACATCACAAATCCAATTAGCCACGTCCCCCACCTCTTTTTCTTTTAAACCTCGAGTGGTTATAGCCGGTGTACCAATCCGTAAACCGCTAGTTACAAACGGTGAGCGCGGATCATTCGGAAGCATATTCTTATTTAAAGTAATATATGCCTTTTCCAAGATCTCTTCAGCTTCTTTCCCTGTAATACCTTTTTCAATCATGTCAATTAAGAAAAGATGATTATCGGTCCCAGCAGAGACGATTTTATATCCTCTTTGCAACATTACCTGAACCATTGCTTTTGCGTTAGTTATCACTTGTTGCTGATAGACTTTAAAACTTGGTGCTAACGCTTCTTTTAAAGCGACTGCTTTAGCTGCAATAACATGCATCAAGGGCCCGCCTTGCTGCCCTGGGAATACTGCAGAATTTAATTTTTTTTCGATTTCAGGATTTGAGCGCGCCAAAATTAAGCCTCCTCTAGGCCCGCGCAAAGTTTTATGTGTAGTCGTTGTTACCACATCCGCAATAGGAACCGGTGAAGGGTACAAACCCGCTGCCACTAACCCTGCTATATGCGCCATATCCACCAAAAAATAGGCCCCCACTTCATCGGCGATATCTCTAAAACGTTGCCAGTCCACCACTCTTGAATAAGCTGAAAAACCCGCAATAATTAATTTAGGCTTATGTTTTTTTGCCAGAAACTCTACTTCTGAATAATCAATCAATTGTGTATCGGATGTGACACCATACGCATAGGCATGATACATTTTTCCTGAAAAACTAACTTTTGCTCCATGCGTTAAATGGCCACCATGCGCTAAACTCATGCCTAACAGAATATCCCCAGGTTGAATCAAAGCCATATAAGCTGCCGCATTCGCTTGCGAACCTGAATGGGTTTGTACATTCGCGTAATCTGCTTGAAATAATTTCTTTGCTCTATCAATTGCCAATTGTTCTACGATGTCGACATATTCACAACCGCCGTAATAACGTTTACTGGGATAACCTTCAGCATATTTATTAGTTAAAACAGAACTTTGTGCTTGCAATACCAACGGACTGGTATAGTTCTCTGAGGCAATTAATTCCAAATGATCTTCTTGACGCTGAGCCTCTTTGCTCATTGCGGACCATAAATCAGGATCAAAGTCGCTAAGTTTTTCTCGCAGTGAATAAGACATGATGATTTAATCCCTCATTTTTGATGTCAAAAATTTATTATTTACTGAAAATTCTTATATTACTTTCTTTTTAACCGCTAATCAAAAGCTAGTTTTCAATTTATAATTAAATTCAGTTAATAACTCCTTCAATAAATTATTAAAATTAAACACTAACTTCCCTTAATATGCAAAAATTACGGATGAGTATGGCCGAATCGATAATTTAGTGTTAGATGCTCTCATTCTAATAATCAAACTCATTGAGCTCGCAACTCGTTTAAGAATCATCTAATGCCTAGTAGAAAAAACACAACATGCCCCAAAAAAGCCTCCTTGCCGAAAAGCAAAACTTTTACATTAATCTCAAACCAATTCATCAAAATCCATAATAATGCATTAATCTTTCTTACCAAGTCCAATAACGAAAGTTTAGAACATAAAATATTTAAAGAAATAACTGCAAGCTTGGAAATAACTACATTTCTCCCAACGATTATTTTTATCTACAATTAATTAAATACTATGGCTGGGTTTATATCACCGCGTTCTGATCTGGATAGATTCACTCAGTTACGATTGGCCGAAATAGTTTTATATTTTTCAAAATTAAATGAAAGAGAATTTTTTGAAAACAAACAACAGATCATAGACAATGAGCGCAGAATTAACTCGATTTATAATTTTTTCCCATCGGAGAAACGATCGAAACCAGAGATAATTCAAGAAAAATTTCAAGCTCTGGGTGGACTTAAATCGCTGTTTTTATTAGAAATAGAAACCTATTACTCTAAGAAAAAAATAGCTCTACCTGATAATGAATCAAGAAAAATTTTTCTTAACAAACTATTGCTTACCATTTAAACCGCTCACTGTTTCAATCGGAACCCCCAATTATTAGAAAAGTTATTAAAAGTTATTCAAGGGTTTTATATCTTATCACAACAAGACCAGCAAAACTGGCTAGAAGAAAACAATATTCCCATTAAACCTTCAAATTCTAAATATCCAGATTTTTTAAGTAAATTATATGACTTAACAAATTTATATTCCGTGCCCCGGGGAGGAAACATAGAATTTAGATCACTAAATTATTTTTTTTCAAACCGCAATCTATTGCGCTTACTAAGGAAATTTTTTTAATATGTACCATCAAATAACCAATATTCTATTCTTTGTCACTGCTTAACTCAATTAATCATCAACCAAATTGATCAATATACTGAAGATCAAAAACCAATATGGCGACCCTATGTTTCCTAAATAACTTCCTAAAAAATAATCGAATTTAGATAAGGTAGAGTATAAAAAATCTAGCTAGTTTAGACTATTATTGCTAGTATTCCCTTTTTATAACAATTTATTGATTTTAGGTTATGTCACAACAATATATCTACACCATGCAAGCAGTGAGTAAAATCATTGCCCCTAAAAGAGAGATCCTTAAAGACATTTGGCTATCTTTTTATCCTGGAGCGAAAATTGGGGTTTTAGGGTTGAATGGCTCAGGCAAATCGACTTTACTGCGTATTTTAGCGGGAGAAGATCGGGATTTTATCGGTGAAGCACGTGCATTACCAGGGATCAAAATTGGCTATTTACCTCAAGAACCACAACTAGACCCTCTTAAAGATGTGCGTGGTAACGTGGAAGATGCGATTGCAGACACTAAAAAGCTATTGGATCGATTTAACGAAATTAGCATGAAATTTGCCGAACCCTTGAGTGAATCGGCCATGAATCAACTCTTTGAAGAACAAGGCGAGCTACAAACACAAATTGATGCCCAAGGTGGCTGGGAATTAGAACGTAAATTAAATATAGCAGCGGATGCACTCTGTTTACCTCCATGGGACGCACAAATTACCCAACTTTCGGGCGGCGAACGACGTCGTGTTGCATTGTGTCGTCTGTTATTATCTAACCCTGATATGTTGTTGCTCGATGAACCGACTAATCACTTAGATGCGGAAAGTGTAGCCTGGTTAGAACGTTATTTACATGATTATCCGGGCACTGTCATTGCAGTAACCCATGACCGCTATTTCTTAGATAATGTAGCCGGTTGGATTTTGGAACTCGATCGCGGACATGGAATCCCCTATGAAGGCAATTATTCCTCATGGCTAGAACAAAAACAAAAGCGTCTTGCTCAAGAAGGAAGACAACAAGCCGCACATGAAAAAAGCTTAAAAGCTGAATTAGAATGGGTACGAACTAACCCAAAAGGTCGGCAAGCAAAAAGTAAGGCCCGTTTAGCGCGTTTTGAAGAATTAAGTTCTCAAGAATTTCAAAAAAGAGCCGAAACCCAGGAACTCTATATCCCACCCGGAATACGCCTAGGTGATTCGGTGTTGGAATTTGATCAACTGACTAAAGGGTTCAATGGACGCTTATTAATCAATAATTTTAGCTTTACAGTGCCAAAAGGTGCCATCATAGGAATTATTGGTCCAAATGGTGCTGGGAAATCCACTTTATTTAAATTGATTATGCAACAAGAACAACCTGATAGTGGAAAAATACATCAAGGTGCTTCTGTACAACTGGCTTATATTGATCAAAGTCGTGATTCATTGAATCCCGATCATACTGTGTGGCAAGAAATATCGGAAGGATTGGATATTATGACGATTAATCAATTCCAAATGCCTTCTCGATCCTATGTAGGCCGCTTCAATTTTAAAGGGTCTGATCAACAAAAACTAATAAAAAACTTATCGGGCGGCGAACGTAATCGCGTCCATTTAGCCAAATTATTACGTGCTGGTGGCAACGTTTTACTCCTTGATGAACCCACCAATGATTTGGATGTAGAAACTTTACGTGCACTAGAAGAAGCATTGTTAAGTTTTCCCGGTTGCGCAATGGTGATTTCTCATGATCGTTGGTTTTTAGATCGAATAGCAACACATATTATCGCCTTTCAAGACGATCAGATTGATTGTTTTACAGGTAATTTTACCGATTATGAATTTGATCGATTAAAACGCTTAGGAATTGGCGAAACTCAAGCTAAGAAAAAAATGAAATACAAGAAACTAAATAATTAAACTACATTTTTCACGCTTTTATGTCCGTCATTTTATTAAAAACTGAAAAAGAAATGCAGCACTTAGCCAAAAAATTAGCTAAGTGCTGTCCTAAGAATAAACGATTGATCATTTTTTTAAAGGGTGAATTGGGCGCAGGAAAGACGTTCTTTGTTCGTGCTTTGGTAAAAAAATTAGGCTATTCAGGCTTAGTAAAAAGTCCCACTTACACCTTAATAGAAAACTATGAGATAGCCCCTTATTCTATTTTTCATCTTGACCTATATCGCTTACAATGCCCCAATGAAATATTTGAAATGGGCCTTTGTGATGAATTTGACCAACCTGCTATATGGTTAATAGAGTGGCCTGAACGTGCTTTAGAATTTTTACCAAAGCCCGATATTATTTGTCATATCAATTTAATGGAAATGAACAGACAAATAATATTCCATGCCGAAACCTTTCAAGGCACACAAACCTTAGCCTTGTTCAAACCATCTTTAAATACGCTTTTTTAACAAAGAGTCATTGACTTTATATCTAATCTTTGCAACCGTTCTTTAAAGTGAATCTTATTAAGGACTAGTCTCCTCTATGTCTTTTACTTATACTTAAGCTATGTTAAAGGATTTGCATCCAACTATTCTTATCCCTGCTTACCAGCCTAACGATAATCTGGTAACGTTAATAAAATCTTTACGTGAAAGCCAATCTAAACAACGGATTATTGTTGTAGATGATGGCTCTGACCTTAATAAACAAAACATTTTTTCAAAAATTCAAGCTTTTGATATTGAGCTTCTCCGTCATGCAAAAAATAAAGGTAAAGGTCAAGCGCTTAAAACGGGATTTAAACATTGGTTAGCCACTAGCCACCCTAAAGAACTAGGTATCGTCACTGCGGATGCTGACGGCCAACATCTCCCTCAGGATATCCTTCATCTCTCAGCAGTTTTTATGCAAAAACCCTCGCATCTCTATTTAGGGAAACGTACATTTAATAATGCACCCATTCCATGGCGTAGTCGATTCGGCAATAAACTAACAAAATATATTTTGCGTTTATTTAGTAAAACTATCTTAGAAGATACGCAAACTGGTTTACGTGTCATTCCACGCACCTTGTTATTACCTTTGTTAAATTCGAATGCACGAGGCTATGAATTCGAGCTAGAGATGTTACTGATTGCTGAGGAACAACAAATCAATATTCAAGAAATTCCTATAAAAACAGTCTATTTAGATGATAATCGTTCCTCACATTTTAATCCCTTAATCGATTCCATCAAAATTTATTTTGTTTTTATCCGCTTTGCCGCTATTTCCTTAATTTCAGCTGCAATTGATTTTGCCTTATTTTTCTTAACTTATTGGCTTAAAAAAAATATATTTTTAGCGGTATTATTAGGACGTATCTTATCGGCCACCTTCAATTTCAAATTAAATCAGCACCTCGCCTTTAAAAGTAAAAATCGTTGGTTACCCGCGGCGTTGAAATATACTGCCTTAGCTACCTTTTTGGGACTTATTGCTTACAGCCTCATTAAATTTATCCACGACTTTGGAATAAATGTTTATAGCAGCAAAATTATTGCTGAAATTGCTTTATTTATCCTTTCATTTACTATACAACGTTTTTTTATTTTCAACAAAACTCCTGTATTGGAAATTAAATCTTAATTTTGAAATTAATTAAGATTAAAATTTAAAATAAGAAATTTATACTAACCTTTGTATAATAAAAAAGGCTTATAAAACGATGTACCGCAATAAACATAAACTATCGTTAAATCTTCCTGTTCATTCGGACTCTGTCGAGGAACTTGATATAACACACGTGGGATCTGAAAAAATTGTGCCTATTAAACAAGGAAAGTTATGTCTACCTAATGATCGGACGAATATTGCTTTTGTCCAAAAAAAAGGAAAAAAAACAATTCTATCTGAAATAAAAATTTATAAGCTTATTGCTTCTAATGAACAGTCTAATAAAAAAGCTATCCTACAACCAATTTCTAACCTTAGTAACGAGTCCTCATTGCTCTTGCCATTCATGTCAGGGGGAAATTTAGATTTACACCATTATTTTTTATTTGAACAATTTGAAAAAAAAAACATAGCAAGTTTATGGTTAATGAAACAACTATTTTTGCTATTAGAGTCATTATATCACCTGCATACAGAAACATTTATTTTTGAAAATCAGGTATTTAAAGGAATCGTTCATGGTGATATTAAACCAAGCAATATTCTGATAGACGAATTAGGCAATCTAGTTTTGGCCGATTTTGATTGTGCTTATCTTGCAGACGAACCTGCGCATCAGTTTGGTAGTCTACGCTATGTGGCCCCTGAACTGTTTGCTAATATGGATTTTACCAAAATACCAATTTTAAACGTAGATAAATCGGATATTTGGTCATTAGGAATTACACTTTATCGACTATTAAATAATAAATTTCCTATTTTCTTTAATGATTTCACCTTGAATCAAAAAAAAGTCAGTACGAATTTCTTCCAAAAAGAATTAAATAAAAATAATTATTGTGTTCTGAAAGATAACATCAGTTCTTTTATCGATTTAAAAAAATGGGGAAAGAAATATTCCTCATCATCAATGGCTAAAAACGCTAAGGAAAGTTTAAAAATTCTTCAGGAAATTAAAGATAAGGAGGTAACTCTTCTAACGCAATGGGAAATTTTAAATCATTTATCTTTAGCTATGCTAACACCGGTAGAAGAACGACCTTGTGCGCAAACACTATTAAATCTTCTACACGGATTGAAAAAACATTTCTGTGCAGCAAATGACGATGAATATCAGGAATTTATTACTGATTTGTTTAACCATTCTCCCTTAAAAGAAGATGCACAGGTTAAAAAAAATTTAAATCCGGCGACAGATGGCTTAAATATCAAAAATGGAATATTCATCTAATGGTGAAAATTTGTTAAAATCACTGTCTTTCCCTGTAGAAAATAACTATGTCAGATCGTATCCAACGTTTAAGCTCACTTTTGGCCAATCAGATTGCTGCAGGTGAAGTCATTGAACGGCCTGCGTCTATCGTAAAAGAAGTGGTCGAAAATAGCCTGGATGCGGGTAGTCAGCAAGTTGATATCGATATTGACAAAGGGGGTATTCAGCGTATCCGTGTCCGCGACAATGGTCATGGTATCCATAAAGATGATTTAATTTTGGCTTTAGATCGCCATGCAACCAGCAAAATCCATACACTAAATGACTTAGAACGAATTACTACATTAGGATTCCGCGGCGAAGCCTTAGCCAGCATCAGCTCTATCGCTAGGCTCAATTTAAGCTCCTCGACAGAGACCAGGCAACAAGGCTGGAAAATCACCTGTGATTATCACCAGGAACATCTGTTAATTCCCATTCCTGTTGCGCATGCGAGAGGAACAACTGTAGAAATTCAAGACCTTTTCTTCAACACTCCAGCTAGACGCAAATTTTTGAAGTCGGAACAAACCGAATTTACGCATATAGAAACTTTGATAAAACGCTTCAGTCTCAGTCATTTTTCTGTAGGTTTTAGTTTACAGCATAATAAACGAGGCATTTATCAATTGCATCCTGCCTGCGACGAAGCTGCAAAGCAGGAACGTATTGCAACATTGTGTAGCCGCTCCTTTATAGAAAACGCTATCTATATTGATATGCAAGGCATCGATTTGCGCTTATGGGGCTGGATTTCATTACCCACTTTTTCACGCAGCCAAAACGATTTACAGTATTTTTATGTTAATCGACGTATAGTAAAAGACAAATTAATCAATCATGCGGTTAAGCAAGCTTACCAAGACGTTCTTTATAATGGTCGTCACCCCGCTTTTGTGTTATTTATCGAACTCGATCCCCATTCAGTTGATGTGAATGCTCATCCTGCGAAATATGAAGTTCGCTTTCGCGAGGGTCGCTTAGTCTATGACTTTGTTAAACAAAGTTTACAAAAAGCTTTAGCCAACACATATCCTAAACCACGAACCAATAAATCAATACCGAACACAATTGAATTATCAGTTGAATTAAATGAAAAAATCTCCGATATCTCTTCTAAGATAACCCATCCTCAACAAACTAACTTTCCTTTACACGTTGCTGCAGATTCTACGAGCTATACTACTAAAATTGATCATGCACCCTGTGTTTCATTAAAACGGGAAGAAGTTTTAGCAGAAAAAAAATTAACCCTTCAAACCACAAAACCAACAGAAACTTTACACTGTGATCCACCTTTAGGTTTTGCCTTAGCACAATTGCATGGCATTTATATCTTGGCTGAAAATACTCAAGGTTTAATTCTAGTTGATATTCATGCCGCACATGAACGCATCCTTTATGAACGCTTAAAACATGATATACAAAATACTGGTATAAAAACTCAACTATTATTAATTCCCATCTGTTTAAAATTATCCCAACAGGAGATCTTCCTTTTAGAAGAATATTCTAGTCTATTTACACAGTTTGGCTTTGAATTTGAGAGTCTGGGTCTCGAAACCTTAATTATTCGACAAATACCAGAATTACTAGCGAAAAACAATATCGAGCAACTAGTGCATGATGTTTTAAGTGATTTAATTCAACACGATAACAGCCAACATATACCTGAAAAAATAAATGAATTACTTTCTAGCATCGCTTGTCATAGTGCTGTACGTGCTCACCGTAACATGACAATGATTGAAATGAACCAATTACTCCGTGATATGGAGCGAACTTCACGTAGTAATCAATGCAATCACGGACGACCAACCTGGAAACAGTGGTCTTTATCAGATATTGACCGGTTTTTTCTACGTGGACGTTAAACCTGTTATCTGTCTGATGGGTCCAACGGCATCAGGAAAAACTAATCTCGCCATCGACTTACTTACTTATTTAGAGTTTGAAATCGTTAGTGTCGATTCAGCATTGATTTATCGTGGTATGGATATTGGCACGGCCAAGCCTTCTAGACTTATCTTAAATCAAGCCCCTCATCGATTAATAGATACGCATGATCCTAGCGAAATTTATTCAGCTGCAGAATTCAGAACAGATGCTATCAATGCAATTGAAGAAATTATTAATAAAGGTTGTATTCCATTGTTGGTAGGTGGAACAATGCTTTACTTTCATGTCTTGCAACAGGGTATTGCGACTTTACCACCCGCTAATCAACTTGTTCGTGAACAACTAAAAAAGGAGCTAAAAGATTTTGGATTAAATAAACTTCATGAACGTTTATCGGTAGTTGATCGGATCGCCGCCCAACGCATTCATCCTAATGATCCACAACGAATCTTACGCGCTTTAGAAGTTGCTATGGTCTCTGGAAAAACCTTAACTGAACTACAATGCTCGCCTATTCGCTCATCACCCTACTTTTTTATTAATATAGCATTACTTCCTGATAAAACTTTGTTACATGAAGCTATCACTAACCGTTTCCAAGCTATGTTAGATTTAGGCTTTGTAGAAGAGGTTGAGAAACTATTTAAACGTGACGATCTGCATGCTAATTTACCTGCTATACGCACAGTTGGTTATCGACAAATTTGGAATTATTTACTTAATAATATTTCCTACACTGAGATGCAAGATCTAACCCTTATTGCAACAAGACAACTCGCGAAACGCCAATTAACCTGGTTACGTTCTTGGCCAGAATTAAATACATTTGCCCGCAACAATAAAGAAAACGTCAAAAAAATAATCGAACTCATTAAAATCAGTTTAAATAAAAAATCAAGTTAATCCTGTTTGAGGACAGTCAAATAACTCGATACGGTCATTTTTTTTAAAGCAATTAAAATAATAACCGCTACAACAGCGCTCAGAGCAAGATATAAACCGGGAATGGCAACATTGGTGGTTTTTGTTATTAAATAAATAGCTACCAATGGTGCTGTGCCTCCAAAAATAGAATACGCCAGATTATAACTAAGCGAACCTAAGGTATAGCGTACTGCGACCGGTATTCTATCGAGTGTAAGCGCCAACAGTGGTCCTTGAAAGCTTGCTGCTAGAAATGTAAAAATTGTTTGAGCAATAATAGCTGCAAAAAAAGAACCTTGCGCAATCATCATATACAGCGGATAACTGAAACACATCAATCCAGTGGCACCTGCCAACATGATAGATTTTCGTCCAAGTTTATCAGAAAGCCAACCAAAAAAAATATCGAGCAAAATAAGTAAAATCAATATTATTATATTCAACGCATGAGCATGAATTCTCGAATGACCTAAAACATCCGTGAAATAAACAGGCATAAAAATAAAAACTAAATAAGTTATTAAAGCTGATAACAAATAAAGTCCCATGAGTTGGCCAATCAAAAACTTATGTATTAAAAAAATAGTTTTCAATGGAAATTTTTCTACTAAGCATTGATGGCGTAAATGCTGAAAAACTTGTGTCTCTGGGGTTTGTTTTCTTATATAATACGCGATTAAGCCACTAATAGCGGCTAGCCAAAAAGGCAAACGCCATGCAAAGCTATAAAGTAAAGGTCCCTGAAAACATACGAATAAAATAAAAACGACAAAAGATCCGAATAACAAGCCAATCACTGAGCTCGCCCAAATTAATGATGAATAAAAACCGGTTTTATTTGAGGATATCGACTCTACGATAAAGCAAGCAGAACCAAACGCTTCACCCCCTACTGCGATACCTTGCAGAAAGCGAAAAAAAAGTAATAAAAATGCTGCGCTTATTCCCATCGCTGCATAGTCGGGAAGCATACCTATTCCGCACGTCGCGATTGCCATTAATAAAACGCTTAAACTTAAGGCTTTTTTTCTACCTTGTGTATCCCCTAGATAGCCAAACAGGGCTGCACCTAAGGGACGTGCAAAATAACCGATTGCAAAAACACTATAACTCAGCAACAAACCAATGTTAGGTATGGCATGAAAAAAAATTTGGGCGAAAACACCTGCTAAATAAGCATAAAGACTAAAATCATACCATTCTAGAATAGTTCCAATACAAGCTGAAAAAAAAATTTTCTTTTGATCCTTGGTCAGCATTTTTTCCTTAGAAGTTTATTGAGTTTGATACCAATCAATAAATTTATTCAAAGCTTGTTGACGAAAAGAAAAACGAAAAAAATCATCTGAATAGCGCAATTGTGCCAAGGTTTTATTTGAACCTACTGGTTTAAAAATGGCTGTAAATGGAAGCTTAGGATGAGAGGATAAATCTTCTGGTACAACGATCGTGCCATGACAAATACCTTCAAATAATTGTGTATGCAATCCATCGGTATAGGCTAACTGTAAAATAAACGATGCACGATTATCATCTTCTACCAATTTGAATAAACCTTTAAAGCCTAATCCTTGAAAAACAAATTTCGATAAAGTACCAGGAAATTGATTGTATGCAGCAAAAAATAAACCGCCGTCATCAAGCAATAAAGGTTGCTTTACCACTTTAAATGCTTTTTTAACCTTATCTGTCACCACTATTTTTTGGTCTAAACTTTGAATTTCATCAATATCGATAGCATATTGCTCAACATGGAAAGAAGGAGCAACCTTATCAAAAAAATCTCTGACTTCTTCGAATTTACCGGCATTATTGGTGACATAATAAATTTTTTTGTTCAATTTCTTTTCCAAAGTTATTTCAAATATAGCGATTCAACCACACCATCGGCATTATCTGCAACAAATCCAGTAAAATAATCATGCCATCGTCTGGTTTCTCCCGCCTTTTTTGGATAACGCCATACAAATTCGATAAATCGATCCGATAAATCTATCACTCCATTAGCAAGTTTTACGGGTTTAATAGCGGGCTGTGTTGAACTTTGTTCTATACCTTTATTAGCACTACCTTTTATCAAACCACCTTTTTTGTTCAAAGAAATATTTAAAGTAGAACTCAAAAATTGATTAAATTTTTTTAACTGACTAAAACATTTTGATAAATGTATACTCCAAGCAAAATGATTAACTTGACGACCCATGACCAACACCCAGGCTAATAATTCATTGTGACTTTTTACTATTTCATATTCTTGTAGAGTAGGTAATGGCCAGTGTCTAGACTGAAGGTAATTCAAAATATAGCTCGATAGTTCAAAAGCTGCCATTTCATCCTGTTGTAAAGTACGATGATGCAGAAATTTTAATTGTTCAGTATCCAAAGCTTGGGTAAAGCCAGCATAGTGATCAACGATAGTTAGTATTTGCGGTGCTAGCGCTTCGCGGCGAAAATCTGCAACCACTATTTGCGGTGATGCATCAATGGCTAAGGTCTCAGAACTTATTTCTTCTGATAACCAGCTAAAATTATTTTGTTTTTCAGCTAAGTAATCTTGACCGCGCACGTTATAACCGAGATAAGAAAATAAATGAGACAGTGTATCCATGCCTGTATAAGGACCCGGTAAGTCGATAATCGCAAAATGATCTAAAATTAATTTTTCCTGAAAATGCTTCTTGATATGACTTTGAATAGTAGATAACTCATTCAAGTGAATACTATAATTTTGCCATAATTGACTGAAAACGTAGTCTTTAACACGATTTAGCATAGACACCTTCTTAACAAACTCGCAAATTTAATCCCAAATACTATATACTAATATTCATGTATAAAATTTCAGTCTATATTCCTAGTGATTATCTTGAACCCGTCAAACTTGCGATGTTTGATCAAGGTGGCGGCCGAATAGGAAATTATGACCATTGCGCTTGGCAAGTACTAGGACAAGGTCAATTTCGTCCTTTATTAAATTCTAACCCCTTTAAAGGTCAAAACGGAAATGTAGAAGTGCTAGACGAATATTTAGTCGAAATGATTTGTGATGAAAAACATATTAAGCCAGTCATAGCCGCTTTAAAAAAATCACATCCGTATGAAGAACCTGCTTACTCAATAGTTCGATTAGAAGATTTTTATGAGGAAACAAAAACCGATGTCTAAAGTACTTCGTATTTTTATTACTTTTATTGGTGCTGTTCTATTATTAGGACTAGTTTCTTTAATAGGTCTAGTAGTATTTGTAAATCCCAATGATCTTAAACCTCAGATTAGTCAAGCTGTTACTAAGTTTACCGGACGTCAATTAGAATTAGGCGGTGACATTCAATGGTCTATTTTCCCATGGTTAGGATTACAATTAAATGATGTCAAATTAACTAATAGTCCTGACTTTGGTAGTAATCCCTTTGCTCAAATTAAAAAATTGGACATTCAAGTTCGTTTATTTCCTTTATTACATAAACAATTAGAAATTGGTAAGTTACAAGTTCATGGTCTAACACTTTATCTAATAAAGAATGCCAAAGGTCAGGTCAATTGGGAAGGGCCAAACTCCTCCCAAAAAACTTCCCCAAGCTCAGAAAGTAATCTTAGTGAGAGTTTAAAACCATTAGGGTTCATTGTAACAGGTTTAGACATTCGAGACGGACATATTATTTATGCTGATCAACAAAAAAATAAACATCTTGAAATAACTCAACTCCAACTTAAAAGCGCTAATCTGGCTATTAATAAAAGTTCACCTTTTGATATTCAGTTTAATTTAAATTCGAACTCCCCTACTATTAATACTGCCGTAAAGTTACGCTCATCTATCACTTTAAGCACCGATAGAAAAAATATTGAGTTTAATAATCTCAATCTAAATATGCTACTAAAAGGACCCAGCTATCCTAAAGGCGAACTTCCTCTGTTCTTAAAGAGCCATATCGATCTCGATTTAAATAAACAGGATATTATTGTTGATCAATTGGTTGCCCTTATTAATCAAATTAAACTCACTGGACACATCACAGGTCAGCATATTTTAAATAACCCTAGCTTTGCTGGAACTTTATCTAGCCAGCAAATTAAAACCGGTAAATTAATTTTTCAGCAAATAAAACTTGATTTTCAATTTAAAAATAATTTGCTTGCGCTTAACCCTATTAATGCCAAATTTTATCAAGGGAATTATCAAGGCAATGCCTCTATTAATCTTAATCCCAAAATACCATCGATCACTGCGCAAAATCAATTTAATCAAATTAATACCGGATTGCTTTTTCAAGATCTAATTAATAAAAGTCAAATACAATTAGCGGGTTTAGCAACATTAAATCTTAATGTATCGACAACAGGTGATAACGCTGAGCTACTCATAAGAAATTTAAACGGACAAGGCCACTTTAATTTAGATCAAGGCGCTTTAAAAGGAATTAATTTATCGTATTGGATAGCACTAGGAAAAGCCTTACTTAAACATGAAGTCACGCCTAAGAGCATGGGTCTAGATACACCATTCGATAAATTTAACGGCAGTTTTACTATCAAGCAGGGAATAGTTAATAATAATGATTTGATCATTAGTAGTGGTCGCTTACGGGTCAATGGTAGAGGCGTGTTGAATTTACCACTGCAGCAAATCAATTATGAATTACAAGCACAACCTATATTAGCTGATGGTAGCCCTGAAGGCATTGCTATCCCAATTAGAATTTCAGGACCTTTACAACAAATTTCTATCAGTCCTATTTTGGATCAATTAAGTGTTGACATCATCAAAGAAAAACTCAAAGGAAAACTTGGTGATACCTTAAAAAAATTAGACTTAAACAAGCTATTTCACTAAATTGTAAAATAAATTATAGAGTCAACCTAGCATTCATCTTTCATAAACGATCAGTGACACTAAGCGCAAAACAATTCCAACAAAAAATGCTAAGCTGGTTTAGTTACGCTGGTCGCAAACATCTACCTTGGCAACAAACAAAATCACCCTATACCATTTGGCTTTCGGAAATTATGCTGCAACAAACTCAAGTTGCAACTGTTATTCCTTATTTTCAACGTTTTATTCAACATTTTCCCACACTCTCTTCGCTCGCTAAAGCCGATATCGATGAAGTAATTATGCTATGGTCAGGTTTAGGTTATTATGCCCGGGCACGTAATTTACATCACTGTGCTCAAACTATTGAAAAAGAATATTCAGGAAAATTTCCTCAAGATTTACTGTTATTACAAAATTTGCCGGGCATCGGTCGATCGACCGCCGGGGCCATACTTGCCTTGGCATTTGCCCAATCTGCCAGCATACTCGATGGTAATGTGAAACGTGTATTAACAAGGTTTCATGCCATAACAGGCTGGTCTGGTTTAAGCAAAGTTAGTAAACAATTATGGGCTTTAGCAGAACATTATACGCCAAAAAATAAACATATCAGTCATTATACGCAAGCAATGATGGATCTTGGTGCACTGGTTTGTACGCGCTCACAACCTAAATGTACACAATGTCCTTTACAAAACCATTGCAAAGCGTATACCTCAAATAGTGTTGCAAATTATCCTTCGCCCAAACCGCGTAAAACTATCGCATGTCGGGCTATCCAGATGGTAATTTTAGTTAATAAACATCAAGAAATTTTACTAGAAAAAAGACCTCCAATCGGAATTTGGGGTGGGCTTTGGAGTCTACCAGAATGCTCCATAACAGAAAATTTGAAAAATTTTTGCAAGAAATACTATTATTGTGAGATAGGAAAACCTGTAAAAAAATATCCCCCTTTAAAGCATACTTTTAGTCATTTTCAACTTGAAATTCGACCTATTCTCATCCATGTTAAACATTGGCATCCACCATTGATGGAATCTGACCGTGTAGTCTGGTATAACAGACAACAATTAGCTTCAAAAGGTCTTGCAGCCCCTGTCAAAAAACTATTAAGCCACATATGCAGGATTGCGAATTGAGCGGCAACACAGACAAAAATTCAAATTCAAAGATTATTTATGAGCCGAACTATCTATTGTATTAAGTTACACACCCAAGCAGAAGGACTTGATTATCTCCCTTATCCTGGAGAATTAGGTCAACGTATCTATCAATCCATTAGTAAGCCTGCTTGGCAACAATGGGTAAACCATCAGACTATGCTCATCAATGAATATCGTTTAAGCACACTTGAGCCGCAAGCGCGCGAATTTTTAAAAAAAGAAATGGAAAAGTTTTTATTTGGATCTGATGAAACAGCAAATACACCTCCACCAGGATATAGTGATCCGCATTAAAGTCATATAAAAAGCTATTCTCACTAAAAAGGTAATTTATGACAAGAAATGTTTCTCCACAGCAACTTGCCCAATCTATTTTAGAACGTCGAACTGATTTCCAACCTAAGATTGGAATTGTTTTAGGATCTGGGTTAGCGGATATTGCTGACAAACTTACCGACAATATCTCCTTTCCCTACGCTGAACTCCCTGATTTTCCAGTGAGCAGTGTAATTGGACATCACGGAAAAATGATACTTGGCTATCTCAACAAAATACCTGTAGTATGCTGCCAAGGGCGTGTTCATCTTTATGAAGGAATGCAAGGTAAAGACTTTAAAATATTTATCCGCACTTTAAAATGCTTGGGCTGCCATACTTTAATAATGACCAATGCGGTTGGATCCTTAAATAAAAATGTTAAATCAGGTCAATTAGTTTTAATTTCAGATCATATTAATTTCCATCCGATGAACCCTCTTACCGGACCTAATGATGAAGAATTTGGTCCACGTTTCTTCCCGATGGATGATGCTTATGATCCAGATATTCGGCACATCATTCTTCAAACTGCAAAAAAACTGTCTATTCCTTTAAACGAGGGAATTTATATCAGTGTTTTAGGACCTAATTTTGAAACTCCTGCAGAAATACGCGCTTTTCAAAAATTAGGCGCTGATGTAGTAGGAATGTCGACCATTCCTGAGGTGATAGTCGCCAGACATTGCGGCTTAAAAGTAGCTGTAATATCTATAGTAACCAATTTAGCTGCTGGGCTAAGTGATGAACCTATTACCCATGAAGGAACAGTACATTTTGCAGCTAAAGCAAGCGACAATCTAAGCCGATTACTTGAATCTACTGTCGTACAAATCGCTAAATAATATATTTGCGAAGAGTACTTTACTGAATTGTATAGCCGCCATCGACATTGACCAATGCACCCGTCATAAAAGAAGCGGCTTCACTGCATAAGAAACTAACCACTTGCGCCACCTCCTCAGGTTTTCCCACTCGTCGCAAGGGTAATTTTTCTGCGACCTGATCTCGAATTGATGACACACTTAAGCCGCTTTTTTGCTGAAATTGTTCTAAAACTGCTTGATACATCGGCGTATCGATAGTGCCAGGACAAACACAATTAACACGGATTCCATATTGCGCATAATCTAGTGCGGTACTTTTAGCTAATTGAGCAATAGCGGCTTTGCTAGCTCCATAAATAGCGCATTGTTCTTTGGCAATAAATGCTTGATCCGAAGCCATTAAAACGATCGATCCGAATCTTTGCTGTTTCATACTAGGTAATACTTGTTGCAAACAATAAATTGTACCTAATAAATTGGTTGCAAAAACTTTTTGTATTGCTTCAAAAGAACTATCTTCGATATTAGCGAATAAGTGTATACCGGCATTACAAAAAAGATAATCGATCTTTGGATTTTTCTGAAGAATGGTATAAATAGCTGACTTAACCTGGTCAGCATTCGAAACATCACACTCTAAATAATGAATCGACAGTGATGAATAATCTGTCGGCTTTTTTTTATCGAGTATGTAAACGTTTGCTCCTGCACGACTAAATAACGTGACTGTTGCCGCGCCTATTCCTGATGCTCCGCCAGTTATTATTATTGTTTTATTTTGAAACATCATATTCCTCGCACTTCAATCTCTTCAAAAGGCTTGGCTTGTGAAAGTTCAATTAGGGATTGTCGCCATAATTCTAATAAAGCCATAAAAGTCACTACCACACCCATACGACCTTCTTCACATTTAAACAACTCCGTAAACTTAATAGTGGTTTGAATTGTCATTTTCTGCAAAATTTGCGACATACGATCCTTAATCGACAACGGTTCTTCAATAATGGCATGATGTTTCTTTAAAGCCGCTCTAGCTAAAACCGCTTGAAAAGCCTCTACCAATTCCTCTAAAGCTAAGAGCGGGACTTGTCTAGGGTTTTCTGCCGAGGCAGGTGGCAGGCCTGCTTCAGCCATCGCTAAAAAAACATCCCGGCCTAAACGTGGTAATTGTTCTAGTGTTTGTGCAGCTTGTTTAGTCCGTTCATACTCCTGTAAACGACGAATGAGTTCAGCACGCGGATCCATTTCATCATCATTGGTTGGTGTTTCAGCAGGCTTAGGTAAAAGTAAGCGTGATTTAATTTCAGTCAATATGGCCGCCATGACTAAATATTCAGCAGCTAACTCAATTTCCAATACCTGCATCAATTCAATATATTGCATATATTGACGTGTTATTTCGGCAACCGGAATATCTAAAATATCAAAATTTTGCTTTTTTATTAGATATAAAAGTAGATCTAAAGGCCCTGTAAACGCCTCTAAAAGTACTTCTAGGGCTTGGGGTGGGATATATAGATCACTAGGCAACTGAATAAACGGTTGGCCACGTACAGTGGCAATAGGCGCATCGGCCAATGTTGTAGCAAGATTGTGTTCTGTCATAGCGCCAGTGTAATGGTTATAAACCAAAAAATCTAAAGAAAACCGATAATAATCCTTGTAGTAGCGGCCCTAAGACCCTGCCTAAAATACCACTGGCCAATAACAGCACTAAAATAAGGAAACCAAATACCTCTAATTTATTGAATTGATAAGCCATTTGCGGTGACAGAAAGCTTGCCACCACACGACTGCCATCGAGAGGTGGGATTGGAATCAGATTTAATAACATTAATACCAAATTTATTGTTACGCCAATCTGGGCCATATAAATAATTGGGCGATTATCTAATCCCATCGCCACTTTGGCGATACCCACCCATAGAAAGGCCATCAATAGATTCGCTAAAGGACCTGCCAAAGCCACTAAAGCCATATCACGGCGCGGGTTTTTTAGATTTTGCCAAGTTATGGGCACAGGCTTAGCCCAGCCAAATATAAAACCCCCGAGGGAAAAAAGGATGGCAGGTACAATAATCGTTCCTACAGGATCAATATGTTTCAGTGGATTCAAGGTTAAACGACCCAATAATTTAGCTGTTGGATCCCCGCATTTTGAAGCAATCCAACCATGTGCCGTTTCATGGACAGTAATAGCAAAGAGTAAGGGTATCGCCCAGAGTATTATTTTTTGGCCTAAAGAAAAATCACCTAGCATTTCTTACTCAATTAGCTCTTTAAATTTAAAGTATATACCTTTATTGGACAAATGGGCGAACAGATTTATTCAACATTTTATGAAAAAACTCTTAATTTAAACTCATTCTAGCATTAGATATTTCATATTTTGTCCTAATTTAATAATAGGTTAAGGAAAGTTATATACAGTAGCTTTATAAATAACTGCTTAATAACAACGATTAATTTAGCCAATATTCAACCTCATTAATCATTAAATTTTGAGATCAGCAACATGCCAACCAAAAAAAATCTTTTTTAATTGATGCATCTGCATTTGAAAAAGCTGTTAAAATCAATAATCCACAAGAACTTGAAAAATACTTGATGGAGCTGATGGAGCTAGCCAACAAGTATTATAATGAAATCTATCGTAAATATGAAAAAAATCCTGATATAGAAAAATTTAGTTTTTGTAAAAAAAATTTCTATAGAATTAAAACTATTATACAATTAAAAAATGAATCATTAATAAATACGCCACTTTACCTTGAAGCATGGATATCAACACTTTATTCAGATAAGCATGCCTTAAACTTAGAACCAGAAACTGAAAAACAATTGATTGCATTAAATAAAAAACTTCAAGAAATTGGAACTGAATTTAAACAATTATTCACTGAAAAATCCAGACTTGACCTAATCGATGAAAAAACCACTAAAATAATAAAATATATTAATAATTTCGGGCTTACTTGGAAAATCCATGAAAAAAGGATTTTAGCAGATGCTACTTTTAACTTTGCAGAAATCTTAGTAGAAAATTCAGATTTTGAAGGTTCCATAAATTATTTTACGGAATCAATGCGTCTATATAAAAATGCAGCTGAAAATGCCGAGAATAAACTTGAAAAGAAACAGTTATTAAAATTTGTGAGTCAAACCAACTCGCGTAGAGAAAAAATAAAAAAAATAATTTCCCAAAACATGCTAACTAAAAGTAATAATGCTAATGATCAAACAGAAAAGCTTACCCTACATTTCAAAAAGCTTCATAATTCAATCCCAAAATGGATTATTGTTAATCCTCAACCTAGAGCATTAGAAATAAAAAAAAGAAAACGAAGTTTAAGTAAAGAACCTTTTCAGTTTAAAGCCAAAAAACAAAAAATAGATCTTTGGACTATAGAATGTGAAAAAATATTAGATAAATTTAAGTGTCTTAACATTGCTATTGATCTAGCTCATTTGTCAAACAATACAAAAACATTTGATGAACGTAAGGCTATTGCTCATAATAATTATGCTATTTTTCTAATCGAAGATTTAAATAACAAAGAAAAAAACTATTCCTATTCCAAAAAAAATGCATTTCTAAATAAAGTGGTAGAACTTCTCACAAAATCTGCAGAAATCTATAAAAATTTAAATTTAACTGAAGAAAAAAATAATATTGAGCATTGCATAAATACAATTAGCGCTAGTTTAAAAAACATACTTGCAGATTCTCTGTCAATGAAAACACAAGCATCTCCAAAAAAAACCGTAGAAAGCATTTCTCAAAAAAATTTGCGCAAATATCAACCTACTTCCGAACGCTTAGCGACTATATTTTTCAAGAATTTATATTCAGACAACATCCAAAATACAAACTTTGAAACTACAGAAAAACTCCCTCTGTGTATATCTAAACTCGCTCAAACGAATAAAATCCGGTAAAATTGCCAGCGCATGATTATCTTATTCGATCTCAAAAAAAAGCGGAGTAGCGCGCATGTCTTACCAACATATTCAGATTCCAAGTTCCGGCGAGAAAATAACGGTTAATCCGGATTATTCGTTAAATGTTCCCAACCAACCGATCATTCCTTTTATTGAAGGTGATGGTATCGGTGTGGATATCACCCCCGCGATGCAACTTGTTGTCGATGCGGCTATTAGCAATGCTTATGGCAATAAACGTCGAATTGCTTGGATGGAAATTTATGCTGGAAAAAAAGCAACTCAGGTTTATGGATCGGATATTTGGTTACCCGAAGAAACACTCTCTGCGGTGCGCGATTATGTAGTTTCTATCAAAGGTCCGCTGACTACGCCGGTGGGCGGTGGAATCCGTTCCTTAAATGTGGCATTGCGCCAACAGTTGGATCTGTATGTTTGTCTGCGCCCGGTCCGCTATTTTAAAGGCGTCCCTAGCCCGGTTCGCGAACCTGAAAAGATCAACATGGTCATTTTTAGAGAAAACTCTGAGGATATTTATGCAGGAATAGAATGGGAAGCCGATAGCAAAGAGGCCAAAAAATTAATTGCTTTCTTGCAACATGACATGAATGTTAAAAAAATTCGCTTTCCTGAACATTGCGGCATCGGTATTAAGCCTGTATCGAAAGAAGGCACACAGCGTTTAGTCAAACGCGCGATTCAATACGCCATAGATCAAGATCTGCCTTCGGTAACCTTAGTACATAAAGGCAATATCATGAAATTCACCGAAGGCGCTTTTAAGGATTGGGGTTATGCCATAGCAAAAGATGAATTTGGTGCAGAACTGCTCGATGGAGGACCGTGGATGCACCTAAAAAATGCAAAAACAGGAAAAGAAATCATTATTAAAGATTTTATCGCTGATGCATTTTTACAGCAAATTCTATTACGTCCCGCTGAATACAGTGTCATTGCGACATTAAATCTGAATGGCGATTATATTTCGGACGCTTTAGCAGCACAGGTCGGTGGGATCGGCATTGCCCCTGGCGCAAACCTCAGTGACAAAGTAGCTATGTTTGAAGCAACCCATGGCACAGCACCTAAGTATGCAGGACAAAATAAGGTCAATCCAGGATCGCTGATCCTATCAGCAGAAATGATGTTACGCCATTTGGGTTGGAATGAAGCCGCTGATCGCATCATATCAGGCATGGAAGCAGCCATACAAGCCAAAACAGTGACTTACGATTTTGCTCGTTTAATGAACGATGCCAAAGAAGTAAGTTGTTCTGATTTTGCTCAATCTATCGTCGATCATATGTGCAATAAACAAAAATTGGCCTCTATTACAAGCCTATAAAATAAACTATTTCATAAGCCTTTACTAAGTTAAGAGGAAAATTAAAATTTTCCTCTTAAAAGCGTCCATCTTAGTATCTGATTCACCTAATAAAATACTAACAAGGTATCAAAGAAATCTACTTCCCCTTTATCTGGATTTAAAAGGCTTAATTTTACGCAAACTCGCAAATCCTTAAATTTCGACTAGGCTGAAATTAAAGGGAAATAAATTTTTTCAACATGGACTACCCAGCATATATAACAACAGTGAAACTCGCCTTTATGCGAGAAGTCACGGATTTTTATGCGATTCGAAAAGGAGGGCTACCATGTTTAGCAAAGAGCTTGAAGTTAGTTTAAATTCGATATTTAAACAAGCCCGTGAAAAACGTTATGAATATTTAACGGTTGAACATCTATTGTTAGCGCTTTTAGATGAACCGTCTGCCGTTGCTGCATTGAAAGCATGCGGCGCGAACTTAAATCGACTTAAGAATGAGATCAGTAATTTTATTGCCGCAACAACACCTTTATTTCCTTCTGTTGATCCTAATCTCGATATACAACCCACGTTAGGATTTCAACGTGTTTTACAACGCGCTATTTTTCAAGTACAGTCGAGCGGGAAAACCCAAGTGCATGGCGTTAACATCTTAGCTGCTATCTTCGGTGAACAAGATAGTCAAGCTATTTATTTTTTACGTCGCGAAAATGTAACCCGCTCAGATATATCGAATTACATATCTCAAGGGCTACCTAAATTACAAGATAATTTAGAGCCAAAGTTAAATCAGTTTGTAACTGAAGAAGAAGTCACTATAGAAGGTCCTGGTAATAGTCCATTAGAGCTTTATGCGATTAATTTAAATAGCAAAGCACGTCTTGGAAAAATAGATCCCTTGATTGGTCGCGAAGAGGAATTAGCGCGTGTTATTCAAATTCTTTGTCGCCGTCGTAAAAATAATCCTTTATTAGTGGGTGAAGCCGGTGTCGGTAAAACAGCGATTGTAGAAGGGCTCGCCAAAGCAATAATTGAAAAAAGAGTTCCCTCTGTTCTAGCTAACAGCACCATTTATTCTTTAGATCTCGGTAGTTTATTAGCCGGAACCAAATATCGTGGCGATTTTGAAAAAAGATTTAAAGCATTATTAGCGCAACTTAAACAAGAACCTCAATCAGTACTCTTTATTGATGAGATTCATGTCGTTATTGGCGCTGGCGCTGCCTCCGGTGGCGTAATGGATGCTTCTAACTTAATTAAGCCTTTACTCACGACCGGTGAATTAAAATGTATTGGCGCAACAACTTATCAAGAATATCGTAGTATTTTTGAAAAAGATCGCGCTTTAGCCCGACGCTTCCAAAAAATCGATGTCCCTGAACCCAATTTAGAAGAAACGATTGCTATTTTACGCGGATTGCGCGATAGGCTGGAAGAACACCATCACGTCAAATATCGTATGACTGCTTTGCGTGCCAGCGTAGAACTTGCAGCGCGTTATTTACCGGATCGTTTCTTACCGGATAAAGCGATTGATATCGTTGACGAAGCCGGCGCTTATCAAGCCTTACGACCCCATCATAAAAGAAAACAAGTTATCGGTATCCATGAAATTGAAGCGATTGTAGCGAAGATGGTACGTATTCCTACACGAAATGTTTCTGCCTCCGATAAAAGTCGTTTGCGTCACTTAGAAACAAAACTAAAGGCACGCGTATTTGGCCAAGATATGGCAATTGAAAATCTTTGTGCAGCCATGAAATTGACACGCTCTGGTTTAAGAGAAACCAATAAAACTATCGGCTCTTTTTTGTTCGCCGGACCAACGGGTGTGGGCAAAACGGAAGTTACACGTCAACTCGCAGAACTCATGGGCATCGAATTACTCCGTTTTGATATGTCTGAATATATGGAGAGACATAGTGTATCTCGCCTAATAGGGGCTCCTCCTGGTTATATTGGTTATGATCAAGGGGGTTTACTCACCGAAGCGGTGACTAAACATCCCCACGCTGTTTTATTATTGGATGAAATTGAAAAGGCGCATCCAGATATTTTTAATCTTTTATTACAAGTCATGGATCATGGTAACTTAACTGATACCAATGGTAGAAAGACCGATTTTAGTCATATTATTTTGGTAATGACCAGTAATGCAGGAGCAGAACAGTTTAGTCGGCAAGAAATAGGTTTTATACCTAATTTGAATCAAGCTGAAAATTCAGAGGCTATCAAACGAATATTCTCCCCTGAATTTCGCAATCGTTTGGATGCAACTATTTATTTTAATTATTTAAATGCAACCATCGTCTCGCAAGTGGTTGATAAGTATTTACTGGAGTTAGAAGCACAACTTGAAAAGAAACATGTCACTTTGACAGTGGACAAACCTGCTCGTGATTGGCTAGCTAAGCACGGTTATGATAGAAGCATGGGAGCACGCCCGATGATGCGACTCATTCAAGAAAGGATCAAAAAACCTATTGCTGATGAACTACTTTTTGGGAGTTTAGTGCACGGTGGTCAATTGATATTAACAAGTATCGATGATGAGTTACAATTAATCATTTCTGAAAAAAAAGGCATTATTACACCACCTCCTGAACAGAATAAAAATCTAACGCAAGCACCTATTAGCTAGGCTTAGATTTATCCGGCTCGGCCCCTTTACCACGAAAAATAATACGGCCCTTACTCAGATCATAGGGTGTCATTTCAACTTTCACCTTATCGCCAGTAAGGACACGAATATAGCTTTTTCGCATACGTCCAGAAATATGGGCATTAATAACATGCCCATTTTCCAATTCCACCCTAAATAAGGTATTAGGTAAAGTCTCAACAACCGTACCTTCCATCACTATCTGATCTTCTTTGGCCATAATTTACCTAAGCTTAACTCTTTCACGCATTAATATCGGCTATGTTGCCGTAAAAGCCATACGTTTACAATAACAATTTTTTGCATTATTCGTTATACTCTTAAACTAAGCAACTATTATAGGAAGCTAGACAACTAATGAATCATTCAATATCCCAAGTTCATTGTGACGTTAAAAAGTTGGGAGATAAGCTCAAACAACATCAGTTAAAGTTAGTCACAGCCGAGTCCTGTACAGGAGGACAATTAGCTCAAACCATTACCAGTATACCTGGTGCATCAACTTGGTTTGATCGTGGATTTATCACTTACTCGAATTTATCTAAACAGGAAATGTTAGGAGTAGACGCATCACTTTTAAGTCAATATGGTCCTGTTAGTGAAGAAATAGTACTCGCGATGGCTAATGGTGCCCTAAACAAAAGTCCTGCTAGTGTCAGTATAGCCATTACTGGCATTGCAGGACCCGACGATGGGACAGAAAAATTACCCATCGGTACGATATGGACCGCTTGGGTCCATAAAAACGCTTTCAGCAAAACCGAATGCCAACATTATTCGGGTGATCGGTTAATTATCCGTTATGCAGCAGTAGAATTCGCATTGCAAAACTTATCAAATTTAATAAAATAAAAACCTTATTTACAAAGTTAAAACAAAAAAACAAAATATATTGTAGGAATTAATTTAGCGACTGATAGCTGGCTCTAGACACAATAAGATTTTGGAGAGTATGCTAAAAAACGCCAAACCTGCGAATACAATGCCAACCCAAACTAAGTTATGTGTTCCAAAGTGGATAATGAGCCAACCTGCTAAAGCTGTACCCACTGTAATTCCGAGATTAGAAAAAGAAACAAACAAACTATTTGCAAACTCAGATGTTTCCTGTGTTAACTGATTCATTAATTGTGGCAGCAAACCGATGATGGAAAGCACAGTGGTGATAATACCAAAAACAGCTAAGGATAGAATCAAAAGTAATAAAGAAGTATTTTCTCTTTCATAATGATTTCTCGATAGCAACAAAAGAAACTTTGGTAATAGCTGTTTAATGCTATATCACCTGACTCTTTTTTTTAACCGCTATGCAATGCACTCTAGAATTCTTTTGGTGATTTCTAAAATTTATAATCAATAATTAAAGGGGCATGATCCGAGAAACGTTGTTCTTTATAGATTGCAACCGATTTAATTTTATTTTTGAGTCCTGGTGTAATAATCTGGTAATCAATCCTCCATCCGACATTATTATCCCAAGCACGTCCGCGATTTGACCACCAAGTATATTGTTCTGTCTGTTGATTTAATACTCGAAAAGCATCTACATAACCGACAGACCCCAACACTTGATCTAACCAGGCTCGTTCTTCTGGTAAAAAACCAGAATTATTTTGATTACTCCGCCAATTTTTTAAATCGATGGGTTTATGCGCAATGTTCCAATCTCCACAAATAATAAAATCTTGCTTATGTTGGAGTTGTTTTTTCAAAATAGGTAAATACCGATTTAAAAATTGAAACTTAAACTCTTGTCGTAATTCACTACTACTACCTGAAGGCATATACAAAGAAGCAATACTCAATCCAGCGAAATTGAGTTGTAGATAACGACCTTCTTTATCCGCACACTCCCAACCTAAACCCGCCGCTACTGAATCCGGTTCTACACGACTATAAATTGCTACCCCACTGTAACCTTTTTTTTCAGCATCAAAAAAATAAGCTTGATATTCTTTGGGAAAATGTGATGCATCCAATTGGTTTTTTTGCGCCTTGGTTTCCTGTAAACAAATCACATCCGCTTTTTGATATTTCAGCCAATCAAAAAAGCCTTTCCGCGTTGCAGAACGAATGCCGTTCACATTTAAAGAAATAATGCGCATATTTACTTACAGTAATTGGGTGTTTTAGCAAGGCGCCGCGAAACGGAGCAACCGGAGTGTATATTACATACATGAGGATTGCGAATTAAGCGGCAATGCAGCTAAAAAATTCAAGTGTGAAGCGTATATTTAAAAGGGTAATTTTAGATGTGGATCCATCGCTAGTAAAGCATTTCTAAATTGAGTTTGGATACGCTTTAAAGCGGTTGAATTATCTGCTTCAAACCGTAATGTTAAATACGGCCCAGTATTCGATGCACGAACTAAACCCCAACCATCAATAAAATCTGCGCGGACACCATCTATTTTACTCAGTTTTGCCCCTGGAAAATCCATATTTTCCTGAAAAGCTTGAATAAAGGCAAATTTTTTATCTTCAATAATAGCCAATTTTAATTCAGGAGTATTAATGCCGTTCGGCAATTCTGCAAACAGTTCACTCACATCTTTTTTACTTTTCGCGACAATTTCTAATAATCGAGCAGCAGTATATAAACCATCATCAAAACCATACCAACGTTCTTTAAAAAAGATATGACCACTCATCTCCCCTGCCAATAATGCCCCTGTTTCTTCTAATTTAGCTTTCATAATCGAATGTCCTGTCTTCCACATCAAAGATTGTCCGCCATTTTCTGCAATCACCTTTGCTAAATGACCCGTCGATTTGATGTCATAAATAATGAGTGCGCCTGGATTACGTGATAATACATCGATAGCATACAACATCATTTGTCGATCAGGCCAAATAATTTCTCCTCGATTCGTGACCACGCCCAACCTATCGCCATCGCCATCTAAAGCGAGACCAATATCTGCTTTATGCTGTTTCACGCTGGCAATTAAATCATTTAAATTCTCTGGCACACTGGGATCGGGATGATGATTAGGGAAACGTCCATCCACATCACAAAATAATTCAATCACTTCACAACCCAAACGCCTTAATAATTCGGGAGCAACAATGCCGCTTACACCATTTCCACAATCAAGTACGACCCGTAAAGGACGCGCTAAACAAATATCTTGAGTAATCCGATTGAGATAGGCGTCGATAATAGATATTTGCTGATAATTCCCTTTTCCTAATTTAAAACCACCTGCTTGGACACGTAAATAAAGTCCATCAATAGCACCTTCTGACAAGCTTTTCCCTGCTATAACTATCTTTAAACCATTATAATTTGATGGATTATGACTCGCCGTTAACATCACTCCTGAACGATAATTCAAATAACGTGTAGCAAAATAAAGAACTGGACTAGGGACTTGCCCAATATCTATAACATCACAACCGCTTTCACCTAATCCCTGCTGTAAGGCCTCCATCAAAATAGGTCCTGACAAACGTCCATCTCGTGCAGTGATAATGGTTTGTTCGCCTTGTTCTTGGGCTACACTCCCTATCGTCTTTCCCAGTGTATAGATAAGATCAGGCGTTATTGATTCACCCACGATGCCTCGAATATCATAGGCACGAAAAATACTCTTTGAAACCTTTGCTAAAGAAATGTCTTGCATATCACCTCGAGTTACCTATAAAACGACAAAATACCAAAATACGCTCCTATCATACAAAAAATTTAACCGTCTATGCATAAACCTAGTGCCGGTGGGGCCCATACGAAGAATAAGTATGTACATTAACATGTTTTACCCAACTTACTCACAGCTTACTAAATATTTACTCACTTCATATAGTGGTTGCATAGTATAGAAACCACATGATATTGTGTTATATCATTTTCATAGACATAATTCCTCACAACTTTTTAAGGAGCATCCATGAGCGGACTTTCATCCGAACTTATGACTTCTTCTCTTCTGCTTAACAGCGCCGAGATTCTACTACCTGAAGCTGAAGCAGAACAAGATAGTAAATCCATCTGTACACTACAAGTTATAAAACGTAATGGTAAACTTGTTAATTACGATCAAAGTAAAATTAGGATTGCAATTACTAAAGCTTTTCTCGCTGTAGAAGGTGGACAAGCCGCATTGTCAACCCGTATCCATGAACGGGTATCGCAATTAACGCAACAAGTCACGAACATCATACAACAACGCCACCCCAATGGCGGAACATTGCCTATTGAAGCCATACAAGATCAAGTTGAGTTGGCTTTAATGCGGGTGGAAGCTCACCAAGTCGCACGCGCATACGTGCTTTACCGTGAAGAACGACGAAAAATGCGCGCAGAAACGAAATCAGAATCTGAGATTCAACTACAAATAACCTTAGCAGATGGTAGTCAGCGTCCACTCGATCTCATACAACTAAGCCTGTTGATTACAGAGACCTGCAAAGATCTAAACGAAGTAAAACATGAACTCATTTTACAAGAAACTTTACGTAATCTATATGATGGGATGCCTATCGCAGAAATTGATAAAGCACTCATTATTAGCGCACGTTCTCTTGTCGAACAAGATCCTAATTATACCTACGCTACTGCACGTTTCTTATTACGCACATTATATACAGAAGCATTAAACTTTCTTGATCTACCTACTACAACCCACATCAGTAATCATAGCGTATATCACCACTACTTCCAGCACTATATCAAGCGCGGCATTGCCTTAGAATTATTGGATCCGCAATTACAAACCTTTGACTTAGAAAAGTTAAGTGCGGCTTTATTACCTGAACACGATCAGAAATTTACTTATCTAAGTTTACAAACTTTATACGATCGCTACTTCTTACACGCTGATGATGTCCGCTTTGAATTGCCTCAAGCTTTCTTTATGCGCGTTGCCATGGGACTTGCACAACAAGAATCTAACAAAGAAGAGCGAGCGATTGAATTTTATCATTTACTTTCGTCTTTTGATTATATGGCATCCACACCAACTCTATTCAATGCGGGAACGCTGCGTCCACAACTCTCAAGTTGCTTCTTAACCACAGTCCCCGATGATCTGAATCAAATTTACAGTGCCATAAAAGATAATGCCCTACTTTCAAAATTTGCGGGTGGTTTAGGCAATGACTGGACTTCAGTTCGAGCGATGGGCGCACGAATTAAAGGCACCAATGGTAAGTCACTTGGGGTCGTGCCTTTTTTAAATGTAGCCAATGCTTCTGCAGTAGCCGTCAACCAAGGTGGTAAACGTAAAGGTGCCGTCTGCGCCTATTTAGAAACATGGCATTTAGATATTGAAGAATTTTTAGAATTACGAAAAAATACCGGTGACGATCGACGTCGTACGCATGATATGAATACCGCGAATTGGGTACCTGACTTATTTATGAAACGACTCATGCAAGGAGAGAACTGGACTTTATTTTCTCCCGATGAAACGCCTGATTTACATGATGCGTTCGGTTTAGAATTTGAAGAAAAATATCAAACCTATGAAGCCAAAGCCGCGCGCGGTGAAATTAAAAATTTCAAAACGATTCCTGCAGCCAATCTATGGCGAAAAATGTTGAGTTTATTATTTGAAACCGGACATCCTTGGATCACATTTAAAGATCCTTGTAACTTGCGTTCACCACAACAACATGTTGGAACCATTCATAGCTCCAATTTATGCACTGAAATTACGCTCAATACCTCAATTGATGAAATAGCGGTCTGTAATTTAGGAAGTATTAATCTACCTCAACATCTAACCGAAGCTGGCGAAATCGATCAAACGAAATTGCGTCGTACCATTCGCACAGCCATTCGCATGTTAGATAATGTCATTGATATCAATTATTACACTGTACCTCAAGCACGTAATTCTAACTTAAAACACCGTCCTATCGGTCTAGGTCTGATGGGTTTCCAAGATGCTTTATATCAATTACGACTACCTTACGCTTCAGAAGCTGCAATCACTTTTGCCGATCACTCTATGGAATCGATTAGTTATTACGCCATCGAAGCTTCCAGTGATTTAGCCAAAGAGCGTGGTTCGTATGAAAGCTTTAATGGATCGTTGTGGAGTCAAGGAATCCTACCCTTAGATTCTATTGCACGGTTACAAAAAACTCGTGGTAAATTTTTAGATCAAGATCAAACTACTCGTTTAGATTGGGACATCTTACGAAAAAAAGTGATATCAGATGGTATGCGCAACTCGAATTGTATGGCCATTGCACCGACAGCCACTATTTCCAATATCTGTGGCGTTTCACAATCCATTGAGCCGACTTATCAAAACCTTTTTGTAAAATCCAATATGTCCGGCGAGTTTACCGTGATCAATCCCTATTTAGTCAAAGATTTGAAATTATTGGGATTATGGGATGCCGTTATGCTCAATGATCTTAAATACTATGACGGTAGTTTACAAAAAATTGAACGTGTTCCTGATAGCTTAAAAAAACTGTATGCGACTGCTTTTGAAGTTCCTACACATTGGCTGGTTGAGGCCGGATCGCGTCGACAAAAATGGATAGATCAAAGTCAATCGTTAAATCTTTATATGGCGCAAGCTTCTGGTAAAAGATTAGATGAACTTTATAAAAACATTTGGCTGAAAGGATTAAAAACGAGTTACTATTTACGGACCATGGGCGCTACACATACTGAAAAAGCAACCTTAGAAAAAAGTCATTTAAATTCAGTGCAAATGGATAGCGCAGCCGGCGGCCCTGCTTGCTCAATACTCGACCCAGATTGCGAATCATGTCAATAACCACTGGTTTCGTAAAAAACGTTACCCTTAAAGAGGATTCTAAAACGATGAATACGACTGAATTTGTAGCCGGTGGTTTTACCGGTCTAGAAACACTAGAAATAGGCGCAGCACGCGTACAAGTCGATGATAAAAAAATCATCAATTGTCGCGCTGATCTCAATCAATTAGTCCCATTTAAATATAAATGGGCCTGGGAAAAATACTTAGCCGCCTGCGCTAATCATTGGATGCCACAAGAAGTTAACATGTCCGCTGACATTGCATTATGGCGTGATGCAAAAGGATTAAGCGAAGATGAACGTTTGATCGTAGAACGCAGCCTAGGTTTTTTTTCAACCGCTGATTCTCTGGTTGCGAATAATCTGGTTTTAGCCGTCTATCGCCATATTACCAATCCAGAATGCCGACAATACTTACTACGACAAGCTTTTGAAGAGGCTCTGCATACGCATGCCTATCAATATGTCATAGAAAGTTTAGGTATGGATGAAGCGCGTCTTTTTAATATGTATCGCGAATTACCTACCGTAGCCAAAAAAACCGAATGGGCTCTTCCTTTTACGCAAAGTTTAGCCGATCCTAATTTTCGTACGGGCACGCCCGAAAATGATCAACGTTTATTGCGCGATTTAATTGCTTTTTATGTGGTGTTTGAAGGCATATTTTTCTATGTCGGTTTTTCACAGATCTTAAGCATGGGTCGACGCAATAAAATGACCGGAACAGCCGAACAATTTCAATATATCTTACGCGATGAATCGATGCATTTAAATTTTGGTATCGATGTCATCAATCAGATTAAATTGGAAAATTCACATTTATGGACACCGGAATTCAAACGTTATGTCATTGATCTCGTCAAAGAAGGCGTGGATCTAGAATATCAATATGCTTTAGATACCATGCCACGTGGCATTCTTGGATTGAATGCTAACATGATGTGGGATTATCTACGCTTCATCGGCAATCGACGCCTCGCACAAATTGGCTTGCCTGAACAATATCCTGGTGTTAGCAACCCTTTACCCTGGATGAGTGAAATCATCGATCTTAAAAAGGAGAAAAACTTCTTTGAAACGCGCGTAACAGAATATCAAACCGGCGGAAGTTTAAATTGGGATGACTGAATAAAAAATTAATTTTTTATTCAAGAAAGTCAATTATGCATAATTTTTTTTAAAAAGCTTGGCTTAAAGGTAATAGGTGAAATTTATTTTTTTCTTGCTGCTTAAAAAATAGCTTAATCCCTTTTGGCTCATTACCATTGCCATGAACCAGTATGATGCTTCCTGGTTTAGGCGATTGCCCTTTGGCTAACCAAGCATTACTAGCTATGGGAATTAAACCAAACTGTCGCAGCTCCAAAACAAGACATTTACTCGAAACAAGTCCCGGAAAACGAAAAAAAACTGAGGGTGTTTGGCCATGAATAATTAATAATTTTTCGGTATCAAGAATCTCATGAGAAATATTCGTTGATGGTGTTAACAGAAAATTTTCTCTAAGCGGAACCTCCACGTAATAGGGATGATGGAAAGAGTGATCAATCCAAGTGATGTGGAGGGTATTTAATTTCTCTTGCTGGAGTAACCAAGCAAATTCCTTTTGATGATGAATTGCCCATAACCCAGATAGACCAATCCCTAAAGGAACAACCTGTCCAGTTTGCTTAGTTTGTATAATAAGACGTTGAAAAAAAGTTTTCTCAAAAGATTTTTTTGAAGGACACATATCTACTGTAAGAAAAACACCCTCTAGTAGATGATCCGTATGCGTAATTCCATAATTTTGCATTGGATATGGCGGAGAAGTATAATGGATAAGTGCTTTCACATAAGGCGTATTTTTAATCTCTAAGGGTAAATAGTGATTATAATTTAAGCCATTAACTTGAGGGATTTTTTTTAAACTAATAGAAGAAAATGGAACAATCTCAGTTGCAAAATTGTAGGGATTGACAAGTAATAAATAAGGTTTTTTTCCTAGATGGTACATACGGATAGCAATTCGCAATGCAGCATGCTTATTGTAACCAAATGCAAAAATAGTATGGTAATTAGTAATCAGCGGATTATTAGCGGCAAATAGTTTACTATAAGAACTTCCTACCAATAAAATGGCCATCAAAATTAAAGCGAAAAAAAATTTTTTAATCGTTAGCATAATAAAAAAACGTTAAAAGTTAATAATATATTAAACAAATCTATTTATCATCTTGCTAGATAACTGAGAAAATAATTACCGGCAGCCAGTGCACTAATCCAAAACGGAATGGGCCAATCAGTAATAAATGATAAAATAATACCTAACCATACGATTAAGATACCAAACAGGACAGTTAAAAATAAGCCGCTTAAAATACGGTGCGTCCAATTTAAAGCGGCTGCTGCAGGTCCTATCAATAAAGTAAATACTAAAAGGACACCGACTACTTGACTGGCTTCAGTTACAGCAACCGCCACAATGAGCATAAACAAAATAGAAATCAATGATAGAGAAACACCTTTTGCTTCGGCTAACTCAGGCTCTAAGCTAGCAAATAATAAGGGTCTTGCAATGATACTTAAGCCTAATAAACTGAGAACAGAATAGATCAGCATCATCTTTATTAAATGCGCTGAAACACCCAAGAGATTACCAAATAATACCGTCATTGCTTGTGCTGCATGACTGGTATAAAAATGTAAAAATAAAACACCCAACCCTAACGCCAAAGCCAAAATGATGCCGATAGCTAAGTCACTTTTATTAATTCGATACCCCAAACTACCCATGCCAATCGCTGCTAATATAGTCAAAATTAACTGCCCACTAACCGGCATTAAACCGATTAAAGCTGCACCGGTCGCTCCAGCAAAACCAATGTGCCCTAAGGCATGACCAGCAAAAGCCAACCTCCTAATAACCATAAAATAACCGACGAAACCCGCTAATATTGCTGCAATCGTACCTGCTATCAGTGCGTTACGTAGAAAATGATATTCAAACAGAGAAATGATCAAGGTCGGGTCGACAATGGTTGACATGATGATGGAATCCTAATTCTTTATTTATGACAAAAAGTTGCTGTTCATGCTGAATAACTTGTATATCCAAGCCATAAAGCTCACTTAATTTTTTACTGTTGATAATTTCATTGACTAAACCTATCACGGCTTTACCTTTCGCCAAATAGAGTACTCTATCTACGCTGGTTAATAGCGGGTTAATATCATGTGAAGTGAATAGTATCGTAATATTATATTGTAAACGGATATCATCAATTAAATTGACCAACGTGGCTTGATAATAAGGATCTAGATTCATTAGTGGCTCATCCAATAATAAAATCTTTGGTTTATTCAATAAGGCTTGCGCCAATAATAAACGTTGTCGTTCTCCTCCTGATAAAAGGCTGTAAGGTCGATTGACAATCTTTTCAGCTTTTACTAACTGAATAACACGCTGTAATTCTTCGGTTTGTTTTGCATTTAAAACTGGTAACCCCCACTGATACCCATTCAAATTTGCGCCTAACCAAGCATAGGCACTTAAACTATTACTGATATTTTGGCGTATTTGCGGCATATAACCAATAAAAACAGCGCCCTTATGCATTGCTTGCCCAAATACGGAAATACAACCGTTGGATGGAGTAATTAAACCTAATATCAATCGCAACAAAGTACTTTTTCCGGCGCCGTTAGCGCCTAAAATGGCAATAAATTCACCGGAATTGATGCTTGCAGTAAAATCCTGAAAAATACAACGTTGACCATAAGCGAGACTAAGTTGTTTAAATTCGATGGCGTTCATCTAAAGCCTGCTCCACTCGTTTTAATTGATTCTGCATCCACTGATAATAAGTCGTATTCATAGGTTGAGTTTCCATCACTCCTACAATAGGAATCCCTAACAACTTAGCCTGTTGTAATAAATGTAATATCAAAGGACTACTCACTTGACTATTATATAACACTAATTTGACTCGATGCTGTTGCAATTGACGTTGAAAATCTTGTACTTGTTTAGGGCTAGGATCAACTCCATTCATCATACTGAGTTGAAACGGAATTCCTTGCATACGAAATCCTAAAGCCTGAGCCATATATCCAAACACGGGTTCTGTCGCAATAACCGAAATACCCTTGTGTTGAACTTTAATTTTCTTTATCAGTAACTTTAAATTTTGCTGTTCTACAACAAACTGCTGATAATTTGCTTGATATTCTTTTTGATGGTGTGGATCATGCTTGATCAAATAATGACGCAATGCCATAGCATAAACGGGCATAGTATTGGGATCATACCAAATATGCGGGTTGACCCCTTCTTTTCTATGCATTAAATCAGCAACACAAATAAAAGTTCTTGTTGTAGCAGAACCAACACTCAATAAATTCTGCATCCAAGGATCGTAACCCAAGCCATTATAAATAATTAGATCGCCTCGCTCCAAAACCTTAGCAGCACTTGGAGTTAAATTAAATAAATGTGGATCTTGATCGGGTTGATTAAGAATGCTTGTGACTTCGACAAAATTCCCACCGATTTGTTTTGCAACAGAGCCATAAAAATTCTCAGCAGCGATAATGTGGATGGGTTTTGCTATACTAGATGTTGTAAAACTGATGGCCCATAGCAAAGTTAAGGCTTGTAAAACTTTCATAAAAACCCCTTTTTTATTCAAATGAAAAATTTTCGCTATAGCTAATAGTAATTAGCAAGTTTACATTGAGCCGTTATACTATACTCACAGCAATAGGATTTTTGACAAGTGCCGTGAAAAGGATTACGTCGAGCAAGAACGCAGTCAAAAATTCAAATGCGACTAGGTATACTATATCAGACTTGTCAAGATAGATATTATGGGGCTTTATGGGTAAAATTATCGCTATCGTAAATCAAAAAGGGGGGGTGGGGAAAACCACAACCTGTATTAACCTTGCTGCATCGATGGCTTTGTTAGAACAAAAAACATTGCTAATAGACCTGGATCCTCAAGCCAATGCAACCACCGGTAGTCTTTTACAAAAAGACCTCAGCCCACATATCGCACAAGTACTCTTAGATGAAGCTCCAATAGAACAGAGCCTCATCGTTACTCCCGCAAATTTTACACTAATTCCTGGCTCAGGGAATTTAACACAGACCGAAGTTCAATTATTAAAAATAGAACAACGTGAATATATACTCAAAAAAAAGCTAAGTTTACTCATTGATGCTTATGACTACATTTTGCTTGATTGTCCGCCGTCTTTAAATATACTAACCGTCAATGCTTTAGTAGCAGCCCAGTTTGTCATTATCCCTGTACAATGTGAGTATTTTGCTTTAGAAGGCTTAAGCAATTTAATGAATACCTTGCAGAGTTTACGCGCAACAGTCAATCCACATTTACAAATCCATGGCATACTTCGTACGCTATTCGATGGCCGAAATAGTCTAGCCAAACAGGTTTCCGAAGAATTGATTATGCATTTTAAAGATAAAATGTATACCACACTGATTCCTCGCAATATTCGACTCGCGGAAGCACCTAGTCATGGACAGCCGGCTTTATTGTATGACCCCCAATCAAATGGAAGTCATGCCTATTTAAGTTTAGCCAAGGAAGTATTAACACGAGATGGATGCCCTATTCCACTTGTGGGTTCACCTACTGATATACCCTCGAACATTTTTTTAAAAAAACGTTCAAATTATGAAAAATCTCCGTCCGTCGAGCAGGTACTATGATGAAAAAATCGCGCTTAGGTCGAAATCTTGACATGTTATTAAGTGGTCAACCTTTTGAAGATTTGGTACAAACAACAAATCCTCGCAAAGAAGAATTACGTTATTTACCCATTGAGTGGTTACAAGCCGGTCGTTATCAACCTAGAAGAGAATTTGCAAAAGAAGCATTAGAAGACTTAGCCAACTCAATTCGTACACAAGGCATAATCAACCCTATCGTGGTACGTCTTATTGGTGAAAATTGTTATGAAATTATTGCCGGTGAACGTCGTTGGCGCGCAGCTCAACTCGCTAATCTCAATGAAGTACCCGTATTAATCAAAGTAATTTCAGATGAAACGGCGCTGGCTATTTCTTTGATAGAAAATATTCAACGTCAAGATTTGAATCCATTGGAAGAAGCGGAAGGTATACAACGACTTATTAACGAATTCAAATTGACACATCAAGAAATTGCCAAAACCTTAGGTCGTTCACGTACCGCCATTACGAATTTATTACGTTTATTAAGTTTAACTCCGCAAGTAAAGCTTTTATTGCAACAAGGTCAACTCGAAATGGGTCACGCCAGAGCTTTGTTAACTCTATCCGGTAATTTACAAATTCAAGCTGCTGAAAAAATTATAAAAAATAAATTGTCTGTTCGTGAAACAGAACGTTTAGTACAAAATCAGGTTTTTATTAACCCGGAGAGCACTATTCCATTAAAAATGGATGCTGATGTACAGCAACTCGAACGTAAATTATCAGAAACATTAGGTGCCAAAGTTTATTTTAAACAAACAGCTAGAGGAAAGGGTCAACTCATCATTCATTATAATAGTTTAGAAGAATTAGATGGAATTCTGTCTCATATGAACTAATTTTTTTTGTAACAATCCATAAAAAATCACCACCTAGGCAAGCGAATGTAATGAGCGTGACTGTCCATAGTTTCATATTTCCAAGATTAACACGCGTTTCACGCCCGCAATAACAGGTGAATCATTATCAAGCAAAGCTTGTTAAACCATTCATTTGCCTAGTTTTAGTCATGAATCCCCCTATTTTATACAGTTATTATCAAACTATAGTAATTTATCGCCCACAAGTTATAATTAGGCATTGAAAAATTATCAAATGGCAAGCCAATGGAAAATAAAACAGTTCTTCATGGACAACATAAAAAAAACGGAGCAATTCTCGTCAATTTTGCAGGCTGGGAAATGCCTCTGCATTATGGCTCGCAAATACAAGAGCATCACGTTGTACGACAAGACAGTGGTTTATTTGATGTTTCGCATATGTTAGCTGTCGATATTGCTGGGGAAAATGCAATTCATTATCTCAGTTTTTTATTGGCAAATAATCCGCAACGTCTTACTCCAGGAAAAGCTTTATATACCTGCATGTTAAATAATGTGGGTGGTATTTTGGATGATTTAATCGTTTATCAACTTTCAAAACAACTTTATCGTGTCGTCCTCAATGCCGGAAATCGGCTATCCGATCTCGATTGGATGAAAAAACAAGCTCAACATTTTTCTTCTATTTCTATTCTTGAGCGCACCGATCTCGCAATTATTGCCATTCAAGGTCCTCATGCAATATCAAAAGCAAATAATGCTTTTAACTCACATCAACAATCTTTGATAAAAGAATTAAAACCTTTCCATTGTGTTCAACAAGATAATTGGTGCATTGCAAGAACAGGCTACACCGGTGAAGATGGCTTAGAGGTGATCTTACCGATACACGAAGCTGAAGACTTCTGGCAACGTTTAATTGAATGCGGTAACAAACCGTGTGGATTAGGTGCACGCGATACCTTGCGTTTAGAGGCTGGATTGAATTTGCATGGTGCAGATATGGATTTCACCACGACTCCTTTAGAATCTAATCTAGCTTGGACGATTGCTTGGGATCCTATCGATAGAAATTTTATAGGTCGGCTAGCGTTAATCAAACAATTAGAAAACCCTTCGCGTAAATTAGTGGGTCTAGTATTAGAAGAAAAAGGTCGTATCTTACGTAATCATCAAAAAATTATTACTTCCGAAGGTGAAGGTGAAATTACTAGCGGAAGTTATTCACCCACGTTAGGCAGTTCTATTGCTTTCGCAAGAATACCTTACACGCACAATGAAAATTATTGTGAGGTTATCATGGGCACCAAGCAATATCAGGCACGCATCATTAAACCTCCCTTTATAAGAAAAGGAAAAAAAACTTTTATTTAAGAAATTGAATTTTTAAAGAGTAACTATCATGAAAAAACTACCCGAATTGTTAAAATATACAGCAACTCATGAGTGGGTTCGTATTGAAGAAAATAATATCGCCTGCGTTGGAATTACCGCGCATGCTCAAGAATTGTTAGGTGATATTGTCTATGTTGAATTACCTGTCATTAAAAAGATTTTAAAAAAAAGTGAGGAAGCCTGTGTTTTAGAGTCTGTAAAAGCTGCTGCTGATGTGTATGCCCCTCTTTCAGGCGTAATCACTGAAATCAATACGACATTGAATGATACACCCCAATTGATCAATTCAGATTCTTATTTACAAGGATGGTTATTTCGACTTCAATTATCCGATGTGAATGAATTAGAAAATTTATTGGACTTTGCAACTTACCAACAACAAATTTTGGTTGAGGCCTAACATGCCCTTTATTCCACACACTGATGTCGAAATCCAAGAAATGCTTGCTACATTGGGTGTGCATACCATTGGCGATCTTTTTGATGAAATTCCCGCGCATTTACAAACTGCAGAATTAAACCAGGTTCCTGCCGGTTTAAGTGAAATGGAAATGACACGTATCACAGAACAACGTGGTCAAGAAAATAAACCAGGCCTCTGCTTTATTGGTGCCGGTGCCTACGAGCATCATATTCCGGCCGCCGTTTGGGATATTACCAGTCGTGGTGAATTTATGACGGCGTATACACCTTATCAAGCGGAAGCGAGTCAAGGAACATTGCAATTAATCTACGAATATCAAACCATGATGGCAAATCTAACGGGCATGGACTACTCCAATGCTTCACTTTATGACGGTGCTTCTGCCTTAGCTGAAGCAGTTTTGATGTCTGTTAGAGCGAACAAAAGAACCCAATCAGCAAAAATTTTAATCCCACGCAGTTTACATCCTCATTATCGACAAACCTTGCATGCTATTGTTACTCAACAATCTATCGAGCTCATTGAACTTCCTTACTGCCCAGATCAAGGTAAAACTTTATTATCCACGCTTGAAAATTGCAAACAACAAGATATTTGTGCTTTAGTGATACCTCAACCTAATTTTTTTGGTTCCTTAGAAGAAGTTGATCAATTAACTGAATGGGCACATGCTAAACAGGCTTTTGTTATTGCTGTCACTAATCCCATTAGTTTGGCTTTGCTTAAAGAGCCGGGAAGTTGGGGTAAGCAAGGTGCCGATATTGTATGCGGTGAAGGACAATCACTGGGTGTACCACTAGCAGGTGGTGGACCTTACTTTGGCTTTATGTGTTGCAAAAAAGAATGGTTGCGACAAATGCCAGGCAGAATTGTCGGTCGCACCGTCGATAAAAACGGTAAGCCAGGATTTACATTGACGCTACAAGCACGTGAACAACACATACGTCGTGCTAAAGCTACTTCGAATATTTGCACTAACCAAGGTTTACTAGTCACAGCAGCCACTATTTATATGAGTTTATTAGGTCCCGTGGGTTTACAACAAGTCGCGTCAGCATCTCATTACCATGCTCAGCAACTCGCTGATCTATTAATCCAAATACCCGGTGTAAAATTAATTTTTAATACTCCTTTTTTTCACGAATTTATTATTCGTTTACCTAAACCTGTTCCTGGTTTATTACGTGATTTAGCAAAATTAGGAATTCACGGAGGATATGATCTGTCAACATTTTATCCTGAATTAGGACATGCTTTGTTAATTTGTGTTACTGAAACTAAAAACAAAGAGGACCTAACTAGATATCAACAAGAATTATTCACATTACTTACCCTATAAATGTAAAAAATTTTTATGCTTATTTTTGAATTAAGTCAAACAGGCCGTACTGCAAAAGCGCAAATCCCTTCGAATTTACCGCAGAATAAGTTTTCTTGTATACCCGAAAATTTATTAAGAAAAACAGAAATTTTTCTACCTGAAGTTTCTGAATTGCAAGTGGTACGACATTTTACACGTCTATCCCAAAAAAATTTTTCGATTGATACAAATTTCTATCCCCTAGGATCTTGTACAATGAAGTACAATCCACGTGGTGTGCATCGTTTGGTATCATCACCTGCTTTTCTTAATCAACATCCCTTATTGCCTGAAGAAAATTGTCAAGGCACCTTACGTTGTTTGTATGAATTTCAAAATATTTTAGAAGATATAACGGGTATGTGTGGTGTTTCTTTAACCCCTATGGCAGGTGCTCAAGGTGAATTTGCCGGTGTTGCCATGATCAAAGCTTATCATGTCTCGCATCATGATCACGAAAGAACCGAATTTCTTATCCCAGCTGCTGCCCATGGTACCAATCCTGCTTCTGCCGTCATGTGTGGCTATAAAGTCCGTGAAATTCCAACGAATGCTGAAGGTGATTTAGATTTAGTTGCATTACGAGCCGCAGTAGGCACTCAGACGGCGGGAATTATGTTAACTAACCCTTCAACTTTAGGAGTATTTGAAAGACAAATTGAAAAAATTGCTGACATCATTCATCAAGCCGGTGGATTACTTTATTATGATGGTGCTAACCTGAATGCGATATTGGGGAAAGTTCGTCCTGGTGATATGGGCTTTGATGTCATGCACCTCAACTTACATAAAACTTTTGCTACACCGCATGGTGGTGGCGGTCCGGGTGCGGGACCCGTTGCTGTGGGAAAACGTCTCCTACCATTTTTACCCATACCAACGGTTACTTTCGAAAATAACCGTTATCGATGGTTAGACTTACCCGATCGACCACAAAGTATTGGTCGCTTATCCACGTTTATGGGAAATACCGGTATTCTTTTACGCGCTTATGTCTATGCCCGATTACTAGGGCGCGAAGGACTAAAGCGCGTATCAGAAATCGCTACGTTGAATGCCAATTATTTACTTAAACGATTGCAACAAATTGGATATATTCCTGCTTTTCCCCAGCGACGTGCTAGTCATGAATTTATTTTGACGCTAAAAACTTTAGCTAAGCAATTTAACGTCACAGCGATGGATGTGGGTAAACGTTTGCTTGATTTTGATTTTCATGCACCCACAACCTATTTTCCTTTACTCGTTCCTGAATGCTTATTGATAGAACCTACCGAAACTGAGTCAAAACTGGAATTAGATCAATTTATAATCGCTATGAAAAAAATCCTTATAGAAGCAAAAGAAAATCCAACACATTTAAATAATGCACCGCATCATTTAAGTCTACAACGTTTAGATGACGTGAAAGCAGTGCGAGAATTAGATCTTATCTGGGAAAGTTAATTTTTTTGCGCACTTGATTGATTTAGTTCTGCTATGCAGTTACTAACTCATCCTTCGAAATAAGTTGCGTTGCCATAGCAATGGCTTCTGAATTTAAACCCACATTGTGAACACGCAAATAATTTACGCCCTGTGCTGCTAATTGATAGGACACCATCGCGGTTTCAAAGTCTCTGTCTGGAAAAGATTTTTCTGTTATCAAATTTAGAAAAGATTTCCGTGAATGCCCTACCAATATAGGACAATTTAAACGTCTAAATTGCTTAATATTTTTCAACAAAAAAATAGATTGTTGAGATGTTTTACCAAAACCGATGCCAATATCAAAAATGAGTTGATTTGCATCAACACCTGCATCAAGTAATTCATCGAAACGTTGCTCTGTCCAATCCAATATTTGCTCACAAATATTAGGATATGAAGCCAATACGACATTTTTCTGCGCCGGAACGCCAAGATTGTGCATAACAACACACTTCACAGAGCTGCCTGCGGCCAATGCGCGCATGTTTGGATCCACAAACCCACTCACATCATTTATCCAGTCTATACCCAATTGCATTGCTTTTTCTGCTACGATGAAATGTCGCGTATCGATACTAATCTTTGGTTTAAATACCCATTGTTTGTATTGTTCTTTTATTGCAATTAAAACAGGCTTTAACAACTCCCACTCGGTTTCTGGTAAAACCGGCGTAGCGCCTGGTCGTGTCGATTCGGCTCCTATATCCAGCACTTCAGCTCCTTCACGCACCAATTTTTCCGCTTGAGCCAGCGCATTAGGTACAGTTATAAATTTACCTCCATCAGAAAAAGAATCAGGCGTTATATTTAATATTCCAACTAAAGCACTTCCTTCTAAACGATGGGGAAGTAGTTTGGTTCCGCAGGGTGCTAACTCTCCGGTATAACGTGAACCCCAACGTTGTAATAATTCAGTAAGTTCAGCACTGGGATGCTGCCAATCCGGCCACAAATCCAACAATGGCCATAAAGCAAAAGGTCTAGATAATAATTCAGTGTGGGGAATTTTTAGTCCTATTTGATCAATCACACAATTATCCCAAGCTAAAATATCAATATCGATAATTCGTGGTGCCCAACGTTGGTTTTCTTCTCTACCAAGCTGGCGCTCAATTTGCTTAATAAGTTTCAACACCTCTAATGGAGACAAATCTGTTTCGCAAGCAACTGCTAGATTTAAAAAAGGTCTATTCCAAGCCACTGGCGCATAAGGAGGAAGTAGTGCTGATGAGCTATACAGAGGAGAAATTTGTAAAGGTGCAATCTTCTGTGATTTTTGTAATAATTGCAGGCCTAAGCGTAGGTTGTTTAAACTATCGCCCAAGTTTGTACCTAAACTGAGTATTAGCATATTTTTTGCCTTAAAGGGCTTGCCTTTTCTACGTTAAAGGTTTATAGGTTTATCTTAATTAGGTATATAATAAAATTATTACTTTCCCAAGAGGTCAAGCGCAGCTATGGATTTCGAACAACAACAATCCCGTTTACGAGAGCTTATTGCACACGGTAAAAAGCAAGGATTTGTCACTTATGCTGAAATCAATGACCATCTGTTGGAAGATATTATCTCCGAAGCCGAGCAAGAGCAACTGCAGCTCGATGAAATTATCTTGATGCTCAGTGATATCGGCATACCTGTTTATGAAGTTCCGCCCGACATGGAAACTTTGCTCTCTTCGAGTATAGCCAACAGCTCATCAGAAGAAGAAAGCAGCTCAGAAAACACTAATATTTTAGGTAATATTGCGGCCGAATTAGGTCGAACAACGGATCCAGTACGTATGTATATGCGTGAAATGGGCACCGTTGAATTGCTCACACGCGAAGGTGAAATTAAACTTGCTAAACGTATTGAAGAAGGTTTACAAGCGATACTCACTGCACTCACTCAATATCCAGAAAATGTTTCCGATATACTGAGCGATTTTACGCGTTATGAACAACAAGAAATCCGTTTAAATGACATTATTAGTGGATTTCTCGATCTAGAAGAATTATCCATCCCACTTGAATTACCACCCGGAAAAAATATTTCACCTGAAGCGGAAGCAGATGATGAAGGTTTTAGTGAAGATAAAAGTATCGATGATAAAGAGACTGATGATAGCGATGAAAACAAAGCTAAAAGTGCAACCGATGATGATGAAGGATTTGGCGAATTAGATGGCGGACCCGATCCAGAATTAGCACATACTCGTTTTGCTGAATTAAAAACACTTTATGAAGCTTATATTGTAACACAAAAAAAATACGGTCGCCACGATAAAAAAACCTTAAAACAAGCCGCCTTATTAGCCGACGCGTTTACTAAATTTAAATTAATTCCACGTCAACTTGATAAGTTGACGCGAAAAATGCGTGACTTATTAGATAAAGTTCGTATTCAAGAACGTGTCATCATGCGTTTATGTATTAATGAAGCCAAAATGCCACGTCAACTTTTTATTAGCACTTTTCCCAAAAATGAGACTAATGAAAATTTTCTTAAGAAACACATCAATGCTAAAAAGAGTTATTCGCAAGCCTTAAAAACCTTGCACATTCCTGTCACTGCCGCACAAAATAAGTTGCGTGAATTAGAAAAAACAATTGGCATGACAATTGGGGAAATCAAAGAAATCAATCGTCAAATGTCGGCGGGAGAAGCAAAAGCTCGACGTGCAAAAAAAGAAATGGTCGAAGCCAATCTACGACTTGTTATTTCTATCGCCAAAAAATATACCAACCGTGGTTTACAATTTCTCGATTTAATTCAAGAAGGTAATATTGGTTTAATGAAAGCCGTCGATAAATTTGAATATCGTCGTGGCTATAAATTTTCCACCTATGCCACCTGGTGGATACGACAAGCCATCACGCGCTCCATTGCCGATCAAGCACGCACAATTCGTATCCCCGTGCATATGATCGAAACGATTAATAAGCTGAATCGTATTTCACGCCAAATATTACAAGCCACGGGTAAAGAACCCTCTCCTGAAGATCTCAGCAAAAAAATGGGTTTACCTGAAGATAAAATCCGTAAAATTCTTAAAATTGCTAAAGAACCTATTTCAATGGAAACACCCATTGGTGATGAAGATGGTGATTCACATTTAGGTGATTTTATAGAAGATGCAACCGCTCTATCGCCCATCGATGCAGCTACTATCGAGGGCCTACGAGAAACTGCACAGCGAGTGCTGGCATCACTCACACCACGTGAAGCAAAAGTATTACGCATGCGCTTTGGTATTGATATGAATACGGATCACACATTGGAAGAAGTGGGTAAACAATTTGATGTGACACGTGAACGTATTCGACAAATTGAAGCCAAGGCATTACGTAAATTACGTCATCCTACTCGTTCAGAACCTTTACGTAGTTTCCTTGATCAAGAATAATAATTAAATTAGCTAAAAAGAGAAGTTAAAAATAACTTCTCTTTTTTTATTAAACTCAATTACAACCCGTTTTAAAAGTGGGTTGTTGTTCTTCCAACTGTTCTTCTTTACTATACTGCATTGGTTTCACGCCCGAAAAAAAACTAGATGTTGAGTCTATCGCTTTCGCACAAATATCTTTTGCACTCTTTACCATGTTTCGTGTAACAGGGCTTACTACAGGGATACGGTTAGCGAATGCAAGTGCGGCAACCCCCATGATCAACATTGGATTTAAATTTACACTGGAGGCTGCATTATTAGTTGATTTCATTGCTAAAACTTCTGGAGTAAGCTCAGATTGGTTTCCATAACTGATAGGTGAAGCAGAAGAGGATGTGCCGCCTATATCTATATATAGCGGAACAAAACCACCTTCCGAGGGTTCGTCCGATTGTAAGCTTTGTAATACTGCGTGACTATCTATTTTAGATACATCTCGCTTTCTAGGAGCAATTCCCTGAACACTAGCTCTTGCAGGACCATCTATCAATTCATCAAAACCGCCACGTTGATCCACTTTACGAACTATACGTCCATCTCGAATGGTTTCCCTCGTTACTCTATCAATTACACTCTGCGGTAATCTAATATCCGTATCATTGAAATAAAGTCCAGTACTTAGTAAACGTAAATTGCTCGAAAAAGGCAGCACTCTTCCTTGTGCTTTACTGTAAGCTGAGTTTTCAATCATTTCCTTTTTTACATCTGCGCTATTATTATCATTTAAGGCTTTACATAACTTAGGACCAATTAAAACCGGATTGGAATAACACATAATAACTAATCCAAGCAACTTACGCGGTTCAAATTGTCGATCTTTCAATTCCGGATAGCCTCGCTGGCCGAACTTATCTCTTACACTTTTAGACCTACTCAGAATTTCTGATGTATCGATATTATTAACAGAGGGTATCGCATTATACTGAGCCAACACTTCTATCCAATCTGCGGCTTGATTATTTTCTACTTTTTCAATTAATTGATTAGTACTTAAACGAGGTAAATTTTTACTAGAAATTAAGCTAAGAATATTTTTTAATTTATTTTCTTCATTAGTTGGTATGGTAATCCATAAAGTTTCACTCATAAAATCACTCCTTTTTTTAATCTATTACCTTGAATAAGGTAACATGCTTGGCATTTATTTACAATAATAATAATAAAATAATTAATTTTAATATGATTAATTTATTTTAAAAAAACGAATTAATTTAGAAAAATAAAAAATTATTTATGTGAAAAATAATTTTTCTGCTCCAATGTTTTTTACATATAAATTTAAAGGCTGTTCATATCGGTAGAGATATTGCTTTAAATAATGGGTAATCCATTCTTGATTAAGCCGCCCTTGCACTCACAATTTCTTGCCAATGCGTTGTATAGCGTGGCGAACGCTGTCCAGCACGCATCGCCCAAGAGGTCTGTGCACCACCTTCCGCCGCAAAAAAAAGCGTGTGTGCACCGAAGATTTTATTCATCTCATCCACTATTTTCATTAATGTGGATGAATGCTGTGAGGTTGACTGAATAAATAGATCATTGGGTTGTTGATGACGCGGTATAATATCCATTAATAAAATTCCGGCTTTTTTATAATTAAATCCGGTTTTATACAATTGTTTTAAAACCTGCTGTGCCGCGGCAATTAATACGCGCGTATCATCCGTCGCAGCCACTAAAGAACACGCTAAACCTTTCATATATTGCCGATCGCTGGTTTTATGCTTATTAGTAGTAATAAACACATAAATGGCTTGCGTTTTAGAATCTTGTTCTCTTAGTTTAGAAGCAGCACGAGCGGTATAACGACTCAACGCACTACTTAAGTCGTGCAAATTAGTTATCGGCCGCCCAAACGAGCGTGAACACATAATCTGTTTTTTAGCCGCTACGCTTTCTAAGCCAAGACACGAAACACCATTAAGTTCGAGAATAATACGTTCAACCACCACACTAAAGCGTCGACGCATTATTTTTGGATTGGCCTGTTGTAAGTCAAAAGCAGTTTTAATCGAATAATGATGAAGTTTTTCAGTCAATTTTCGGCCAATTCCCCAAATCTCTTCTATAGGCAGCGTCTTTAATAACGAATCACGGTGTGGCGCCGAACGCAAATCACAAACACCTGTTTTAATAACTCGTTTCGCATAAAAATTGGCTACTTTAGCTAAGGTTTTACTAGGCGCTAAGCCTATCGAAATAGGAATACCTGTCCACTGTTTTATTTTTTGGCGAATATCTATTAAGTAAGTGTTTAAATCAAAGTATGAAAAATGATCGAGTTTTAAAAAGGCTTCATCAATAGAATACACTTCCATATCCGGACATAAACGCCGTAATGAATCCATGACACGTTGCGACATATCACCATAAAGCGCGTAATTCGAAGAAAAACATTGAATCTGACTGCGTCGTATCAGCTCACGGTACTTAAAAACGGGTGCGCCCATGGGAATACCTAATGCTTTTGCTTCATTCGAACGCGAAATAATGCAACCATCATTATTCGATAAAATAATAATAGGTCGTTTTTCTAAGGCCGGGTTAAACACTCGTTCGCAAGAAACATAAAAATTATTACAATCCGCCAACGCAAAGTAAGACATACTTACACTGGATGAATAACATTGGTGACAATTCCCCAGATACTGATATTATTTTCTTCATTCACTGCAATCGCCGGAAAATCTGGATTTTCTGCTATCAAAACAAATTGTTGATTTTTTAATTTTTTAAGTCGTTTTACGGTTAATTGACCATCGACAACTGCAATCACCACTTTATTATCACGGGGTTCCAAACTACGATCGACAATTAATAAATCACCGTCATGAATACCGGCATTAATCATCGATTCACCTTTGACTCGGACGTAATACGTGGCAGCCGGATGATGAATCAAATATTCATTCAGATCGAGATGGCCCTCTAAAAAATCATCTGCTGGCGAAGGAAATCCGGCATGTACCGCCGACGATAAGTAAGGAATAAGATAAGTATGTGAAATAATACATCGATAAGCACTGGACATAAACTTTAACTGAAAGCAATAGAAAAATAATAGTGATGGGTATCTAAGCTAATCTATGCTCAAAAATATCATTCATCGCCATTCAGATGATTCTCTCATAGAAAATCTATATATATCAAATTTATATATATACAACGTTATATCTTATTTATTTATAAAATAAATAAGCTAAGTAAACTATCTTATATAAATATAATTATCTGATCTTGCTGCTGATGATCATTTACGGAAGAAGAAGCTTTAGCAGCATCCATATTGGAGAAGGTTGGAAAAGATGGCTGGGTTTATCTGAGCTTGTTGAGTGGTTACGTTTGGCTGCGTAGGTACAACAGGACTATCTTGAACATTTGTTCTGTTTTGCTCTCCGCAACACGCTCGATGGCTGCTCCGGTCTGTCTATATTTAACGCTCTAAAAAATAAGGCGGCTGAAACCATTAAAAGCGACATTGATATGCACACGTCAATTGTAAACCACGGATTTCCCATTCCTGCTCTCGATAAATTCGCGATCGTGCTCCTTATTGTACATTGGCGATGTCATGATGCCAGCTAGCTCATTTTTTAATTTAGGTTCAACATGTAAACCATTGTTTACATGATATTTTCTCAATAAAAAAACATAAAAAAGACAGTAAATAAAATGCGTTTCTTTCGTTCATAGACAATCTCCAATTGTTATTAGTGCGATGATTATGCGTTATTTTATATTAAAAAAGATTAAAGAATAAAAATTACTCCCTGAAACTATCTGTTGCTTGGACTTTTTTTATAATCCTTTGTAGACTGAAGCTACTCAGAAAGTAGAGGTTGCTGGTATGTGTTTGAAAAAACTGTGTAAACTTTTTTCTCTCTCCATCATTTTATATTCTGCGTTAAGTTTTGCAGAACCCAGTAAATTAACGCTTAGAGTCTATAACCCAGGCAGCGCGTCCTTGTTTCCTGTATCTTCGACATTGATTCTAGGTAATAAAGAAGCCATTCTTGTCGATGCCCAGTTCCAAAAAAATGATGCTGAAAAACTAGTCACCTTAATAAAAAAATCAGGTAAAAAGCTTAGCATCATCTATATCAGCCATAGCGATCCTGATTACTATTTTGGTTTAGAAACCTTAGCGAAAAACTTTCCTGAGGCTAAAATTTTATCCACTCCACAAACCGCCTACTTAATTAATGCAAGCAAGGATCAAAAACTAGCCATATGGGCAAGCAAACTCAAAGAAAGACCCAGTAAACTCATTACTCCCGAAGCCATCAAAGAAAATTATCTCGATTTTGAAGGGAATAAAATTTATATTCAAGGATTAAAACAAGATCCCGATCATACCTACCTTTGGATTCCTTCCATAAAAACCATACTCGGGGGTGTATTAGTATCAAATGGCCTACATGTTTGGTTAACAGATAGTCAAAGTGAACAATCAAGACAAAATTGGATCAAAAAGCTTGAAGAAATGCGTAGCTTGTCACCTAAAAGCGTCATACCCGGTCACTTTTTAATGAAAAATCAACCGCTTGATTTTTCACCCGCATCGCTTAAGTTTACTCAAGATTATATCCAACATTTTGATCAATTTTTGCATCAATCTCCACATAGCCAAACTATCATTGCAGCGATGAAAAAATTGTACCCAGGTCTTGCCGAAGAAGGTAGTTTACAATTAAGCGCTAAAGTTTTAACCGGCGAAATACCATGGAACACACTAAGTTATTTCCCAGCAATCGGCAAAAAAATGCGGGTTAAATTTGGCAACAATCTATTTGAATTAAATTTCAAAGATAATAAAAATATGTCTTTCGAAGGTCTATCTGGACAATTTAAAGGCAATCGCGATAATGTTCAATACACAGCGATTGAAATTAGGCCGCAGGTGTACATGGTGTATTGGCATGAACCTGCTAATATGACTAATGTGGTACATATCGAAGATTTTGAACATAAGACTGTTTATACCAATATTGCTGCGAAGGATGGTTCATTTACACACCTAAAAGGTACATTACAATTATTAAATTAGAAGTTAATTTTTTTAACGAGTAAAAATAACAATAAAGCTTAGTCACTAAACGCTAAATAGGTTGATCTAATGCGCTTTGGTTATTCATTTCAAGAAGCTGTTTTAAAAATTGATTTATTGTCCGTTGAGTAAGCCATTTACCTGTCTAAAAAAGACACCCTTGTATTAAATAGCTGCGTATTTTAGATATAAAAACGTTCTATACCTTCATCACTGCTGAATAAATAAGAGTGAAATACCAAAATAATGTTAAGAAAAGAATTAAAAAATTAATCAGTTAACTTTGGACTCAATTTTTTATTAACGGAAGTAGACATGAAATTATTTTATAGTCCAGGAGCTTGTTCGTTGTCTCCGCATATCGTGTTATGTGAAACGGGACAAGATTTTATATTAGAAAAAGTCGATTTAGTGAAAAAAAAGACGGCGTCCGGAAAAGATTACCTTACCATCAATCCCAAAGGACAAGTACCTGCGTTGTTATTAAACGATGGTAATCTACTAACCGAAGGTGTAGCCATCGTACTCTATTTGGCAGATAAGAAACCCAACTCCAAACTAATTGCACCTGTTGGTAACTTGTCACGTTATCAAACCATCACATGGCTTGCTTATATCACTTCCGAACTACATAAAAGCTTTAGCCCTCTATTTCATCCAGAAACACCGGAAGAATATAAAATAATTCTGCGAGTAAAACTGGAAACACAATTTAAATATCTCGATGAAGTTCTAAAAAAAGATGAATATTTACAGGGAAATCATTTCACTGTAGCCGACGCTTACCTATTTACTATTTTGCGTTGGGGATTTGCCATGAAATTCGATATGAGTAAATATAGACATATATTGGCCTATTTTGAGCGCATTGCTAACCGTCCCGCTGTGCAAGCTGCCTTGACTGCAGAAGATCTTAAATAATCAGATTATGCTTTTTTAAAAGATAATTGATTTAATTTAAAAAAACACAGAATTTATTTTTAAAACTAAATAACTTGAAGAATTAAAATATAAAATAATAAAAGATTCATAATTAAATTTTCAACACGACGCTTAGACTTTTCGGCAGCGTTACGAAGCAGCAGAAGAAAAAATAAATCAATTATTTAAGAGAAAATTAAACCAACTTCCCACAGAAGAGGAATATAACAATGCCAAAAAAATAATTGATACATTTACTTGTAAGGCTTCTGCTGAAATGACGACTTCTACTCCAACAATGCGAAGATAGGCTTGAATTTATTATGCTTGACGGTATGATGTGTTTCTTGCTTCACCCGTCAACGCACGCCTGTTGCGAGACTCCTCGCAACTGATGAACTTCATTCTTTCCATGTCTCATCGCAGGAAGTAGCTAAAATGAGATTTATAGAACAATGATAAAGTTAAGGAGGATAGTAGAGGAATCCAAATTTTCTACATTTTCTTGCTTAAGTTCATTATTTGCCCAAGGTAATTTAAAAAATAATTTTACACTAGTGTGTAATACTAGGAATTTTAAATTAATCGGGTCTTCTACATTGGATGTAATATGGTAGATGTTATACTTGTTTCTGGGATTATTCTTTCAAAACTTTTGTTTAAAATAGATAATGAAATTAATAGTAATGATTGATTTTACTGGTGGGCCCTCTAGGACTTGAACCTAGGACCAACGGATTATGAGTCCGCTGCTCTAACCAACTGAGCTAAGGGCCCTTCTAAAGGAAGGAGCCGAATTGTAGCTAATTTAGACATGATTAGCAATTTCGTATTTAATCCCGTTTATACTTGGAGCCAATTTTGTATTTGCATTTAAAGAGCACAAATATTAATCGACTAATCCTTGTAAATTTCTTCTATAATTCTCATTAAATATCTTTATCATATAAGGACTGTCATGAAACTTTTCTTATCCGGCTTAACGATCAGTTTATTAACCTTAAGTTCGAGTGCTTTTGCTGTGACTACAGAAGAATGTCAAGCGGCTTGGAAATCTTCTTCTGCTTATAAAAGCTGTTACCCCGCTTTTGGCACAAAATCGATAGGTGATAACTGTGGTATTTATGTACATTGTAAAAAATCTGACGGCACTGAAGTCACTAACGGAAGTTACAACGCACATTATGACCAAAAAGGTAAAAATATTATTAGTTCAGATTATTCTTTATTTTATACTGTTGATGAACTTAAAAAACTTAACAATTGCAATGGTCAATTAAAAGTAGGCCCTTGTTAAACAACCAGTTTATTTAAAAAATTTTAATCTAAATAAATTTTCTATATCAATTTAAGGAAGAATTATGAATAGAAAACTATCTAAAAAAATTCCTTCAGCCAAACACAAAAAGAAAAATGATAGGCGCGCCGAAACACACCAACAGGCTGATCACAACATTCCTGTATTAACTACTGCTCAAGGCACTGCTGTAGCGGATAATCAAAACTCTTTACGTATAGCTGCAAAAGGACCTACTTTACTCGAGGACTTTCATTTTCGTGAAAAAATTTTTCATTTTGATCATGAAAGAATTCCTGAACGTGTCGTTCATGCTAGAGGTTATGGCGCTCATGGCTATTTTGAGAATTATCATTCCTTGGCTGAGTATACCTGCGCGGACCTATTTCAAAGAGAAAAAGAAAAAACACCCGCTTTTGTGCGTTTTTCCACGGTAGTAGGAAATAAGGGATCAGCTGATCTCGCACGTGACGTCAGAGGTTTTGCCGTTAAACTTTATACTAAATCAGGAAACTGGGATATTGTCGGCAACAATATCCCAGTTTTTTTTATCCAAGATGCTATAAAATTTCCCGACTTAATACATGCTGCGAAAGATGAGCCTAATAGTGGTTTTCCACAAGCACAAACAGCGCATGATAACTTTTGGGATTTTATTTCACTCAATCCTGAGAGTATGCATATGATAATGTGGGTAATGTCTGACCGCGCTATACCCCGTTCTTTTCGTTTTATGCAAGGTTTTGGCGTGCATACTTTCCGATTAATTAATGCTAAACAAAAATCAACCTTTGTTAAATTTCATTGGCAACCCAAATTGGGCGTGCAATCGCTTACCTGGGATGAAGCTGTTAAGCTTAATGGAGCCGATCCGGATTTTCATCGTCGTGATCTATGGGAAGCAATTCAATCGGGTCAATTTCCTGAATGGGAATTAGGATTCCAGCTTTTCGATGCAGCTATGGCAAAAAAATTCAATTTTGATATCTTAGATGCCACCAAGCTAATCCCCGAAGAATTAGTTCCTATAAAAAAAGTGGGACGTTTAGTCTTAAATCGTTGTGTAGATAATTTTTTTGCTGAAACAGAACAAGTTGCTTTTTGTACACAAAATATTGTTCCTGGTATCGATTTCAGTAATGATCCTTTGCTACAAGGTCGTAATTTTTCTTATTTGGATACACAGGTTAAACGTTTAGGAAGCCCAAATTTTACACAGCTTCCGATTAATGCTCCAAAATGTCCTTTCCACCATTTTCAACAAGACGGTCATATGGCCTTTCATAATCTCACTGGAAGAGCTAATTATGAACCTAACTCCTGGGGGAAAGAAGGTGGTCCACGTGAATCCAAAAAAAAAGGGTTTCATTCTTTTCCTGCCATGGAATCCGGTGAAAAAGTACGTTTACGTCCCGACAGTTTTGCCGATTATTATACTCAAGCTAACTTATTTTATATTAGCCAAACTCCTGTTGAGCAAAAACACATACACTCAGCTTTGGCATTTGAGCTCAGCAAAGTAAACACACAAGCTATTCAAACACGCGTAATTTCCCATCTCTTAAATATCGATACGCAACTTGCCAAGAACGTTGTTAATCTACTAGGATTAAAACCTATACCTAAACCTGCTCCGACATTCTGCACAAAGAAAAAAAATCAAGCACCTTCTCCTTCATTAAGTATAATACTGAATAATCCGAATACATTCAAAGGAAGAAAATTAGCAGTTATAGTCTCTGAAAAAAGTAATTTTTCCTTAGTAACTCATCTAGAAAAACTTATTAAAAAAGAAGGGGGGATCTTAGAAATTATTGCGCCTAAAATTTTAGATTTTAAAAATAAAAAGAAATTTAAACCACAACAAAGCTTCGAAACAGCCATTTCTGCAAGTTATGATGCCATTGTAATTATTACTAAACCTAAAGATTTGCTTAAATGTGACCCATTAAAATTATTTACTTTCCTGCAAGAAAGTTTTCATCAATGTAAATTTATCGGTTATGCACCCGAATTAGCGGTGATCTTTAAAGAATTGAAATTAAAACCTGATCAAGGGATAGTGGCTTTAAAAAATGTGGGTACTTGTCAAAGATTCATAAAACTTTGCCGAAAACTGCGTTATTGGGAGCGTAATAAGACATAATTTGTTCATTCATAGAATTCACGAAAACAGCTATTTTGTTGTAAAATAAACCCAGACTTTCTTATTATTTTTATGTGTAAAATAATCCTTACAAAGTACCTTATATTCATTTACTTGTTGCTATTTATCGTTATGGATGTTTTTGCAGAAGAAAAACCTGATAATTTTGTTTATGTATCTGAGATTATTCCTAATCTTAAGCAAGATTTACGTTATTTTGGCAATAATAATTTTGCTGGTCGTCCCATTACCGGCTATAAAAAACCCGTCTGTATTTTGACGAGCGCAGCTTCTCATGCTTTATTGAAAGTACAAGCCGCACTGAATAAACAGAATCTGGGTTTATTGGTCTATGATTGCTATCGTCCGCAAATGGCAGTCAATGATTTTATCTTATGGAGTCAAAATATTGAGGATCAAACGACGAAAAACATTTTCTACCCATACATTGACAAAAGAAACCTTTTTAAACTCAATTATATTGCGCGTCGTTCAGGCCATACGCGCGGGAGTACAGTGGATTTAACCATAGTTGATCTTAAAAGCAATCAAGTACTTGATATGGGCACGCCTTTTGATTATCTCGATCCGCTATCATACCCGGATAATCGTGACATAACTGAAGATCAATTTAAAAATCGTATGCTGTTACAGTCATTCATGATCAAATTTGGTTTTAGACCCATAAAAACTGAATGGTGGCATTTTACTTTAAAAAACGAACCTTTTAAAAATACCTATTTTAATTTTTTTGTTGAATAACATTTATTTATCTTTATTTATCATAGATTTATGCAAGAACTAAATGCAGATTAATTAACAAATAAAATGGAGAAATATAAATGTCAGATCTATCGAGGTATTTCATCTGCTGAAGGTTTTGGTATACAAAATTTTCCAAAATATCCTAAAGAGGGAGATGGCAAACGCATTTTTTTCTTTAGACCAAAATCTCAGTTACAAACACCTTAAATCTAAGTCTAAGTTTTATTGTAATATTATTTGAGCAGTTTAATTAATTTTTAACTTATTAATGGTAAATTTAATAAGTATTCAGGTTTTTTATTCCAAAATTTTATTTGCCATTTTTTATTCTCACAATTTAATAAACATATATTTCCAGTAGCCACTTTAAATTCTTTATTCCGCACATGTTCTTCAAAAAGACCCGGAATAAGTTTTAAAAAATAACGTAACCGACCATTACTGGTAATTACTAAAATAGTGTCTGTTAGAGCATATTGAGCAATTAACTCTTTGCTAAACGTTTTAACTTCTTTGATCATTTGCGTTGGAGATCCTGACCAACGGGCAATTTTGGGCCAAACACTTAAATTTTCCCAAGCAGCCAATTCATCACCTTGATCAATTTCATGAATTTGCGTATTACTAAGACCGGCCCAATTTCCATAATCGATCTCGCTTAAACGCGCATCTATAATTGGTTTTAAGGAAGAATGTAATTGTTCTAAAACTACGGCTGCATAATCACGTGTTCTTTTTAAAGGACCACAATAAACTGCCTTCGGATGTATCTTTGCTTTTTCCAATGTTTGCGCCAAGCATTTGGCTTGCAATATACCTGAATCTACAAGAGGTAAATCTTGCGTAGCACCCACCCAAATCACTGGATCGCTTGCAGAAAAGGTATTACCATGTCGAGATAAAATAATTTTCATTTCATTTCCACTACAATGTTACTAATTCACCTTCTGTTTCTATTAACTGTTCAACTCTAATAATATCTTCTGGACTATCAATCGAAGCGTGGGTATGTCCTTTATAATCCACTAATATCACTCGAATCGGTTTGCCATTTTCCAGCATTCGTAATTGTTCTAGGCCTTCTAATTTTTCTAAAGGGGTGGGAGATAATGAAATATATTTTTCGAGTGCTGAATAACGATAAGCATACAGTCCAATATGCCGATAAAGAGGTGGCCACTGCAATTGCGTATTTCTTAAATAGGGAATCATACTTTTAGAAAAGTACATAGCATTTAAATCTTTATCACATACAACCATTGTACCTCCCACCTCACCTTTTAATTTAGCTTTTTGCATTAGAGAATATTGCTTTGTGTCAATTAGGGTTGCTGGTGTTGTTATTTCTAATTGTGGATTATTGATCATCGCATCGATTAACGCTTGAATAACCCAAGGTGGAGTTAGCACAGCATCTCCCTGCAAATTTAAAATAATCTCTGGTTTATTTGTTAATAAAGCAATTGCGGAAAAAATACGTTCGGTGCCATTATTACATTCCTCAGTCATCAGAACTTTAGCACCAAAATCTAAAGCGTGTGTTTGTATATCGACATGATCCGTTGCAATATAGACTTCATGCACCTCTTTAATAGTTTTTGCAATAGACCAAACTCGATAAATCAAACTATGGCCTTTGATCAATGCTAAGGGTTTTCCTGGAAAACGACTGGATTGATAACGTGCTGGAATAATGATGATATTTTTATTCTGCATAATGGCTGTTCGATTCTCCGTTTTGTCGTTTTTGTTGTTCCTGTAATTGTTTTAGAACTGAGAAATCTTCTAGTGTTGATGTGTCCTGATCAATTTGACGATTCACAGCAATGTCTTGTAATAAGCGGCGCATAACTTTTCCAGAACGTGTTTTTGGTAAGGCAACAGTAAAAATTAAACGCTTTGGTAATGCTAAAGCACCAATAGTACTTCGAACTTGATTCATAATATTTGTTTTTAATGTTGACGTTGGTTTTTCAATATCATTTAGCACAACAAAAGCAACGATAGCCTGACCGGTAGTTTTATCCGGAATAGGGACTACCGCGGATTCGGCAACTGCAGGATAACTATCTAACGCCGCCTCTATTTCTGCTGATCCTAAACGATGCCCAGAAACCTTGATCACATCATCGGTACGCCCCATAATCCAAATGTAATTTTGTGTGTCATAGTGTGCACTATCTCCAGAAAAGTAAGCATGAGGAATTTTATTCCAATATTGTTCTTCATATCTTTTTGGATCATTCCAAATGCCACGTAACATACTCGGCCAAGGTCGTCGAATGACTAAAGCACCTCCTTTTCCTTGCTCTACACTAAGTCCCGTCGCAGGATCCACAATATCAATTTCCACACCTGGTAACGGTTTTGCTACAGAACCTGGTTTAGTTGGCGTTGCCCCAGGAAGTGGCGCAATCATAATCGACCCTGTTTCCGTTTGCCACCAAGTATCAACAATAGGGCATTTTTTGCTACCAATTTTTTCAAAATACCAAATCCAAGCTTCTGGATTTAAGGGCTCACCAACACTACCTAAAAGTTTTAAGCTCGATAAATCTTTCTTGGCTATCCATTCATCCCCCCATTTCATAAAAGAACGCACTGCTGTTGGGGCAGTATAAAAAATGCTGACTCGGTAAGATTCGATGAGCTGCCAAAAACGATCCGGTTTAGGCCAGTCAGGGGCTCCTTCATAGATAAGCACGGTCGATGCATTCAGCAATGGCCCGTATACTACATAGGTATGGCCAGTGATCCAACCCACATCGGCAGTACACCAATAAACATCTTCTGGTTTCAAATCAAAAACTAACTTGGAAGTATAATAAGCACCTACCATATAGCCGGCAGTTGTGTGAAAAATCCCTTTTGGTTCTCCGGTAGAGCCTGAAGTATAAAGAATAAAGAGGGTATCTTCACTATCCATAGGTTCAGCAGAACAATTTTCGTCAAGCCCTGCTATCACATCATGCCACCAAACATCACGCTCTGCTTTTAAAGCAATTTCAGCATGAGTCCTTTGATAAATAATTACTTTTTCTACCAACGGGCAGCTAAGTAATGCTTCATCCATAACCCGTTTAAGTGGAATAATCTTACCGCGCCGATAACCACCATCTGCAGTAATCAAAAATTTAGATTTCGAATCTTGGATTCGCGCTTCTAAGGATAGTACCGAATAGCCGCCAAACACTACATTATGAATGATCCCTAAACGCGCACAAGCTAATACGGCAATAATGAGCTCTGGTATCAAAGGCATATACAGCGTGATGCAATCACCTCTTTTTACACCTAATTTTTTCAAACCATTAGCAAAGTGACAAACCGCTTGATGTAATTCCTTATAAGTAAATTGACGTTTTTCTCCAGGCTCTCCCTGCCAAAGCAATGCGGTTTTTTCGCCATAGTGTTCAAGATGTCGATCGAGACAATTATAAGCTAGATTGGTTTTACCTCCTTCAAACCATTTTGAATACGGTTCCTCCCAAATTAATACCTTTTTCCAAGCTTGCATCCAATGTAATTCGCCGGCAATATTCGCCCAAAATTGTTCGGGCTGATCCATAGAATAGCGATAAATCTCGTCATATTGAGCCATCGATTTAATCGCCGCCTGATTAGAAAATTTTTTTGAAGGGGGATAAACTTTGATTTCTTTTAAGATAGTATCTGTTGTTTGTGATTCGTTTATAGACATATTTTATACTCCTGGTGTCAAAACGAGCAAAATATGGCGACACTTTTCTAAGAATGCATACCGCCACTTGCGACTACTGGATTCATCAACTAACCTTAAAGCTTAAGCCAATTTAAATAGAGGAGAAATATTATGTTAGCGTGGGCATTTATCTTTCTAGCTATTGCTATCATTGCAGCCATTATTGGGTTTACCGGTGTTTTTGCCGTAGCGGCAGGTGTTGCAAAAATCATCTTTTTTATATTCATCATATTAGCCATCATTGCATTTGTAACGATGCTATTTCGCAGACAACGTTAAAAAATTACCGCTGGCAATCCATTAAAAAAAATTTTTTGTCCTTTATTCATCAAAGATTAAGCGTCGAATTTGTTCGCAAACATTGTGCATGATGTGTATGTTATGAATGCATGCCAGCTGGTTATAAAGAGACGATCCTTGTTTAAATAAAAAATGTAAGTAGGCCCGAGTAAAATGCCGACAAGTATAGCATAAACACCCTACTAAAATAGGGTTTTCATCCTTTGCATAAATAGATTTTTTAATCAATATTCTTGCTTGATCCTTTTGACTGATAAATTCTAACCAATTCCCTTTTTTGATAATATTTCCGTGATAAAGCGCGCCATGTCGTGCATTGCGCGTTGGAGCAACACAATCGAATAAATCAATTCCTTTGGCTGCCACATCAATCAAATCTTGTGGATTCAATCCGACACCCATGGTGTAACGAACTTTATTTTCCGGTAATAATGGTCGAATCCAATCGATCACTTCCGTGGTTTTTTGCATGTCAAAACCAATAACTTCTCCACCAATTGCAATACCATCCAATTGTGCGTCTAGAATAAATTGCGTACTCAATTCGCGAAGATCTCTAAAACTTCCACCTTGAATAATTCCAAATAAAGCTTGTTGATGATTATAAACTGAATCTGCAGCGAGATAAGCCTCTTTTGAAGCTAATAACCAACGATGCGTACGATCCATCGCTGCTAAAGTGGCATCTCTGCCCCCATTTTCAGGAGTACATTCATCAAACGCCATGATGATATCGGCGCCAATAATTCTTTGGGCTTCGATAGAACTTTTAGGCGTCAAATGGATCACCTTTCCGGTAATAGGATGTTTAAAATGTGCCCCATCTGCATCAATCCGACAAATTTTGGCATTTTTAGATAAACTAAATATTTGAAAACCACCGCTATCAGTCAACATAGGCCCTTCCCAGGCCATTAAACGATGCATTCCGCCACTCGCTAAGATAATATCCATACCAGGATTAAGTAACATATGATAGGTATTGCCACCTAAAATAATTTGCGAGCCCACACTTTTAAGATCATGAGGCGTCATATGATTAACAAAAGCACGCGTCCCCACAGGCATAAAAGCAGGAGTTAGTACATTACCATGCGCAGTAGTTATTTTAGTGACTCGAGCATGAGAGTTTTTACTGGATTTAAGCAGTTCGCAATTAAATTGATTATTCATGCAAAAGACATATTCATGATTTAGAAGCTAATTTTTTTTCAATCGTGCTGAGTATTCCCCGTAAAATTTTCACTTCATTCATATCTAATTCGGTTCGGCTGAATAATCTACGTAATCTATCCATGATTTGCTGACTACGAATGGGTTTTAAAAATTCAATTTTATTCAATAGATTATGTAAATGTTGGTAAAAATATTCTTGCTGTTTGACATCTGCCAACTGGATGCTTTTTTCATCAAGTTTAGTTTCATGTAAAAAAGCCATGCGTAACTCATAACAAACAATTTGTACTGCGGCTGCTAAGTTTAAGGAACTATAATCCGGATTTGCTGGGATATTAATTTGAAAATGACATTGTTGTAATTCTTTGTTGATAAGACCACATCGTTCCCGCCCAAAGACTACTGCTACCTTCTGCTTAGGATTAATAACTATTTTTTCAGCCGCTGCACGAGCTGTTAAAGAAACCCAGTTAAGCTCGCGGATTCGCGTACTGGTGCCAAACACTAAATGACAATCCTGAAGCGCTGTAGCTAAATGGTCAACTACCGTTACCTCCGCTAAAACGTCAATCGCATTGCTCGCGCGTACGGAGGCATTCACATGCGGAAAAGACTTAGGTTCTACTAAATAAAGTTGTTTCAAACCCATGGTTTTCATCGCACGAGCAGTAGCACCGATGTTTCCAGGATCGGTTGTATTAACGAGCACGATCCGAATTTGTGAAAGTGGCATGATTTTACCTGTAAACCTTTCAACGTAGGTTTTTTATAATCAAATCCATTGTTATAAAAGTGGACTACATCTAAAGATATTTAAGATGAATAAGCTATGGTATCATCTTACACTTTTAAAAATATAGTATTAGTTTTCACTCTATCATCAATACCATGCACCCTTTTCTAAATATCGCCGATCGCGCTGCCCGCCTTGCAGGCAAGACTATTTTAGATGGTTTGAACCGTCTAGACCGACTTCGTATGCAACAAAAACAGGATAATCGTGGCGTTGTCACTGAGATCGATCTAAAAGCTGAAAAAATTATTATCTCTACTATCCAAGATGCTTATCCAAATCATGGGATCATTGCGGAAGAAAGCGAACCGATTAATGGAGATAAATATACTTGGATTATTGATCCACTCGATGGAACCTGTAACTATGTTCATGATTTTCCACATTTTGCTGTCTCCATCGCTATTAAAAACAATGAAAAAGATTATATTGAACATGCCTTAATCTATGATCCCTTACGCCAAGAAACATTTACAGCAACCCGCGGCCAAGGTGCTTATTTAGATAACACACAACGTTATACGCGTCGTTTACGTGTAACTACACGTTCCACCATTCCAGAATCCTTAATAGGAATCTCGATTCCTAGCCGTGGCTTTAATACGCTAGCCGCTTCTATCAATAAAGAAGCTTTACGCACCATGATGTCACAAGCCAGTGGCATACGCCGAACTGGATCGGCAGCGCTTGACTTAGCTTATGTAGCTGCTGGTCGCTTAGATGCTGCTTTGGAACTTGAACTTGCGCCTTGGGATATGGCTGCGGGTGTTTTGCTGGTTAAAGAAGCGGGGGGGATAGCCTGTGATTTAAAGGGCGGTGAAAACTACTTTGAAGCTGGACACATCCTTGTTGCTAATCCCAAACTCTGCCCTTTAGTGTTACAAGCTATTCGTTCAATTTAACGTCGATTGGTTGGTGTAATAGTTTCCCAATCAATAACCAGTATATTATTGTTGCTCTCTTTTTTTGCAATTTTATCCAAGCCGATTCCGCACTGATGGTAGGGGTTTTGGAAAAAAGAAGATCTATTGGGTACAAACGGTATTCGAAATATTTTTTTGCTTATGATAATGTTTAAAATTTCATGTATTGATAATCGTTTTTGCTGCAAAAATTTCTGTAATTTTGAATTTTGACATTTAAATACAGGCAGTTCCATCTGATACAGAAATTCTTTTTTTTCTGCGTTTAAACTTACATAGTGAACTACCTGCGCTTTTAATTGATAATTACCTTCTTCAAGAGAATCTTGGATCTTTTTAAAAGTAAAGTTTTCTTGAATAGCTAAACGCTGATTAGCAAAACTAATATGCACTTCTTTTTTAATTACTTGTGGAATATAGGCTTTACCGTCCTTGTCTGGTATGCTCATTTTTTCTCTTAAAGCTGCTTCAAATGCATTGAGTAAACCACCTTGGTGAAATAAAGTCTGAGCCAATTTTTCCCAATCAAAAAATTGATTTTCATCGACATTTTTAAAGCAATATTCTTTCAATATCTTATATAAATTGTCGTCGTGAAGATTATCTGCAGTTTCAACAACTAAGTCCATTTTCTTATAAATTTCCTTTAATGAAAGACCATTTATAAAAATAATCCCAGCATTCCCCCCACTAAAATCCCTTTTTACTCGTGCAATATTAGCAAGAGCAAATTTGAAATACTTAATATCATAGGTATAAAGCATTTTTATTTCCCCCTACAATTACTTGTTTTTATTATTTTTTATATTATCAACAATAACTTAAATAATTATTAAAAAACCTATAGTTTTTAAATAGCGTTTATAGGAGGAAATATAAAGGCCTAGATACAAGCTCGTCTGAGAACCAGAAGCATATTGAATTAAGGTCTATCGTCAACACTTTTTACTGGCGGCAAAAAATTCCGTCGATCTAGACCTAGTGCCACTGCGATAGTTCCAGCTACATAAATCGACGAATAAGTACCAACAACGATCCCTATTACTAGCGCCAAAGCGAAACTATGTATCATTGTTCCGCCAAAAACACACAGTGAAAGCACAACCAACAAGGTAGTTGCCGATGTCATAATGGTACGCGATAAGGTTTGATTAATGGACAAATTAACCACTTCTACTGCCGTACCTTTGCGAAGCTTTCGAAAGTTTTCACGAATCCTATCAAAAATAACAATCGAATCATTCAGTGAATATCCTATTACTGCCAAAATGGCCGCTAATGCAGTAAGATTGAATTCAATACCAAACAAAGAAAATATTCCTAAGATTACGATAGGATCATGAATCAAAGCTATTGCAGCACCTACAGCAAAACGATACTCAAAACGCAGTGCGATATAAATCATGATACCTAAGAGTGCAATAAAAACAGCCAGCGCACCTTGGGTTGCTAATTCACGACCTACCTGGGGACCTATATATTCAATCTGTTTTAATTGTGCACCCGGTAAAGCCTTGATAATTTGTACGCTTAAATCATGTTGGCTAGTATGCTGCTGTGGTGCCAAACTTATCAGTATATCACGTGACGTTCCGTAACTTTGCACTAAGATATCGTTAAACCCAGCTGTTTCTAATTGTTTCCTTAATAAAGGTATGTCTGCTGTATGATTAAAAGAAACTTGTAATTGACTACCTCCTGTAAAGTCTAAGCCCCAATGTAAACCTTTGATGATCAAGGAACCCAATGAAATAATAATTAATAGTAAAGATAAACCCACCGCCCAACGACGTAAGCCTAAAAAATTTATATGCGTTTGTTTTTTAAAAAATTCCACAATTTTTACTCTTTAAAACTAAATACCAATCGGCAACCGTTTTAGAGGACGTCCTCCATAACATGCATTGATTATGGCTCTGGTTATCATAATCCCAGTTAACATAGAAGTGAGTAATCCTATGGTTAAAGTCACAGCAAATCCTTTGATTGAGCCAGTACCTACTCCAAATAATATTAATGCGACTATTAAGGTCGTCACATTTGCATCAATAATAGTAATTAATGCACGATCGTAACCTGCATGAATACTCGATTGCGGTGACACACCATTGCGTAATTCTTCACGAATACGCTCAAATATTAAGACATTCGCATCAACAGCCATACCGACAGTCAGCACGATCCCTGCCATACCTGGCAAAGTTAACGTCATACCCAATAAAGATAATAAGGCAACTAATAGCACTAAATTAAGTGCTAAGGCTATATCAGCAATTACGCCAAATACTCCATAATAAACAGCCATAAACACAACTGCTAAAATAAACCCCACAACAATAGAAATAACCCCTTTATGAATGTTCTCAGCACCTAATTGTGGACCTATAGTTCGTTGTTCAACCACATAAATAGGCGCTGGCAACGCACCTGCGCGTAACAACAAGGATAAGTTTAAAGCTTCTTGTGGATTGGTTAAGCCAGTTACTTGAAAATTAGGGGGTAGTGCAGTCTGAATTCTAGCAATACTTATAATTCGTTCCACCTTACGAGGAATATGAATAATTTTACCATTGACTACTTTTGCACTGCTTTTAGTTTCAACATACACAATAGCCAGTGGCTTGCCTACGTTTTCACCCGTTACCTGGTGAAAATAACTTTCACCCCCTCCTCCCAAACTAATACTTACGGCGGATCGTCCTGATTCATCAAAGCTCGTTGAAGCATCAGTAATCGAATTGCCCGTTAAAATAACTTGTTTGCTCAGTAACACGGGCTGATTTTCATATTGATATAATTGAGAGCCCACAGGCGATGTATTATTTACTTGTGCCAAATGTGGATCATGTATTGTATCCACTAAACGAAACTCTATCGTTGCTGTCCCACCTAAAATTTGCTGTGCTCGTGCTATATCTTGGACACCTGGTAAATCAACTAAAATTCGATTATTCCCCTGTTGTTGAACAATAGGCTCCGCGACACCCAACTCGTTAATTCGATTCCGTAAAGTATTGATGGTTTGTTCTATAGCCAATTGCCGTAAATTATTGAGTCCCTGGTTCGACCAAACAGTTACCAGTTGTTTGGGATTTCCGGTTGCTTCACTAAATTCAAAAGCTGGAAACTGTTGCTGTAACAATTTTTTTGCTTGGTTTAAATTATCTATGTCTCTAAATAAAATAGATAATTGTTTTTCTTTAGGCGTTAATTCCGTATAACGAATACGGGCTTGTTGTAGATTTTCGCTAATATTCTTTGCTAACCCTTGCATTCGTTGCGCAATAAGATTATTAATGTCGACTTCTAAAGCGAAATGTACACCCCCACGCAAATCTAACCCTAATTTCATAGGAGACACACCAATTGCCTGCATCCAATGTGGCGTCGAGGATAGTAAATTAACCGCAACAGTATAATCATCACCCAAGGCAGATGATAAAATATCCTTGGCTTTAAGTTGTGTATCTGTGTTGTTAAATCGCAGTAAAAGCGTTTGCTGATTGAGCTCTTCACTAACAGGAAAAATCTGCACTGCTTTAATCAAAGTATTGACTTTGGTTTGTAAAGCTTCCAAGTTCACATGCATTATCGCTGTAGAAGGCGAAATTTGAACGGCTGGCTGCTCTGGAAAAAGGTTAGGTGCTGCATAAATAAAGCCAAGTATCAGCAACACCAGTAATAAACTATTTTTCCAGAGAGGATATTTATTGAGCATAAATGGTTTAAGACTTCAGAGTCCCTTTAGGTAATACGCTAGAAACAGCTGCTTTTTGTAAATTAATCTCCACGTTTTCAGCAACTTTAAGCGTGATCAAATCATCATTTAGATGGGTAATCTTACCGACAATTCCACCAGTAGTTGTCACTTCATCGCCTATTGCTAAACTAGCCATTAATTGGCGATGTTCTTTCGCGCGTTTCGCTTGCGGCCGCCATAATAACAAGTAAAAAATAACTACAAATCCTAATAAAATTAAAATTTGAGAATATCCGCTCGATTGAGGGGTTATAGAATTTGTGGCTGATTGAGCTAATACATCAGTGATAAAAAAACTCATACTTACTCCTAAGGGAATCATGATATTAAGCCAAGCAATTTACCTGGTTCGTTGTCTATTCGCAAATTTTGTCCGTTGAAACTCTCCTTAGCTGATCCACATTGCATCGCCATAGCTAAAAAATCGATAATTCTGTTTAATTGCTTCATAATAGGATTGCATAACACGTTCATAGCCCGCAAAAGCACACACTAACATCAATAAAGTCGAATGCGGCAAATGAAAATTAGTGATTATGACATCGATGCAACGAAAATTAAAACCTGGATAAATAAAAAGATCGGTGCTTCCAACAAATGGTTGAATCTGATTATTTAAAATCGCAGTTTCTAAGCTTCTCACCACCGTGGTCCCAACTGCTATAACACGTTTATTATTTTGTTTAGTTAGGCTTATCTGTTCACATACCGTTTCAGACACTGTAACGTGCTCATTATGCATACGATGATCTTCTAGACGTGCGCTGCGAATAGGTTGAAAAGTTCCGGAACCAACATGTAAAGTAATGTAAGCAATATTTACTCCATTAGCTTTTAACTGTGTTAACAAGTCTTCATCAAAATGTAAACCTGCTGTCGGCGCTGCAATAGCACCCGGCGAAGAAGCAAAAACAGTTTGATAACGTTCCCAATCAAATAATTCATCTGCTCTTTGTATATAGGGAGGTAATGGAATATGACCTATTTTATTTAACAGTTCTAAAATAGAGGTATTAGGTTCGATTAAAAAAACTAATTCAAATATATTTTCTGCTCGAGCAGTGATTTCTAAACTCGCACCCGTTTCTAATATAAGTATAGTTCCTAATTTAAGCGATTTACTGGATTTTAATTGGGCTAAGATACGTTTTTTATCTACTATTTTTTCAATTAAAATTTCGACTTTTCCACCTGTCGTTTTCTTTGCAAACAATCGTGCTGGAATAACTTGCGTATTATTTAAAACTAACAGATCACCTGGATTTATAAAATTTAAAATATCTTTGAATTTTTTATGTTGAATGGCACCTGTCGCTTTATTTAAACAAAACAATCGACTATCGGTGCGCTGCCTTGTTGGATAGTACGCTATTAGCTTTTCCGGAAGTTCATAAGCAAAGTCTTCCAGTTTATATTGAGTTTGAATTTTCAAAATAAGCTAGCCATAAAACAATGTAATAAATAAAGCAAAGCCGCCGCTTAAAAATAAAAAACCCGCGATAAGCGGGTTTTTTGTGTGACACAGTAGCCT
>Ga0153944_1000005_pt1 | contig 214874 bp, 190 predicted proteins | sample TSNJ028MetaG_FD_104703 | JGI IMG/M metagenome (GOLD analysis project Ga0153944, IMG submission 104703) | Attine ant fungus gardens microbial communities from New Jersey, USA - TSNJ028 MetaG | ecosystem: Host-associated > Fungi > Mycelium > Unclassified | place: USA: New Jersey, Wharton State... | reverse complement strand
TACGATGGGACAGTTGCCTTTTATTTTGCGGAGCACAATTCCAAAATCAATGTCGCCGGAAGAATCTTTTTCCACTTAGTTGAAAGTGCGTCAGAGGATTACCCTTTTGCATTCATGGCAACCTATTCCACGAAGCCGGTAAAGAGCAAGCGGGCAATCCACACACCGCTTAAAAACGCATTAATAGAATTCATTGGACAGACCAAAAATGTCATGGTTCATAAGTTTGTCACAAAAGGAACCATTGAAGATAAAATTGATGCCATGATTGAGGAAAATCGCAAAGGGAAACGTAAAGGCACTGGTTCAAGGCTCTGGCCAAAAGCCCTATAAAGTGGTTACTAAGATTGATCCGCTGAAGGAAGCCGATTGGGAGCGAGTAACTGATTTGTGTAATCATAAAATAGATATTTTGGAACAGCTGCTTAATGGGGTCTTCCCAAAAGAGCTGAGACAGATGTTTATTGAGAAGGAATACGGCTTATTCCCGACGCCTAAAGAAATTCATTTTGACTGTAACTGCCCTGATTGGGCCTCGATGTGCAAGCATGTGGCGGCAGCCTTATATGGCATCGGAGCTAGGCTGGATCAAAATCCAATGCTGTTTTTTGAATTAAGAGATATTGATTCTGCCAAGCTGGTTAAAAAATCAATGGAAAGCAAGCTTGAAAATATGCTTAAAAATGCTGGTAAACAAAGTGAAAGGGAAATTATGGAGAAAGATATTTTTGGAGTTTAATCTTTGTCCTCTTTCGTGTATAATATAAATATAAGTTGTATTATTATTGTTTATTGGAGGGGAAGATTCATGCAAGAAGATTCGAGGATTTTTAGTCAGCCTGTTCAGAAGGGAGTTAAATTCACGAAGATGCTGCCGAAAGGCTGTGCGTTGGTTTTAGAAGGCGGCGGCATACGTGGTTTTTATAGCTCAGGCGTCTTTGATACATTTATGGATGCCGGGATTATGTTTCCTTATATTATAGGTGTATCGGCAGGGGCAGCGAATGCGCTCACATATGTTTCCGGACAGCGTGGACGCAGTCGTCTGATTGTGGAAAACTATCTCAAGAAGCATGAATATTTAAGCTATCGCAATCTGCTTAAGCATAGATCCATGTTTGGCTTTGATTATATTTTTAAAACTATTCCAGAGCAGCATATTTTTTGGGATCGAGAGGTTTTTGATGATAGTGATATACGTTTATTAACTGGCGCCACGGATTGCCGCACCGGTAAGAGTGTCTGGTTTGAGAAGCAGGATATTAAGTCTGGGTTTGATGTGACAAAGGCTTCCTGTTCTGTTCCGCTTGTCTCGAAGATTGTAAAATATGGTGGATACGGTCTTTTAGACGGCGGGATCAGCACCCCTATCCCAATTGAGAAGTCCATCGAGGACGGCAATGAATTTCATGTCATCGTGCTGACCAGAAATTGCGGTTATCGTAAGAAGCCTTTTAAGTATGAGAAGCTTTTAGAATTGCGTTATGGCAAATACCCGAGGTTTATTGAAACCATGATGCATAGACATGAAGCTTACAATCGGCAGCTGGCTTTGTGTGAGCAGCTAGAAGAAGAGGGAAGGGCAATTATTATAAGACCCCTTAAAGCGTTAAAGGTCGGCAGGACCGGAAAAGATATTAAGAAAGTATTGGATCTGTATGATGAGGGACATGAAGAAGGGCTAGAGGCGGTCAAGTTGTTAAAGGTCCAGTATGAACTCTGACGTAAACCTTGTTAAGAGTATCTATGAGGGCATGCGCTTGCGAGCGCATGCCCTATACTAATTATCTCTCTAATAGTCTTATATAATGATTAGCTTCTCTTAAGACATGATCAGCCAGCAGTGGAAGAATAATCCCCCGGATTTTGCAATCGGATATGCCTTGTGTGCCAGCCTGCTTGAAATCCCGATACGCTATTGTTTTTGCCAGTGTCTCATCAGTAATGCTGTCTATTGTTAAATCTGTAGCTTCTGTAGCCGCCTTCAATAATGCGGAATAGTCTTCAGCAAAATCATTTGCCGTCATAATCAATTCGTTTTCTGTTGGATCAAGTAGCCCCCTTATAAATAATGCATGCTCCATCATAATTTGATTCCAAAACAGCTCCGTCTGTCTAATGTCCTTGTCATCAGTATCATATCTATTCTCAATCGATGTCAGATAACTTTGGTATAATTTGGCTTCTCTAAGTATATGTTCAATCAGCAGAGGATAGTTGGCAGTAAACATTTCACAGCCTAGTACAAATTCAAGGAGGCGCTCTTTGAATTTGATTAAATCATGAACAGCCCTTCTGACACGATGGTTTAACTGTCTGACATATCGCACTAGCTCTGGCGTGATTCTGGCATAATGATTGTGCTGAAGCTCTTCCTCCATTTCGGTTATCTTCTGGTTAATGGCTATTCCAGTAAAATTCTGTGTTTTCTGCTCCGCAGGCGCTGTGGACTTAGTGACAATTTCTCCGGATGACAGAACCTCCTTTCTGATCAGACCACTGCTTGCCTGAACGGCATCAGACAAGAGCTCTTCGAATTGCAACTTAAATTGATCTGCTTCTTGTGAATAATTTGAATCTTTGGGAGTGAAGCCCGCTTCTAGAAAGAGGGCATGCTCTTTCATGATCCTGGCAAAAAAGAGATGAAGCTCCAATGACGTAATGACATATTTTTCTCGATTTAACACAAATAACTCCGATTGTTTTTAATATATAATATGGCAGACCTGACCTTTATGTTACTATAATATATAAACTCATGTATATTATTGATATATTGCATAAAAGAAATTTACATTTTTTTAATATTGTTAACAAAATTATTATTTTCTATTGACATAGAGCGCTAACTTTGCTACAATTATCTCATATAATTGAACCAGATTGTTACTGGTAATGCAGGCAAAACTAGGTTATACTTATTTGAAAATTAATGAGTGATCATTATTTTAGTGCAAGGTATGACGTGGTTTTTTTGTTGAGAAAACCACGAAGAAGGAATGATTGGCTATGATTATTACTAAAGTAATTAATAATAATGTCGTAAGTTCGCTGGATGAACAAAACAGTGAAATCGTAGTCATGGGACGAGGTGTAGGATTTGGCAAGGCTGTTGAAGATGAGATAGATGAATCTCTGGTGGAAAAGATATTTTTACTGACAGGACAGACTACAAATCAATTTAAGCAACTGGTTTCGAGCATCCCTTATGAGCATATTCGTGTTGCGAGTGAGATCATTTCGTATGCGAAGCGTTCCTTGAACAAGAGATTGAATGATAATATTTACGTTTCTCTGACAGATCATTTAAGTTATGCCATCACCCGGCATAAGGCAGGCACGAAGTTTAAGAACGCGCTGCTCTGGGAGATCAAGCGATTTTACAACCATGAATTCCTTATTGGTAAGGAAGCATTAGGGATTGTCAAGAAACGATTGAATATTGAACTATCTGAGGATGAGGCAGGCTTTATCGCACTACATATTGTCAATGCAGAACTTGATACGGATATGGAGCAATCGCTTGCAATGACGAAGATGATACAGGATATTCTTAGTATTGTCAAGTATCATTACAATATCGTGCTAGATGAAGATTCTCTGGCATATGAGCGGTTTTTGACTCATTTGAAGTTTTTTCTCCAGCGAGCCATCAGCAATCAATTTTATGGAACCGATGATATGGATTTTTGTAAGATGATTCAGAAGCAATATAAGGAAGCGTATGAATGTGTTTTAAAGATAAAAGATTACATGTATACAAAACTGGAATACGAAATAAGCGAGGAAGAACTTACTTATTTGACGATTCACATCAAGAGAATCATTAGCGATTATTATAATTAATCTAAGGGATTGTTACAATTGTTGGCAAAACCCGGACATAGCAAAGCAGATGCTTTAGCTACGTTCGGGTTTTTTATATTAATGTTCAAGGTGAAACGCCAGACCACCTGAACCAACAAAGAGATGATTAATGGAAGGAGATTATTATGGCAAGCAAGTATGATGGATTAGCACGCATCATTATTCAAAATGTTGGCGGTAAGTCTAATGTAAGTAGTTTGACACATTGTATTACGAGGCTTCGTTTTAAACTTAAGGACGATAGCAAGATAAATATGGATGTGTTAAAAGGTACCGATGGTATTGTGACAGTGATGCAAAGTGCTGGGCAATGTCAGGTTGTTATTGGAAATCACGTGGCAGATGTGTACGCAGCTGTATGTGAAATCGGGAAGTTTTCGACAGGAGGAAGTTTGGAAGGAGCCGATCCAGAGAAAAAGCTGAGTCTGGGTGCAGCCCTTATTGATACAATTTCAGGGATATTTCAACCGATATTGGGGGTTCTTGCATCAGCTGGTATACTAAAAGGTGTATGTGCTATTTTAGCTTTCTTTGAGATTCTTCCTGAAGCGACGGGAACATATCAGATGCTTTGGGCAATAGCAGATGGGTTTTTCTATTTTCTTCCTTTTATGCTAGCTTATACAGCATCAGAAAAATTTAAGACAAATAAGTTTATTGCCATGGCTATTGCTGCCGCCCTTTGCTATCCGGCGATGGTTGGACTGGTTAACGGCGAAGCACTGGGAACGCTTTTTGCCGGCTCGGAGTATTTTGCTACAAACTTTTATAGTACCTTCTTAAAAATACCGGTATTAATTCCAGCCAGCGGTTACCCATCAAGTGTCATGCCGATTATCGTTTCTGTATACTTCGCTGGGAAAATTGAGAAGTTCTGGAAAAAGGTCATTCCAGACGTTATTAAAATGTTCTTTGTGCCATTACTGACATTAGTTATTATTGTACCGTTAACTTATTTGCTGATTGGACCGGTTGTCAGCCTGCTGTCCTCATTGATTTCCCTAATCTTCTCGGCAATCTCCAGCTTTAGCACGGTGCTATATGGCTTGTTTGTTGGAGCCCTGTGGCAAATACTTGTTATATTTGGATTACACTGGAGCCTAATTCCGCTATGGCTTATGGAATTAGGAATGCAAGGTTATTCCACGATTCTGTCACCGATGTTTGCTGCCAGCTTTTGTCAATCAATGGTTGTGTTAGCGATCATTATCAAAACAAAAGATGCGAACTTGAAGAAAATTGCCATACCAGCGTTTATTTCCGGTATCTGCGGCGTGACTGAAGCGGCCATTTATGGTATAACCCTTCCAAAGAAGAAACCGTTTGTTATTTCTTGTATCGGTGCAGCCGTCGGCGGCGCTATTGCATCCGCAGCCGGTGTTAAGTCCTTTATGATGGGTGGTTTAGGTGTTTTTGGATTATCAGCTTATATTGATCCGGCAACAAATGATATGACCAGTATGATTTGGTCTGCCGTAGCTACTGTAGTTGCAATGGCAATAGGTTTTATTCTAACATTATTTATTTATAAGGATGATGAACCTAAAGCTGCTTTGGCTGGTGGTGCTGGCAAATCGGGGATTAAGCTTACGGTTGCGAGTCCGCTAAAAGGAAAGGTCAAGCAACTTGATGAGATTGAAGATGAAGCCTTTGCATCAGGCGCACTTGGAATGGGAGCCGCCGTTGATCCGACTGAAGGTGTTCTAAGGTCTCCGGTGGACGGAGAGATCGCGACATTCTTCCCGACTGGGCATGCCATTGGCTTTGTATCAGAGGAAGGTGCAGAAGTGCTGGTTCACGTAGGTCTTGATACAGTGAAATTAGAAGGCAAGTATTTTACCCCTAAAGCCAAACAAGGTGACAAGGTCTTAAAAGGTCAGATCGTATTGGAATTTGATGCGAATGCTATCCGTAAGGCGGGATATTCTTTGACATCACCGGTAATTATTACAAATACACCGGATTATGCAGATATATTTGCAACAGACAAAGCCACAGTCGATGTGGGAGACACCTTAATCACAATACTATAGTCAAGATAACTTGAAGAAGGTAAACTATTTTATTAAAGATAGTTTACCTTCTTCTTTTCTTTTTCAATATTATTGTGTATAATAAAACCATAATATCCGTGTCAAGAATACGTAGTAAAGGGGTTGGAAAATATGACTCGTTATTCGATATTTGTCAGTGGGCGTGTGCAAGGGGTAGGATTTAGATTTTTTGTCCAACAGCAAGCTGTTCATTATAGCTTGACGGGCTGGGTTAGGAACCTGTATGATGGCAGAGTGGCAATGGAGGTTCAAGGGAATCTTTATGATATTCAGCTTTTTATAACCAAATTATATGAAGGAACTCGATTTATTAATGTAGATTATCTAGAAAAAAGTGAAATGCCAACCAATGAGTCAGAAGTGCGCTTTCAAGTACTTTATTAATATCGTAAGAAATTAATTGGGAGAAGTAACACCATGCATAATCAATTAAAGCAACAACTAAAAAAGGATATTTTGATTAGACCGAGGATTGCTCGCTTGTTTCAAGAAACAGAAAACAAACCATTGGTAGAAGTGATTGCCGATGCAGGGTATGGAAAGACACAATCTGTTTTATCATACGTGTCTGACATTGATGCTTGCGTTCTTTGGGTTTCGCTTAAACAGATGGATAATTTCAGCCCCTTTTTTTGGGATAGTTTTTGCGATTCGCTGGACACTATGAATCATGAGCTAGCTGTGGAGTTTAAAAAAAATGGGTTTCCGGAAGATTATACTTATTTATATCAATTCAATAATGCCTTTACTAAAGAGGTATCTTACAGAAAACGCGTTATTCTAGTGTTTGATGAGTATCATCTACTGGTCAATTCAGCCATTACTGATTTCATTCATAATATTATATCGATGAATATTAAAAACCTGACTGTTTTTTTGCTTTCAAGAACTGATTTTTATTTTCCCAATAACTTACCGAATAAGAAGAACTCCATATATAAAATAACTAACGAAGATCTTGCATTTACGTTAGATGAGGTCAATGAATGCTTTTTGAAGTTAAATACTAACTTGCCCTATAGAACGATTAAGGATATCTATCAAAAGACAGAGGGCTGGCCAATTGCTATTTCATTATTATCTCTTTCCATTAGTGAGCATCCGCAGAATGAGAATCTGCAGGAGCAATCGACTAAAAGCGCTGTTTATGAAATTATTGAAAAGGAGATATTTTCCAAGCACTCTCTTGATAGACAAAAGATATTAGTAAAGTTATCTTTTTTTGATTCGTTTTCTATACGCTTTATAGAAAACCTAACCCCTATAGTATCAGATAAAATCTTGATTGCTCTTTTTTCAAATCTTTTAGTACGCTATAATCCACATATTCAAGCTTATCAGTTTCATCAAGTGTTTCGTAGCTTTCTCAAAGAAAAAACATTTATGCTTAGTGAGCAGGAGATAAGAGAGACGTATCAAATAGCAGGAGAATGGTTTAAGAATCAGAAATTTAAAGCAGAGGCTCTGGATTGCTTTTTAAAATTTAAGGATTACGATTCTGTGTGGAGTATTATTATAGGATCTATTTCCGAAAGGAGCCGGGCATCAGCAGATGGTGGAAGAGGAATAATGGAAATCATGCATGCTTCTCCGGATTCTTTTATTAAGCAAAATCCGATGACACGGATTGTCTATGGACTGGCACATAGTTGGTGTGGAGACTTTAAAGGGGCTGTTTTGGAATTTAAAAGAATCATTGAGGAATTTAAAGCTATGGACAAGAATCAGCAGGTGAAAGAAATCATCGGTGAAGCCTATGTTCTCCTTGGATTGCATTATATGCTGTTTGGAAATACAGCATTTTATGAGTGCTTTAAGTCAGCCTATGATTATTTGCCGGAAGGAAGCCACATTTTGGGTAAGCAATGGATGGTTTTAAATACTGGTGATGCTATTACGCTAAAACACGGAGAACCTCATGAAATGGAACAATGGGTGCAGACTCTTGAAGAAGCTATCCCATACTTAGAACATTTGTTAAATAAAAGTACTTGCGGTTTTGAATTGGTTGCGAAGGCGGAGGCCTCATATTATCAAGGCAACATAGATGATGCGGAGAAATTTGCATATCAGGCGATCTATCGAGGAAAAGAAGAAAGTTTGGTTGACATTGTTTGCAATAGTTATTATATTTTATGCAAAATTGCGATCTTCAGGGGCGATTGTCAGAAGACTTTAGAATTATTAGAATTATCTGAGGCATATCATGAGAAATATAACACCGAGGTGCAATACAATATTCCTGAGATTGCAGAAGGATTCTTTTATATAAGGGCGGAGCAATTCAATCAGGTGCCAGGCTGGATTATCAATGGGCAGGATTATATTAGTGAGAACTTATTTGTCGGACTGGTGAGTGATTATGTGATCATGGCTAGCTGTATGCTGATGCAGAAGAAATTCCATGAATTAGCACCTTTTTTAGATAAAACTGAAACGCTATATAAAGCCGGCAATCAATATATACAACTCATCCATGTATACATAATTAAAGCTATTGTATATCGAGAAAGTGGTGATGATAAGCGAATTTTAGAAGCTTTTACCAAGGCATATGAGATGTCTTGTGAAAATAAAATAGTGATGCCATTTGTAGAATACGGTCGCTATATGAAGAGCTTGATACAATATATAAGAAATAATCTGAAACATGAAATCCCGGAACAGTGGCTTGCAGTTGTGAATTCGAAGTCATCCGCATATGCAAGGCGATTGAAATATATTCGCTCGCAGTATAAAAGTGAATACTTGCATTTAATTGATGAGAATACTTTAAGTAAAGCCCAGACAGACATCCTGATCGCCTTATCCCAGGGCATGACCCGTGAAGAAATCGCAGAAAATACAAATACTTCGCAAAACACGGTGAAAAGTCAAATAAAAAATATTTATTCAAAGCTTGGTGCCGTAAATGGCATGCATGCGGTCAGAATAGCTATTGGTAAAGGGATTATTCGTGTTGATGATTAAGTGCCGGTCATAATCAAACAATATATTTTTATGTTTGATGTATAAAGTGTAAGGAATGTGTTCATAATATAAGTATTCTGATAGATAATCTATTAGAATACAATTGCATATGCGCAAGCTCGTATGAGCTGCAAGTAGTTGGATTCCCCCTCCAATGAATTCAAAGCACAAGCACGAAAGATAAGTTAGAATACTTATCCTCCCCTTTAGTTCCCCGAAGCCTAGCATTTATGCAGGTTTCGGGGAATTTTTCAACTGATGTCAATTCCCATCCACTGAAATCCATGCTATAATAAGCCTATCTTTAAAGTGAGATTATTATATTTGAGGTGAATTAAATGGCGGATTATTATACGATGAATGATTCATTGGAAGAAATCTTAAACAATGAGCGTGTTAAGAAGATAAACTATCTTTTTAGTCCCAGTTACTATGCTGACATCAGTAGTTTTTTGAGGAAAAGAAAGCTTAGACATATGGTGAAATTTGCTAAAACTCCATGGGGAGGGGCCTTTCCTGCCCAAGGTCTTCTTACTTGCGCCAATTTTTTGATATCCCGGCGCAAAGCGGGAGAGATTACAACGATACCAATCTGGCAAGGCGTAAATGAAGAAGCAAGGTCTATGACTAAAAGCGTTGTTTTAGTTCCTTTCATCATTAAGGATAAGAAGAATGCTCCTTGTGTTATTATCTGTCCGGGCGGAGGTTATGAAAGGGTATCTTTTCATAATGAGGGAATTCCTGTGGCACATGCATTGAACGAGAGGGGATTTAATGCCTTTGTATTAAATTATCGTATTGCGCCAAATTATTATCCGATTCCGCAAATGGATCTGGTGCGAGGGATTAAATTCGTTCGTGCCAATTATGAGAAGTTGAATATTAATCCGGAAGACTTAACTATTATGGGTTTTTCCGCAGGTGCTCACCTATGTGGCACTGTGGCGGCATCCTACGATAGGGTTCCGGATGAGACCCACCGTTATGACCATATATCCGCAAGACCGGATCAAGTATGTCTTTGCTATCCGGTATCTAGCTTTATAAATGATGCTCATAAAGGAAGCGTATTGAATCACTTAGGATCCGAAAGAGAAGCAGCACTAAGGAAGGAGCTGTCGGTAGAATTAATGCTGACACAGGACTATCCGCCCACCTATCTATGGGCCTGCACAGATGATCCGGTTGTCAATGTCAACAATACCATCAATCTAGAAAGGGCAATGGAAAGCCTTGACGTTCCACACAGGATGAAATTATTCTTATCCGGTGGTCATGGCATAGGTCTTGGTGAAGGTACTCTTGCAGAGGGCTGGCTTAATGATGCGTTGGATTTCCTGAAAAAATAAGCTACTCTGTCGCAACCGTGTCAGATGATAAAACCGCCAAGTCCTTCCATATCTGGGCTTCCTTATCCTGTTGGGTTTCATTGAAAATATTTAAACTCCAGTTGGTAATCAATTCAGTCTCGGGATCAACAACCAAGGTAAGATTATTATGCTCTTTAAATATGTACATGGTGCTCATCTCGTCTTCTAAAACATAGCCCTCATTACCATATTGCTCGATAATCTTTGAGGCATTATCGCCGCATCTTATGCCTTGACTGGTGGTCGCTATTGTATTATAAACAATGATTGCAGTCAGGCGCTTAGTAGAGCCGTTGTCGATAAATTGAAAACTATAATTCTCTGGGTCAATATAAAAGTTAATGCTGGAAGCGTTGGCATTGGCCTCATCCGTGCTTTGATAATTAACAGCTCGGTCAAGTTGGTCAAGAAGGGTTGGTACAGTGGATTGGTACTCATAGCTGGTAATATCTAGACCGATTGTTTGAAGTTGACTTGTGATATCATCGAAGAAATCGCCTAGCGCAATCGACACACTTTCACCATTCACCGGATTAGCAATAGTTATTGGCGATGGATCAGATCCCTCGAAAATATCGTTAATTTCATCAGTTGATAATTCGGGGGTATTAGTACCGGTCTCTTCTTGTGACGTCGTATCATCCTGACTGACGGTCTCACTAGTATTATTGCAACCAGCTAGAAGAACAATTAATATAAATAACAGGGTTAAATTTTTATACATATAGACATCTCCTTATGTTCTTTAGTTATTTTATTACACGAAATTTGCCGCTATCGGAGCCAAGACAACAGTAATCAGTCCGGCGATGATGAGGGCAAGTCCGCTCATGGCACCTTCGACATCTCCCAATTCAATTGCTTTTGCAGTGCCCATGGCATGGGAAGAGGTTCCTATAGCGATGCCTTTTGCGACGGAATCAGTAATTCCAAACATCCGGCAAATGGAAACTGCAGCAAGCGAACCAAATATACCGGTGATGGAAACAGCGCCAACAATGATTGGAACGATGCCGCCCAATTCTTCTACAATACCGACTGCAATTGCTGTGGTAACAGACTTAGGCAATAAAGATTGAGAAATAACTGTATCAAACTGAAAAATCCTGGAAAACCCAAGGACTAGCAATATAGATGAAACACTACCACAAAGGACACTTATTATAATAGCTAAGTAATTCTCTTTGAGAATCTTAACCTGCCGATACAATGGCACAGCATAACAAATAGTGGCAGGAGTCAATAATTTGGCAATAAAATTAGCACCTATTTCATAAGTTTCATATTCTATATCCAAAAGCAGCAAAATGACAATGATAACCGCACTGGATAAAAGAATAGGATTAAATATTGCCAGCTTAAAACGCTTCTGTAGCTTTACAGAGAAAGCGTACATCAATAATGTTATAGCCAGTCCGAAGTATGAAGAGACTTCTAACAAATCATTCATTCTTCAAATCCCTCCTTTGACCGGATCCTTCCTTACTGCGTTGACTCCGCAGCGATACCAGAGTCTGGGCAATCCGTCCTGTAATGCCCATGATTAAGACTGTTGAGATAATGCATGTGATAAATAAGCCGATGATTGAATCCTTAAGAATATCCCACTTTGTAATTAGGCTTACAGTAGGCGGAATAAACAATAATGGCATGATGGACAGAAAAAAGTCTGCTGTATCCTCGATATCTTTAAGCTTAATAATTTTCAGACAAAGAGCAGAAAATAGAATGACTAAGCCATATACACTTGCTGGAATTGGCAGGGGTATAATGCTGTTTAAGAATTCACCTATAAAAGTTATGATGCTTAATATTGTAAATTGAAATAAATATTTCAAAATTTCACCTCTTAAAATAGTTTTCTACAAATCTATTCTATTATACAACAAATTGAGGAAAATGGGAATAAAAATAATAGCTTTAAAAGAGTAACATCAAAAGGAATATGAGTAGACTTTACAGTTTGATTGCATATAATAAAAATAAAGTGATGACATATGGAAGATCAAAAGCTAGAAAATGTTTTAAACCTGGCAAGGGAAGCCAACAATGAGGAAAGGGCAAAATCTCTGGAGTTAGGGGTCGGCTATGATCCACAGGTAAAGACATGGGAGTTGATTGTCAAATACTCTGGTGATTTAAGTGCAATTGCCGGAGATGGTGTTGCGGTAGTCGAGCTTTTAAATAATTATGCAATTATTACGGTTCCTGAAAATAGAGTTGATGAAATATCAAATCTCCCCCAAATCGAATATGTTGAAAAACCCAAAAGGCTCTATTTTGCTGTCAATAATGGGATTTCGGCTTCATGCATCACACCGATGCAGACTGCCCAGTATAATCTCTTTGGAGAAGGAGTCATCGTAGCCGTGATTGATTCTGGAGTGGATTATAGCCACCCTGATTTTCGTAATGAAGACGGAACAACCAGAATTCTTGACTTATGGGATCAGACGATAATAAAGACAGACAATAAGATTCAAGATTTGGGTCCTCCCGAAGGCTATCAGATCGGAACGCTTTATCCAAAGCTTGTGATTGATGAGGCACTTGCCCAAAGTGATCTCCTGCAGCAGAGACAAATAGTTCCAAGCGTAGACCTATCAGGCCATGGAACAAGTGTTATGGGGATAGCTGCCGGAAATGGCAGAGCCAGCAATGGCGTGTATCGGGGTGTTGCTGCAAATAGCGATTTGCTTGTTGTTAAGCTTGGAACTCCCAGAGCCGAAGGGTTTCCTAGGACGACAGAATTGATGCAGGCAATTAATTTTGTGATTGAGCGGGCAGTGTCTTATAATAAGCCAGTCGCAATTAATCTAAGCTTCGGAAATACTTATGGTCCACATGATGGAACCAGCCTTTTAGAACGCTTTATAGATGATATGGCTAGTACCTGGAAGAATTCCATTGTCATTGGCGCAGGCAATGAGGGGGTTACCTCTGGTCATACCTCAGGAAGACTTGTCAATGGGAGCGATATGAATGTCCAGATGGCGGTTGGCGCTTATGCCGGTTCTTTCAATGTGCAATTATGGAAGAATTTTATTGACGAGGTGGATGTGGAGATTATCGCACCCGGTGGAATCGGCACTGGACCACTTAAGCAGCTCCTGGGTCCACAGCGATTTTTGCTTGAAAATACAGAGATACTTCTGTATTATGGTGAGCCGAGTCCTTATAGTAAAGAGCAGGAAATATATATTGAATTCATTCCAAGAGGCAGCTACGTGACAGAAGGCATCTGGACATTCAGATTAATACCTAGGAGAATTGTTGATGGCCGCTATAATTTGTGGCTTCCCAGTGCTGGTGCAATAAGTGGCGCCAGCAGATTTCTATATCCCTCCCCGGAGCTGACCATCACCATTCCTTCAACGGCAATGAGAAGCATATCGGTTGCGGCATATAACTCGGCAACGGCTATTTATGCGCCCTTTTCAGGAAGAGGATTTTTAGGTTACAGGCAATTTTCAAAGCCTGATTTGGCGGCGCCAGGTGTTGAAATTACTGCGGCGGCTGTCGGCGGCGGGTATCGCAATGTTACCGGAACATCATTCGCAACCCCATTTGTTACTGGCAGCAGTGCTTTGATGATGCAATGGGGGATTGTTGAAAAGAATGACACATTTTTATATGGCGAAAAAGTAAAAGCGTATCTTATTGCCGGTGCGATTCCTTTACCCGGAATTGATGAATATCCTAATGAGTTGGTTGGTTATGGCGCATTATGCTTACGCAATAGCTTTGACCGTATGTTAAGATAAAATTTACATATATGACTTGGCAGAATTTATCTCAAATAATTATAAGCCATTCTGCCAATGTTATATATGTAGATTTTTTTTTGATTTGAGGTGAATGTTATTAATGCCAGAGGATTTGAATATTTTACGCCGGGAAGGGTCAGCATATCAATGAAGCAGGGTCAGGCAAAGCCATCAAAGGCAATTGTCAGTGAGGGTGACATAGTGACAAAAGGACAGCTCATCGGAGATCCGGTGGAAATGTATTGTGTTCCTGTCTATGCCAGCATTGATGGCGTGGTCTCAGAAGTTATTACCAAGCGTATTTCATATAAAGAAACAGCCGAGACGATTGTTATCAATCAAACCCAAAAACATGAAAAGAAATATGAGTTATCTATGGATAGTTTATCTGTCGATAAAGGGCATATAGATTTTTTGCGGGATATTGGAATTGTTGGTATGGGGGGTAAGGGGATCCCGACATTTTACAAATATAAAGAAAAAAAAGAGATTCATACGGTCATTATTAATGGAATAGATTATGAGCCTGGCTTGACGCACCTTGAGCGCTTAATTATGGAATGCCCGGGGAAGATACTTTTTGGTGCGAAGGAATTAGCCGCTTTGTCCAAGGCAAGAAAAATTGTTCTTTGTATTAGTGAAGAAGCCGGAGAAATTAAATATATACTAGAGAAAACAATTGCTAAATATCAGAAAAGCTTAGGTCAAAATATCGAAATAAGTATTTTCACCACCAAAGCAAACCCGTCATTATGTGAAGATATGCAGCTGGTAATCAAAGTTTTGGGAGAGCCGGATGATGGCGCGGTTGTTTCTAATGCGGCTACGGCAGTGGCGGCATATGATGGTTTTTACGATGGGAAACCATTAATTAGCCGGGGAATTACAGTGAGTGGCTGTGTCAATCAACCGGGAAATTTCTGGGTGCCTATTGGAACAAGCTTTAAAAGCTTGATCAGTCATTGCGGTGGACTAAAATCAGACCAATGCCTTGTCCTTGACGGGGGAGTGATGACAGGTATTTCCGTCGATATAGAGCAGGCTCATGTGGGGATCGCAACCATTGGGATTACTGTTATTGAAAAAAGAAATTTAGTAGAGACGCCATGTATACATTGTGGTGCCTGTGGAGAAGTGTGCCCAGTAGATATTGTCCCTTATAAAATTGAGAAAGCATATCTTTATGATAAAAATCAATATAAAGGACTTAATGTACAGGCGTGTATTGGCTGTGGCAGCTGCTCCTTTGTGTGCCCGGCCAAGCGCCGCCTGACAGAGCGGATTTTAATTGCCGGTAAGGAATTGCATTCTAGAAAAGAAAACCCTCAAAAACTTAAAAAGGCATTGCCAAGAGGCGGGGGTAACTATATTGAGCTTAAAGATTCGTGGTCAGAGACGCTAGATGACCTAGATACAATGACACAAAGTGCGCCGCATATCCGCAGGAGGATTACCAGCAGCCAAATTATGTACAGCGTTCTTATGGCATTGCTGCCGACTGTGGCAGCAGTTACTATTATTTATGGAGTCAGCGCTTTATTACTTATCTGTGTGTCGATTGGGGCATGTCTGGTTCTGGAGGGCTGTTGGCAGACATACAAAAGAGAGCCAGTGACTATCTGGGATGGCAGTGCGGCGGTCACCGGAACACTTTTAGCGATGACACTGCCGCCGGGCACGCCAATCCCCTTAGTGCTGGCAGGAGATATGGTGGCGATCTTGTTTGGAAAACAATTTTTCGGAGGGTTGGGGCAAAATAGAATGAATCCGGCACTGACAGGCAGCTGTTTTATTAAACTATTTGCCGGCGCAACATACCTTGTCACACAAAATATTTATATGAAAGACATCCTATTTATATCGATGATAGAAAATGTCGGCATAGTACTGGTTATGGGATTTATGTACCTAGCTTTACAAAAAATTGTATTTTGGTGGCCATCGGTGATTTTGGTCGGTTTAACGATGCTGTTTAGTAATGGATTCGGAGGTTCAGTAATTTTAGGGGGGTTATTTCTGGCTTCTGACTATGCTTCTACACCGGCCACTTACAAAGGACGTCTGTTCTTTTGCCTGGCTGTCGCCGGTGTCACGTTATTGCTGCAACAGCTCTATGGCATCGATTTTGGTATATATTTTGCAATCCTAATTGTGAATATTACTTGCATTTTATCTGCATACACAATATAATATTCTGTGGAGGTGGTGTTTTTGAGCGAGAGAGAATCAGCGAACACCGGTTCTGGCAAACGACCAAAATCTGGTAAATATCGGATAAAGAATATAACTGACAACCTGCACGAAGCAGATGACTTACATGATTGCAGGAAGGATACTAACCCTGATCAGAAGCCGGAGGAACGAAGAGCAAAACCGCCGGTGAAGCCGACCGCTAATCGTCGGCCGAATCATCAATCTCGCCGTTTGCGAAGAACAAAGAAGAACCGGCTTTTTTATAGCATGGCGGGCTTAGCCCTTATATTGGTGGTCGCTGTGGTGGGATTTATAACAATTAAGAATTATGGTTCCGGCAGCAGCAGTAATGGAAAGGGAATTAGCGCTTATAATTCAGGCGATTATGAAGAAGCAATTAATTTATTCAGTAAAGCACTGTCTTATGACAAGGGAAATCCAAAGTACTATATTAATCTTGGAATGGTCCAGGCAGAGCATAAGACCTATGAAGCGGCTATAGAGTCCTTTAATTTAGCGATTTCTAACACTCATAAAGCCGAGATGATTAAAGAGGCGAAGCGTGGCATAGGTATTGTTTATCTTTACCAAGGGAAGTATGAAGAGGCGATTAATCAATTTGATGAGAGCCTTGATGATTCTTCAGACAAGTATTCAGAGCTTGATATTGATATTTTATATTATCTTGCGGAAGCTCAGGAGAAGTCAGGTGATTTTGTCGGAGCAGTCTTAAGCTATACAAAGATTATTAACAGCACTGATGAGGCCGTGGCATATATGCTTCGCGGCTTGGCTTATCAGAACGTGGTTGATAATACCAATGCTGAAAAGGATTTATTTACCGCCCTTGAGAAAAGTAAGAAGAATTATAAGGTCTATTTAGCATTATACAATGCGTTGATGGATCAAGGTAAAGAGAGTGAGGCAATCAAGGTATTGCAGGAAGCCTTGGAGTTAAAAAGCAAGAGTGGCGAGGATTATTCTAATAAAGGTATGATTTACATGTATTTAGGAGAATATGAGAAAGCCGAAGAAGCTTTTAATACTGCCCTTAAGAAGGCGTATAATGACGCTTACTTAGGTTTGGCGGAAACGGCCATAAGGCAGGAAGATTATGAAGGTGCCTTAGGCTATTATGAAAGCTTTTTTACGGTGGATCAGTCATCTGCCGGTGCCTATAACCAATATGGCGTTTGCTTGATGAAGCTGTCAAGATATGAAGAGGCTCTTGAGGCCTTTGAAGCAGGTCTTAAGCAGAATGACCGTCAGGCCGAAGCCGAGCTGATGTTTAATGAAGCTTTAGTATATTCCCATTTGAGGCAATGGCAGGTCGCATATGAGAAGATGAAAGCCTATGTTTTGAAATATCCTGATGATGAAGTGGCGGCCAAGGAATTAGATTTTTTGGAATCCAGACAGGGGAATTCTTAGAATATTAAAAAGTGGACCTTACATAAGGTCCACTCAGACTGTAGACAACTAGCCTCCATCGGAGGCAGTTGTCTATTTTTCTTTCTTTCGCCCTTTTAAGATGATATAATTGTATTATCGGAAAGGTGGGTGTTTAGTTATGATGGGGAAAAAGGATTATTCAGAACGTACGTTCTCAAATGGAGATCGCAAGTTTAGATGATCTTGTTCCTAAAAATCATCTTGTTCGTAAGATTGAAGATGCTATGGATTTTCATTTTATCTATGATGAAGTGAAAGACCTGTATAGTGATTTTGGACGTGAAAGTATTGATCCTGTTGTTTTAGTAAAGATTACAATGATACAGTACATCTTTGGCATTCCATCCATGCGTCAGACGATCAGAGAAACTCAAGTAAATATAGCATATCGCTGGTTTTTAGGATATGGGATGCATGAAGCAATCCCCCATTTTTCCACCTTTGGAAAGAATTATTCCAGACGTTTTGAAGGTACCGGATTATTTGAAAAAATATTTGCGCATGTTCTCGCCGAAGTAAATGCCTGTGGCTTTTTGGACATGGAAGGCGTTTTCATCGATGGTACCCACATCAAAGCAAATGCGAATTCTCATCAACACGAGGAACAGACTTTCCGAAAGGAAGCACGTCATTACGAAAAAGAGCTACAGGAAGAAATCGCAAGGGATCGGGCAGAACATGGGAAAAGACCGTTAAAGGAAAAAGAGGCAGAGCCTGAAGAAGTGCATCGAAAAGTCAGCACCACTGATCCGGACAGCGGCTGGTTCCATAAGGGAGAGCATAAACAGGTATTCGCCTATGCTGCCAATACCTGCTGTGATAAAAATAATTATATTCTGGATTTCGAAGTAACGGCTGGAAATGTGCATGACAGCACCTCGTTCTGGGAACTGTATAAACGGATGAAGGTGCTCAAAGACCCGAGGTATTATGTACTGGATACCGGATATAAGATGCCTGCAATCGCAAGGCAGTTAATAAAGGATGAGAAAACACCAGTCATGCCTTACAAACGTCCGATGACTAAAAAAGGATTTTTCCGAAAACAAGAGTATGTTTATGATGAATACCATGATTGTTACCTGTGTCCGAATAATCAAGTACTGCCATATAGAACGACAAACCGTGAAGGTTACCGAGAATACAAAAGTGAGGGGTGCAAATGTAAGGATTGCCCGTATCGTTCCCAGTGCACAGAGAGCAAAGATCATGTGAAAGTGGTGACACGTCATGTATGGGAAAACTATATGGAACAAGCAGAGGATATCCGCCATACCCGGGGAATGAAAGAGATCTATGGGCAAAGAAAACAGACCATTGAGCGTGTATTCGCGGATGCAAAAGAGAAACACGGGATGCGTTACACTCAATATCGAGGTTTAGCTAAACTAAAAATGGAGTTAAATCTCTTGTTTGCTTGCATGAATTTAAAGAAAATGGCCATTTGGAAATGGCGGAAAAAATGGGGTGCGAAATACCGCTCCCCGAATACGATGTTTGGCATACAAACGATTTTAATTTTCATAAATATTAAGACAAACTATATTTCTATAATTTCTTTATTCAGTTATTGTATAAAAATATAAGACACCAGATATTTTGTGATATCTGGTGTCTTATTGACTCGTTCTCAAATTGATATTTACCTGTCCATCAACCTGAAATTACATATATAAACTGAGACTCATTCATTCCCAAAGTTCTTTACTAATAATCCCCGGTGGATATAGCCATCTTTTATATCTTCTTTTTCTGGCAGCGGACGTGTATCAACCATGTTATACTTTGCATATAGCCTTTTTTGTATATTAGAAAAAAGGATAGGTAAACCAACGCAAGAATAAAAACGGGTAGTGTTTTGCAATTGAAAATGAATGTGAGGTTCAGTCGTATTACCAGAGTTGCCGCACTTGGCAATAACATCACCTCTTTTTACCGTCTGTCCTTTTTTTACTATTACACTCCCAGGCATAAGATGACAAATGGCGCTGTATTCATTTGAAGAATGTTTTATAATAATTCGATTACCGCCAATATCAGGCGTATCTGGGTCAGTCTGCCCATCGCTCATTATGCGGCAGTCAGGGAAGTTGTTTTTTATTGCAACAACTATGCCGTCCGCAGGGGCAAGGATGTCTTTCCCATAACAATAATAGCTGTGCAAATCCTTCTTATCTCCACGATAGCTCTCACCTTCTTCATCCACAATAATGAAATCATAAGCGAAACGTTGTGGGAGAATTTTCCACGAGTGAGATGTATTTTTTGTAATACCGCCATTTCCTGTATACCATTCGCCATCAAACGGCAATGCATACTCTACTTTGGGGACATAACTATCAATACTATCAATATCTTTGTTTCTGTATTTTACTGTTGCATAATTTAAGCCAGTTACTTGTAATACAACCTGACCTAGAAGACGTATATTCATATGGTTTTCCTCTTTGTGAAAACTTCCTCATTTAATTGATGTGTACTTGAAGACTTTTAGAACAATCTCTAATTCCACACCTAAGCACTAAAAGTTCAAGAATTATTAAACTCATATCAACTACTCCTTCCACGGACTAAATTCCGATTTATTCAATTATAGCAGAGATGGACTTAAAAATGAAGCACTGCATATTTATTCCCACAATATACAATGCTTCAAGATATAAATGACTTTGTCTACAGTCTGAGTGGACCTTACATAAGGTCCACTTTTTTGGCCCGCATGCCCAGTGGCATACGTTATAGATTCATATTATTCGGCAATGTATGCTGTGTGCATAAGCTCATAACCAACAGACAATACTGTCCAACCGTTTAGGTTAGAATCAACCAGATAATCCTGTGTGTAGTAGTAAATCGGTGCGAGAGCCCATTCTGCTCCGATCAGGATATCCTCGGCATCTCTCATGGCCTGCATCCTTTCGGCATTATCAGCAGAGGTCATGGCGGTGTTTACTAGCGCATCAAACTCAGCATTGTTGAATTTACCGTCATTGTTGCCACTGGTAGACATAAACAAGGCAAGTAAGCTTAATGGGTCATTATAATCGGAAATCCAACCATTTCTGGCAACCTCAAAGCCGCCGTCTCGTCTTGTCTGTAAGAATACATTCCATTCCTGAGCAACAAGCTCTACCTTGATTCCAAGGGATTCCTGCCACATATTCTGAAGTGCCTGAGCAACTAGTTCATGCTGCGTGCTGCCGCTATTATACATATATTCAAGAGTTGGGAAGCCTTCACCATCAGCGTATCCCGCTTCGGCTAAAGCAGCCTTGGCCTCTTCGACCTGTGCATCATAATCAGCGGAGGCAGCAGAGTAAAAGCTTACAGTGTTACTGGTCTCTCTGAATTCAGCTCCGTTTTCATCGGTGAATCCGTAACCAACAAATGCTTCGGCAGGAGTTCCGGTATCGCTTAAAATAATCTCAGAAATGTATTGGCGATCGATTGCCAACGTTAGCGCTTTTCTGACATTCACATCATCATAAGGAGCTGTTTTCATATTGAAGGAGAGATAATAGGTTCCCAAAAGCGGAGAAGTATAAACTAAATCCTGTGACTTCATCGCTTCTTTTTCATCGATCGGGATGTTTCTTCGGAAAGAGATCTCTCCACTTTGGAATGCTGAAAGTGCAGCATCATCATCTAAAAATTGCCAGGTGAGTGAAGTGGCTACAAGCGCATCCTTGTCATAGTAGGTGTCGCTGATTTCCATGCTTAAGAATTCATCGCTGCTAAATTCAACCATCTTATAAGGACCGGCAGTGATATATGAGTCAGCAGAGCGAGTCCAGGTATCTCCATATTCCTCAATAATATCTTGGCGTACGGGCATAAAGGTGGGGAATGCTAAAATCTCGTCATAGAAAGCGCAATAACCCTGGAAGGTAACCTGAAGTGTCCGTTCATCCAATGCCGTAACACCTAATTCTTCAACGTCCATTTCTTCGGCTGCAACGGCTGCTCCGTTTAGAAGGAAGCCACCCATATCTTCAGCATAAGGTGAACCAGTTTCTGGGTTGACAAAGCGCTTAAAGCTGTATTCAAAATCATTAGCTGTCACTTGCTGTCCATCTGACCAAAGGGCATCCTCACGAAGGGTAATGGTGAGTGTCAGATTACCGTCATCGTCTGTAGATTCCTCTACTTTTTCAGCAAGTCCAAGTTCAACGCCCTCGCCGGCCTTCCAATTCCAGCGGTAGAGTCCTTCATTGAGGTGAATCAGATAGGTGCCACCATCAGATGATGAGTTCTTGTGGGGGTCGATTGTTTCAGGGGAAGTGGCTACAGATATAGTTAGCTCTGTATTCTTGCCGCCACCGCTTGTGTCGGCAGTGGTCTCACCGCTTGTTTCGCCGCTTGTGCCGGTTTCATTACCGGTTGTCGGAGTGCTTGTGTCACCGCCACATGCGGAGAGCATACCGACAATCATGATCAAGCTCATAAGTGTTGCTGCTAATTTCTTCATAAAAAATCCTCCTCTAATAAGATTTTTGTTTTTATACACATGTTCTTGCACAGATTCACATCTTTTTAGTGACCTTGTGGCAAGCACATAAATGCCCAGGTTCAATTTCTATAATTTCTGGCTTTTCCTTGGCGCACTGATCCATAATATAGGGACATCTCGTGCGGAAACGGCAGCCGGAGGGTGGATTGATCGGACTAGGTACGTCACCCTCTAAAATAATCCGCTTGCTGTTGCGGCTGATCTTAGGATCAGGGATAGGGATAGCCGAAAGCAATGTCTGTGTGTAGGGGTGCAGTGGATTTTTATAAAGTGTCCTGGAATCACATACTTCTACCAGATTGCCTAAATACATAACGCCGATCCGATTGGAAATATGCCGCACCACTGCTAGGTCATGGGCAATAAATAGGTAAGTCAGCCCCAAATCCTTTTGCAATTTAATCAACATATTAATGACCTGTGCCTGAATTGACACATCAAGTGCTGATACCGGCTCATCACAGACAATAAACTCCGGCTTAATAATCAGCGCTCTGGCAATGGAGATTCTCTGCCGCTGACCACCGGAAAACTCATGGGGATAGCGATTGAGCTGCTCCGAATTGAGTCCAACAACACGCATCTGCTCTAAAACGGCGGCTCGAATATCATCCTTTGACATAGAGCTATTTTGTATCACTAGTGGCTCACCGATAATATCGCCTACGGTCATTCTAGGATTAAGGGAGGAATAGGGATCCTGAAATACAATCTGCATTCGCTTGCGGTAGGGTGCCATTTTCCCTTTTGTGATAGAATCACCGTCGAAGATGATTTCACCATCAGTAGGCTCATGGAGCCGTAAAATTGTTCTTCCCAAAGTGCTTTTGCCACATCCGGACTCACCCACAAGACCGAAGGTCTCGCCCTTTTCAATGAAAAAGCTGACATCATCTACAGCAGATACGTACTTTTTCTTGCCAAGTCCTGATTTGATCGGGAAATGTTTTTTCAAGTGTCTGATTTCTAAGAGCTTACTCATTGTATTCGCCTCCCTTCGGGACCGTATGGAGCCAGCAAGAAACGACATGGTTGGACTCCTCGTCAAGGATAAACTCAGGAGGTGATTGCTTCAGGCAGATCCGCATACAGCTGTCACAACGGGCGGCGAAGGTGCAGCCTTTAGGCAGCTCCATGAGATCCACCGGAGTTCCTTCGATTGGTGTAAGCATGATGTCTTCGTCATCATCTAGACGGGGCAGGCAATTAAGCAGTCCCTTGGTATATGGGTGTGCTGATCGGTAGAAAATATCATCTACATTGCCATATTCCACAACGCGCCCGCCATACATGATGAGGACGTTATCACAAATTTCTGAAATGACGCCCAAATCGTGGGTGATCATAATGATTGATGAGTCTGTCTCATTTCGCAGGGTATTCATTAGGTCCATAATCTGTGCCTGAATGGTAACGTCCAATGCTGTCGTCGGCTCATCGGCGATGAGGAGCTTAGGCTTACAAGACATCGCCATTGCAATCATAATTCGTTGGCGCATCCCACCGCTAAGCTCATGGGGGTATTGTTTGATTCGATGCTCCGGATTGTTGATGCCCACCTGCTCTAGCATCTCAATTGCTCTGGCAGTGGCCTGTGCGCGGTTTAAATCGGTATGCTTCATGATTGTCTCTCTAAGCTGGCTGCCAATTGTGAAAACAGGATTTAAGCTGGTCATGGGATCTTGAAAAATCATCGCCATATCCTTGCCCCTGATCACCTGCATCTCCTTTTCACTAAGTGTATTAATAGCTTTACCTGCAAAATCAATGCTTCCGCCCGTTACTTTGCCTGGATGCTGGAGGATCCGCATCAAAGCATATGCGGATACGCTCTTCCCGCTACCGGATTCACCAACAATCCCCAAAACTTCCTTTTCTCCCAGAGTATAGGACAGACCATTGACAGCTTTGACTTCACCGGCGGGTGTAAAAAAAGAAACGTGCAAATCATTAATTGTTAAAAGTGGCGTTTTCGTCATGATAATATCCTCAATTCTTCATTCTTGGATCAATGGCGTCTCGTAATCCGTCGCCAAATTGATTAAAGGCCAGAACCAACAAGCAAATAAAAAGTGCCGGGAAAAACAGCTGGTAAGGGTAGCTCTGTATGCCTGACAGCGCACTGCTGGCAAGAGAGCCTAAAGATGCCATCGGTGCCGAGGGTCCAAGACCCAGAAAGCTTAAAAAGGCCTCTAAAAAGATCGCTGTTGGTACCTGGAACAGAGCCGATACGGTAATCGTGGCAATGCTGTTTGGAATCAGATGCCGGCTGATAATTCGTGTATCTGAAGCCCCCATTGCCTTAGCGGCAGTCACATACTCATTTTGCTTGAGCAAAAGCACCTGGCTCCTGACCATTCTGGCCATATCGACCCAATAAACCAAAGCAAAAGCAATGAAAATCGAAATAACGCTGGTTCCCAATCGAGAATTAGGAAACAGCTCTCTAAGCGGCTGGTCTAATGATATTTGCAAAATAATGATAACAAGCACTGTCGGCAGTGAATAGATCACATCTGCGATTCGCATCATGATGTTATCTGTCATCCCGCCATAATAGCCTGAAATAGCTCCGTAGATAGAACCGACCAGTAAAACAATTGCTGCGCAAAATACACCGATCGTCAGTGACAGTCGCGTGCCGATCATAACCCTGACCAACATATCACGTCCCAGTGCATCTGTTCCAAAGGGATGCGCAAAGCATGGAGATAATCGCTCGCTTCCGCGAATCTGCTGAGCATAGTTATAGGGCGAAAAATAAGGACCGACAAAGGCAAACAAAGCAATCAGAATAATGACGATTAATGATACAATGGCGACCTTATTGCGGCTAAACCTACGAAAAACATCTTTCCAATAGGTGCTCGGCGGTCGCAGGGTAACATCGCTTTGTCGTTCCTCAGGGGGAACACTCAGCATATCATCCGGCGCAAGTCGGATACTGAACGGTTTTGTATACTTTAGAATTTTAGTAAGTGTTTTGTCAAAATTATCAGAATTCATTTTCATAGCGCCCCTCCTCAGTATTTGATTCTTGGATCCACTACTTTATAAAGTAAATCCACAATGAAATTCAAAACAAGTAGAAGTAGAGCGAAAAATATTGTTGTTCCCATAATCATCGGATAGTCCCGGTTAGAAATGGATTCTACAAAATACTTGCCTAGTCCTGGGATTGAAAAGATATTCTCAACGACAAAACCACCTGTTAGTATAGCGGCAGTCAGTGGTCCCAGATAGGTGATGACAGGAATAACAGAATTACGAAGTGCATGCTTTCCGATGACTGTTAAGCGGCTTAAGCCCTTTGCCTGTGCGGTCTTGATATAATCCTGCTCCATTGCCTCCATCATGCTGGATCGTGTAAGACGTGTTATGTAGCATAGTGGGGAAAGGGAAAGGGCAACAGCAGGCATAATGTAGCTGGCTGCTGAGTTCAGACGCATTGTTGGCAATATTGCCAGCTTAATTCCAAACACATACAAAAGCAAAGTCGCAACAATAAAGCTCGGGACGGAAACTCCCAAGGTACAAATAAACATAATGATTCTATCGATAACAGTATTACGTTTCATGGCGGCTATCACGCCTGCGGGTATCCCTAAAATCACCGCAATGCAGATGGCAATACCACCTACGCTGGCAGAAACAGGGAACTTTTCTGCAATAAGTTCGTTGACTGTATATCCCACCTTCTTGATGGAGACACCCAAATCACCACGTAACAGATCTCCCAAATAATCTGTGTATTGCTTAAGTAATGGCTGGTTCAGTCCATACTTATTCTCCAGAATCGCAGCTGCCTTGGGGCTTAGCTTTTCTGTGTTAAAGGGACCGCCAGGAACAAGATTCATTAAAAAAAAGGTTAATGTGATGACAACAAATATCGCAAGAATCATCGAAACTATCCGGCGGGATAGAAAGCGTACCATTTAATCACTCCAAACATGTTATTTTTTCTTAAGGAAAATAAAAGATTTATATAAAATTATTAATAATTCTAACATATCGAGTGACTATTGTAAAGCTTTACAACGATATATAGGAAAGCATTTGTATAATAATGAATATTATTATCCATTACTTTACCGATTATGCAATTATGTATTATAATAAACAATAGGATGCCAGGGTCAAAAGGTCGTGGGTCACTATTAGTCATAAAAGGAGGAACGGAGTTTTATGCCATTATATGATTTGACAGATATTAAAGAATCTCTGATTCTTGTTGCTGTACAGCCAGATGGGCAAGATGATGCCATGGAGTCCTTAGAAGAGCTAAAGGAGCTTGTCAGAACTGCAGGTGCCGATTATGTTGGTCAGCTCGTGCAAAAAAGAGAGAGTATTCACCCCGGAACCTATGTAGGGAAAGGCAAGCTTTTGGAGCTAAGAGAATTAATAGACGAATTAAATGCGACGGGGATTGTCTGCGATGATGAATTATCGCCGGCACAGCTGAATAATCTGGAAAGAGAGTTGGAGTGTAAGATTATTGACAGGACACTTTTGATTTTAGATATTTTTGCCGCTAGGGCTACAAGCAGTGAAGGAAAGATACAGGTGGAGCTGGCGCAATTAAAGTATCGCGCATCTCGGCTTGTGGGGCTTCGCAATTCTCTTTCCCGACTTGGTGGAGGGATTGGCACGAGAGGGCCTGGCGAGAAAAAGCTTGAAATAGACCGGCGCTTAATTCGGACAAGAATCAGTCAATTAAACAAGCAATTAGATGAAGTGAAACAGCATAGAGAGCTCATCCAAAAAGGGCGAGCCGCTTCAAAACTAAAGGTGGCCGCATTGGTTGGGTATTCAAATGTAGGCAAGAGCTCTCTGCTTAATGTACTGACGAGTTCAGAGGTGCTGGAAGATGATATGTTATTTGCGACTCTGGATACAACGACTCGTGTCCTTGAGTTACCTGCACATCAGGAGATCTTACTCACAGATACGGTGGGATTCATCCGCAAGTTGCCCCACCATCTGGTAGAGGCTTTTAAAAGCACCTTGGAAGAAGCCAAATATGCAGACATCATCATTCATGTAGTAGATGCTTCCAGTAGCCAGATGGAGAAACAAATGCATATTGTTTATGATACACTGCTAAAGTTAGGCATCAGCGGAAAGCCTATTATCACCTTGTTTAATAAGCAGGATGTCTTGGCGGAGCCGATTAATTTTAAGGATTACAATGCGGATTATTCGGTCTTGACATCTATGAAAACTGGTCAAGGGCTTGAGGAGCTTAAAGTAATCTTAACGGAGATATTGAGAAGGCAGCAGATCTATATTGAAAGAGTGATTCCTTATGATAATGCCGGTGTGATCCAGGTGATTCGGAAAAAGGGGCAGCTGCTGGAGGAAGAATATTTAGATGAGGGCATATTGATAAAAGCTTATGTATCACAGGAAGTATATGACAGAGACCTTAATTGAGAAATAAACGTATGCCGCACTCACCGATGAATGCGGCATACATTTATTTCCAGAGCGTATTAAATATAGCCATATTGTTATTCTTAAAGGTATCTAAGATAACACTGTCAGGAATCTCTTCTGACGAGCCGTTGTGACCTACGATGAGATTCTTAATGACCGGAATAAATGAAAACCATAAAATTGTATTGTATAGATTGAGTGTGGGCTCATCCTCATAAATCTTTCCAGACATCATTGTGCCAATGGCTCTTAAGGTGTCCTGATGCTTAATAATATCATCATTAAGCTCATGGATGTACTGATATCCATTGAAATTCAACTTAGCGATCAGCTTTTGCTGGCTGATTAAGTTAGCATCCTTGATAATCGTTAGCTGATGCTCCTTTGCGATGGACTCGATTATTTCGCATAACAGTGGGCTGTTGTTAACATAAGCAATGATAGAGTCTTTGTTAATGTCAGTTCGCAAAACCTTCTCGGCTTTGTCAATGCTGGAATTGTAAAGGGCTATGCCATATCTGATATCTTCAAATTCTTCATCTAAGATTTCTAAATTAGCGGCCAGGCGGTTTAGCTTACGCTTAATCTCCATGGGCGGCTCATAATAAGACTTGTATCCCAAACCATGCTCCACCTCTGCCCAGGCATGCTGAAGGACAGTTCTTAACTGAATCTCAAATTGAATATCCAGATATTTTTGATATTCGACTAATCGGCAGCGACTATCGGTGAACTTGACCACAAGATGCAGAGAGGTGTATCCAAATTCAATGTGGTTTACCTTATGCTTCTTTCGCTTGTCTACAATTTCAATGATTTCAAAATTCTCATTAATTAAATCGAAAATACGGTCTACGTCACTTTCAAAAAGCACAACGATACGACAGCCTAGAATATCTGTGATTTCTTCAATATGATCATACTTATCCTTATATAAAATCTTATTCTTCAAGGCTTCCTCGGTCTTGATCCTAAGTGTCATGTTAGAAATCTTAATCTGGTTTAAATCAAGTAGGGTAGTGATGATATCCTCAACGTCATGCTCTAGTTTTTTATAGGTATCTATTTTTTGATAAAATTCATTGATAATGGCTTCTATTTTCCCAATCATATATGATCTCCTTTTTCAGTTTACATGTTTTATTTTACCATATTTATAGGAATAATGCTAACATAATTATTTGATTGGGAAAATTTATTTCCTTGTGAAAATCAGGCATTTGATTTATAATTGTTTTTAAAATAGACAATATGTGATGGAGGTCATGATGAGTTACGCAGATCAATTATTTAAAGATATGTGCCAAGATATTATAGATAACGGATTCAGTACTAAAGGAGAGAAGGTACGCCCGAAATGGGAGGATGGGACAAGCGCTTATACGATCAAGAAATTTGGCGTTGTCAATAGGTATGATTTATCCAAAGAATTTCCGGCAATCACTTTGCGGAGGACAGCTTTTAAAAGTGCCCTTGATGAGGTTTTGTGGATTTGGCAAAGAAAGTCCAATAATATTCACGATTTGAACAGCCACATTTGGGATGAATGGGCTGATGATCAAGGCTCTATAGGCAAGGCTTACGGCTATCAGATGCAGGTTAAGCATCAATATAAAGAAGGGATGATGGATCAGGTCGACAGGGTTATTTTTGATCTAAAGAATAATCCTTATAGCAGGCGAATCATGACGAATCTTTATGTGCATCAGGATTTGCATGAGATGAACCTCTACCCGTGCGCCTATAGCATGACCTTTAATGTTACGAAAAAGCAGGATGAGGATAAGCTATATTTGAATGCTATTCTTAATCAGCGCTCTCAGGATATATTAGCTGCCAATAATTGGAATGTCGTGCAATATGCCGCATTAGTGCATATGTTGGCCTTGGTGTGTAATATGCAGGCAGGAGAATTGCTGCATGTCATTGCAGATGCCCATATTTATGACAGACATATTCCGCTAGTTAAGGAATTGATTTCCAGAGAATCCTATCCGGCGCCTAAGCTTTGGATCAATCCAGAGATTAAAGATTTTTATGATTTTACGACTGAGGATTTAAAACTGATTGATTATCAGACTGGACCTCAGATTAGAAACATACCTATTGCAATTTAAAGGAGGATTTCAGATGAATATTATTGTTGCTGTAGATAATCAGTGGGCGATTGGGAATAAGGGCAAGTTGCTTAACAGTATTCCGGAAGATATGAAGTTCTTCAGAGAGACAACTGCCGGTAAAGTGGTCATTATGGGAAGGAAGACTTTAGAGAGTTTTCCTAATGGGCTGCCACTTAAGAATAGAGTAAATATTGTCATCACATCAAAGACGGATTATAAAGTGAAGGATGCCCTTGTTGTATCTAGTGTTGAGGAAGCTCTTAGAGAAGCTTCGAAGTATAAAAGTGAAGATATATTTGTCATTGGCGGGGAAAGTATCTATCAACAGATGATTAAGTACTGTGATGTTGCCCATGTTACGAAGATGAATTATACATATGAGGCAGATACCTGGTTTCCGGATTTAGACAAGTCAAAAGATTGGGAGCTTGCAGCCACAAGCGATGAAAGGACTTATTTTGACTTGGAATACCAGTTTGTCATGTATGTGAGAAAGCAAAGGTAGAATACGTGAAAAAAACAATCATTCCGGCAATTATCGGATTATTAGTGATGGTTATTGCAACGATTGGCGTGTGGATATATTACAATAGAATGATGAATGCCGTTGATTCGGAAGAAATCACGCAGGCTAATGCTTATTCATATCATTATGTACTGATTGTGGAGAATACGGAATCAAATTTCTGGAACTCCGTATATGAAGTTGCCAAATCTGAAGCGACGAAGAACGATGCTTATTTGGAATTTGTTGGTAGTAATCTGGTTTCAGATTATACGATTTCCGATTATATGGAGATTAGCATCGCTGCTCAGGTAGACGGCATTATTGTAGAGTCCAATGGCGAGAAATCAGTGGAGGCGTTGATCGAGAAGGCTGGTGAGAAACAAATTCCGGTGATTACCGTCATGAAAGATACGAATAACAGTGAGAGCAGCAGAAAAAGCTTTGTGGGCATTAATAGTTATGAATTTGGGCAGGCCTATGGAGAGGCGATCTGCCAATTTGTTACCGAAGATACTAAGAAGATTCTGGTATTATTAGAGAGCGGCTCGGAAGATGTCAGCATTTATGCGTATATAAAAACAGCAGTCAAGGAGCTGCTGTCCGAGCGATCGGATTTGAATGTTGAGCCGTATGAGATTAACAGCAAAACTTCTTTTGATGCAGAGGAATATATGAGAGATATTTTCCTTGATGCAGATTTGACTCCGGATATTCTAGTTTGTTTAGACGAAGCTTACACAGAGAGCGCATATTATGCGGCTATTAATTACAATAAGGTTGGAATAGTAGATATTATCGGCTTCTACCCTTCGGATGCCATCATGAGCGCAATTGAAAAGGGTATTGTTTTGGCGGCATTTAAGCTAGATACTGAAAAAATCGGCAAGGATATGATTGAAGCATTAGCTGAATTTAGGCAAATGGGCTATGTGAGTGGCTATTACAGTGTGGATATCGAGGTGGTAACCGCGGAGAATGTACATGAATATATAGAGGAAGAGGAGGAGCCATGAAGATATTAGGCAAGATCAGAATAGTATGGAAAGACTTATCAATCCGTACCAAGCTTACTCTTAGTTTTATGTTTACTTCTTTGATTTTGATTTCTAGTAATATCCTTCTATATAGAGAAGTGAACCAGATCACCGGGAAAATTGACAGTACATACATCAGCAATGTCCAATTAAACGATTTGGCCAATGCGCTTGCCACGACTCAGGATAATGTTCATGATTATCTCAATACTAAGAGCAGCGGCGCATTGGAAAGCTATTATAGGAGCGAGCAGGATTTCCGCAATTTGTTGGAAAACCTAAACACTGGTGCGACAGATAATCAGATGCTATTATTGGAGAAAAATATTAAAAATATGTCTGACTCTTATTTAAGAATAACAAACGACACGGTTACGGCGAAAAGAGGAAGTGATATTGAAAAGTACAACATGTCCTACAAGGATGCTGAACAACTGCATCAATATATCAATACCTATATATATCAATTAAATAATCAACAATTTTCTTCGAACACTCGCAGTTACCAGGCGCTTCAGTCTTCGCTTTACTCTATGGAAGTGATCAGTACAGTTATATTGATAACGGTTTGTATTATTAACGTCTTCATCTTAGGAATAATTATAAAAAGTATTACCGAACCGCTATCGGGGCTGGCTAAGACCGCCAATGAAGTGGCTGCCGGCAACCTTAACACACCTTTAATTGCCACCACTTCTAAAGATGAGGTAGGTATTGTTACGAGCGCTTTCAATCAGATGGTTTATAGTATTAATGAGTATATTCAAGTGACAAAGGACAATTTAGAAAAAGAGCGGAAGATGAAAGAGCAAGAGCTCCTAATGGAAACCCATTTAAAGGATGCCCAGTTAAAATATCTGCAGGCTCAAATCAATCCACACTTTTTGTTTAATTCACTGAATGCGGGAGCGCAGCTGGCGATGATGGAGAATGCCGAAAAGACTTGTTTATTTATTGAGCGGATGGCTGACTTTTTTCGCTACAATGTCAGAAAGCTTAATGAAGACACTACCTTAGGGGAGGAAATAGAGGCGGTCAATAATTATATATATATCCTAAATGTACGTTTTGCGGGAGACATTCATTTTGAAAAAAATGTAGATCCATCAGTGCTAAACCAGAAGGTTCCCAGCATGATCCTTCAGCCCTTGGTTGAAAATGCGGTGCAGTACGGCATTCGTGATATTGATTGGCAAGGTATTCTCCGATTGGAAATTATCCGAGATAGTGAGCAGATTACCATTTATGTAAAAGATAATGGAAAGGGCATGGAGCCTGAGAGAATTAAAGATGTATTAGAAGGAAGCGTTTATTCTAAAGTGAGCCGGTCGGATTCCACTGGTATTGGAATTAAAAATGTTTTAAGCAGGATTGCCTTATACTATAACAAGAACGGGCTATTTCATATTGAAAGTGAGGGTATCGACAAGGGTACTACGGTGACCATCCATTTACCATTAGATAAGTAGAAGGAGAGTGCGATGTATAGAATACTGTTAGCTGATGATGAGGGGATCATGCTTGAATCCTTGAAGCATACAATTCTATCAAATTTTAAAGATATTGTTGAAATACAATGTGCGAAAACTGGGAGAGCTGTGATTGAGCTAGCTGAAAGCTTCCGGCCGGATATTACTTTTATGGACATACAAATGCCTGGAATTAATGGGATTCAGGCGATTAAAGAAATTCGCAGAACGAACCAGCAAATGCTGTTTATTATTATTTCAGCATATGATGTTTTTGATTATGCAAAAGAAGCAATCAATTTAGGTGTTATTGATTATTTGACAAAGCCGGTCAATCGGAAGACTATCATTGATGTCCTGATGAAAGCCTTAAAGATAATAGACGAAGCAAGAAAGGAACGCAGCGAATCTTTAAAAATACAGGAAAAACTGGAAATAGTCGTTCCCATTATCGAAAACGGACTTATTTATCAGATCCTATTGCAAGAAGACAATATTCAGGACATTCTTCATTTCAAGAACCTTTTAAATATAAGCGAGTGCTTTGGCTGCATGATGATCTTACAGTTTGGGGAGTCGATTAAGGACACCGTATTAACCAATGCAGTAGGCATGAGCGTCAAAGCGCAATCCTTTTATGAATATTTCTGTGAAATAGCGAAAAGCTTTTTTAATTGCATTATCGGTCCGGTTATGGTGAGCAAAATCGCTTTATTTCTTCCTTTTGCCAAGGAAAGCCTAGAGTATGATGAACGGATTCAAATGATTGAAAAGTCCAGAAATATGGTTCGTCGTTTGGAGCAAATGATTGATGCCAAATTTAAAATAGGTATTGGGCGTGTTAAAAAGCTGGAAGAGCTTAAGGATTCCTATAAAGAAGCGGTCAAGGCTCTTGATGAGGGGAAAGGAAGGGTCACGCATATTGAGGACATGCCCACCAATATAGATTATGATGGAGAATATCCAATAGATATTGAAAAGAAGCTCTATCAAATGGTCGCCAGAGCAGACAGCAGTGGCGCAAGAGATCAGGCAAATGCATTCTTTGACTGGATGGTGAAAAATTATGCGGATTGCAAAGAAGATATTCAGATTAAAGTATTAGAATTTGTCATGTCGGCTGAAAAAGAAGCCTTTGAACATGGGAATATGCGTTATGGTTTCCGCTACCGTAAGGATTACCTCTCACAAGTTGTGAACTGTCAAACGAATGATGAACTAAGGAGCTGGTTATTAGAAAAAATAGCGATTGTCTGTCAATTTATGAGAACGTCACAGGACAAAGAGGCAAAAAGCCTTGTAGCAAAAGCAAAGCAATATATTGATTGCAATTTTCATAAAGATATTTCACTTGATGATGTATCGAAAATAGTCAATATCAGTCCTTATTATTTTAGTAAGGTATTTAAAGATGAGGCGGAAGAAAATTTTATTGAATATTTAACAAGAAAGAGAATGGAGTCAGCAAAAACATTGCTGATAAAGCCGGAACTAAGCATTAAAGAAATCTGTGTCATGATAGGTTATAGTGATCCTAATTATTTTAGCAGAGTATTTAAAAAATATGAGGGAATTACGCCAAGTGAGTATAGGGAGAATTTAGGCTTATGGAAAAAAAGAGATGGTTCCATGTAGTGATCCTGGTTGTTGCAGCTGCTATTCTTATGAATGGCTGTACAAATAGTAAAGAAGCTTCTGAAAAACTTAATGAAGATCCACAAGACAAGCTTCAAATCGGTTTATGCTTTGATTCTTTTGTGATTGAACGCTGGATACGGGATCGGGAAGTCTTTGATATCACTGCAAAGAGTAAAGGTGCAGAGGTTAATGTGCAAAATGCTAATGGAAATGTTGATGAACAAATAGCACAAATTGAATACTTTATCAAGAAGAAAGTCGATGTGATTGTGATTATTGCAGTGGATGGAGAGCGGCTTAAAGACGTCGTCAAAAAGGCTAAGAATGAAGGGATTAAGATTGTTGCTTATGATCGTCTGATCAAAAATGCAGATGTTGATCTGTATATATCCTTCGACAATGAAGAGGTGGGGCGGTTGATGGCCAAGACGTTGGTGAGTCAGGTTCCGGAAGGCGGTAAAATCTACACGATTAAAGGCCCTATCACTGATAATAATGTTGATTTGGTAGAAAAAGGTTTCAATGAAGTGATCAGCCAGAGTGATCTGGAGATTGTTTATAGTGCAAATTGTGAAAACTGGCTGGCAGAGCAGGCATATGATGCGGTTTATAACGGCCTTAAGAAATCAAGAGATGTAGCTGGCATTATGTGTGGTAATGACGATTTGGCGACTCAGGCATTTCGCGCATTATCTGAAAACCGACTAGCCGGCAAGGTGGTGATGGTTGGGCAGGATGCCGATTTAAGTGCCTGTCAGAGGATCGTAGAGGAAACCCAGGCCATGACTGTCTATAAGCCGGTGGAGAAATTGGCGCAAGCGGCAGCCGAATATGCAATCATGCTGGGAAATGGAGAGGAGATCGAAACAGAAGACACTATTTTTGACGGAACCTATGATGTTCCCAGTATTTGCTTGACACCCATTGCGGTGACTAAGGATAATATGGATGAAGTGATTATCGAAAACAATTTCCATACCAGGGAACAAGTCTATCTAAATGTGGAATTGGAATAGCATTATATTGTGATAAAAATGTCCTGCTTTAGTGGGGCATTTTTTTATTGGCACTAAAATATACGGCATGTTGCAAGTTTATCCTTATCAGAGAATGATATAATACATGGTACCAGGGTCGTATATTTTTATAACAACGAAACAGATCAATCAAATGAAACGGAGGAAGGTTATTCATGAAGAGAAAAATACTTAGCTTACTATTGGGATCAGCAATGCTTTTAAGCATGCTGGCTGGATGCGGTTCAAATGGGGAGACAACAGCCGAAACAGATACGAAAGCTGAGACCAAGGCCGAGACGACGAGTCAAGAAGAAACGACAGACAATAGCGCTTCAGGCGGTGGCAAATTAGTTGGGGTATCAATGCCGACAAAAGATTTACAGCGTTGGAATCAAGATGGCGATAATATGAAGTCGGAATTAGAAGCAGCGGGCTATGAGGTAGATTTACAATATGCCAGCAATGATGTTGCGACTCAGGTTTCTCAAATCGAGAATATGATTTCTAATGGTTGTGAAGTACTAGTCATTGCAGCTATTAATGGAGAATCTTTGGGAACACCGCTTGGCCAGGCAAAAGAAGCTGGTATATCGGTTATTGCTTATGATCGTTTGATCATGAACTCTGATGCGGTCAATTATTATGCGACCTTTGATAACTATATGGTAGGTCAGAAGCAGGGAGAATTTATTAAGGAACAATTAGACCTTGATAATGCAACCGAGACATATAATATTGAAATCTTTACAGGCGACCCGGCAGATAATAATGCGAACTTCTTCTATGGCGGCGCAATGGACGTCCTTCAGCCCTACATAGATGATGGCACTTTAGTTGTACCTTCAGGGCAGGTTGATTTTGCGACAGTGGCAACTGCTGACTGGTCAACAGAAAAAGCCCAAAATAGAATGGATACCATTATTTCAGGCAACTATGCAGATGGAACGACTTTACATGCAGTGCTTTGCTCCAATGATTCTACTGCATTAGGCGTAACCAATGCCTTGGAGAATTCTTATACAGGTGACTATCCAGTTGTTACAGGTCAGGATTGCGATGTTGCTAATGTCAAAAATATGATTGCAAATAAACAAGCAATGAGCGTTTTTAAAGATACTCGTGACTTAGCAGCTCAGACAGTCAAGATGGTGGGTGCTGTCATGAGCGGTGCAGAGGCAGAGGTTAATGATACTGAGACCTACGATAATGGCACTGGGATCATCCCAAGCTATCTTTGTGAGCCGGTTGTATGCACGCTTGAAAATTACCAGGAATTGTTGATCGATTCCGGCTACTATACAGCGGAAGAATTACAGTAGTATTTTGCGAATATTCGTTTTAAGCACAGGTGGGCAAAGCCCACCTGTACTATTGACAAAGAAGAGGAGGGCTACCCTTGGCAAAGACACTTCTTGAAATGAAACAAATAACGAAAACATTCCCTGGTGTCAAGGCATTGGATAACGTAAATTTAAAAGTTGAGCAGGGAGAAATACATGCTCTGGTCGGTGAAAATGGCGCTGGCAAATCAACACTCATGAATGTGTTAAGCGGCATTTATCCTTATGGAACTTACGAAGGAGACATTATCTATGATGGAGAGATTCTAAAGTTTACTAAAATAAAAGATAGTGAGGAAAAAGGAATTGTTATCATCCATCAAGAGCTGGCGCTGATTCCATATATGACGATCGGTGAAAATATGTATCTGGGTAATGAAAAAGGAAGTAAAATAGCGATTGACTGGAATGAAACTTACAGTGAGGCTGACAAATACTTAAATACTGTAGGTTTAAATGAATCTTCAAGAACCCTGATTAAGGAGATTGGCGTAGGGAAGCAGCAGCTTGTAGAAATAGCAAAGGCCTTGGCTAAGAATGCAAAGCTCTTGATACTTGATGAGCCGACTGCTTCTTTAAATGAAACGGATTCAAAAGCTCTTTTGAATTTACTCCTTAAGCTAAAATCTGAAGGAATGACATCTATTATTATTTCTCACAAATTAAATGAGATTGCCTATGTAGCAGATAAAATCACGATTATTCGTGACGGAAGCACAATCGAAACATTAGACAAAAATGTCGCTGAGGTCTCTGAAGACCGAATTATTAAAGGTATGGTGGGACGCGATTTAACTGATAGATTTCCAAAGAGGAAGTCCGATGTACAGGCGCAAATCGTCTTGGAAGTAGAAAATTGGACCGTTGGTCATCCTGCTGATGCAGAGCGCAAGGTGTGTAATGAAGTTTCGATCAAGGTACATAAGGGCGAGGTTGTGGGCATCTATGGATTGATGGGTGCAGGAAGAACGGAGCTGGCCATGAGCATCTTTGGAAAAAGCTATGGAACAAATATTACAGGCAAGCTTTTAATCAATGGAGCAGAAGTGCATCTTCATAATGTCGCTGATGCCATTAAAAAGAAATTGGCCTATATTACCGAAGACAGAAAAGAAAACGGACTGATTCTTTCAAATCCGATTAAAATCAACACGACCTTGGCAAATCTTAATAAGATTAGCCAAAACATGGTGATTGACACTGATAAAGAATATCAGGTAGCGGTTAAATATAAAGAAATATTACAAATAAAATGCCCAACAGTAGAACAAAACGTCGGCAATTTAAGCGGCGGGAACCAGCAGAAGGTGCTGCTGGCTAAATGGATGTTTGCCGAACCGGATATATTAATAATGGATGAACCGACCCGTGGTATTGATGTTGGGGCAAAATACGAAATTTATTGTATCATCAATGAATTGGTAGCAGAGGGTAAGTCGGTTATTATGATTTCTTCAGAACTTCCTGAGATTTTAGGTATGGCCGATCGTATCTATATAATGAATGAAGGTCGAATAGTAGGTGAGCTAAATGCTAATGAAGCCTCTCAGGAATTAATTATGTCTCATATTTTGAAATCAAGTAAAGGGGAGTAGACGATGGAAAAAGCAAAGATTTCAGCATTTTTTAAAAAGTATACGATGATTATTGTGTTGGTGATCATAACGCTGTTCTTTACCTGGAAGACCGGTGGTAAAATGATTTTGCCACAAAACGTAAATAACCTGATTGCTCAAAATGCCTATGTGTTCATTTTAGCAACTGGTATGCTCTTGTGTATTCTGACAGGAGGGAACATTGACCTCTCGATCGGCTCGATCGTCTGTATTGTCGGCGCCGTGGGCGGCATCCTGATGGTCAATTTAAATGTAAACATTATTTTAGCTATTTTGGCAATGATTCTGGTAGGGATGCTGATTGGTGCCTGGCAAGGATTCTGGATTGCTTATGTGAGAATTCCACCCTTTATTGTGACCTTAGCAGGTATGTTTGTATTCAGAGGGCTTTCGAACGCATTTTTAGAAGGAAGAACGATTGCTCCTATGCCGGATGGTTATCTGGGACTTTTTAATAATTATATTCCTGACCTTCTGGGTGGAGTAGGGCTTAACTTAACCTGTGTAATCGCAGGAGTTTTAGTTAGCGTGATCTATATTTTGATGGTATTTAGAAGGCGCATCAATAAAATTAAAAAAGGTTATGAAACAGAGTCACTCCTGTCAACAATTGGGAAAACGGCAATTATCTGTATTTCTGTTCTTGTATTTATGCTTCGGCTTGCACAATACAAGGGTATCCCCAATGTCTTGATTTGGATTTTGATTGTTGTTTTGATTTATAATTATATAACATCTAAAACGACTATAGGACGCCATTTTTATGCAGTGGGTGGAAATGAGAAAGCGACTAAATTATCTGGCATCAATACAAACAAAGTATATTTTCTGGCTTATTTGAATATGGGATTCTTATCCGCAATTGCAGCGATGGTGACGATTGCCAGATTGAATTCGGCAAATCCAACAGCAGGAACCAATTATGAAATGGATGCGATCGCTTCATGTTTTATCGGTGGTGCTTCTGCCTACGGGGGTACGGGAACTGTACCAGGCATTATTGTCGGAGCAATACTGATGGGCGTGATCAATCTCGGGATGAGTATTATGGGCGTAGATGCCAATTACCAAAAAGTGGTTAAAGGCCTTGTCCTATTGGCGGCAGTTATTTTTGACGTTGTTAGTAAAAAGAAATCTAATTAACAGTGGCCATCGTTTCGCAAAGAGCGTGAAGCGGTGGTCTTTTTTATTCAATCTTATTATAAAGAAAGGCGCTTAAGATGTTCTGCGGGGCATCATAATAGAATAAGGCGTTTGTATACTTTTCCAATATCCCAATGGCTAGGAACGGCATATTTTGCAGCAGCGACATTGTCGAAGCATCCTTTCTGAATACCTGCATCTTGGATGAAATCATCGCTGACACGGTCGATGTTATCGCTGTGGTAGACATCAGCCAGATCATAAATCTTTCCAATCAATGTTTTGCCAAGCGTATTGACAATATCAGCCCTCTTATTTTTTGTTTTTCTAGCGATATAATCAATTAAGCTGCAAGTGAAGAAAAGATCATTGTCTTTTTTGTTTTCTTTTCCGATCATATTGAAACCTCCTCGCCGGATACGAATTTCAGACATTCAAGAGCTGCGTCTGTGCAAAAATTAATCTGATGCGCAGGATACCGATTTGACCATCGATATGAGTTAGCAGGTGAGCAAGTTTAAATCGAGTTTTAGTTTGATTTAATGTAAAAATGCATGTTATAATTAGTATATAATTGACACACAGTGAGGTATTGGAGGAGCAAGATGAGGATTTTACATACTGCCGACTGGCACTTGGGGAAGAATCTTGAAGGCAGAAGTCGAATGGAGGAACAGCAGCAGTTTCTTGAGGATTTTATCCGGTTAGTAGAAGAAAAAGCTGTTGATATGGTTATTATTGCGGGAGATGTTTATGACAGCAGCAACCCGCCTGCTCAGGCTGAAAAAATGTTTTATGATACGCTTAAAAAAATATCTGGGAATGGCGAAAGAATAACACTTGTTATTGCTGGGAACCACGACAATCCCCAGCGTCTTGTAGCGGCAGGGCCACTGGCCATGGAACACGGTATAATCATGGCCGGACTTCCGAAAACTGTCATCTCTATAGGTCAATATGGAAATCATCAAGTGACAGACAGTGGTGAAGGCTTTATTGAGTTGGAAATCAACAAAGAAAGAGCCGTTATTCTTCTGGTGCCTTATCCCAGTGAAAAACGTTTGAATGAAGTGCTTTATAAAGATATGGACGGCGATGAGGAAAGGCTTATTTCCTATAGTGAAAGAATCCGCAGCCTGATGGATACCCTAAAAGTACATTTTCGTCAAGACACAATCAATATGATTGTGACACACCTATTTGCCATGGGCAGTATAGAGAGTGGCTCAGAGAGAGGCATTCAGTTAGGTGGAAGCTATATTATCGACGGCGGCTGCTTTCCTAAAGAGGCGCAATATATTGCGTTGGGTCATGTCCATAAACCCCAGGTGGTTCCGGGTACCGGTCGAAGAGCATATTATTCAGGCGCCCCCCTACATTATCATAAAAATGAAGCTAATGCGGGGAATAAAAAATGCTATATCATCGACATTGTGGCAGGGCAGCCCTTTACCATGGAAGAGGTGGCATTTAAAGTCTATAAGCCCATCGAAAAGTGGCATGTAAAGAGCGTGTCAGAGGCCATTGCCAAGTGTGAGGAGAACAAAGATAAGTCCTCATGGGTATATTTGGAAATTGAAACAGACCAGTATATTAGAGACGAAGAAATGAAGCAGATGCGTGAGTATAAGCAAGATATTATCGAAATTTATCCTGTTTATAAAAATGATATCAGCCCAGAGGATCATTTGGAAAAGATAGCAGAGAAGAGCTTTGTGGAGCTTTTTAGAGATTTTTTCCTGCAGCAAAAGGGTACGATGGCAGACGATGAATTTGTGGATTTGCTGATGAATGTCATTGACAAAGAGGAGGACTCTGATGAAACCACTGAAGCTTAAAATTAAAGGCATTAATAGTTTTATAGAAGAACAAGAGATAGATTTCAAACGGTTGGCAGAGAATAAATTCTTTGGAATATTCGGTCCCACCGGAAGCGGCAAATCGACCATTTTGGATGGTATAACCCTGGCGCTTTTCGGGCAGGTCTCCAGGAAAAGCGACAACTATATTAATGCCAATGTAACGTCTGCCAACGTCAGTTATGAATTTTTGATTTCGGAAAGCCCTTATAAAAAATATCGAGTAGAGCGTGAATTCAAACTAGACAAGGCGTCAAACCGCCCTAGAGGCGGTAAGTGTAAAGTGGTCGCAGAGCTGCCGTCAGGTGAGGAGGAGGTGCTTTGTGAAGGCGTCAAAAATGTCAATGCCACATGCATGGATATTATCGGCCTGTCCTGTGACGATTTTACGAGGACCGTGGTGCTGCCCCAAGGGAAATTCAGTGAATTTCTAACCCTTCGGGGAGCCGACCGAAATAATATGCTGGAGCGACTTTTTAATCTGGAGCAATATGGTGAGCAGCTGACGGCGAAATTGAAAAAGCGTATTGAAATAGAGGAACGCAAAGACACAGAATTACTCGGTCAGCTAGGGGCTTACGGAGAAGCTAATGAAGCCGATTATAAGGATAAAAAGCGCGAGCTTGAAGGACTGAAAGAGCAGACGGCGGCGATTGAAGATAAGCTCCTTAGGGCTAACCAGATATTCAGGGAAGCCAAAGAAGTATGGGACTTACAAAAGGAGTTAGGCGGCTTTGATTTTCAAGCTAATGAAGCCGGAAGGCAAAAACCGGAAATAGATAAGGAAAAGAATCTTTTAGAAGCTGCCTTAAAAGCGGCCGGAGTGATCCCATTTATTAATGAATGGAAAACCGGAAAGAAGAATTTATCAGATACTAAAGACAAGCTTTTAGAGTGCCAAGAGAGCTTTGACAGGCAGCAAAGGATAAAGGCTGATTCAGAAGCAAAGTATGAGACGATGCTAGAAAGAAGAGAAAAAGAGCTTCCCCTCCTCCAAAAACGAGAGGAAAAAGCAGCAGAAGCCCTTGTCAGCTATCAGGCGGCCAATACGCTTTCGCAGGAGATCGCTAAGAATTCAAAAGAGCAGGCCAAAATGAACATTGGAATCGCTAATGATAACAAGATATTGGAGTCTGTTCTTAAGCAGCTGGAAATCAAACAAAAAGAGCAGCTTAGCAATGAAACCCAAAAAGCTCAATTGAAGGTTGACACAAGGCTTAAATCAAAGGTTCAGAAAGGTGTTTTAGCAGAAAACGATTTATTTAACTTAAAAGATCAAAATGAAGCCCTTGAGACTAAAATAACGGAAAAAGAGAAAATAAAAGAGAAGCTGTTAAGTGACTTGACAGAAACTAAAGAATTATCAGAAACAAAGCAAAAGGAAGTTGTTCAAGAAGAAGGAATACTAGCCGCCCTTAAGGAGCGTCCGCCGATAACAGAAGAGGCTTTGCGCAGTCTATATGAGCAAATGTTTCAGTGCACAGCTAATCAGAGCACCTATAACCGTCTCACGAAAGAAAGAGAAGAGAGCGAGAAGACAGTTAGAGAGACCAAAGTGTTATTACAGGAGAAAATCTCAAAAGAAGCCGTGCTTAATAAAGAATGTAAAGATATGGAAGCATCCAGTCTTGCAGCGGAACTTCGAGACGGTCTTAAAGTGGGGGAAGTATGTCCGGTATGCGGTTCGACGGAGCATCATTTAGAGCATATCAAGGAAGTGAAAAGTGATGGAACGTTAAGTGAAATGAAAAATGCCTGTGAGCTAATGTCTAAATCCATCAGTGATTTAACGGCAAGCCTAAGCATGCATGAAAAGGTGATTAAGGAGAAGAAACTGCAAATCGATGAGCTGGGAACAGATTTTCTAAAGATTGATGTCTTGCGGCTTAAAACGACTTATGAAGAAAAAACCAAGGAACTTTCAATCTATAAAGAGAGGCTTATTAAGGCAGAGGAGGCCATGTCAAATGGGCAGAAGGAAGCAAATCGCCTTAACAGCAGATTGGTTAAAGAAAAGACAGAGCTTCGTGCTATTGAAAATGAGCTGAAAGCTGCGAAAGCCGAACGAACAGTTATCGCTTCTAAATATAATGAGGCCTACGAGCGATATGAGAAGCTAAAGCTTGACATGCCTCTGGAAAGCTTTGCTATAGCTCTGAAGGAAATAACAGATAAAGAAAGAAAACGTGAGATTTACGAAGATGCCGGTAAAGTCATATCAGATGAGCTTGGCAAACTGGAAGAAAAGAGGGATAAAACCAAGGACGCCCTTAGCCGTAAAAAAGAAGTGTATGCTATTTTAAAAAATGATTATTTACATAAGGATAAGCGGTTTAAAGAGCTGTGGGCAGATATCGCCTTGAAGGTCGGCGATGAGTTGGATATTAATGGATATAAAAAACGATTAAGCCAGGAAATACAGATACTAATGGATCATTTTAAAGTGGCATCTGATGAGAAAAGAAAGGCAGAAGAGCAGTTTACAAAAGCCGAGAAGCTTTTCGAAGGACTTAATGGACAGAAAATAGAAATCGAAAGAAGCTTAATGGAGCGGGAGTCGGTGATGGCACAAAAAATAAGCGAAGCCGGCTTTGAATGTCGGGAGGGTGTAGAAGCCGTCATGCTATCAGACGATGTAATCACTTTAAAAAGCTCCAGAATTAAAGCCTATGACGACAAGGTGGCAGCAATCAAAACTAACATCAAAAGACTTAAAGAAAAGCTTAATGAACGCAGCATTTCAGATGAACAATGGCAGGATGCCAAAGACAATCTGGAGCAATTAGAAGCACAGCAAAAGCAGCTTAGTGAACGTAGAATCAGGTTGGCGTATGAAGTGAAGGATATTCATGAGAAGCTTGAGAGGATTAAAGAAATAAGAGACAAAAAGAAACGAATTGAACATACGATTAGTATACTAAAAGAGCTTGAAAAGCTGTTTAAAGGCAAAAAATTTGTGCAGTTTGTAGCAAGCAGACGGCTTAAGCATGTTTCGCTGGCAGCTTCTAAAACCCTGATGGAAATTTCAAGCGGAAGCTATGAACTGAGCATCAATGCTGATGGCGAGTTTGTTATTAGAGATTATAAAAACGGCGGCATCAAGAGGGAAACCTCAACGCTATCGGGGGGCGAGCTCTTTCTTGCCTCATTGGCATTAGCACTGGCTTTATCCAATCAGATCCAGTTGACAAATGATGCCCCGCTAGAGCTGTTCTTTCTGGATGAAGGCTTTGGAACGCTTGATGACAACTTACTAGAAGAAGTTATATCGGCACTCGAAAACCTGCAAAGTACAAGAAGAGCCATAGGACTGATCAGCCATGTGACAGAAATTAAAAATCGGGTGCCAATTAAACTGATGGTTGAACCGGCACAGATGGGCAAACACGGCAGTAAAGTACATATCGAGCTGAGCTAAACCTGTCACTTTGTTGACTGGAGAGACACTTGTTATGATATCATGAAAGAACTGAAAGAGAAGTTATCGAAAAAAAACTAAAAAGTGTATGTTTTTTCCAAAAAAAGAATTCTACAATCTTGTATACTTCACTTAAACACATAGTAAAACATTAAGGAGGTAGCATGATATGAAGCGTAAGATGAAGCAATGGGTTCAGGAAATGATTGACAATCCAGTTAAAAAGGCTATGCCGGTACTGTCTTTCCCCGCAATTGGGCTGATGGGTATTACGGTAAAGGATCTGATATCCAGTAGTGAGTTGCAAGCAGAGGGTATGAAAAAGGTGGCAGACCGTACTGATGCGGCAGCATCGGTCAGTTTGATGGATTTATCAGTAGAGGCTGAGTGCTTTGGTTCCGAGATAAGATTTTCAGATGAGGAGGTGCCAACAGTCATCGGAAGCATTGTAGATACGCAGGAAACAGCAGAAGCGTTGGTGGTTCCTGAAATCGGAAGTGGACGCACCGGTATTTATATCGAGGCGATCAAAAAGGCAGTGAAGCTAATTGAAGACCGGCCTGTTTTGGCAGGTGCAATCGGGCCTTTTTCTCTTGCCGGAAGATTGATGGATGTAACTGAAGCGATGGTATACTGTTATGAAGAACCGGATATGGTTCATATAGTCCTTGATAAGGTTACTGAATTCATTATTCGCTATGCAAATGAATATAAAAAGGTGGGTGCCAATGGAATTGTTTTGGCGGAACCGTTGGCAGGGCTTCTGTCACCGGATTTGGCCAGAGAGTTTTCGGCTATGTATATTAAGAAGATCATTGATGCCGTACAGGATGATGAGTTTATCGTCGTATATCATAACTGCGGTAATTGTACCATCCAGCAAATCGACTCAATCATTGAGACAGGCAGCTTGTTCCTGCACTTTGGAAATGCCATTAATATGGCTGAGATGATGCCGCATATACCATCAGATATCATAGCGGCAGGAAACGTTGATCCGGCAGGACAGTTTCGAAATGGCACAGCGGCGTCTGTTAAGGAAGCGACGAAGAGTGTTATGGATGCTTGCTGTAAGTATCCGAACTTTGTCATCTCTTCCGGATGTGATATCCCACCGCTTTCTAAGTGGGAAAATATTGATGCATTTTTTGAAGCGGTAAATGATTATTACAAATAAAAGTTCTGAAGAGAACACTATAGCCCCTATCCCTTAAACTCATTAATGTAAGAGGAGAGTTTTTATGTCAATATCCATGAGAGAAAGAATGGCAAAAGGAATGCTTTTTACCGATATGTGCGAAGGACTTCCAGAAGAAAGACTACAAGGAAAAGAATTGATGTATGATTTTAATAATACACGTCCTTGCGAAGAAGAAAAAAGAATAACTCTTATGAATAAAATGTTTGGCAAAATCGGGAAAAATTCATGGGTTGAACCGCCTGTTCATTTTGCCTACGGTAAAAATATTTTTATCGGAGATAATTTTTATGCTAATTTTAATTTTACTGTTGTTGATGATTATATTATAATGATTGGTGATAACGTATTGATTGCGCCTAATGTTACTATTTCCGTAACAGGACACCCTGTCCACTGTGAACTGAGGAAAGCCGGAGAAATGTATTCTTTCCCCGTAACAATCGGTAATAATGTGTGGATTGGCAGTAATGTTGTTATAAATCCCGGTGTTACAATTGGAGAAAATTCAGTTATTGGCGCAGGGAGTGTGGTGACAAAAGATATACCCCCCGATGTAGTTGCCGCTGGGGTTCCTTGTAAAGTTATAAGAGAAATAAACGACAGGGATAAGGAATATTATTATAAAAATTTTAAAATTGAGTAGGCTTTGTCTTTAGATCCTTACCGGAACTGCTTTGGCGTGAGCCCAGTATATTTTTTAAAAACCTTAGAGAAGTAGCTCTGGTCTTCAAAGCCGATCGCAATGGCGATATCAATAATCGAAAAATCGGTATTAGCAAGAAGGCGCTTGCTTTCCTCTATTCGCACCATATTCAGATATTCCTTAAAGGAAGACCCGATCGAGCTTTTAAACATCTTTGAAAAGTAGGAAGGGTGGAGGTGCACATGCATCGCAACATCTTCTAGGGATAAGGATTCGTTAAAATGGGTCGAGATATAAATCATGGCTTTTCGAATCAACTCACTGTTTTTCGAAGGGATATAGTTAAACAGGCTCTCGGAGAAGGTTTCAACGATCTCCTGTAGATGGTAACACAAGGTATCCATTGAATCAATGAGTTGTATGCTCTTTAGAAATTGGTTGTTTAGTTTAAGGATATTGTCGGTTGGGGCGCCCCCTTCGATGGCCGTGCGTGACAATAAGGAGCAGAGCTCAATGGCTCTGGTCTTAACAATTTCTAAACTATTACCCTCGGAAAATAGCACATATCCAAGCAGGTCATTTAATATCGCATTGGCCGCCCGTCCGTCGCCAAGCTTGACTTTATGAATCAGCTCTTTTTCTTTGTCGTAAGGATAGGAATCAGAGCTGATATTTTCTGCTTTGTAGCGCTGAATTGATTCGTTGATTAGAGATTGCTGCAGAAATTTCTGATTATTATGCTTTAATTCCTCTTTGCTGCCGTCGATTAGATTGGCAAACATATAATAAAGCAATTTGCTGATATGGCTTACCTTCGCAGGCATAATAATTGGAATGTCATTAGCCTCATCATAGAGCTCAAGTGCTGAAGCGGTGGGGATGTCATATTTTTCCACAAGTTCGGATATTAATACGGAATCAGGAGTATTCATCAGAAAAGGACCAACAAGAATAGAGCCTAAAAAAGTCTTCTTGGAAATGAGTGGAAATACAATATGATTGAGGTTAGCATGGCATTCGAAAATGTAAGGCTCTCCTAGGGAGATGGCTTTTTGGCCTGCCGACATATGCATCCTTTCACAGCTATCAGTTAGTGGCAGGTAGTCTTTGAGGTAGCAGCAGAAACTAGAAGTCTGTCCGCTGTCCGTCAGGAAGCTGCCTTGCTCGTCAATAACCTGAACCGGTAACTGCATACATGCAAAAAAAGTATCAATCATTGATTGCAGTGTGTCTTTGGGCACGATGGAATATAGTAAAGGTTTCATCTGAAATCCTCCCGAATGTTTATATTTACTATTTTATCACATTTTCAAATAAAGTGGGGGATTTTTGCTTTTTGTAAAACACATATTGAAATAATTTGTGTACTTGGTATACTAGAAGTATATGATATATGCGGGAGGGTACTATGAAAAAAAGGAAGAGAACTCATATTCAAAGAAGTGAGCAAGTTATTTTGATTGCATTACTGTTGATGGGCATTTTAGGCGGAACAACTTATTTTTTTACAAAGCAAACTGTAAAGACTGCCGATAGAATAGAACAGACGCAAAACAATATCGTTCGGTCAGGGGAATCTGTGGCTGAATCTAAATCTGAACCTGAGATAGTGACAACTCAGGCTTCGATTATCGCAGTAGGTGATAATCTAATGCATATGCCGGTGGTCAATGGTGGTCTTTTAGAAGATGGAACCTATAATTATGTCAGTTATTTCGATCCACTTCGGACAGAAATTGAATCGGCGGATATTGCGGTTATTAACCAGGAAACTATTTTAGGCGGAGCCGAGTTTGAATATTCCGGTTATCCCACATTTAACTCTCCTCAGGAGATGGGAGATGCTTTAGCAACGGTGGGTTTTGATGTGGTTTTACAGGCGACTAATCATAGCATGGATAAAGGCTCTGACGGCATTCGGAGCGCCATGTCATTCTGGCAAACGAAGCATCCGGATATGATAACATTGGGTCTTAATGAATCTGTCGAAGAGCAGTCAGAAATTGCCATGATCGAGAGGAATGGGATAAGCTTTGCATTGTTAAACTATACATATGGATTAAATGGTATTGAGCTGCCATCTGACAAACTGTATTTAGTCAACTTATTGGATGAAACTATGGTAGCCGAACATATTGAGAAGGCTAAGAATATGGCTGATTGCGTGATTGTATTTCCGCATTGGGGAACTGAGTATATGACAGAACCAGATAGTTATCAGCTGGAGTGGAACGATTTCTTTGCAGAACATGGTGTTGATATTGTCATTGGGTCGCACCCGCATGTGGTACAACCTGTTGAATGGGTAGACCGACCAGATGGGAAGAAGATGCTGGTGTATTACTCTCTTGGCAATTTTATTTCACGACAGAAAGATGCCAATAATATGCTCGGAGGGATGGCTAAGATTACGGTGGAAAAGACCGGGGATGACATTGAAGTCACTCATGGAGGGATAACGCCATTGGTCACACATTATGAATCCGAAGGGCAATGGAATTTTGCGGTGTACAAGCTCAGTGAGTATACTCAGTCTCAGGTAGAGACTCATGGAATACAAGCTCATGATGAACGTTTTACACTTGATTACCTTAATGAATTGGCACAACGCATTTTAGGCGAATACATAGAATGACTTTGGGGTCATGGTATTAGAGAATATTTATGGTGTCGATGTGTAATCCCGGCAGGGATTACATTCTCTCAATTAAGTATACTGCTAGGAACAATTATTTTCAGATGCGGATGCAAGCTTGCAGAAATACAAGGGGGATTGGTCATGTGATGTTCAGTCAATTCTATAGACCGCAGGGAAAAAGCATTGAAACATTTAGATGCTCTCTATGAGTGAACAAGAAGCAGAAAAGCTTATCCGAATGATCCCTGCCCCTGTGTGGGAAAAAGTATAAAAGGTGCTGTGGGAAAAATAGGTGACCCATAGCGAGTCAGGCAGCAAGAATCATGTGCTTCTTTATAAAAGGCTGGCTTCATGCAGTAAAACATCATGCTGTTTAAAAAACTCAACGTACTCAGTTTTGGGTGTCCGATCAGTAATAACATAGTGCAAATCGGTGAGACGGCAGTACGTCATTAAAGTAAATACTCCGAATTTAGTGTGATCTGCCAATAAGATATGGGTTTTACTATTGGCGATCACTGTTTTTTTAATAAGATATTCTTCGTAGGTAGCGTTGGTCAGACCATTTTCGATGGTAATGCCAGTACAGCACATAAAGGCCTTATTAATGTTATATGTTTTTAAGTAAAATTCCGCTTCATTTCCTACAAATGACAGAGTGTCCCTTTTAAGCATTCCAGCCAGGGAAATAATGTTCAAGTTTGGATAGGGTATTGCCTTTAATGATATTTGGAGGCTATTTGTTATAATAGTACAGTGTTTATCAGAAATATAATCAATTAAATTTTGACTAGTTGTGCCCGTATCAATATAGATGGTATCATTATCATCTACTAAAGAAGCAGCGTATTTGCAGATCGCATCCTTTTCCTTCTTAAGAATAGTACTTCTTGAGGAAAATGGTGTGATGGTATTCAAATGAGTAGCATCATCTGAGGCGATAACGCCACCGTACACCTTTTTAATTGTTCCCCGATCCGCTAGGAAATTAATGTCTCTGCGAATGGTATTTTTAGATACCTTAAATGCTTCGCATAACACGTCCAAAGTGACTTTCTTATTTTCTATAATATAGTTTTCTACTAAGTCGATGCGTTCTATTCTCATAATTATTAGTAACTCCTTTTTATTGATTATAGTATGTTTTGGGTTAGTTGTGAATAGTTTATTGTTAACAATATGAATAATGTCAATGGTAGCGTGAACATCATCTGAAAGTGTTGACAATATGATCTTATAATGATAAACTTACTCATTATATAACTATAAGATGATCACAAGATAATCAAATTGTGACATTATGAAAGCAACCTGGAAACCAATGATAGTATTAAGGATTGAGGAGACAGAGGAATATGGCGATTGTAAAGATGAGTGATTTGTTAATGCATGCGGAGAAACAGAATATAGGTTGTGGTGCCTTTAGCGTAGGCAATATGGAAATGGTGATGGGAGCCATTAAGGCTGCGGAAGAATTAAATACACCAATTATCCTGCAGATCGCTGAAGTTAGGTTAAGCCATTCGCCTTTAGAACTCATAGGTCCATTGATGGTTAGCGCAGCCAAAGCCTCTAAGGCTTTAGTGGCAGTGCATCTAGATCATGGCCTAACTTTTGAAACGATTAAAAGAGCATTGGAAATTGGTTTTACATCCGTTATGCTAGACGCATCAAGGGAACCTTTTGAAAAAAATATTGAGATGACTAAAAAAGTGGTAGCGATTGCACGGGAATATAATGCGGCTACTGAAGCGGAGTTGGGACTTGTTGGAGGTAGTGAGGATGGAAGCAGTGACCATGGCGTACGCTGCACCAATCCGGCAGATGCAAAAGTGTTTTGCGAGCAGACAGGAATCGATGCATTGGCAGTTGCCGTTGGTAATGCTCATGGGAATTATCCTGTTGCCCCAACCCTAGAGTTTGAAGTATTGAATGATATCCGTAAAAAAGTTGCCGTTCCGTTAGTATTGCATGGAGGAAGTGGAATAACAGAGCTTGATTTTCATCGCTCAATTTCATTAGGAATTCGAAAAGTCAACATTGCAACAGCTAGTTTTCAGTCGCTGACGCAAAAAGCAGAAGAATATTTACTAAGCGCCGAAAAACATGATTACTTTGGTTTAAATGAAGCGATGGTACAGGGGACATATGAGAACGTGAAGAATCATATCCGAATATTCAAAAATCTACTAGGTAAATAATTAACAATTTCGAAAAAATGAAATATACTTAACAGGGTAGCTGTCTGCTTTTTAAGGGGGCGGCTATTTTTTTGCTGTTATATTTTTGTATATTTTTAGTTGATACTTAGTATAAAATGCTTCACAATTGCCAAACAATATTTGACTTGCAACTTTTCTTGGTTGTAAATATAATTATTATATAAACAATTCTAAATAATTCATGAATTATTCTAAAAAAATGGTAATAATTACTAAATTAAAATGAAAGGAGAAAAATGGAAAATAAAGCGAATGACATCAAAAAAGAAATTGTATACTATTCTAAAATTTTAGACGAAAAAGGTCTTGTCAATTCATTGGAGGGAAATCTTTCTATTCTTGATAGAGAGACTGACAAATTCTATATCACGCCATCCAGAATCAGAAAATCGCTTTTAAATGAAGATATGATTGCGGTATTAAAAGATGATGTGCAAATCAGTGGCAGCATGAAATATTCCAGTGAATATCTATTGCACAAGGCGGCGCTGCGGGCAAGACCTGATTGCAATGCAGCCCTTCATACCCATGCGCCCCATCTGACAGCATTTGCATACTGTCATAAAGATATCGAGATGAGCTGCTCCACAACGTTTGCTGTGTTATTCGAGAATCTGATTCCATGTTTGCCCTATGGGGAGGCGGGAACCGTTCATATCGCAGATGGTATTGAAGAGGTAATCAAAGACCATGCCCTCATATTGCTGGGAAATCACGGTTGTATCAGTGTCGGAAAGACAATGGAGGAGGCGGTGAGTCTCATGGAGGCGGCAGAAGAAGTTATGAAGATTTATCTTCATACAAAAAGTATCGGCAATGTATGCAATATTCCTGACCATTATCTGGAATCGCTTTTTGAGAATCACCCATCCAGTGTTAGGAATAGATACAAATAGAAAATAGAGAGGAGAATGATAAGAAAATGAAAGCAGCATTAATGTATGGTTCTGGAGACATTCGTGTTGAAGAAATGAGTAAACCGGAATGTCCCAAAGGAGGGTTAGTTTTAAAAGTAGTGGCGGTAGGGCTTTGTGGTTCGGATATCAGGAATATGACGACTGATTCCAGGAAAGGAAAGTATCCCCATGTTTTTGGCCATGAAACTGTGGGGATTGTTGATGAGATCGATGAAGCACAGAAAGAATATCAGGTGGGAGACCGGCTGTATGTATACCCGGAAGCTCACTGCCTGCATTGTGAATACTGCAGAAGCGGGCACAATGAGCTCTGTGATGCCCCTATTGACGTTCTTTCGACTCAAGGCAGCTTTGCCGATTATGTTGCCATATCGGCCGAGCAGCTTGCCCGGGATGCTGTTTTTACCATTCCGGATGGTGTTGATTTTCAAAGCGCCTCATTGGGAGAACCATTATCTTCCGTGTATGCCTGTCAGGAAAATATTAATGTCAAACTTGGTGATACTGTGGTCATTATCGGCGCAGGTCCCATTGGCTGCTTCCATTCACAGCTTGCGAAGCTGCGGGGAGCTAAAAAAGTCATTATGATTGAGATTAATGATAACCGCCTGAATATGGCGAAAGAATTTGGCGTAGATGAGATAATCAATAGCACTAAAGAGGATCCTCTTGAAGCAGTAAAAAGATATACGGGTGGCGAGGGCGCCGACAAGGTAATTTCTGCTAATCCTTCGACGCAGGCACAATCACAGAGTGTTTACATGGTAAGAAAAGGCGGTACTGTTGTATTTTTTGGAGGGGTGCCAAAAGGAAAACTGACGGAAATTGATTCGAATTATGTCCATTATAATGGGATCTGGATTTACGGCCACTACGGTGCGAATAGCATGCAGGTACAAAAGTCCTTTGAATTGGCGATTTCTGATAAGTTTCCGACGGATAAGTTTATTACTCATGTATTACCGCTTAGTGAAATCAACAAAGGCATTACATTAATGAAAACTGGAGAAGCCATTAAGGTAGTTATACTGCCTAATTAAAAACAAAAGAAAGGGTGAACAAAATGTCAAAAGGAATGGTAAAAATATTGGTTGCGTGTGGTAGTGGGGTTGCTACTTCAACGGTCGCACAGGAGGCTGTAAAAAAAATATTGGCGGAGGCGAAAATACCGGCAAAAATTTATAAAAGCACAATGTCGGAGATACCTTCAAAAGCACCAGATGTTGATGTTATTATGGTGACGACTAATTACCGTAATTCGGTAGATAAACCGGTAATCAAGGTGTTCGGATTGATTTCGGGAATCGGGGAGGCTGCTATTAAAAAAGAAATTATAGAAACCTGTAACGGTCTATTAGGAAAGGAGTAAATGTATGCAAGCACTATTAAATGTTGTTCAGGGAATTATTAACATGGGTGCTGTTGTTATGCTCCCGCTCGTCATATGTTTGTTGGGATTGCTGTTTCGCATGAAATTAGGAGCAGCGATAAAAGCCGGTTTATTTGTTGGAATTGGCTTCCAGGGTTTAGGTCTTGTTATCGGGCTTTTGACATCGACCATAACCCCAGTAACCGTGTATTATGAAGCTATGGGAGGCGGCTTTACGACTACAGATCTGGGTTTCGCCACTGTCGGGGCAGCTTCTTGGACTGTTCCTTTTGCTCCGATAGCAGTTCCGCTAATTATTATTGCAAACCTTATATTACTTAGGACAAAGCTGACGACAGTTATGAACATAGACATTTGGAATTATATCCATTTCTTGATTCCAGGAGCCTTGGCGTATGCGCTTTTTGGAAGTGCGGTACTGGGTCTTGTGATTACGGTTGGACTATCTGTTGTTACGCTGTTTGTGGCACAAGTGATTGCGCCTAAATGGCAGGAGTACTTTGGACTTGAAGGAACAACTTGCTCAACGCTTTCCTTTATTACATATATGTACCCTCTGTCATGGCTGATTAATAAACTGATCGATAAAATACCCGGGGTTCGGAATATTGATGTTAATATGGATAAGCTGTCAAGCAAGCTAGGCTTTTTTGGAGATACTGCTTTTGTAGGACTAGTCGTCGGAGTCTTTTTAGGAGTGCTTACCAGACAGGATGTCACCACCGTTTTAGGAATGGGCATGGGAGTGGCCAGTGTGCTTATATTAATTCCCCGGATGGTCTCTCTCATGATGGAAGGCTTGACACCAATCGGAAGAGCGGCAAGTTCATATATGAAGAAGCATCTAGGAGAAGATGCCGAGCTTATCATTGGCATGGATGTGGCACTTGGTTTAGGGGATCCTGCCTGTATAACCAGTACGGCGATTTGTATTCCGCTTACGATTCTATTTGCATTTATCATTCCTAATATGACATATTTCCCGATCCCTCTCTTAGGCATCGTATGCTATACGACGGTTATGTGTGTTCTGGCAAGTAAAGGGAATTTGCTGAGAAGCTTGATTTGCTCTGCTGTGTCTATGTTCATTATAACTTTTTGCGCCAATCTGTTTGCGCCAGAAGCGACATTGATGATGGGTGTTACAGGTCTTGAGGTTGAAGGAATGGTTACTGATGGGTATTGGGGGTTCAATCTGCCTAATATAGTATTGTCACTGATTTATAGATTATTTGGTGTTTAAGATGAATAATGCCATATATAGGAAAAGAGGCCAAAATGGGTAATAGTAAAACAATTGGCATTCAAGGAGATGCAAAGGATTGGGAAGAGGCTATCCGTTTGTGCGGCAAAGCTTTATTAGAAAATGGATACGTAGATCAGGCTTTTGTCGAGGGCTGCGTTAACCGGGAAAAAGAGTATCCGACCGGTCTTCCTAGCACAATCCCTGTAGCAATACCTCACTTTCAATCGCCAGGAATCAAAGAAAACAGTATATGTGTGTTGAGGTTGAATCAACCGATCATGTTTTATCGCATGGATTCAAGCGATGAATGTATTGAGACAAATCTTATCTTTAATCTGGCAATAAAAGGTTCGGACAATCACTTGGAGTATTTGCAGGCGTTAATGACTTTTCTTATGGACGAAGACAAATTGCGAATCTGTGTCGAACAACCAATGGAAGAGGTTTTGCAGCTTATCAAGGAGACTATTACCTAGTGTACTGTCTACTGGTGATGAAGGCAGGTGGAGATATGAAAAAGAGAAGTGCGGATATACTTCTAGACTTATTAGAGACTAGAAAGAAAATATGCTTTGATAAATTATCGGAGCAATACCAGGTTTCCGAACGGACATTGAGAAAGGATATCAAGGAAATTAATGACTTTTTGGAAACCATTGGTCAATGCGATCTTCAAATTGATGTTAATGGTAAGATAACTCTTGACAAAACCGCTGATTGCCAAGTGATTCGTGACGAGCTGTATAAGATTGATTTATATATGTACCGAATGATGCAAGCGGAACGATGTATTTATATAATTGTTCTGCTTGCCACTCAAATAGGTTATATGACTATGGAAAAAATAGCCGAAGAATTATTTGTCAGCCGCCTCACGGTAATTAACGACATAGAGCTTGTGAAACAGCAGCTTAAGGACTTTGACATCGAAACAAAAACTAAAAGCAGCAAGGGCATTTTCATCCAATACAAGGAAGAAAACCTTCGCCTTCTGCTGATTAGCTTGTTTCACAAAATCATTACAAATGTGCGCAATAAAGGGATTTTTCAGCAAATTATTCTTCGAAAGCTCAATGAAAAATACCCTTTGCCACAATTTGTGAAATACATACAACAATTTGAAATCAATAACGATCTGTTGCTTAATGAAACTGTCTTCTATCAAAATGCCTTATATTTATCTGTTGCCTTTAACCGGATGGCAACAGGTAAATATATAATTAGTAAACAAGAGCATGTTGAAAATGGAGATAATTATGCTGAAGATTTACTGAATTTTATATCCTTTCAGATCGGTGTCGGCATTAATGAAAATGAAAAACTGTTTTATAAACAATATATTATGAGGAATCATCTGGATGCAATCACAAAAAAAGGTAAGGATGCAGAGCTTTCTAGTATTATTATTTATTTTCTTTCAAAAATTGGCAATGAAATCGACATTCCTTTTCAAGAGGATCGGTTATTGCTCCAATCTTTATTGCAGCATATAAAAAGTGTGATTGGTCAGGACGAATTCTATATTGATATTGACGAAGAGGAAGCGCCGTCTGAATATCAAGAGATTTTTGGGGCAGTCAGAAAGCATGTCTATATATTAGAACGCTATTTAAACGAATCCTTAACGGATAACATGATGAAAGCAATTGTTATCCATATTTGCGCTTCCCTCATTCGCAGCCGTGCCGATATTGAAAAATTGTCTGTCCTGATTGCTTGTCCGGGAAGCGTTGCAACCGGCAAGCTGTTAGAGGCACAGGTTAAGAATTATTTTGATTTTAATATTGTCGGTGTAGTGCCGGTGAGGCGTGTTTACGATGAAGTGGAGACAAAAGGTAATATTGTGGATTTTGTTATATCTACTGTTGCTATAGAAAACCTGACATGTCCCATTCTTATGGTAAATCCGGTTTTGGAAATCAATGACTTGAATGCCATTCAAAAGCAAGCCTTTATATTAGGCAGACTGATCAGCAGAAATAATGGCGGTACGGTCCAGAATGAAAGTCAGACAAAACTTAAAAAGATGCTGACTGCAAATCATATTGTGATATCTAATGAGATGCTTTCATATGAAGAAGGCATAAGGCTTGTAGGGAGCATATTGGGAAAAGAATACTATACCGTGTCATATATAGATAAAATGCTTGAAAACGTAAAAAAATACGGACCCTATATCATCTTAAGCCCAGGAGTGGCGCTAGCGCATGCGAGTGCTGAAAATGGCGTTCACAAAGAAGGGTTAAGCTTATTAGTATCTAAAAAAGGCATTGTGTTTGATGGTGATGTTAAGGTGTACTTATTGTTTTGCTTCTGCACCAGAGGGGATGAGACATATTTAGAATTGTTTCATGAAATTATGGACTTAGGCAGAAGCGAAAGAGTAGAAAAAGTCATTCAAAAACATGATTGCGAGGGCGTATATAAGGAGTTGATAACAGGAACGTGATTTTGCTTCTGTTCACCTAGTAAAAACAACAAAAAACAATAAAAAAATGTTGGAATCGTGTTGACATTTGGATTGGTGTGTACTATAATGAAGTAAAATCACATAAAACAACTATTTAAACTCGCAATATTCACATAAACAGTCACATGTGTGAAAGAAAGGAGGCTTATGAAATCTTATAACACCGACAGTATCAACAAGTCAGAACGTATCCCTTTTTTGGTTGACCATCTATATGCAGCGATGCCTGAAATCGAATCGGCAAGAGCTATGCTTCTTACTAAATCCTATCAACAAACAGAGGATCAACCGATGATTATCAGAAGAGCCAAGGCATTTGCTCATGTTCTTGAGAACATACCCATTATTATACGTGAGCGGGAGTTAATTGTTGGAAGCTCTACTCTAGCGCCAAGAGGATGCCAGACATATCCTGAATTTTCTTATGAATGGCTTGAGGCGGAATTCGATACGGTAGAATCAAGAAGTGCCGACCCGTTTTATATTTCAGAGAAGACGAAAGAAGAATTAAGAAAACAGCATCCCTATTGGAGGGGTAAGACAACCAGTGAATTGGCGACCTCATATATGACCCCTGAAGCAATCGAGGCAATAGATCATCATGTATTTACGCCGGGCAACTACTTTTATAACGGCGTAGGACACGTAACGGTCCAATATGAGAAAGTGCTGTCAATTGGTTATGAAGGAATTATTAAAGAAGCCGAAGCTAAACTTAAGCAATGCAGTGTGGGAGACGGTGACTATGTAGTGCGTTCTAGTTTTCTTAAGGCCGTGATTATCAGCTGCAAGGCCGCCATTACATATGCTAAGCGATATAGGGCTCTGGCAAAAGAGGAAGCCAATAAATGTCAGGACATATCCCGCAAGGAGGAGCTGCTTGCGATTTCTGAGAATTGTGGGCGGGTGCCGGCCAAAGGAGCCGAAAGCTTTTATGAGGCATGTCAGAGCTTTTGGTTTGTTCAGCAGCTTATTCAGCTGGAATCAAGCGGACACTCTATTTCACCCGGACGCTTTGACCAGTATATGTTTCCTTACTATAAGAAGGATGTAAGTAATGGGTTGATTAAAAGAGAATTTGCCCAGGAATTATTGGATTGTATATGGGTAAAGTTTAACGATTTGAACAAGTGCCGAGATGCCAAGAGTGCTGAAGGCTTTGCCGGCTACAGCCTCTTTCAGAATCTGATTGTTGGCGGGCAGGATAAAGATGGGCAAGATGCGACTAACGATTTGTCATTCATGTGCATTGAAGCCTCAAGACACGTATTTTTGCCACAGCCATCGCTTTCGATCAGGGTATGGAATGGTTCTCCTCACGAGCTTTTGATTGCCGCCGCTGCGCTAACCAGAACGGGAATTGGCTTGCCGGCTTATTATAATGATGAGGTGATTATTCCGTCATTGCTTAATCGCGGCTTAACCCTTGAAGATGCCCGAAGCTATAACATCATCGGCTGTGTCGAACCGCAAAAAGCAGGTAAAACAGAAGGGTGGCATGACGCCGCATTCTTTAATATGTGCCGTCCGCTAGAATTGGTATTTTCTAACGGCATAGATAAAGGCGAGCAGATCAGTATTCAGACAGGGCGAGTGGAAGATATGACTACCTTTGATGAATTCTATGATGCTTACAAGAAGCAGATGGATTATCAGATATCCTTACTGGTGAATGCAGATAATGCCATTGATGTGGCTCATGCCAGGAGATGTCCGCTCCCATTCCTTTCTTCTATGGTAGATGATTGTATAAAGCGGGGGCTAAGCGTCCAGGAAGGCGGTGCGATCTATAACTTCACCGGTCCGCAGGGCTTTGGCATTGCTAATATGGCAGATTCCCTATATGCGATCAAGCGAATTGTGTTTGAAGAGAAGAAGCTGACACTGACAGAATTTAAGAGGGCTTTGGCGCTTAATTATGGAAAGGGCTTTGACGCTATATTCGCTGCCGAGACAGCTGAGGGTATTGTTAGGGAGCTTAAGCTTGCTGGGCAGAATATCAGCGAAGCCCAAGTCGCTGAGATTGTTAAAAATATTTTAAGTACGAAGGTTTCTGACAAAGAAAGAGAAGGCTATGAGCGACTGCTTGATATGATAGAAGAAATACCTAAATATGGCAATGACGAACCAGAGGTAGATGCCCTTGCAAGGGATGTGGCTTATACTTACACCAAGCCGATGGAAACCTATCATAATCCCCGCGGCGGCCGCTATCAGGCCGGACTTTATCCGGTCTCTGCCAATGTACCTCTCGGTGCCGAAACAGGCGCAACCCCCGATGGACGCCTTGCCCATACGCCCTTAGCGGATGGTGTGTCACCATCGGCAGGAAAGGATGTCAATGGTCCAACGGCAGCAGCTAACTCAGTTGCAAAGCTAGATCATGGGATTGCCTCCAATGGCACACTATTTAATCAGAAGTTCCACCCTTCGGCACTAAGCGGAGAAAGAGGGCTAGATAACTTCATTGCACTGATCCAGGCGTTCTTTGACCAAAAGGGAAGCCACATGCAGTTTAATGTAGTGGATCGAGATACACTTAAGGATGCGCAGAAGAATCCTGATAAGTATAAGCATTTGGTTGTGCGGGTAGCTGGATACAGCGCACTATTTACCACATTATCTCGATCCCTACAAGATGATATCATCAACCGCACGGAGCAGGGGCTATAAAGGCTTGACAGGAGGAACCATGAAACACCATCAAACAAAAGGAAGAATATTTGATATCCAGCGATTTTCAATCCATGACGGAACGGGTATTAGAACTATTATATTTTTAAAAGGCTGTATATTTAAGTGCCGGTGGTGCTGCAATCCTGAATCACAGAATTATCAGATTGAGACTATGAAAGTTCATGGCAAGGACAAAGTCATCGGCAGGGATGTAACGGTGGAAGAGATGATCACAGTCATTACAAAAGATCGTCCCTATTACCGCCGGTCAGGCGGGGGCTTAACCCTTTCCGGCGGAGAGTGTTTATGCCAGCCGGAATTTGCCAGAGATATACTAAGAGGCGCTAAGGAAGCCGGCATATCTACAGCAATTGAAAGCATGGGCGGCGTTCCCTATGCAACGATCGAGATGATTTTACCTTACCTGGATACATACCTGCTGGATATAAAGCATATTAACGCAGCTAAGCATAAGCTGTTTACGGGAAGAAGCAATGAGCTGATCCTTGAAAATGCAAGGAAGATAGCAACGTCTAATCAAACGGAATTAATTATCCGGGTTCCGGTCATTCCGACATTCAACGAAAGACCGGAAGAAATTAAAGCGATTGCGCTTTTTGCCAATAAGCTTCCTGGGGTTGAGAGAATATGCCTGCTTCCCTATCACAGGCTGGGGCAGGATAAATATGAAGGGTTGGAACGAGAATATCCGATGAAGGATATTTTGCCTCCCACCAATGAATATATGGAATCATTAAAGCGAATAGTAGAAGCATCGACAGCTTTAATATGCCAGATTGGAGGTTAGCTTGGATACAGGAGTGAAGCAGAGAATTGTACAAGAATTAGTTCCCGGTAAGCAGATAACGCTTGCCCATATAATTGCTAACCCTGATCAGGCGCTTTATCAGCAGCTAGGTCTTAAGATAGATATTAGCAATGGAGGCCAGGCTATTGGGGTCCTGACCATCAGTCCGGCGGAGACCGCAATCATTATCGCCGATATCGCAATTAAGTCGGCTGGAGTGCGATTGGGGTTTCTGGACAGATACTTAGGCTCGTTAATTATAACTGGCACTGTTTCGGAAGTAGAAGCAGCCATCCAGGCAATTATTGATTACTCAGATGAAAAGCTTAGCTTTGCCATCTGTGATATTACAAGAACATAGACAATATTAGGAGGAAACGTTATGCAAAACGAATATGAAATCAAGAAGCAGATTTGTGAAATTGGAAAAAGGATTTATAACAGAAACATGGTGGCGGCCAATGATGGAAATATTTCTGTTAAATTAAATAAGAATGAATTTCTTTGTACCCCCACTGGTGTTTCGAAGGGCTTTATGACACCGGAGTATATTTGTAAGGTGGATGCAAAAGGAAATATCCTGCAGGCGAATAACGGTTTTAAGCCATCGTCAGAAATCAAAATGCACTTAAGAGTCTATGAAAAGAGAGAAGATGTCGGTGCAGTCGTTCATGCCCATCCAACCTTTGCGACTAGCTTTGCTATTGCTGGCATTCCCTTGACCCAGCCGATTATGCCGGAAGCTGTAATCGCTCTTGGTTGCGTGCCAATCGCTGAGTATGGCACACCTTCAACAATGGAGATCCCTGATAATGTGGAGAAATATCTGCCTTATTATGACGCTGTCTTATTAGAAAGCCATGGTGCCCTGACATGGAGCGGCGATTTGCTGTCTGCTTATCATAAAATGGAATCAGTGGAGTTTTATGCTGAGCTGTTGTATAAGTCAAGAGCACTTGGCGGACCTAAGGAATTTGATGGACCAACGGTGCAGAGATTATATGAAATCAGAAGACAAATGGGATTGCAGGGTAAGCATCCTGCGGATTTATGCCAGAATAAGGACGGCCAGAATTGCCATAGCTGCGGCAGCTGTAACCCGAACCTTAAATCAGACGCTAAAGGCAATGAAGATATGGTCGCTGCGATAACCAAGAAGGTTATGGAGCAGCTGGGGCTCTAAGGCTGAAAGAAAAGACAGGTGTAAAAGATGGATGAAGAATTGGTCACCAAAGTTGTCCAGGCAGTTATAAAGGAAAGTGCCAGAGAGAAAAAGATGACCCTACAGCTTGCCGAGGCTCTGATTAAAAAGGTTGAAGTACAGGCCAAGCATATGGGTGTGCCTGTCGTCATAGCCGTCTCCGATGCAGCTGCCAGACCGGTAGCCATTCATTGCATGGATGGCGCCTACATCGGAAGCTATGACATTGCCTTGAATAAAACCTTCACTTCAGTGGGATTTAAAATGTCCACCGAGCAATTGGGAAAGCTAAGCCAGCCGGGGCAGTCTCTATATGGAGTACAGTTTACCAATGGCGGCAAGGTTGTTATTTTAGGCGGCGGGGAACCCCTTATGTCGGGAGATACGATGATTGGAGCTGTTGGCATCAGTGGAGGCACAGCTAGCCAGGATACGGCATTGGCTGTTATAGCAAAGAAAATATTTGAAATGGAGGTGATTTTGTGCAAATAGATGAAAGTATGGTTCGTGTCGTCGTCCGTGAAGTGCTTAAAAAGATGCCGGAGAAAAAGCCCCAAGATGCTGGACATGGTGTATTTGATAGCATTGATGAGGCGGTCGATGCGGCTAAGATAGCTGGAAAAACGGTCAGAAGGATGACTATGGATCAGAGAGAGAAAATTATTTCGATAATCCGCAGGAAAACCATTGAAAATGCCGAGGATTTTGCGCACATGGGTGTGGCAGAGACGGGCATGGGGAATATCGGGCACAAAATCCTAAAGCACCGTCTTGTGGCTGAAAAAACGCCGGGAACAGAAGATATTACAACAAGTGCTTGGTCTGGCGACAGAGGTCTAACCTTAGTGGAGATGGCGCCTTTTGGGGTCATTGGTGCGATAACACCATGTACAAATCCAAGTGAAACAATTATCTGCAATACCATCGGCATGCTCGCAGCTGGGAATACTGTTGTATTCAATCCCCACCCGGCGGCGATTAAGACCTCGATCTACGCAATTAATATGCTGAATGAAGCTTCTATCGAAGCAGGAGGACCTGATCATATCGCTTGTACGATTGAAAATCCGACGATAGAATCCAGTGCCGATTTGATGAAGCATCCTGAAATTCAGTTAATAGCAGCAACCGGCGGACCTGGCGTGGTTACCGCTGTGCTCTCATCAGGAAGACGGGGAATCGGGGCCGGTGCTGGAAATCCTCCGGCGGTAGTGGATGAGACGGCAGATATTAAAAAGGCGGCCGAGGATATTGTCAATGGCTGCACCTTCGACAATAACCTGCCCTGCATCGCTGAAAAAGAAGTGGTCGCAGTTGAAGCTGTCATAGATGAATTAATGTATTATATGATAAATGAACAAGGCTGCTACCTAGCATCTATTAAGGAGCAGGAAAAGCTGTTAAAAACAGTCATTACCCCAAAAGGTCTTAACCGAGGCTGTGTCGGAAAGGATGCAAAAACCTTGTTGTCAATGATTGGTGTGACTGTTCCCGATACGACACGTTGTATTATTTTCGAAGGAGAAAAGGAGCATCAGCTCATTTCAGAGGAGCTAATGATGCCGATTCTTGGAGTCGTCAGAGCAAGAGACTTTGATGACGCCGTAGAGAAAGCAGTTTGGCTTGAACATGGTAACCGCCATTCAGCACATATTCATTCAAAAAACATAGATAACATAACGAAATACGCAAAAGAAATCGATACGGCAATATTAGTGAAAAATGCCCCCTCTTATGCCGCATTGGGCTTTGGCGGAGAAGGCTATTGCACCTTTACCATAGCCAGCCGCACCGGAGAGGGGTTGACCAGTGCTAAGTCATTTACAAAAAGTAGGCGCTGCGTGATGTCGGATAGCTTGTGTATTAGATAGGAGGAGAATTGGTTGGAGACAAATAATGTAGATATTGAGAAGATAGTCAAACAAGTATTGGCAAGCATGACAACAAATGATAACACTTCAAAGGCTGCACCAAATACGTCAAGGGTCGCCATGTTAACAGCTCTTGAGCATTATGATATCAAGGAGTACCCTATTCCGGAAATAGGAGATGATGATATCTTAGTCAAGGTAGAAGGCTGTGGCATCTGTGGTACTGATGCTCATGAATTTAAGAGAGATCCATTTGGATTGATTCCCGTAGTTCTTGGTCATGAGGGAACTGGCGAGATCATCAAGATGGGTAAAAATGTTAAAAAGGATAGCGCTGGGAAAACGTTAAGCCTTGGCGACAAGGTTGTGACCTGTATGATTTTCAAAGATAATCCGGATATTACGATGTTCGATTTGAATAAGCAAAATGTTGGCGGAGCCGATGTTTATGGACTGCTTCCTGATGATGAGATTCATTTAAATGGCTGGTTTGCAGATTACATAGTAATAAGGGGCGGCTCAACTGTCTTTAATGTCAGTGATTTGGATCTGTATTCAAGGATTTTAATCGAACCCTGCGCGGTGCTGATTCATGCCGTGGAGCGGGCGAAGACGACAGATATTTTAAGATTTAACAGCCGAGTTGTTGTTCAGGGCTGCGGACCGATTGGTTTGATTTGCATTGCAATACTTAGGACGATGGGAATTGAAAATATCGTAGCAGTCGATGGTGAAGCAGGGCGACTGGAATTTGCTAAAGAGCTAGGTGCTAAAGAGGTGGTCAACTTTAAAGATCATCAAGGCATAGAGGCCTTGACAAAAGGTGTTACAGATGCTCTAGGAGGAAAGCTGGCAGATTTTGCTTTCCAATGTACCGGATCTCCGGCGGCTCATTCCAATATTTATAAATTTATCCGAAACGGCGGCGGGCTTTGCGAGCTGGGATTCTTTATCAATGGCGGGGATGCCGTGATCAACCCTCACTTTGATATGTGTTCTAAAGAAATAACAATTGTTGGCTCGTGGGTATACACTTTAAGAGATTATGCAACAACCTTTGATTTCTTAAAAAGCGCAAAGAGAATCGGACTGCCACTCGATAAATTGATTACCCATACTTATTCACTTGAAGAAATCAATGAGGCTCACCAGACAAACCTGAATATGTCAGGACTAAAGATTGCGATTATTAACTAGATGATAAAGGAGCCGTCTTATGGGAGAAGCAGTAGGGATTTTAGAAGTTTATGGTCTTGTCTGTGCATTGATGGCAGCGGATGCCGGCTGTAAAGCGGCCAATGTCAGACTGGAGAATATGGATAAAAACAAACCCGCCAATGCTGATGAGCTTGAAGTGCCTCTATTGGTAACAGTCAAGTTCAGAGGAAGTGTTACAGATGTGGAGGCCGCAATGGAAGCGGGAGAGCGAATGGCCAAGCAGATGACCGGCGTGGTTCAAAAATATATTATTCCAAGACCGACGATAGATACAGAGAAGATGTTAAAGCTAAATGCATTTGATAAAAACTAACAATAATAATTTGAAAAATCAGGAGGATATTAAAATGGCACAAGAAGCATTGGGAATGGTTGAAACAAGAGGATTGACAGCAGCAATTGAGGCAGCAGATGCAATGACTAAGGCAGCAGAGGTTAAATTAGTAGGAACAGAAAAAATTGGCTCCGGTTTAGTCACAGTTATGGTAAGAGGCGATGTAGGGGCTGTTAAGGCAGCTGTTGAAAGTGGCTCGGCAGCAGCAGGCAGACTTGGCGAATTAGTTGCTACTCATGTGATCCCAAGACCTCATAATGATGTTGAAAGAATCCTGCCAACTGTCTAAGAAGGAGTGACTCATGGGGAAATCGTATGGACTTATTGAGGTTTCCGGTGTGGTAGCAGCGACGACTGCCCTTGATATCATGTGTAAAACAGCTGACGTGGAATTTGTGACATGGGAACGTAAGCTTGGAGGACGGTTGGTCACGATTATTGTTAAAGGAAATGTTTCTGCGGTCAATGAAGCCGTAGAGGCAGCGATTTCACTAGGAATAGTGAAGCCGGTGGCATCGGGTGTTATTCCGAATCCCCATGCAGAAGTCATGAGACTGGTGAATTTAAGTGCCAGCAGGCTTGCCCCGAGTAGTTAACCCACAACATTTCATGTTAAGGAGAACCGGAAATATGGAAGAAATAGATATTAAAATCACGAAACCGAAACCAGTTATTAAAAAGGAGGAATTTAAAATGGCACAGGAAGCATTAGGAATGGTGGAAACAAGAGGATTAACAGCAGCGATTGAAGCAGCGGATGCAATGTGTAAAGCAGCAAATGTAGTTCTGATCGGAACAGAGAAAATCGGTTCAGGGCTTGTGACGGTTATGGTCAGAGGCGATGTAGGCGCCGTGAAATCAGCAGTTGAATCTGGTGCAAACAGCGCCGGCAGACTGGGAGAATTAGTAGCGACACATGTTATCCCAAGGCCACATTTAGATGTTGAGAGAATTTTACCGAAAATCAAATAGGTGAGGACATGGGGATAAATCATTCAAGTCATGGTTTTGCGGTGCCGGTAGGGGTATCCGCAAGACACATACACCTGACACAGGAGCATGTCGAAATATTATTTGGAAAAGGCTATCAGCTGACCAAGAAGAAGGAATTGATGGGCGGGCAATATGCTGCGAATGAAACAGTCACGATTGTTGGCATTAAACTAAGAGCCCTGGAAAACGTTAGAATCTTAGGTCCTGTCAGAAAAGCCTCCCAAGTGGAGATTTCTGCCACCGATGCGATCAAGCTTGGAATCACGGCTCCGGTAAGGGAGTCGGGGAACTTATCAGGATCCGCGGCTGTTGCAGTGATTGGTCCAAAAGGCGCAGTGTATTTGGACGAGGGCTGTATTATTGCCTTGCGTCACATCCATATGTCTCCTAAGGATGCAAGAATGGCAGGACTAAAAGATGGCGATATGGTATCAGTGATGGCAGAAAATGAACGAGGTACGACATTTAATCATGTAAAAATCCGTGTCGATGATACCTTTACATTGGAAATGCATATAGATACCGACGAAGCCAACGCAGGCAAGATTGCCACTGGTGATCTGGTGACAATCCTGTAATGGCATAAAAAGACGGCCAAGCCGGAGAGGAGGCAGCAATGATTGTTGGAAAAGTAGTTGGAAGTATTGTGTCCACAAGGAAAAACGAGATGCTGACCGGCCAGAAATTAATGATTATTGAGCCGGTTAAAATGATGAGTGCTAGAACCAACCGGCTTGTTGCTATTGATAATATCGGAGCAGGTGTTGGGGAATATGTTTTAGTTGCCCTTGGCAGTAGTGCCAGAATTGGCTGCGGGCTTGAAATGGCACCGATCGATGCAGCTATTGTCGGAATTGTAGATGAAGGAAGCGGATTGGAGTAACCTATGGAAGTCAAAGCATTAAGTCAATTAATACAAGAGCATGGCATAGTGGGAGCCGGTGGAGCCGGTTTTCCCACTTATGTTAAAATTGATGAACGTGCAGAGGTGATACTCATGAACTGTGCGGAATGTGAGCCCTTGTTAAAGCTGCATAGGCAATTACTAGGGAAATATGCCTATGAGATTATGAAAACTTTTCAAATGATCGCCGATACAGTGAATGCCGGACAGGCGATTATCGGCATTAAAAAAGAATATAAAGAAACGCTTAAAGCGTTGAATCAATATATAGATGCGTTCCCAAAGGTAAGTATTAAGCTATTAGATGGTGTTTATCCAATGGGGGATGAGATTGTCTTGATTTATGAAGCCTTAGGAAAGGTTGTAAGGCCCGGAGGTCTTCCCATTGAAGAAGGTGTTGCTGTATTCAATGTGGAGACTATTTACAACATTTATCAAGCAATAGAAAATAAGAAGCCTGTTACTGATAAAGTGGTGTCAGTTGTTGGTGAGGTGAGTCATCCCATAACCGTCAGGGTGCCTATTGGCACCACTATTTTAGAGACGGTCGCGCTGGCCGGTGATATCACCACTGAAGAAGCCGTTTATTTAATCGGTGGTCCTATGATGGGAACAATTAAAGCGGGGAGCGAACCCATTACCAAGACGACCAATGCCATTTTGGTTCTGCCCAAGGATCATGTCTTGATCCGGACGAAAAACAGAAATCCGTCTTTAGACATCAAGCGTGCGGCATCTATCTGCTGCCAATGCGAGGTGTGTACAGATTTATGCCCACGAAATGCACTGGGGCATCCAATCGAGCCCCACAAGTTCATGCGGGCGGCCGCCAATCAGGATTTTCAAGATACTCATGTATTTATAAATACCTTATTTTGCAGTTCCTGCGGAACATGTGAACTATATGCATGTCCTCAGAGCCTTTCGCCCAGAAAACTGATAGCAGACTATAAAGATGGGCTGCGAAAGGCAGGCGTTCAGGTGCCTAAGGCGATGAAGGCTAATCCGGTGAATAGCGCCAGAGAATATCGAAAGGTGCCGGAAGAAAGATTGAAAGCCCGTCTTAACCTCTCGGATTATGATCAGGATGCTCCCTTTGATGAACGCAGTGTTTTGGTTAATCACGTGGAGATTTCGCTGTGTCAGCATATCGGTGCACCAGCGGTTGGAATTGTTAAGGTAGGGGATGTGGTCGAATCAGGACAGTTGATCGCAAAGCCTGCCAAAGGATTAAGTGTGGCCATCCATGCTTCAATCGGCGGCAGGATTACAGAAGTGAATAAATCGTATATAAAGATTCAAAAAATGGGTAGAAGGGACGGTGCTGTATGAATAAAGCAATCGGAATGGTTGAATTCAAAACGGTTTCTGCCGGTATTACGGCAGCAGATGCCATGGTGAAAATAGCAAAGGTTGAAATTATTGAAGCTCAGTGCGTATGTCCGGGGAAATATATTGCCTTAATATCAGGGGATTTAAGCGCCGTCACAATGGCAATAGATGTGGCTTCAAAGAGATATGAAGAGCAGTTAATTGATAACTTTGTGTTAGGAAATCCTCATGAAAGTATTTTTCCTGCAATTTATGGGGCAACACATATTGAAAAAATCCGTGCACTTGGTATACTAGAGACATATGATGTGGCATCTATAATCGTTGCGGCCGATATGGCGGCCAAGACCGCAATTGTGGAATTAATTGAATTGCGTATTGCCAAGGGCATGTGCGGGAAGTCCTACATGCTGTTGACCGGTGAGGTTTCTGCCGTAGAAGCGGCGATCGAAAAGGCGAAGTCATCTGCAGCCGAGCAGGGGATGTATCTGGATTCTTCTGTAATTGCCAACCCTGACATGCAAATGTGCCGGACGATATTATAGTGCCTGAATCGACATCATTAAGAAAGAGGAATAAGATGCTAGCCGTAGAGAGGCGTAATATTATACTGGAAAAATTACAGGAAGATAAGAGAGTGGTTGTCAGCGACTTGAGCCGCCGTTTTTCCGTATCAGAGGAAACTATCCGCAGAGATTTAGATAAGCTTCATAAAGATGGCTTAGCTATTAAAAGCTATGGTGGCGCCATTTTAAATGAAGACACAAATATTGATATGCCTTTTAATGTCAGGAAAAAGCATAACATTACCGGCAAACAAAAGATTGCAGAGATTGTCAGCGGTCTTATTGATGATGGTGATAATATTGCTTTGGATGCCAGCACAACAGCTGTTTTCATAGCTAAGGCAATTAAAGAGAAAGAAAACTTGACGGTTGTCACTAATTCCGTTGAGCTATTAGTTGAGCTCTCAGATGTCGCCGGCTGGAATGTTGTTTCGACCGGAGGAGGAATCATGAAAGGTTACTTGGCTCTTGTCGGTTCGCGGGTGCTTGAGGTTTTAGATACATATAATGTAGATAAGGTGATCCTTTCGTGTAAGGGATTGGATATACGTAAGGGAATTACTGAAGGGAACGAATTGTTTTCACAGGTGAAGCAAGGGATGATTAAGTCAGCAAAACAGTTTATACTGGCAGTCGATCATTCTAAGTTTAACAAAACAGCCTTTTCAAAAATAAGCACTATAGAATGCGCAGATATCGTTGTTACAGATGAAAAACCGGATAGCGTGTGGCTTGATTTTTTTGAGGCGCATGGGATACGGTGTATTTATCCCGGATCCTGAAATATAATGCAAAATGCCCCGCTTGTTCAATAATAACAGTGGGGCATTTCGCATATGATCAGTTATTATGTAGGCTTTTTCGAAAATGAGATAAAATGAGATTAAATTAATTTATGTACAACCGATAAAGAAAAAATACGACTTATATTATATGGGGGAGATTAGTTGCCTATAATATGGATATGTTAGAAGGGACAAATATGATTTTTGTAAAAGATATGGACAGTCACATAGCTCCAGAAGCCACATCGGTAGAATTGCAATTATTTGTGCATAAAATTAACTCTGGAAACATAATAGAATCTAGCAGTGATGAGGAAATTATCGTCGAAGGCAGTATTGAAGAGAACCCAACAGAGTTAGAGGCGGTTGCAGATAAGTTTACGATAGATTTTAAATAGAAAAGGCTAATTAAGAAAGAAAGGGGGTAGTTGCAACAGGTGAGTCAAATATTATCAAAGGAGAGAAAGTGAAAACTGTGAAAAAGATATGGATCATCATACTGAGCGTTTGCATATTTATTACTGGATGCACCAGTAAAAGAGAATAACAAAGCATTGTCAATTAGAAATGGTTATATCTGTAAAGATTGGTAATAATACTATCAGGCATATTTTGAATGCCAAGGAAGGAGATCATGATGTCAGTATTTTCTAATAATTTCTTATGGGGTGGTGCAGTTGCCGCCAACCAATGTGAAGGCGCATTTAAGGAAGGAGGGAAAGGTCTATCTGGTTCCGATATGTGTACAGGAGGTTCCCATACTAAATCCAAGCGCATAACCAGAACCATTGAGGAAGGAACATTTTATCCCAGTCATGAGGCTATTGATTTTTATCATCGATACAAAGAAGATATTGCCTTACTAGCCGAGATGGGCTTTAAGGTGTTTCGTTTTTCCATAGCCTGGACGAGAATCTTTCCGACTGGGCAAGAAGATTTACCCAATGAGGACGGATTGGTATTTTACGATAATGTCATCAATGAGTGTTTGAAATATAATATTGAACCACTGGTCACTATTTCACATTACGAAATGCCTTTTGCATTGACGGAAAAGTATAATGGCTGGGCATCCAGAGAATGTATCGAATTATATGTAAAATATACAAAGGTATTATTTAAGCGGTACAAAGGTAAAGTGAAGTATTGGCTGACATTTAATGAAATCAATGCTGGAACACTTCCTTTTGGTGCTTTTTTATCACTGGGTATTTTAAACAAGGATACTAAAGAGTTTATGCGGCAGGTTGATGAACCACAGCTTCGTTTTCAGGCACTGCATCATCAGTTTGTAGCCAGTGCATTGGCGGTAGCGGCAGGACATGAAATTGATCCATCGTGCAAAATTGGCTGCATGATTGCCTATATGACATTCTATCCGTACACATGTAACCCGGATGATGTGCTTTTGGCACAAAGGAAACGTGATATTCAGAATAACTTGTGCGGAGATGTTCAGGTTTTTGGAGAATACCCTTATTTCGCCAAACGCTATTTTGAAGAAAACAATATCAATATCCACATGGAACCAGAAGATCTGGAAATATTGAAAAATGGCTGTGTTGATTATTATACCTTCAGCTATTACATGAGCATCTGTGCCAGCGCAGATCCGGGACAGGCGCAGACGTCGGGCAATCTGACCGGTGGTGTTAAGAATCCTTATGTTCCGGCAAGTGATTGGGGTTGGCAAATTGATCCATTGGGTCTTCGATATACCTTGAATGAGATTTATGGACGTTATCGGATCCCGTTAATGATCGTTGAAAATGGACTTGGCGCATATGATAAGATCGAGGAAGACAAGACGATTCAGGATGACTACCGAATCGATTATTTAAGGGAGCATATTGTCCAAATGGGTGAGGCTATTAAGGATGGTGTCGACTTAATCGCTTATACACCGTGGGGCTGCATCGATTTAGTAAGTGCTTCAACTGGAGAGATGGCAAAACGTTATGGCTTCATCTATGTTGAGAAATATGATGATGGCACAGGCGATTTATCAAGGAAGAAGAAAAAATCATTTAACTGGTATAAGAAGGTCATCGAGTCAGATGGGGAGTGCCTCGATTAGAAGATCAAATAATAACAGCAAGCAAAATCATATGATTCGCTTGCTGTTATTTGGCGTTATAATATAAACTTTTCGATGACTTCAGCGATGGCGCTTTCATTATGGTTTGCCTTGCAAATATAATCGGCATGTTCTTTGACGGCGGCGGCTGCGTTATTAACACAGATACCAAGACCCGCCTCCTGGATTAAAGATAAATCGTTATGATTATCACCTATGCCGAGGATCTCTTCTCTGTCTATGTTTAATAAGCTAGCTAGCTTAAGTACTGCTGAACCTTTATTAACACCGTCTTGATTGAATTCCAAATACCTGTTGGATGAATAGGAAATGGCTAAGGGGATATCTATCAAATCCGATAGTTCGTCTTCGATACTTTGAAGATAGGAGCGGTCAGTATTTTGAAAAAGGATTTTAACAAGGGGCTCTTCTTTTAAAAATGAAATATCCGGTTCATTGAATACAATGCATGCGTCAGCCAGGCTTTTAAGGTAGGCTCGTTCTTCCTCACTAAAACGAAAAGCATAAACGTTGGTTTTAGTGTAGATTTGTATGCCGACTGCTTTCTTTACGCCAAATTGAAAAAGCGTGTGAATCGTATCAAAAGATAGTCCATGGAAATCTATGACATTGTTACGGAAGTTTTCAGTGATCATACCACCGTTAAAGGAGATGGTGTATTCATTGGCGGTATCAAATAAGTCCAAAGCTTTTAGAACGTTTTGAATGGTGGTGTATCCTCGACCTGTTGAGGGAACAAATTTGATGCCCAATTCTCTTGCTTTACGGATGGCGTTTATGTTCTTAATGGAAACTTGCTTGTGGTCGTCTAGCAAGGTTTCGTCTAAGTCACTGGCGATTAATTTATACATTAGCAGATCCTCCTGTTGATGTGCTTTAGCTGACTTTTATTTTATCACAATCTATGCTTTTTCGCTAGTCCGATGCTGATGCTTATTAAAAAAAGGATATGTGATTGTTGAATAATAAAAAACATGATACTATATGCATAATGGCTGGAAGCAAGTATGTCTAGCAGATTTTAAGGAAGAAAATGCAGAAAGGATAAGAAGAGGTAAAAATCATGACCTTTACGCAGATATCATATTTTTTGGAGGTTGGGAGATGCCTGAATTTTACCGAAGCGGCCAAACACTTGTACATCACACAACCGACCTTAAGCCGTCAAATAACGGCAATCGAATCGGAGTTGAATATGCAGCTCTTTATCCGGAATCAGAAATCCTTAAAGTTAACACCCAGTGGAATTGTCTTGATGGAAGAGTTGACAAGGTTGTTGGAGAACTATCAGCAGATCCTTGAAAAGGCCGAACGAGTTAGCCAAGGACTGTCGGGCAGTTTGAAAATTGGGGTGTTGGATGGTCATGACATTAGTGAGATCCTACCAGAGGCCATTGAATATTTCGAAAGGCAATATCCGAATATCAAGATTTATATGCAGCGCTTTTCGTACCGCAAACTGACAGAAGCCCTTTATCTGAAAGAACTGGATGCAATTATCACCTATGATTTCGATGTGGCTGATAAGGTTGATGTCAGGGCGCTGCCGGTACAGCAGGTAAGGCCAGTGCTGGTTTTGCCAAAGCGGAATCCATTGGCTGAGAAATCTCAAATCTTCCTTAAGGATATAAAGGATGAGGTCTTTGTCATTGTTAATGAAAAGGAATGTGGGATGGGTGTTCATTTAATTATTGAGACTTGCCGGAAATTTGGCGGGTTTTATCCCAATTTCTATTTTGTGGATTCCATGGAAGATGCCATCTTGTGGGTGGAAGCAGGAATAAGATGTGCAATATTCAACACCGGAATGAATATTATGAATTCAAAGACTGTAAAAGTAGTTTCATTACCGGAGCTGCCATCAATGAATGCAATGTTGGCATGGTATAAGGAAAATGACAATGATTCATTGTCACTACTGATCAATTACTTCCAGAAGCGCCAGGAGACCATTACCTTTTAGGCAATGCCTTTTGGGCATCGAACCATTCAAAATAGGCTTTTTACAGCATAGAAATATCCACTTATACTAAATGTAAAGCAATTAAAAAGGAGGATGTTTTCATGACAAAACGTGAGCAGCTACTGGAGGTTTTCAAACAGAACAATACCGGTTATGTACCATGTTTCTTTACGGACATGGATTTTAGCAAACCACCAGAAATCAATGAGCGGGCAGAACAAGGTGGGGAAGACTGGTTTGGCGTGGAATGGGATTTTGTGCCAGAGGTATTGGCGGCTATGGTACGACCTGGAACCAAACGCTTGCAGGATATTACCAAGTGGAGGGAGGAATTAGCCTTCCCCGATCTAGAGGCGGTAGACTGGGAAGCCGCGGCAGCTAAGGAGACGGCAAATTGGGACAGGGAAAACAAGATATCTTTTATTATGCTGATTAATGGAATGTTTGAACGTACCCATGCATTGATGGGATTCGAAGATGCCCTTTGTGCCATGTATGAGGAGCCGGAAGAATATCAGGCGCTGGTAGCTGCCATCACCGATTATAAAGTGAAGGTCATCGAAATCCTTGGGAAGTATTATAAACCGGATGTCTTGTGCTTTCATGATGATTATGGCGCAAACGACCGGATGCTGATGTCACCGGAGCTTTGGCGAACCTTTTTTAAAGAGCCATTGCGGCGGGTGATTGAAGCTGCCCACGCACAGGGGATAATATACGAACACCATTCCTGTGGATACATAGAGCCTATCTTTGATGAGATGGTGGAATTAGGCATTGATGCCATTGACCCATTACAGATAACAAATCCGATCCGGAAGTTGAAGGATAAATATCAGGATAGAATCACCTTTGTTGGCGGCTACGATGCTCAAAATGTATTTGACCGGATCGGCGTAACAGAGGAGGAAATACGTGAAGAGGTAAAACGAACCATGGAGGAACTGGCGCCCGGCGGTAGCTTTGTGGCATTTCCACTTACGATTACTTTCGATTTTGTACCAACTTTTATTGACGAACATTATAAACATGCGTTTCGGTTTGGCGTATAAGACGAAACCCTTCGCACAGTTATGTAACGCCAAACAAGACTAAACTAGTCATCTAAACTTGTAGTTGACAGAAGGCCTTTAGTGGCTTATAATTAAATTATAGATTTATTTTCGGTAGGTGAGGCTACCACAGGGATACGGGTTACTGCCGCAAAATAGTGGAGACACTATGAGCAGGTCAACAGTCTATGTCGACGAATAAGGCATAGAATAATGTAATTTCATTGCCCTGAGGAGTTAAAGCTTGAACGATTATCCCATAGGAGCGATATCCCATGTCATTGTTTGAGCTTTGGCATGGGATTTTTTATTTATCGCCGCCGAAAAATTAATATAGATATTTCTAGTGTGATGACATCACGCTGTATAAGTGAGGTGAGAGGAGAATGGAAGTAGGAACTAGTAGTCATAGCCAAGATGTTGATGGACCACCAGAGGCGGATTATTATAGCGTGAGAACTGCTTTCGTTCTCATCTACATTGAGTGTGCTAGCTAGTTGATATCTAGTCAAATGGTTTGCGCTGTTGCATTATGAGTTTTTTTCAGCATTTGGGCTATACTTCTAATAATAACAAATGAACGAACGGAGGTATAGAACATTGAAAAGAGAAAGTATAAATAAAATTGATTATAAAAAAGTAGCCAAAATGGATTTTAATACACTTTACAAGAGCTACAATACAAGTGAACATGGCTTAAAAGAAGATAACGTCGAAGAAATGAGAGAACGGTTTGGCGATAATGAAGTAACCCATAAGAATAAAGCATCGCTGTATTTGCTTCTGATACAAGCATTCGTCAATCCCTTTACGATTATTCTCTTCCTATTGGCGACGGTTTCCGTATTTACTGATATTATTTTTGTAGGACCTGGGGAAGCCGAATATGTTACAGTCATCATCATTCTATCGATGGTTATCATATCAGGAGTATTAAGACTTGTTCAAGAAACAAGAAGCGGCAATGCGGCCGAGAAATTAACTGAGATGATTAAGACTACCACATGTGTTGAGCGAATAGAGAAAGGGAAAAAGGAGATACCGCTTAAAGAAGTTGTTGTCGGTGATGCGATCCATTTGTCTGCAGGAGATATGATTCCGGCTGATTTAAGAATTATAATGGCAAAGGACTTGTTCATTAGCCAGTCAGCCCTTACCGGAGAGAGTGAGCCTGTTGAGAAAACAGCATTGATTACTGCAAAAAGCATATATGATGCCGCGACGGAATATCCCAACATAGCCTTTTTAGGAACGAATGCTATTAGTGGAAGCGCAGTGGGAATTGTAGTAGCCACAGGCAATGACACGATGTTTGGCAGCATGGCCAGTGAATTGGATGAAAAGCCGGTCGAGACTAGCTTTGAGAAGGGTGTCAATTCAGTATCGTGGATTCTCATTCGTTTTATGCTGGTCATGGTGCCCATCGTCCTATTTGTTAATGGATTCACAAAGGGGAACTGGTTGGAAGCCTTTTTGTTTGCTATTTCCATTGCGGTAGGCTTAACCCCCGAGATGCTGCCGATGATTGTGACAACCTGCCTGGCTAAAGGTGCTGTGGCGATGTCTAAAGAAAAGACGATTATTAAGAATCTTAATTCGATACAAAATCTTGGCTCCATTGATATTTTATGCACGGATAAGACAGGCACTTTGACACAGGATAAGGTCGTATTGGAGTACCACCTTGATATTCAGGGAAATGAAGATATTAGAGTGCTCCGTCATGGCTTCCTTAATAGTTATTATCAGACAGGCCTTAAAAACTTAATGGATATAGCTATCATCAATCGGACTTTGAAAGAAGAAGAGAATGAGCCGGTACTTAGGGATCTAGATGAGACATATACAAAGGTCGATGAAATCCCTTTTGATTTTGAGCGCCGTCGCATGAGTGTTGTGGTCGAGGATGCTACCGGAAAAACCCAGATGATTACGAAAGGTGCCGTGGAAGAGATGCTTTCTATATGTAGCTTTGTGGAATATAAGGGCAAGGTAGAACCGATTACAGATAAAATCAAAAACTATGTCTTAGAAAAAGTAGAAATGCTAAACCAACAGGGAATGAGGGTTATCGCTGTTGCCCAGAAAACAAATCCCTCACCGATCGGCACTTTTTCAGTGACTGATGAAGCAGAAATGGTGCTGATTGGTTATTTGGCCTTTTTAGATCCGCCAAAAGAGTCCACCGAACCGGCTATTAAGGCGTTAAGAGAATATGGCGTGGCAGTTAAAATTTTGACCGGCGATAATGATAAGGTAACACGGTTTATCTGCAACCAAGTGGGAATACCGGTTAACAATCTTTTGTTGGGTTCAGATGTAGAAGGCATGAGTGACGAAGTGCTGGCGGCAAATGCTAAAGAGACTAGCGTGTTTGCTAAGCTCTCACCATCTCAGAAAGCCAGAATTATCACAGTGCTTCGAGAACATGACCACGTTGTTGGTTATATGGGCGATGGAATTAATGACGCACCGGCAATGAAAGCCGCTGACGTCGGAATATCTGTCGATACAGCGGTGGATATTGCCAAAGAATCGGCAGATGTCATTCTTCTTGAAAAAGACTTAATGGTTTTAGAAAAAGGAATCATTGAGGGCAGAAAAATCTATGGAAATATGATTAAGTACATTAAAATGACCGCTAGCTCCAACTTTGGAAATATGTTTTCGGTACTGGCTGCCAGTGCGTTTTTACCTTTTATGCCGATGATGTCATTGCATCTGATTTTGCTTAACTTGATCTATGATTTATCTTGTACGGCAATTCCCTGGGATAACATGGACAATGAATTTTTATTAGTGCCGAGGAAATGGGAAGCCTCATCGGTCGGGAAATTCATGCTTTGGATAGGACCGACAAGCTCAGTTTTTGATATTACCACTTACCTTCTAATGTATTTCATCATATGTCCTATGATGTTAGGTGGACAGCTGTTTCATCAAATAACTGATCCGGTGATGCAGCTGCAATATATTGCAATATTCCAGGCAGGCTGGTTTGTTGAATCGATGTGGACTCAGACATTGGTAATCCATATGATACGTACGCCGAAGCTTCCGTTTATTGAGAGTAGGGCATCGTTGCCTGTGATGATATTTACTTTTGCAGGAATCGCAGTGCTTACAGTGATTCCATTTACTGCTTTTGGTACGGCTATTGGTCTGGCGTCATTGCCACCGGTATTCTTTGCTTGGCTTGTACTAACGGTTGTTCTCTATATGATTTTAGTAACTATTGTAAAGAAGATTTATGTCAACAAATACGGAGAATTGCTTTAGGGAAATATTGTGTTTTTATCAGTTGGGTGGTACAATACTTAATAAGAATTGTACCACCTTCAGTTGAAGGATATGAGGAGGCTACTTATGCAATACTATTTTGAAGAGGCCGGCAAGGTTATGCAATCATTAGGTTCATCTAAGCAAGGACTTTATACGGACCAGGCGACCAAGCGGCTTGAGGAAATGGGAAAGAACAAATTAGAAGAGGGCAAGAAGAGGTCATTGTTAATGCGTCTTTTGGATCAGGTGAAGGATCCAATGGTAATCGTGTTGATTGTGGCAGCTTTGATTTCAGGATTATTTAATGAAATTGCGGATATGATCATTATACTCATTGTTGTCGTGCTGAATGCCGCATTAGGATGCTATCAGGAAAGTAAGGCGGAGCATGCTATCGAAGCATTGCAGAAGATGTCTGCTCCCCACACAAGGGTTCGCAGAGATAATGTGGTATGCGATATTAAGTCAGAGGATGTGGTTGAGGGTGATATCGTTCTCTTGGAAGCTGGAGATTCTGTGCCAGCAGACATGCGTTTGATTACCAGTGCCAGCCTTAAGATTGAGGAAGCTGCGTTGACTGGTGAATCTGTTGCAGTTGAGAAGAATAAAGATATTTTAGCGGCAGAGCATTCGGAGGTTCCCTTAGGTGACCGTTTTAATATGGCCTATATGGGCACCAATGTAACCTACGGCCGTGGCGAAGGTGTTGTTACTGCCACAGGTATGTCGACTGAAATGGGCAAGATCGCAGGCATATTGGCAAAGACAAAGGACAATAAGACGCCCTTGCAGGTCAAGCTGGCCTCCCTTAGCAAGATTCTAAGCGTATTAGTTATTGGCATTTGTGCGATTATTTTTGCAGTTAATATAATCAGAAGCAGCGGAGTTAATAGTGGAAACCTTCTTGAAATGCTTTTAATGTCCGTAAGCTTAGCAGTAGCAGCAATTCCTGAAGGTCTTGTCGTTGTTGTGACCATATTGCTTTCAATTGGTGTCACGAAAATGTCGAAGCGCAACTCGATCATCCGCAAACTTACTGCGGTTGAAACATTGGGTTGCACACAGGTTATTTGCTCTGACAAAACCGGAACGCTGACGCAAAATAAAATGACAGTTGTAAATTATTATGGTAACGAACCTTTGCTGGCAGAAGCCATGGCTCTGTGTACGGATGTTGAAGTGGATGAGAATGGGGAGTTTGTGGGTGAGGCAACGGAGCTTGCCTTAGTGATCTATGCAGATAAGCTGGATTTGAATAAAAAAGTGTTGGAGAGTAAGAAACCGCGTATCGGTGAAGTACCCTTTGATTCAGAACGTAAGCTGATGTCAACCGTTCATCAGGTTGCTGATGGTAATTACCGTCAATACACAAAGGGGGCGCCGGATGAGATTTTGAAGATTTGCACGATGATTTTAGTTAACGGTGAAGCAGTGGTTCTGACTGAAGCCTTGAAGAAAGAAGTTAGTGCAGCAAATAAGAGCATGGCGGATAAGGCGCTACGAGTTTTAGGCGCAGCTTATAAGGACTATAAGATAAGACCGGTAAAATATAATAGTGCTGCCGTAGAAAATTATATGACATTTATCGGATTGACAGGAATGATCGATCCCATTCGCCCAGAGGTAAAGGATGCTATTGCCGAATGTAATGATGCCGGCATCAGAGCAATCATGATCACGGGAGACCATAGAGACACGGCGGTAGCTATCGCAAAGGATTTAGGCATCTTAGATGAGGAGCGCCGGGCTATTACCGGAACTCAGTTATCGAAAATGAGCGATGAGAAATTCGAAAGGTATATTGAATCTTATTCGGTATACGCCAGAGTACAGCCGGAGCACAAAGTACGGATTGTTAATATGTGGCATAAAAAGGGAAAGGTGACTGCTATGACAGGAGATGGCGTTAATGATGCGCCCGCCCTTAAAAGTGCAGATATTGGCGTAGGAATGGGGATTACCGGAACGGATGTAACGAAGAATGTCGCTGACATGGTTCTGACAGATGATAATTTTGCATCCATCGTTTATGCCGTTGAGGAAGGTCGAAGAATTTATGAGAATATCCGTAAGGCAATACAATTCCTACTGGCGTCCAATTTGAGTGAGGTCATAGCTATTTTTGTTGCGACGCTTGCTGGTGTGCAATTATTTGCACCCATTCATATTTTATGGATCAACCTAGTGACTGATACATTTCCGGCTATGGCTTTAGGAATGGAGGAGGCCGAGGATGATATAATGATGCAGCCGCCGAGAGATTCTAAGGAGGGCATCTTTGCAGATGGACTTGGCTTCAGTGTCGTTTATCAGGGCGTTTTAGTGGCGGTTTTAACTTTGGTGTCGTATTTTATAGGTGATGATAAGTCCCATGTGACTGGGATGACAATGGCATTTTTCACGTTATCTATGTGTGAGGTTTTCCATGCGTTTAATGTGCGTTCACGGAAAAAGTCTTTATTTAAAATGCATAAGATGAATAAGTTTTTGATCGGAGCAGCGATATTATCCATAGTATTTTCCTTGGGGGTTATTTATATCCCAGGTCTTAATACGGTATTTAGATTGACTGCATTAAGTGTATGGCATCTAATGGCGGCATTGGGATTGGCGGTATTCATTATTCCTGCGGTTGAGGTTGTGAAGACAATTCAGAGGAAAATAAAGTAAATATTAGTAAATGCGCCTGCCCTGTCAACAGGGTAGGCGCATTTTCGAAGTAAGGAGTTTTATTGCCTATTAAATTCTAGAATTCGGCGGATACATTTGTTCATTGCATAATATTCTTCTTTGATTTCAAGAAAATAGTCAATCCCTTTTGTCTCTATGTGATAATACACTCTGGTCATACGCTTGCCGATTAGTTTTTTATATGAGCTAACATATCCATTGTCTTCTAATCTATATAAGGTTGGGTACAACGAACCCTCAGGAACAATATAAAGACCTTCTCCACGTTCTAAGATCATTTGAGTTATTTCATATCCGTATAAATCTTTTTCAATTAATAAAGACAACACAACTAATTCGACAGACCCCTTTTTAAAGCTGTCCCTAACTCTAGTGCTCATACGTATTTATCACCGCCTACTGTATATACGATAACATAATAGGGATTGATTGTAAATAGTTAATTGCTAAATATAAGTATTGTTAAATTAATACATAGGATAATAGAGTAATTATTGACATGACTATTAGGATATGATAAGAAAGGGTGCGAAGTATGTTGTTAAGAAAGACCAGTTTGTTTCTTCCTGCTATAGGAACAATACTATATCTTGGAGCATTCATATTTATACTCTATGCAATCAACCATCCAGAAGGAGGACTTAATCTCCAAATATCAGTTAAGACAATACATATGCTGTACTATTTTTACATTGCAATCATGGTTTTGTCATTAATTGCAGGAAGTATTCTGTTGTTTACTAAAGGAGTTGATAATACATTACAAAAATTAGGTGCCATAGCTTTTTTGATAGGTGTAATCATCGTAGCATTTACGATTTTGATGATTGTTTTGCTTTTCACATCAAGCAGTCTGGCTTTCCCATCATTTATGAATGTTGACTGGCTCTTTTTATTAGGTTTCTCCTTACCACTCGTCCTATTTGTGGTCGGGATTATCATGTCTCAATGTTCACAAGCAAAATAGTTAACTAACTCCTGATCTCAAAGCCGCCGTAAGATAGCATATGTTTATCATTCACCCGACTGTTTTCTTGACAGCCAGAGCATAATTTATGTGCTCAAAAGCATGCAAGTAATCAGTTCTGTTCGAGAAATATTTTCTTTCGATATCCGATGCAGTTAGATGCTCATAAATCAAGAAGTCATGTACGGCTAACGTTCTCTCCAACTCTGTATAGCTGTATCCTGCCTTCATCGGTTCCCCGGCAGTTTTCGCCATTGCGATTTGATTTTGAATCCGCTTAACTGTGGAAACAAGAAACTCATTGTCAGCATAATCAAACAAAAGACTGCTTCCATCAACAATAAAAGAAGCTATTGTTTTTATCATATTAGCGTTATCTTCCTTCGATAGATAATAAGATACGCCCAGCCAGCCAAAAAAAGTAATCTCATCCATATCAAATCCTGCCTTTTTCAATTCATCCGGCAAGTCGTCTTTAGTGAAATCCATTGAAACATAATGCAGATGATCAGGAATATCCCAACCCGCCTGTAAGACCTTATGCCTTTTAAACGCCTGCGTATCGGGATGGTCCACCTCAAACACATGAATCTTAGAAAGCAATTTGGGATTACGATAGGCAAAAGTGTCCATGCCTGCTCCCAGAATAACATACTGCTTTGCGCCCATCTTGACAGCGTTCATAAGCATATCTTCACAATATCTAGCTCGCGCTAAAGGAGTAGGAGCGAGCTGTGTCTGCACCACCCACTTTAGAACCTCACTCTGATTCGCAAACTCAGCTTTTTTCCCTGGAGCAAAAAAATCTATACCGCCAATCATATACCCCATAATTTGTTGGTATTCCTCGTCAGTCATAAGCTTTCTCGCAATAGGGTCATGAAAAATCTTAGCATTATCACATTCCGCATGATACGCCCTGCAAAAGGAAGCAATCAGCGCAGTAAAACTTGATTGATTATTCTCCATTAAATTCGCTCCTCCAATATAGAATTGATAATTTGCCTATAGCCATACTCTAAAAAACTATCTTTAGTGGTGGAAAACTCCTTTTCGAGAAATTCGCCTTTGTTTTGAACCAAAGACAACAGTGATGTCATACTGCCCCACATGATATAGACAGTTTTCATGGGCTCAACATCAGAACGCACGAGCCCTTGTTCTTTTCCTTGTTCAATATAATCTGCCAGCAATTGGTTAATCTTAGTGCCAAATTCAAATATCTGCAAAACCACTTGCGGAATAGAGTCAAAATCCACATCCCCACTTTTCATCTGGTTAATCGAATTAGCTGATTGTGGACTGCCTGCCTGAAATTTTTCCATTGCCTTACAAATCGGCCAATACTGCTTAATAAATCCTTTTTGCTGTTGAAATACCTCATCTAAATCATCTTTCAAGCTGACCAAGCCTTTCAATATGATATGATATAAAATGTCTTCTTTGCTCTCGTAATAGACATAAATTGTCCGTCTGCTGTATTCAGACAACTTAGAAATATCGTCTATGGTAGTTGATGCAACCCCCTTCTTCAAAAATAATTGTTCAGCTGCCGCTAAGATATTCTCTCGATGCAAAGCGGCTACACTCTCTTTTTTGTTCTGTCGTTCCAAAATACCACTCCAATTCTAAAAAGTATACTATCAATATACCAAATAAAGCAATAGTTGTCAATCCTTTCATAGTCCTGTAATATTAAATAAAATAATATTGTAAGCCGCAGCGATTTGATATATAATTTACTCATAATTATCTGTGAAAGGAAACTAAAATGGACATTAAAAAAGTCTCAATCATTGGCTGCGGTGCATTAGGAATCATGTATGCCAGCCATATGCTTAAAAAGCTTTCTCACGACCAAGTTCAATTCATTGCCAATCAGGACAGAGTCGACAAGTACCAGAATACTGAATTTTATGCCAATGGTGAACGGCAGTCTTTTCATTTTGTATCTGCTGATGCCTGTACCGGGCCTTCAGATTTGATTATATTTACGGTGAAATATGGTGATTTGAATGAGGCTATTTATCAAGTCAAAAACCATATTGCGGAAAACACCATCATTCTCTCGTTTTTAAATGGAATTTCCAGTGAAACAATCATTGGGGAAACATATAATCCGGCTAAAATAATCACCTCTATGGTCGCTGGGATGGATGCCACAAGAACCGGATATGCTGTTAATTTTGCGAACATTGGATATGTTGCATTTGGCGCTCTTTCGTACAATGACCCACAGGATATAAGACGTCTAGCCTCCTTTTTTGAGCATGTGCAAATGAACTATGAAATTCAGGATGATATTATGAAATCAATATGGTGGAAATATATTTTAAATATAGGAGTCAATCAAGCCTCGGCTCTCTTAAAAGCTCCGTACGGCTTATTCCAGACCTCTGAACATGCTGAAAAAATCATGGTAATGCTCATACATGAAGCTTATGAAGTTTCCTGTAAATTAAATGTTGGTATAGAACCGGAAGAGATCGATAATATTTTAGAGATTATAAAGACTCTTTCGCCTCATGGGAAAACTTCTATGTGTCAGGACATTGAGGCGAAGCGTCCGACAGAGATTGATATGTTTGCGGGAACATTAATAGAAATCGGTAAACAACACAATGTTGTCTTACCGGTAAATACCTTTGTATTCAATGCAATAAAGGCGTTGGAAAGCATGTTTTTGATTGACTATGTGATAGAATAAAAACAAGTAATTAAGCATAAGAAGCTGAAAGGATAACAAATATGTCGGAAATCTTTATGAACAGTAATTCCCTGATGGATTATAATTTCACCATTGACCGTAACGAAAACCTCCATTTCCATGAGAACATCGAGCTGTTATATGTCTTGGAAGGGCAACTTAAGCTTAAGGTCGAAGCTGAAACGTATGAAATGAACCAGGACGATTTAATCATCATCAATATGAATCAGAAGCATGACTATCATGTTAATGAAGAGCTGCTCTTAGGACATATTTACCTTTCTGCCCATGCTTTGACAGAGCTTTTGAATCAGGACATGATATTGTTCTGGTGCAATTCGGTGATCGATAAAAGCGAGGCCTATGCAGACATACGCCGTATTGCAAAGCAAATCTTTAACCAATCCTTTGAACAGACCGGGCAAGGTAAGATATTTTTAAGTAGCCTTTACTATCAGCTGCTGCATTTACTGACCAATGGCTTTCTTGTCCGGTCCTATGATAAGCGCTTTGTGCAAATTGCCAGCAAGTATGATGAGCGTACGCAGAAGATTCTCGCCTATATCCACGCCAGCTATAAAAAGCAGATCAGCCTTGAGAATCTGTCAAAAAAGCTATTTTTATCAAAAGCCTACTTGTCAAAATATATTAAAAAGCAGTTGGGAATGACCTTCATAGAGTATTTAAACAACATCCGGCTGCATCATGCTATTACGGAGCTTCTATACACCGACCACTCAATGATGAGAATAGCCTTAGACAATGGATTTCCTAATACAGCATCCTTTAATAAGGTCTTTAAAGAAACCTATCATATGACTCCGTCTGCCTATCAAGATGAGAAAAAGAAGAAGCTCTCCCTTAAGGATAATAGTGAGGAGCAGCAGCTAATCAAGGATAAGCTGGAGTCCTATTTTGATCGAAATCCCGTTCAAGCGGCAGATGCCAGTGAGCGATATGAACAATATATTATTGTGGACTGCAATGAGTCAGAGGCTTTGAATAAGAATTGGAATCGGATGATCAATATTGGTCAAGCTAAGGATTTATTAAGATCAGATGTGCAGGAGCATGTTCTGATCTTAAAGGACAAGCTTTTGTTCTCCCATATCCGGTTTTGGAACATTTTATCAGAGGACATGTACATAGATGTAAACGATAAAGAAGGGAAATATAACTTTGACATGCTGGATCGATGCCTTGATTTTCTCATCAAGAATCATTTGAAGCCATATATGGATTTGGGCTTCAAATCATTTAAGCTAATTCGTTCCAGTAAAGATTTTGCGAAAACTGCCAGCCTTCTTTCCCCAGAAGTCCTTAATGAATTTGACAATCCTTTAGTTGCGTTTAGATTTGTGACATCATTGATGATCCACATGGTCAACCGATATGGACTTGAAGAAGTCGAGCAGTGGTATTTTGAAGTGTGGAAGCCGGAGGAAGAGTATCCCAAGAATGATAAGACGATTAATTTAAAATACTATAAGATATTTGATAATATCTATTCAGCGATTAAACAGTTCTCAGCAAAAATCAAAGTGGGCGGGGCGGGATTAGGTATTCGTTTTGGTCAGAAAAACTTTAAAGAAATGTTGCTGGGGTGGAAAGAAGCCAGATGTCAGCCGGATTTTTTAACGCTTTATTGTTACCCCTATGTGCCGGGTGAGTATCAAGGCTTACAGCTTTCAAAGTTTTCAACTGATAGAAGCCATATGAAGAATCAATTGATGATGGCAAGACGGATCATGGAGGATGTTGATTTTAAAGTGAATGAGCTTCATGTTACGGAATGGAACTCAACGATTGTCAACCGGAATAATTTCAATGACAGCTGCTACAAAGGTGCCTATATTATGAAGAACTTGATAGATTGCATTGAATATTCGGATTGTATCGGCTATTGGTCAGGCTCCGATATTCTGGCTGATTATTATGACAGCCGCCTCATATTGAATGGGGGCTGCGGTCTCTTGACGAAGGATGGCATTGCAAAGCCGGCACTTTATGCTGTTGAATTTTTAAACAAGCTCGGCGCTCAGGTGATTGATAAAGGAGATAATTATATCATTACCGCCCATAACGGTCACAAATATACCATTGCCTGCCATAATTATAAGCATTTTAATTATAAATATTATCTGCAGCCAGAGGATGATATTGCTATCAAAGGTCAAAATCGGCTCTTTGATAATTTTGAAGAGATTCACTTGAAGTTCCAATTGAAAAATGTCGAAAATGGAACGTATTTAGTTAAGAATTATTCGGTCAATGAGAAAAATGGAAGTGTGCAGGACGAATGGCTGCATATGAATTTGACTCCGAATATTGGTGTGGAAGAGATTAAGTATCTGCGGCAGGTGTGCACTCCTAGGCTGTCGATGAAGGAATATCAGGTGGAGCATATGACCCTGAATCTTGAGACGGTTTTGTTGCCTAATGAAATTCAGTATATTTATATATCTAGTATATGATGGTATTGTGTTAAAAGGGGTATTCACAAAGTTTAAAATCAGTGATGAACTATCAGAATCCCTCCCATTGTTATCATATCTTGGAATCACAAACAAGAAAAATGAAGTAATCAAGGACGTTTTAGAGTGGTTTGAAGAGTCCATATTTTTTTTAAATTATGGAAATCCTTTACTGGAGCTTCGCACTGCTATTGCAATGTCAGATGACATTGAACAGTGATGTATTTAGACGTGATGAGATATGGTTTGTGGCAAAAGGCAACTGTCAAAATTCTAAATTGTATTCATTGGTGGAATTTAAAAATAAGAAAGGTGAGTCCGTTCGCAAGGATGCTAGATTCGATAAGCAGTATTTAGAGGGCAATTATGGAGCAGACCCATATCTTAGAAAGATTATAGATTGGGGGAATGTTGATGGCTAAAAAAGCAGGGATGGAAAAGTGGAAGAAAAAACGTCGCCAAGAGTATTTAGAGGCAAAGGTATATCAATATTATATTTTTTGTGAAGGTGATGATATATTTAGATGCAATATGAATTGATTTATTATCCTGACACACAAAACAGGACAAAAATCCGATGATGATTTTTGTCCTGTTTTGTGTGTCAGGTCAGTATTCCAATCAATTTCGACTATTTTAAACTAATTTTTAGACATTTTAAAGAAAGAATTCCATTATCATTTTTGATAAAATGAACATAACCATGAAGAGTGTGGTCATGCAAAGATTAAGGTAAGATAAGTCGTGAAAGGAATGGTTTTTAAGAATGAATGTAATAAAATTTGGTATTATTGGCTTTGGATTCATGGGGCATGTCCATGAAAAGATGCTGTCAGATCTAGAGTGGGCTAAGGTTGTGGCAATCTGTGATATTGTGCCTGAAAGGATGGCAGATGCCATCACCGTAGATGCCAAAAAATTCACTGACGCAGAGGATGTGTTTGCTATTGATGAAATAAATACGATCCTGATCGTGGTGAATAATCATGTCCATAAAAAGATGGTTTTTAAGGCTGCCAAAGCAGGCAAAAACATTATTTGTGAAAAACCGGCGGCGATGAGCGTCGCTGAATTTGATGAAATGATTGCCGCAGTTGAGAAATACGGCGTTCGATTCACGGTGCATCAGCAAAGACGTTTTGATAAAGACTTTAGAGTGGCAAAAGAGGTCTATGATAAGGGGCTTGTCGGGAATATGTATACCATTCAATCTAAGCTCTTTGGCATCAACGGCAATATGCATGACTGGCATGTTTACAAAAAATACGGTGGTGGGATGCTCTATGACTGGGGCGTGCATCTTCTTGATCAAATGCTATGGATGGTTGAGGGTAAAATCATAACAGTGTTTGCGGATGTGCGAAATGTGATTAATGAAGAGGTAGATGATTATTTTAAAATACTCTTAAAGTTTGAAAATGGCATCACCTGTGAAATTGAATTAGGAACTTATTTTCTGGCAGACAAGCCCAAATGGTTTGAAAGGCACTGGTTTATCGGGGGAGATATAGGCAGCATGTATAGTGATGGCTTTGATCCTGAAGGCAAAATCTCAAGGACGAGCAGGCTGTTGACCAACGTAGCTGGGAAATCCGTCATGACAATGGCAGGTCCGACCCGCTCCTTTGGACCGCCCGCCGAAGGCGTATTGCTGACAGAGGATTTACCCGAAGTCAATACAGAGCATGTGATGTTCTTTGATAATTATCGAAAGGCACTTGAGGGAACAGCGGATTTCCTTGTGAAAACACCTGAAGTCAGAAGAGTTTTGGCATTAATGGAGGCGATCAGAAAGTCGGCCGAAGAAAACAGATCTGTCGATTTTGAGTCATAAAAATGCAAATAGAATAGGAGTGATAAACATGAGTCAGATTAAAAGGTCAGTCAGCATGTATAGTCTTCAAGACAATTATGCGAGAGGAAAAATGTCACTAGAAGACATCTTTAGATTTTTATCAGACTTAGATGTAGGCATGGAGCTCATCAGTGACCAGATGATTAAGGGCGCTCCCTGCCCCACGGCAGCAACTTTGAATAAATGGGATGAGTTGGTTGATAAATATCAGATGGACTTAGTCTGCAACGATATATTTATCAACACTTGCCTGTATAAGAACAGGACATTGACAACAAAAGAATCGACGGATTTACTTATTAGGGAAATAAAGCAAGCGCATCGGCTTGGCTTTAGCTTGGTCCGTCTTGTTTCAATGACGCCGCCGGAAATCATTGAGCCGGCGTTGCCTTATGCCCAAAAATACAATGTATCCTTAGCTCTTGAAATTCATGCAGGGATGAGCTTTGATCACCCCATGACGAAGGCGTTCATTGATCTCATTCATAAGCTCAATTCCCCCTATGTCGGAATTGTGGTGGATACCGGCATATTCTGCAGAAGGCACCCCAGAGTGTCCAGCAACTATTTCAGGAATCAAGGAACCAGTGAGGCCGTCATTCAATATATTGACGACATCTTTGCAAGCGGCACTGATCCGAAGCGTTTCTATAAGAAGCACGGAGGCTATCCCAAGGAACTGAGCGCTTTATTCAAAAATGAAATGGATGAGACTTATGCAATGTTTGCTGATGGTTATGAGATGAGTGAATTGAGCATCCTTGATGAGCATATGCCGTATATTAAACATTTCCATGGGAAAATATATGAAATGACCGATGCTGGTGTAGAGTATTCAATTCCTTTTGACGAGCTTATTAAGTACCTTGATAAAAAAGATTATCATGGTTATATTTCAACAGAATACGAAGGCAATCGTTTTGTGCTGCCGGGCGAAGAAATGAAAGAAAAAGAACAAGTCATCATGCATCAGGAAATGCTAAAAAAATATATTGATGCGTTGAATAGTTAGGGAGGTGGATCATGTTTGATAATTATGTATTTACTAAAGGAAGCTGTAAGAATGTAGAAAAAGATGGAAAAGTCATAGGCTTCTCCCTTTCTACCCTGATTACTTATTACCGGGGAATTCCCTGCTCGATGATTCATGATATAAAGGTTATTGTAGATGGGCAGGAAGTGGACCGGAAGGATATTCGCTTTAGCCCCAATGGCGAAGACTATTTCACCCTTTATGAGCTGGAGACAGTGACAACTTATAAGTGGGAATATGGAGAGCAGGCGAGTATTTTTGTAGAAAAAGACGGAGGGCTTTTGGCCGGAGAGCATGAGATTACATTAACGACTGCCATTAGAGTTGCCTATATACCCGTACCATTTGCCGGGAGCAAAACAAGGAAGGTTACGATTGCATCAAATAATTAGAAATGATATGGAGGAATAATTCATGAAGAAAGTTAAGATTGGTTTAATTGGCTGTGGTGGTATTGCAAGTAACAAACATTTACCTTCGCTTAAGGAATGCGGAGAAAAGAATGAAATTATTGGATTTTGCGATATTATCGTCGAAAGAGCAGAAAAAGCCGCAAAAGAATTTGGCGCTAAAGGGGCTAAGGTTTATACAGATTACAATGAGCTATTAGCGAATAAGGAGATTGAAGTCGTCCACGTCTTAACCCCTAATGTATCTCATTGTCCGATTACTGTCGCCGCCTTTGAAGCAGGGAAGCACGTTCTCTGTGAAAAACCTATGGCTCACACATCGGAGGATGCCATTAAGATGGTTGATGCTTGGCAGAAGTCGGGGAAGAAATTCACGATTGGCTATCAAAATCGCTTTAGAGCAGAAGTGCAAGCGCTGCATCAATCCTGCCAGAAGGACGAACTGGGAGATATTTATTATGCAAAGGCTCATGCTGTTCGCCGCCGCGCTGTCCCCACTTGGGGCGTTTTTCCTAACAAAGCCTTACAAGGTGGCGGTCCGTTGATTGATATCGGAACCCATGCTTTAGATATTACATTGTGGATGATGGATAATTATGATGTCGAAAGCGTAACCGGGTCGGTATTTTATAAATTGGGGCATTTGCCTCAGGCCACGGAAGGGAATATGTTTGGCCCATGGGATCCGGAAACTTATGAAGTAGAGGATTCGGCCGTTGGCTTTATTAAAATGAAAAATGGCGCAACAATTGCCTTAGAAGCCTCATGGGCACTTAATATGCTTGAATCAAAAGAAGCTGCAACGACCCTTTGCGGAACCAAGGCAGGGGCGGAGATCCTTTCGGGAATGAGCTATCCTAAGAGCGAATTGATTTATAACAAAGGTAAAAATGGTCTGCTGATGGAAGAACGAATATCACCAGCAGGTAATATCGCTTACTTTGAAGGCGGGGCGTCAGAAGAAGGCGTGATTGAAGCCAATCAATGGCTGGATGCGATTATCAATGATACCGAGCCGCTTGTGAAGCCGGAGGAAGCGTTGCGGGTTACGCAGATCCTTGAAGCCATTTATACAGCTTCAAAAACTAAAGAAACAGTTAAATTTTAGGAGGTATATCAAGTGAAACTTGGATTCGTCAGTGCAATCTTGGATAATTATACCTTTGAAGAAATGATTGATTTTGCCGCAGAAAATCATTTCGAATGTGTTGAAGTAGCCTGCTGGCCGGGCGGTGGGGCAGAGCGCCGTTATGCAGGTGTTTCCCATATTAACGTAGACGAGTTAAATGATCCCTCAAAAGTAGATTATATTAAAAGTTATTGTCAGGAAAACAATGTTGAGATTTCCTCGCTGGCGTTTTACCCGAATACAATGGATGGCGATCTAAAAAAGCGCAATGCGAACATCAGCCATTTAATGAAAGTCATCATCGGCAGCGCCAAGTTGGGTGTCAATATGGTAACTACCTTTATCGGCAGAGACCAAACAAAAACAGTCGAAGAAAATATTCAGCTATTTAAAGAAATCTGGCCGCCACTGATTCAGCTGGCCAAAATGCACCAGGTGAAGGTAGCCATCGAGAACTGTCCGATGTTATTTGGACAGGATCAATGGCCAGGCGGGCAAAATCTCGCCACAACACCTAAAATCTGGCGTGAAATGTTTTCAATTATAGATAGCAGCTATTTTGGGCTAAACTATGACCCGTCACATTTTGTCTGGCAGATGATGGATTATATTCAGCCAATCTATGAATTTAAGGATAAGATTTTCCATGTCCATTATAAAGATATCAAAGTCTATCAGGATCGACTTAATGAAGTGGGAATCATGGCCTATCCCCTTCAATATATGTCCCCGAAGCTGCCGGGACTGGGTGATGTTGACTGGGGCAAATATGTATCGGCATTGACGGATATCGGATACAATGGCTACACTTGCATTGAAGTTGAGGACAGAGCTTTTGAGGAATCCGACGAGAGTGTCCGCAATTCCCTGTTGCTAAGCCAGAGATATTTGCGGCAGTTTGTCATTTGACCGCTTAATACAGCGCCCGTAAGGGCGCTTGACTGATTAGACCGAAAGGAGATTATGATGGGATTAGTCATGAAACTTAGGTTTACAGACATTATTCAGGAGAAGACACTGAAAAACTATTATGTTAATGGAAAAGTCTGTGGATTTCAGCTTGATGTCCGTTTAGGATATTATCGGGGCCATTATTTATCGGTTATTGACGAACTGGATATAACCGTTGATGGAGAGGCTTTCGCTCAAGCAGACATTATCTTTTGCCTGAATGGGAAGGAATTTGGAGTACCTGAATTAAAGCATCAGTTTTCTGAGTTTTGGACGATACTGGCTCCCGCAACTATACTCGTTAGAAAAGCCGGAGGATTGACAGCTGGGGAACACGAAATAGACTTTAAATTAATGCTGCACAGTCCTTATATGCCTTTGCCTGGAGCGGCGGTTCCTCATGCATATACGCCGATTGACAGCTGTGAGAAAAAAACTGTTGTTTTGGAGGAGTGCTATGAGTAAAGTAAAGTTAGGAATCACATTGTATTCTTATACGAAGGAATATGTAAGCGGAGAATACACATTTGAAGATTGTGTCCGCAGATGCGCCGAGCTTGGCATTGATGGGTATGAAGTCGTAGCAACGCAAATGATACCGTCATACCCGTATATTAGTGATGATTTTATCGGGCTTGTCAATGAATGCAGCGTCAAGTATGGAGCCCGTCCGATAAGCTACGGCGCCAATACGGACAGGGGCATGCGCTATGATCGCGATTTGACAGACGATGAATTAGTGTCGACCACCATCAGGGATATTAGAAGCGCCAACAAGCTTGGATGTAAAATCATGAGGGCACAGTATTTATTGTCGCCTGAAAATTTAATCAGAATTGAACCCTATGCCAGAGAGCATAATGTAAAGGTCGGCATTGAGATTCACAACCCGGAGACGCCTAGTACCCCAGCGGTACAGACATATATTAACGCCATTGAAAAAACCGGCTCGCCCTATATTGGTCTGATACCAGACTTCGGCTGCTTTGCCAATAAGCCTAATGTCGATAGCTATGATGGCGCTCTTAAAAGAGGCGCCAATCAGGAGCTGCTCGATTATGCGGTAAGCCTTAAGTATGATGAGGTGCCGATGGATGTGGCGGTGCAGTTATTAAAAGAAAAAAATGCCGATGATGAGGTCATGGCTTCCTTTTTCACCATGTACGGCTTCCTGCAATTTAGCAAGAATCCTGATTTGGAGGGTTTGAAACGGATTATGCCTTATTGTATTCATTTCCATGGAAAATTTCATTATATGAAGGAAGATGGCAATGAGATGAGTATTCCTTATGATCAGATTCTTCCGATTATTGATGAGGCTGGTTTTGATGGATATATCGTTTCGGAATTTGAAGGCCATGAATCAGGAAAAGCACCGGAAATGGTTAAGAAACATATTGCAATGGAACGTAGAATTTTGGGAATAGAGAGGTGACTATGAAAATATTAGGAATTTCATTTGGTCGAAAAATGCATAATTGTGATATTGTGACAATTCATGCGTTAATGGCAGCAAAAGAAGCAGGAGCTGATGTCAAATTCATCAATACGATGGATATGGAAATAGGGCATTGCAAAGGCTGCGGTGCATGTAGCGCAGCAAGAGATAGGGGCAAACAAATCAAATGCATATTAAAGGATGATTATTTATCATTAGAAAATGAGATTCTCAATGCTGATGGCATTATAGTCGCGGCTCCCGTTTATTCGATCGCGCCAACAGGACAATTGAAAAACTATATTGACCGCTTTGGTGCGGCTCATGATAGAGCAGCGGCCTTAGCCGAACAGGAAAAGCGGATTAAGGATGGCAGCCAAGAGCTGTTAGATGAAAGAGTGTTTAAGGATAAATATGTGGCTTATATTTCGGTGGGTGGTGCCCATACGCCAAACTGGGTATCGATGGGCCTGCCTAATATGTATATGTTTGGCATGTCTTCACTGATGAAAACAGTGGGTCAGATTGACGCATATGATATGGGGCACAGGACGAATCCGGTATTGGATCAGACGTTTTTAAATCAAGTGGTCGGGCTTGGCAGACACCTTAAAGAATCGGTTGGGAAGCCTTATGAAGAGGTGAGCTGGTACGGAGAAGAAGGGGCATGCCCGGTTTGCCATAATAAGCTGTTGACGGTTGGTAAGACAACAAAAGTTGAATGTCCTCTTTGTGGGATTTATGGAAAGATATCCGTTGAGGGAGATTGTCTTAATGTGACCTTCACAGAGACGCAAAAGAAGCGGGCGAGAAACACTTACAACGGGTTGCTAGAGCATTATGTCGAATTGAAGGAAATGATGGATGTTATCATTCCTAAAATGGATAAGAATAAAGATTTTATTGATGAGGAAATGAAGAAATATAAAACTTTTCAGTCTACATATGAATGATCACCTTTGTCTGTTCAATCCTCTACAATCTCCGCGATATTTCAATAAAATTAACCTCATGCGGCGCTAATTCAAGGGGGAGGGTGATATCTTCCAGACAATCCATGTAATAGATTTCAAGCTTAGGAACACAGACGCTTTGATAATAATCGATTTCCTGCTGCTGCATATTAAGCAGCGTATGAATCAAATCTTGAGGCGTCGAGTGTCCCTTTTGTATGATGGATAGAAATTCATCAAGAGCACTCCCATAGGAGCGGTTTAGAATATATTTATTTATTTTGTATTTGCCCGATAATATATGACGTAATTTGATTTCCATTTCAAGCGGGCGAACCTCTTCAAAAATATCATAAGTATTTTCAATATTCAAATTCCGGCTAAAATGGACACAAAAGTCCTTGTTAAAATGCTGATAATGAAATGCCAGTATTTGAAAGGAGGTGCTGGAATTAGATGTCACCATATAGTTGTCTCCTTTTTCAATAAGTGACTGACCCATCATCGATAAAAAATAATTAGCAAAATAGACAGGTTTTTTAATGCCAAAAAAGTCGATCAGCCCTGCGCCGGTCGTATCCTTTGTGTTGTTGAAATCATAATTCGCATATGCGTTCGTTAAATCTGTGAATAACCAATAATTCAAGCTGTCCACATTATCTTGTAGATCAAGCACCGTTTTGCATAGAAAAGCAGCCTGATAAGAGGAGTTCATAATAAATGTATAGCCCTGAATACAGGAATTATATTCACTGATATGAAGTGGAAGCGACTTGCCAAATATCTTGATAATACTTTCCTTGCAGGCATTGGTTCTTTGCTTAAAAATTTCCGGATTCATCGAAAGTACGGAAACAAGCGACCGGCTGACGTCTTTAAGACGGATATTATATCGATTTGAATCAAATGAAAATAAATAAATTGAAATATAATCGGGTACTACTTTCTGTTCCTTTAGGCTTGATAAAAAAGCTTCAAATAAATGATTTGCGCTACAGTCATTATAACCGGGTCCACCAATGCGGGCATCGGGGACAAGCTGCTTGATAACTTCCCGATAACATTTGAAACGGCGGGCATAAGCAGTTGGAGATTCGGTGTATTCTAAAGCGGCATCATGGACGGCCCACAATTCAAAACGCCATGATGACACATGCTGTATGCCATAACGATTAATACAGTGGATGAGCATTGCCTGAAGCACCCTTTGGCAATAATCAATGGTATAAATATCTTCATTCCCCGCTACTGCGATAAAGGGGATCCCGTCTTTATTGACCGCAACAGAGTTAGCAACAGGCTTCATACTCAACTCAATATGCGGTATTACCTGGGATTTTAGAAAAAAATCCAAAATATCATTTAAGTTAGTAAAATCAAAATTTTGGCTACCTTCGATAGGATGTATGATTTCACAAGACAAGATATTCTGTATACGGACATACTTAAAATGAATCTGTTTCTGGCAATCTAAAAATTGCTTCTGAAAAACCTGCGACAGCAGATCTGTAGCAAAACCAACATTAATCGCATCAAGATACGGAGTGGCTAGCGGTGAATGATGTGCCACGCTGATGCTTAAGTGCCTGGCATGTGGATAAGCATCAAGAAGCCCCGGCAGGTTATTCTGATTATTATTGATTTCTTCCATTCTATATGAAAGGGTAATCTTCTCATTGGGTGTGTCTTTAGATTCAAAGTGCTTTTGCCGATATTGCGATGGGTTAATATTGTATTGCGTCTTGAAGCTTTTGTTAAATGCAGCTGAATTGGGGAAGCCATTATTAAATGCAATCATAGTCATGGAATGGTTAGTATTTAAAAGCTCTGGCATGGCATGTTCTAAGCGTGCCGTGTTTAAATACTTGAGAAACGATTGCCCAAAATGCTGTTTCATAAATCGAGATAAATACTGCGGCGTCAAAAACATTTTATCGGCCAATGTCTGAAGTGTAATTGGATATTGATAGTTTGCATTGATATAGGTTTTAATGGCGTGGATACGTTCGATTATGTGATCCTTACGGCTCTGGGTATCCGCAGAACGCTCGTGAAGTGTAAAATGAGCATTAATTTCCGCGGCGATCTGATAGATGCTGGCCATTAAACTGTGGGATTGATAATTGGCATTATAATATATCGTCAAATCCTTTAGTAATTCCTTAAGCTTTAGATAATTCTTCTTTCTATCGCCTGCAGAATTACAGACAATCAAGTTTGGCTCAATCGACAAGTCTCTCAATAAATTGCAGCTAAAGCTGACCTCTAGCAGAGAATTGTCCCAAAGGGCGCCTGCCTCATAAGAAATACCAGGCTGCAATACGACGATATCGTCTTTATGTAGTGTAAATACCCCATCTGGACAATGGATGATAATACTCCCCGATAATACCGTGAAAAAATGTAAATCCTGTGAAAGATGGATAATCTTTTGATTTATTGAAAAAAATTGAACATCAATATTCCCTGTGGCATGTGAAAGAATATACATTCTATACCTCCTTCATTTGCTGTAATAGATTGATTTGGTATAATACGGCTTCATGCATTTTAAGCTCCGTGTAAAATGTCAGCTTCTGTTTGACCTTACGTACCTCAACACTTAAGCTTGGAGTACACTTGTTTTTTAAATAGGTAATTTCAGCATTGGATAAATCAGCCTTAGCACCGAGCTTCTTCCATTCGTGAATCAGGTTCCCTTGAGTTTCGGAAAGTGTCCATTGCTTAATATGGTAGGTTCCTTCTTTTAAATTCTCAAGACAAATTGACAAAGAGAGTGGCTTTAAAATCACAAAGGGAGAGCCGGGATATTTCAATGATTCATAGTCTTCTTGATGTATGCAATAATCTTCGTTGAAGTAGCCATAGTAGTAAGCAAGAATTTGATAATTATATTTAGAGGATGAGGTGACAATATAATGCTCCCCTTTTGCGATGATTCGATTACCCAGCAAATTCAAAAACTGGTAAGCGAAAAAGCCGGGCTTTTTAATGCCATCCTTACTGATGATGCCATTGCCTCCAAATAAAATATAAGGCGAATATTTAAAATCCAGTGAAGAATCTGATAAAAGCCAGTAACTCATGGCTTTGGCGAGGCTATTATTATTTAAAGATTCTCTGATGATAAGTGAAAATGGATATAAGCCGTCATTCATATAATTATTATTTAATATATGGGTGCCATATTCTGTGACATATAAATCCGGCGGCTCATCCCATTTTTGCTTAATCATGCGGTGGCACTGCTCAATTCGATTTTTATAAATATCCTGATTAGGCGCCAAGGTCACCTGATCACTGCTCCATAAAGAATCAACGGCGATTTCGTCATTATATGGATAGACATAGATAGATACAAAATCCGGTTTGATAAATGCTTTATTCATGGCATCAAGAGTATTGCTTAAATGCTCGGTGTTCATAAAAGTATTAAATCCAGGACCGCCGACATAAGCTTTTGGAACTAATTCTTTGATGGTCGAATAAACATATTTAAATCTATTCAAGTAGCTCAACGGAGACTCGACAATGGTCATATTGTTATTGTATTCCTGCCAGAACTCAAACTGCCATTCACTTACTGTATGAAATCCGTAATGATTAATGCAGCTTTTTAAAAAGATGGGTAAAAGTGGCTTTAAAATATCTTCGAAATAATTTGTTTTTGAAAGATATTTTTGGCTGTTCTCAATCAAATCATTCATGTATATATGTGCATGCTTGCTTCCGATATCAAAAAGAGGCTTTAGATGAAGAGAACTTAAATAATCGATGATACGAAAAATATGAGTCATATCGTTTTCGATATAACCAGTGACGATACAATTGTCAATTAGCGAAAAAACATTTTGAATTCGACCATATTCAAAGCCTATTTCTATTTGTATCAAGGAAAGATGCTTCCTGAACCCTGGATTTTCAAAATTAGAGGCATCGCCTAAGTTGATCAGCTTTTTAAAGGAGGGCGTAAAGGGCTTATGTTTACTGGCGTTACAGCATATCTCTTCTTTGACGGGGGCTTCAATAAGTGTCAGGGCTGTATTGCTTAAAGCAGCCTGATCTGACAAGAGCCCCTTAATCAAAGGCAAATTATTAATTTGACATTCAGGCGGGATATGCGCCTGCTCACTCATTTTCAGAAATGTCGTACGATAATCGAGTGGATCCATGTCATGCTTATTTAAAAATTGCTTAAGGAAGGCGGAAGTGTTGGGAAAACCACCATCTATGGCGATTTTATTCAATGACTCATTCGAATATTTAAGCAGGAGCGCTGTAGCTTCTAAGCGAATCCCATTTAAATACTCATAAAAAGTCATTTGAAAATGCTTCTTCATAAAGCCGGCCAGATATTGAGGCGATAAAGATATATGGTCAGCTAGCTCCTGTAATGTGATCTGCTTACTATAGTTATCATCGATAAAATATCTGATTTTGTCGATTTTAGCTTGCTGCTTAAGCGTTGTTTTATTCATTGCTTCGGCCTTTGCCTTCACCGCCGGTCTGGTCTTAAGATGGTGCAGGAGCTGGTAAACCTGCGCCATTAAATAGTTGTCATTATTCTTGGTATCGGTATAGTGTGCCGTGGCCATATTGATAAGATAATGTCTTAAATTCTTATTAGTGGTCTGATCCGAATCGTTAGAATAGAAATAAACAAATCGCTGCTGTGTTTTAAAACAATGGTTAAAATGTAGGGCATCTAAAGTGATAAGTAATAGATATGAATCCGGTGCGCCATGCAATGAAAAGGACTCCTCAGGATAAATTAAAATAATATCCTGCTTGTGGAGGAGGTGATGCTGCTTGCCATGTATAATAGATATTAGCCCTTGTAATGAGAGCAAAAATGTATAGCCCATATTAAAAAGATGAATGGGGGCTGATAATTTGCATAACTCAATTTGATAAATTTCTTGGTTGGTTGTGAAAATACGCATTGTGGCACAATCCTTTACACAAAATTAGAAGGCGAAAAATTTGCTGTTTACTGATTATAGTTTAAAAGATTTGCGTTTAAAAAGCAATACTAACATCATACCGGATTGTATATAACGATAGTCAAAATACATTAACATTTCAATGAAATTAGTAAACCTTTTTAAACATAATTCATATGGTTTGATAAAGCAATTGAAATACATATATAATTTGTATAAAAAAGATATGCAAAATGAAGATTTTATTGTGTTTATCTTATATACTTCTCATATAAAACATGAAGGAGGAGTTACAATGAGAAGCATAAAGAAATCACTTTCATTGATATTGGTTCTATGCATGGCAGTAGCGATGCTTGCAGGCTGTGGCAATTCGGAGGATACAGCCGAGACCAAATCAACGGCGACAGAAGCGGAAGGAACAACTAAAGCAGCCGATGAAGGCAGTGATGAAGAAATGGCTGAAATAAATATCATGATTCTTGCCATGAGTGATGTATCGGCAGGCTCAGAAGAGGTTATTGCAGAAATCAATAAGATCACAGAGGAGAAAATCAATACCCATGTCAACATTGAGCATGTCGAAATGGGAACTTATGTAGAACAGGTTGGACTAAGGATTTCCGGAAATGAAAAACTGGATCTCGTCCTGACAACTCCGATTGAAGCCGCCGGCTTTAGTTCGATGACGGCTCAAAACCAGTTGATGCCCCTTAATGATTTACTGGAAGAATATGCACCTGACACCCTTGCGCTTTTAGGCGATTACATCAAAGGAACGACGATTAATGACACTATTTATTCATTACCTACATACCGCGCCTTGAATTCTAACTCATATTTAATCATGAGAAAGGATATTTTAGATGAGCTTGGGTTGACAGAGAAAGCACAGAGCCTATCATCTTGGACTGAATTTGAGGAAATCTTATCAGAAGTAACGGCAAATAAAGAAATTGCCGGTATTGCAGGCAATGATGGAGCCGGTACAGTGATTACCTTACAAGGCGTATGGCATGATACCGATGACTTTGCTGGGAACACCAGCTATGATAGTCTTGGCGATACATATAAAATCATTGCTGTAGATGAAGAAACAGATACCGTCTACAACTATTTTGCAGCGGATTCTTATCAAGCAATGATTGAAAGAGTCAGGGGCTGGTATGAAAGCGGCTATGTCTATAAAGACAGCGCAACGTCAGAGGAGCAGGGTGATACACTGTTAAAAACGAATGTAACATTTTCAACGTGTGTTAATAGCGAGATCGGTGTTGAAGTCTCTAGATTAAGCTCGACCGGATATGAAGTGATTTGTCCGATGATTGTCGCACAGCCGGTTATTACCGGAAGTCTTACTAAGTTTACTTGGGGTGTTCCGGTAACATCAACTGAGCCGGAAGCGGCAGTGAAGTTTTTGAATCTGATGTATACAGATAAAGATATTGCCAATCTTCTGACATGGGGAGTTGAAGGTCGTGATTATGTCGTTAAGGATGGTGAAGCTGTTTTTCCGGAAGGCGTAGATGCTACGACAGTATCGTATCATACAGCTGATTTCCTTTATGGCAACCAGTTCCTTGTTTACCCATGGGAAGGGCAAGGAGCAGATTTTAGAGAAGTTGCTAAGGCAAACTTAGACGAAGCAGGCGTATCGAAATATGTAGGTTTTAGTGCGGATACCTCTTCAATAACCAATGAATTATCTCAATTGACAAATGTCATCGATCAATATAAGCCCTCCCTAGAGTCTGGCGCCGCAGAACCAGCAGTATATGATGAGTTTATTCAAGCAATGGAGGCCGCTGGCGTAGATAAAGTCATCGAAGCATACCAAATACAGCTTGACGCTTGGCTGGCAGAGCAATAATAAAGTAATGGGAGAGTGTCCTGAACTATTGCCAGGACACTCTTCTTAGAAGGAGGGCTATGAGGGAATGAAAGAAAAAGGATTAGCCATTTTACGGCGAAAACCGTTGATTGATATTATGTTGATGTCAATATTGTCTATTATATGTATTTTCTTGCCCTATGCAAGTTATACCTATAAAAGTGCGAAATACACTTTGAGTGGCTTAGAATTGATGCTTGGAAAGACGATTTTGGGCGGGCAGATTCAGATTAATCCACAGATTCTTTTGATATTAGCCGTCATACTTAATATACTGATTATTGCATTAATATTTGCCCTTTCAAAGCTTAAGCCAAGAATAGGCGGTATTTTACTTTTGCTCTTGGGACTGACGGCTGTTGTCTGTAATATTGCAATGGCAGTAAGGCTAAGTGGGATGTTAAGAGAAGCAAGGAATGTATCGATATTGTTTGGCAGTATTATTCCTGTTGTTTTAGGGGTTGTTATTGTGATCCGGGCACTTAACCTGATGTATCGGCTAAAGGTCATCAATGTGCTGGATTTTATGGTTATTCCCGGACTGCTTTATTTAATTATTAATAATTATCTGCCGATGGTTGGTATTGTCTTAGCTTTTAAGAAAATCGATTATAGTATTGGCATTTGGACTAGCCCGTGGGTTGGTTTTGATAATTTTATCTATTTATTTAAGACTTCTGCTGCTTGGATTATTACGAGAAATACACTTTTATATAATCTGGCGTTTATCATAGTTGGCAATATTCTGGGAATTATAGTAGGTATTTTTCTAAGCGAGGTATTTTCCAAAAAACTGCGGAAGTTTTACCAGACCTCCATCCTTTTGCCCCAACTGATTTCCTATGTTATTGTGGCCTACATTGTTTTTGGTTTCTTAAGCAACGAATCCGGCTGGATTACCCAAACGCTTCTTGGTGGTACGGATATTAATTTCTACCAGGAAAAATCTTACTGGCCATTTATCTTGATTCTTGTCAATACCTGGAAAGGTCTTGGCTATAGTGCGGTGATTTATCTGTCATCTGTCGTTGGCATTGACAGGACACTAATTGAAGCTGCCTACGTCGATGGTGCCGGGCGCATGAAGCAGATTAAGAACATTATTCTGCCGTTGCTAAAGCCGACGATTGTCACCCTGATATTACTTCAGGTAGGCAGGATATTTTATTCGGATTTCGGCCTGTTCTTCCAAGTGCCAATGGATTCGGGAGCGTTATATGATGTGACTAATGTAATCGACACTTATGTATACCGGAGTCTGATGAAGATGAATAATATTTCAATGGCTTCAGCCGCCAGCGCCTATCAGTCGGTGGTGGGATTCGTTATAGTCGTTACTGTGAATGCTGTTGTCAGGAAGATTGATAAAGAAAATGCACTGTTTTAAGGAGGGATTGCGAAGTGGATGATACACGTGTTACGGGTAGTAGTGAAAGAGTATTTCAATTGATTATCAATGTAGTTTTAATCTTGTTGGCACTGGCGGCAATCCTTCCATTTATACTGCTTCTATCCTCATCATTGACCGCCGAGGAAACGCTGCTTATAGATGGGTATGGGTTTTGGCCAAAGAGTTTCAGCTTGTTTTCGTATCAGTATTTATTTATAGCCAATGGTGTTAAGATATTCAAAGCTTATGGAATCACTTTTTTTGTGACGATTGTCGGAACCGGCCTTAGTCTTCTAATCGGCCCGATGCTGGCATATCCTCTTTCGAGAAAGGATTATCCGAGGGCGAAGGCACTTACATTTGTTGTTTTTTTTACAATGCTGTTTAATGGGGGTGTGGTGCCGTCGTACATCATGTGGACACAGATTTTTGGGATTCGAAATAGTCTTTTGGCATTGATTCTGCCAAATCTTTTGTTTAATGGTTTTTATATTATACTCTATAAAAATAATTTTTCGACAAATATCCATCCTGCCTTAATAGAAGCAGCTAAAATCGATGGCGCCGGGGAATTTTATATTTATTTTAAAATTGTTATGCCGTTATCCCTCCCGATTTTAGCGACAGTGGGACTCATGGTTGCAATTGGCTATTGGAATGATTGGGTTAACGGTCTTTATTATATTACTGATTCTAAGCTTTACAGCCTGCAGGTTTTGTTAAATAGCATTATGAATAATATCAAGGCTTTGGCTTCAATGGATGTATCGATGGGATCAGGGGCGGCAAGTATGCCCGGTACCGGTATTCGAATGGCGATGGCGGTTGTCGGGGTTGTTCCGATTATGGTTTTGTATCCGTTTTTTTCCAAGGCGTTTGTTAAAGGTATTGCCCTTGGAGGGGTAAAAGAATAAGAAAGAAGAGGGAAGCACATGTTTGATAAATATATGATAGATGGAGATGTTCTGCAAAACGTGGAGCAAGATGGCGAAGTTATCGGATTTCGGATAGGTGTTCGGATTGTATACTATCGCGGTGTCGTTCTGGCAGTTATTGGTAATTTTGAAGTGACTTTAGATGGCGTTAAATATACGAAAGATCAAATGACTTTTACGGTCAATGAAAATCCGTATACTTTTGACCAAATGATTGGAAAGACTGATGAACACTGGGGTTTTGGTGATGTGGCCTATTTGACAATTTTAAAGCCCGGCGGTTTGTCAAAAGGTGAACATGAGATGACTGTTTTAGAGGAAATAAGAGTTGTCTACGGTCTAATGGATATGATGATGCCGACTAGCGCCCGCTGGTCAAAGAAGATGATTCTTGGCGATACCTATGTTATACCACCACGGATTAAAAGAGGCGTATCTCTTTATAGCTACCAGCAAGAGTACTATTTAAAGGAAATGGATTTAGAAGCTTGTATCAAGGCGGCGGCAGATATCAGCGCATATGGGATTGAAATCATTTCTGAAGCGATGATTCCTGATTTTCCAAACCCTCCGCAGCCATGGATTGATCGTTGGTTTGATTTGATGGATAAATATCATACGGTGCCTACCTGTTATGATGCTTTTATGGATGGGCAGATCTACCCGGGTAAGTTTATTTCTGATGAGGAAGCCGTCGAGGTGATGGAGCGGGATATTAAGTTGGCATCCAGAATGGGTTTTAAAACAATGCGGGTGCTCTGTGCCGTGCCGTTGAGGATTATTGAAAAAGCCCTGCCCTGTGCCGAAAGATATAATATAGTGATGGGGATAGAGGTGCATTCACCCTTTAAGCTTGCCACGCCATGGCTCGATGAATATGTAGACTTTATTAAAAAGACAGGAACGAAGCATTTTGGCATTATCCCTGATTTTGGAATTTTTGTCAAAAACCCAGTGAAGATTCTTGAGAAAAAGCATATCAGGCAAGGAGCGAATCCGAAGATTGTTGAATATGTAAGTCGATGCTATTCAGAAGGAAGATCGGCCGAAGAAACAATGGCGGCCGTTAAGACCATGAGTCCTAATGAGGAGGATTTATTCTGGACAAAGGAGGCGTTCACTTATACATACTGTGACCCGAAGCTTTTAGCAGGATACATTCCGTATATCATTCATATTCATGGGAAAATGTACGAAATGGAAAATGGCGTTGAACCAAGTATTCCCTATGCTAAAGTTATTGATGTTTTGAAAGAAAACAACTGGGCGGGATATATTTCCACAGAATATGAAGGACAAAGGCATTATCACGATATCCCCGACTGGGATGTCGATAGTGTTGAAATGGTGAGGGAGCATCAAGAGATGCTTAGAAGGCTGATATAATATCATTTTTTCTGAGACTTCTTTGACAAATAACATAGAATAATGTACTATATAGTTAAAAAAGAAGGGGAAGACTATGTTTGAATATGAAGAATCTGCCTATCAAGATGCTGGATCTAAGGAGAACGTTATCCGGGCATTTATCGGGAAGAAAGAGGCGAAAATGTATTCTAAACTGGGGCTTACAGCATTTAATTTGCCTGCTTTTATTTTTCCGATATATTATCTTATCTTTAGGAAGTGCTATATATCAGGTGCCATTGTATATGGCGTGTTATTTGCATTGGGGACTTTAGCGCTTTCTGATGGCCTTAATTTCATGTTAGCGCTTGTATTGAGACTGGCTCTTGGGATGATGTTTTATATGATTTACCAGTGGGAGATAACAAGGAGAATTGATAAGTGGACGGCGGAGGGCAAAGATTATAAAGAGATGGAATTAATGGCAGTGCAAAAGGGTGGTACGAATATTCCTTTGGTGATAGCCATCATTGCAATAGAAACGTTGATCAATTATATTTATTATGTGCTTATATTTGGTGCGGCAGGCTATTCCATTTATGATCTGCTGATTAAGTAGGAGGGATAAGTTGATGAGAAATTTTGTTTTTCATACTCCGACTGAGGTTGTGTTCGGAAAAGATACAGAATATCAAGCTGGTCAGTTGATCAAACAGCAGCAATGCAAGAAGGTATTAGTTCACTTTGGGGGAGCCAGTGCAAAGAAGTCAGGGCTCTTAAATCGTATATTCGAATCATTAAAGTCAGAGGGGATCGATTATGTTTCATTAGGCGGTGTTGTTCCCAACCCGAGATTATCTAAGGTCTATGAAGGGATAGAATTATGTAAAAGGGAAGCGGTCGACTTTATTCTGGCCGTTGGCGGTGGGAGCGTGATTGATTCGGCTAAAGCAATCGGCTACGGAGCGGCAAATGAAGCTGATGTCTGGGACTTTTATTTAGGAAAAGCAAGCCCTAAGGCATGCCTCCCAGTGGGGGCGGTTTTGACCATTGCGGCAGCCGGAAGTGAGATGAGTAATTCGTCGGTCATCACTAATGAAGAGAGCTGGTACAAAAGGGGCTTAAGCTCACAGATGGGACGATGTCGGTTTGCGATTATGAATCCGGAACTGACCTATACTCTTTCGTCCTATCAAACACAATGCGGCTGTACCGATATTTTAATGCATACAATGGAGCGATATTTTACCCTTGATCAGGATAACGAGTTGACAGACGGTATAAGTGAAGCCTTGATGCGAACAGTTATCCATAATGCAAAAATTATCCTGAAAAGTCCCGATGATTATAATGCCAGAGCACAGATTATGTGGGCAGGAAGTTTGGCGCATAATGATTTAACCGGCTGTGGAGCGATTGGTGACTGGGCAACCCATCAGTTGGGGCACGAATTAAGCGGTTTATTTGATGTTGCCCATGGTGCGAGTCTTTCAGCAATTTGGGGCAGCTGGGCGAGATATGTCTACAAGAATGATATCAGCAGATTTGCTCAGTTTGCTGTGAATGTCTTGGCTGTTCCCAATGATTTCAGAAACCCTGACAAGGTTGCTTTAGAGGGCATTGAAACGATGGAAGAATTTTACCGAAATACGGGCATGCCGGTTTCGATTGGTGATATGGGAATCACCATTACGGATGAACAGATTGATGAAATGGCACGTAAGTGTACTGCCAATGACAGTAAGAAGAAGGGCGCTTTTAAGGAATTAAACGTGAATGATGTCAGGAATATATATCGAATGTCCCGCTAATCAAGTGGGCAGTTAAAGGAGAGGCGCATCTTACAAAATAGACGCCTTTCCTTTTTTATGTTGCAAATAAATTTAGGTATTGACGCAGGTATCTAAATGTGATACTATATCGCATATAACATGTCGATGGTCGACATGTCATGTATCAACATAGCTGTTATTTTGAGTATAGTAAGGAGTGTGACAATGTCAGATGGATTGAATAAAAAATATATTCCCATGACTGAAACAACATATTACACCCTTTTAGCTTTGATTAAGCCAAGACATGGTTATGCAATCATGCGATTTGTCAGCCATTTGACTGAAGATCGAATCAAGCTGGGAACCGGAACGCTATATAGTATGGTTGGTCGGCTAGTGGACGATAAGGTGATTCGGATACTGTCAGCGGAAAGTGGTAAGAAGACATATATCATAACTGAGCGGGGACTAGATTTGTTAAAAATCGAAACCAAACGCCTGAATCAGCAATTGCAAAATGGGATGGAGATACTTGAACGGGAGGTGAGCCGGGATGGCAAATAACCGGAAGATTAAGAAGTTCAGATGGTTTATAAGTTATATGAAAGAATTAGACTGGCTTGAGGATATGGCACTTAGTGGCTGGAGGTTACATGATATAAGATTTGGTGTGTGCTATTACTTTGAGACCTGTGATCCGATCAGGCTGTTTTATGAAATTGACCGCTTTGATGTTCCGATCAATCCCACTTTGAAAGAAATTCGAAACAAGGAGCTTTTTATCGGCGTTGCCCAAGATATGGGATGGTCTGTTGTAACCCATGATGAAAGTCAGAATTATTATTTTTGTAAGGAATATTCTGAAGGAGAGATTAATGAGATCTATAATGATGAAGAATCCAGAGAGCAAAGAGCCAAGAAATATCAGGAGCTATTCGGTAAAAAGGCTTTAGATTTGATTAAGATACTATTTTTCGTCAGTATTATGTTTTTGGCTTTATCCTTTGCAGGTGCCATTACTGGTAATAAAATAGACCGATGGGCCAATACTTTTTTTATGTTATATGTGTTTCTTGTTCTGATATCATATTTTTTGACGATCAACTTGGGGAAGAAGTACTATTTTGAATTCATGAGAATACGAAAGGATGATCTAAGGACTAGTAAACAGGATGCAAGAAAAACCGTAAGAAAGCTTATCTTCACGAATATCCGGCTTAAAAAGTACTTATCCGATATGGCGGTAAAGGGGTGGCAATTAGAGTGTATGACAGCCACCAGATTCTTCTTTGTGAAAGAGGCTTTAGCAAACGAGCAATATACAATGGACAGTAAATATTTAACAAATAAAAGGCGTAAGCTATTAGGAAAAAATAAGTTAAAGGACATGAAGGATTGGATTGGAATGAACAATGATTGGCAGGTCCAAAGCCTGGAGGATGCCGAGAGTAAAGGCTGGATTTTTGTTTGTGCTCTTGAGAATCGATTGGTTATTTATAGGAATAACCCCAATGAAATGCCACAACCCCTTAATGATTTAAAGTATGACAGAAGATTAAGGTTAATATCTATGATCGGGTGGTACAGTGCTTTTTTGGTTTTGTGCGGGCTCATCGGTGGTTTGGTCGGCGGCATCGTTGGTGCTATGATACATTAGGACTAAAGAAAGGAGACAGCTATGAAACTTGAAGTAAAGAATTTGAAAAAGAGCTTTGCCGGCACCGAAGTGCTGCATGGCGTATCTTTTGAAGTCGAGAGTGGAAAGGCACTTGGGCTTTTAGGAAGAAACGGTGCGGGGAAGACGACGACGATGAGGATTTTAATGGATGTATTTCGTGCAGAAAGCGGGGAGATTCATCTAGATGGGAAAGTCTTTAAGCCATCCCATGAGAAGATAGGGTATCTTCCGGAGGAAAGAGGTTTGTATCCTAAAAGGACTGTGATTGACCAGATGGTATATCTGGCACGCTTAAGAGGCCTTGGAACCGCAGATGCTAAGAGAAATTCGAAGAAATGGCTGAAGCGTTTGGAAATCGAGGAATATGAAACAAGGAAGTTAGAAACCCTCTCAAAAGGAAATCAGCAAAAAGTTCAATTAGCAGCGACGCTGGTATGTGACCCTGATATGATTATATTAGATGAGCCCTTCAGCGGACTTGATCCGGTGAATGCTCAGATTCTTAAGGAGGTAGTCGGTGAATTGATCGATGATCGTAAGCTTGTTATTTTTTCCAGTCATCAGATGAGTTATGTTGAGCAGTTTTGTGATAGCATAGCTATTATTGATAAGGGAAATGTCATATTAGAGGGAGATTTAAGAGAAATTAAGAAAGAATACGGTCAGAATAGATTGATCCTTTCTTCTGGCAATCACACCTTACAAGCGTTAAATGATAAAATAAAGCGGTCAGGGGAATTTCCGATTTTCGTTGACGGAATAACAAAGGATTATCTAATCCTGAAAATAGAAGAAGCAGTGACAAAGAATGAGCTTTTAGCACAACTTATTCATTCAGATATCCTGATTGAACAGTTTGGCTCTTACGAACCGTCGCTAAATGATATTTTTGTAGAGAGGGTAGGTGATGAAGCATGAGGAAGTTCTCGATTGTACTAAAATATGAATTAAGAGAATATGTGAAAAATAAAAGCTTTGTTGTTGTGACTTTATTGCTTGCTATAATTGGAGCAATCGTCTTGTTTGCGCCCCGTTTCTTTGATATGTCTTGGTTAGTTGGAACACCTTCGGAGCAGCAAGTAACAGTGTCGGATGAAGAAACCAAAGGAACGATGCTGCTTTATGATTCGGAAGGGCTTGTCAATCAGGAGCTGCTTAGTGGAGCGTTTCCCAATGTCACATGGGTTGAAGTCGATAGCGTAGATGCCATTAAAGACAAAATCAATAGTGAGGAGGCACTAGCCGGATTCCGTGTTGTTTCTTACACCGAGTATGACTACTATATACTAAATAGAGGTATATACAGCGTTGAGGATTCATATTTCGAAGCGGTGCTCTCTGCCTCGATGCGCCAAGCCTATTTTACGGAAAACAATCTAAATGCTGATGAAATAGAAGCCCTGTTCGCAACACCGATCACAATGAATGAACAAGTGCTGGGGAAAGATTCTACTGATAATTATTGGTATTCATACGCCCTTGTTATTATTGTATTTATGCTCATAGTATTTTATGGCCAGATGATTGCGGTTTCCGTAACCAATGAAAAAAGCAATCGCGCAATAGAGATTCTGGTAACAACGACCACACCTAACAGCCTCCTTTTTGGTAAGGTAATCGCTGGAGCCATCGCCGGATTATGTCAGGTGGGCGTTGTTTTAGGCGCCGTATTAATATCCTACCAAATGAACCGCGAATTGTGGGGTGGGAAGCTTGATATGATTTTAAATATTCCGACTGAGGTTTTAATAACCTTTGCATTGTTTGGTATAGGCGGTTATTTATTCTATGCATTCTTATATGGAGCTATGGGTGCGTTGGTTTCAAAGACCGAGGATATAAGTAAAAGCTCCAGTGGCTTGATGATTATGATTATGATTGTTTATTTCATTTCCTTGATGCAATTAAGCAATGTGGATGGTATTGCCATGAAAGTCTTATCATTCCTTCCCATTAGTTCATATAGCGCCATGTTTGTTCGAATTGCCATGGGAACGGTCGAGATGTGGGAAATCGTTGTTTCCTTTGTTATTCTGGTAGCATCAATATTTGCCGCCGGTTTAATTGGTGCCGGAATTTATCGAATGGGAACCTTAAGATATGGTAATCCAGTTCGCTTAACCTCTGCCCTTAAGGAATTAAAACGGTCTAAATAATCTTCGTCTGTGTCGCTATTCTTACAGCGTCGGCACGATTGACGGCGCCAAGCTTGTTATAAATTTTTTGCAGAGTGCTTTTAACTGTGTGTACTGAGAGATAAAGGCTCTCTGCAATTTCTTCTCTGGTGAGACCTTGGCAGAGGTCGATCAGAATCTCTTTTTCTCTTCTTGAGAGTTGAAAGTGTTCCGTTGTTTGCTGGCCATTTTTGAGATTATATTTCTTCTTATAAAATGATTGACGCTTAGCATAGGTGGAGGACTTTGCATATATGTTATGCAGCCATTCCTCTGGGATGTTGTAATTGGTTGCTTTTCTTACGCTGTCAATCATACTGCACATACTGGTCCCCATTTCGATAAATGGCATGATAAAATTTGTTTCGTTGACAAGCTCATAAAGTGATTGGAGTATTTCGCTGCATAATGAGATGTTGCCGGTGTAGTAAAGGGCAAGAGCTTTCATCGTTCGGATAGATAATAAATCCAGCCACAGACCCTTTTCCTGATACAAGTCATCAAGCTGTTCTGAAAAAGCCAAAAGCTCATCATACTGCCTTTCTTCTAAGAAATAATAGGTCCTGATAAGCCGATCCCGTCCAACGCTGATAGGAGGATGGATCGTGGCATTGAGAGAGTCGTCTAATAGCCATCTGGCAATATTCTCGCTATGCCCCATTTTGATTAAAAACCAGCCTTCGGCAATGTCCATTATGCTTAAGTGTTCATCGGATTGGGCAAACACCTTGAGCTGCTGTAAGTGAGCTATGGTGGCATCATAATTGCCTTTGGCGGCAGTCACTTTCATTAACAGAAAGTAAGCATTACAGACAATATCGTACTGCTTTTTCTGTTGCGCTCTGTAAATAGCTTCAAATGCATTATTCTGCGCCATTTCCATATTGCCCTTAAAATAAGCAACTTCGGCTTTTGCTAAGTATTCGACGCCGTATCCGAGACCGTGCATCACCCTGGAGGCATAAGGCATGGCTTCAAAAAGGTCGTTTTGAAGTCTTTCAACTTCTTTGTTTTGAAGGTTGTTGGGGTTGATGGCATTGTTACTATCGATGATTTTAATCTGGCTGTAGTCTCGTATGCTGCCTTTAGGGAGGCAAGCATCAGCCATTTTATAGTATTTTACATAGCTGTGCTCCTTCTGGGTTTGCCTGATGAGCGCCAGCACAATGTAGGCTTCTCCCAAAACTGCTTGGGATTCAGGTAAACGCTTTTGCTCATCGATTAAATCTAGCAAATCCTCTGCAGCAGCCTTAAGCTCCAGATTGTTTAATTGAAAAGAAGCCCGGATGATTCGTATCATAGGGTGCTTTTGGATAAATGGTTTGGGAAATCCCTCTAGTAAGCGAATGACATGGGAAGCAGTTGATCTAGGATGGCGCTTAGGCGTCCAAAGGCGTATGATTTCCCAGGGCTCATTATAACAGCTGCACCTTTCATAATAGATCATAGCATCAACCTTAAACCCTTTGGCGTCATACCATTGGGCAGCGGTTATATAGACCTCTTGGATCTCTTTAGGATCAAGGTATAGTTGTCTCTCCTGTAAGAAATCCAGGAAAATTTGGTGGAAGTGGTACCTTCTATTATAAGGGTTGAAGGCAATAAACATATTTGTATTGATGATGTCCATGATCGTGTCGATATGCTCGCCTGAAAGTTGCTGAATAAGACCTGCTGGAAACTCGTCTAATAGTGAAAACTTAGTGAGAAGGTTCTTTACTAAAGGCGAATAAGTGGCGAAAATATCCTCTTCAATCATTTTAATAACAACCAGCTTCGTACCGGGAAGCGGATCGACCCATTGATTGCTTTCTTTTTTTAACTCTAGGCCGACAAGATAGAGCGCCAGTGGCCAACCTTCAGTATAGGCATCGATTTTCTCAAGCTCTGATTCGGTAAGTGAAATGCCTAGTGATTTAAAGTATTCATCAGTTCTATCAATGGTAAAGCGCAAGTCTTTTTCGGTTAAATGATATTTTGAGTTGGTTTGAAAAGGAATTTTAGCTCGTGATAGTAATATGATGCAAAAATCTTCAATATTTGCTGCAACGAGATTTTCAACAAAGTCAATAATGAGTTTATTTTGGATGAAATGGAAGTCGTCAAACACAAAGATGAACGGATTGTCTTTATAAATTTCCTTTGTGAAGACCCGCAGGAATTGATCAAATTCCCTCAATGTTTCGGGGAAGTTAAGCATTTTTAGAATCTCGGCCGTTTCATCTCCCACAAGCGATAGTGCATAAATAAATTCTTTCCAGAACCGATCCGGGTAATTATCTAATTTAGATAGCTGTAACCATGCGACTCTAAAATTACTGTCATTTAAGAACATTGAAATGGTTTGTGTTTTACCGTATCCGGCTCCGGCCGACACGGTGATAAGGCTCTCCTTAACAGCTTTAGATAATATGCTGTTTAGCCGGGGTCTGGATAAAAGCCCGCTATTGTGAGGCATAGTATTTCTTTTGTAGATATCTTCAGACATATAATTGGTCTCACTTCCTTTCAATATATATATATTTCATACATACTAACTATGTACTTTTATTATACAACATTTATGGGATGATTCAAGTGGTGGAATTATTAAAAAAAAATTAACCGTTTGTCTGTTGTTACCGACTTAAAGTGGAGTTAAACTATCAATAATAAATGGATAAAGGAGGAAATGACTTTTGCTAAGCAGAAATAGCACCCAAAATAGAAAACTTAAGATTGGCACAAGCTTGCTTACATGGTTCATCTGTATGATGTTGTTCTATATAAATGTGTTCGCGTCATTAACTCTTGAGGAGAATGTTGACAACACTAATACCGTGATTACAGCATTTGACATGCCAATAACAGAAATTTCTGTAGATATCGGAACTGAAAAAACAGCTATTGGCCTGCCTGGAATACTCACTGCTACAATGGAAGATGGAGCAAAGACTGAAGTTTCTGTGACGTGGGAGGAGGACGGAACGTACGACAAAAATACAGTGGGATACTATCAGTTTGTTGCTGATATTGGAAGCTATTCTTACACTGGGGAAAGACCAGTTGTGATTGTTGAAGTGAAGACCGTTGCCGAACCAGTAGAGGATCCAATTGATGAATCTACTCTTGAACCGCCCCTTCTGAAGCAGAACCCTGTGATTCATGATGAAATATTGTTGGAAAACAAATTTAATGTAGTGATTATACATGAGAATACCCCTCAGCAGGAAGGTTTTTTAACTGTAGATACGGCAATGGAGTGGATCAGAGATAATGATGGTGGATATACGATTGTGTTTTTACAAGACTATACCTTAACGTCTGCGGATGTGGAAGCGGTAATGACAGCTGGAGAAAAAGTGATGTTTACCGTTACGAGTACATATGAAAATATGCAAGGTGAAATATTTTCCGCGAAGCTTAACAGTGCAGCAATTGATAGTTGGACATGCAATAGTAGTACAAGATTCAAAAATATAACAATAGGCCCCCAAATGGATATTTATGGGAATGGCCATAAGCTAATAATAGATAGTGGTGTTGTATGTGAGAGTGCCGGTGGCAATATTTATGGTGGCTACAAGGATGCTAGAAGAACTGATGTTGATGTAGAAATAATGAGCGGAAACTGGAATAATGTATATTATAACAATGGCATGGTAGAAATAAACATTGAAGGAACGGCGAAGATAACCGGCTCAATAATAGAGCCAAAAGCTTATCTTGGCAAAGTGGAGGTGAGAATAGACGGCACTTACGGCGCAACAGTGCAGTCATTTTCTGAAGCGACTACAGCAGAATACTCCAGAATCACGATAATTAACGCAACATTCGAAGGTGATTTACAACTGGGCACCACAAGATATCTGAATGTACTTGGCAAATGTGTAGTGAAGGGCTCCATAATAGCAAGCCCTAGGAATTCAGGCCAGATAAGTTTGAGTTCCACTGCCAGCCTTACAAGCGGTGGTTTTGATTGTCCGAAAAGCCACCTTTTATTAGGAACTAACAGCAAGGTGACCTGCAATGGAGCAGCTGAGATTGGTACAATTAAGGTTTGGGATAACGGAGCGGAATTGAATATAACAAAGGGGTATCCAATGACTGTTAATGGTGATTATGCTTACGATCATATACTAAAAGTTAATTTGGTAGATGGACAGGCACCTGACTTATTTGAAACGTTGCTTATATTTACCAATAAGGCTAATGCAAATAAGAACGACTATGCATATCCAAGAACCAATGGATATGACGGCATCATTACGGTGAATGGGAATGTCGTATATACTGACTTTGTACCTCCTGAGGGATATGTATATGATTGGTTTGGCACGACAATGATTGAGGTGGGCGGACATGATCCAAGCCTAAACGTCAATGATCTCAAATATCAGTTTGGTTTGGATGCGAGTACGGAAAAACAACCCGTTAATTTGTGGAGTGGTCAGCTGACCGCCAAGATCGACGGCTATATGAATGGAGAGGCTTTTGAAAACTATGCGACAGGGGAACGTCCGACTTTTGGATATTCGATAAAAGTAGAAAGCAATTTATATGTTTTAACCAGTGGAAAAAAAGGACAGCCAGGGAATCCTGTTTTCAGAGGATATAATAAGTCCGCTGATGGCAGCACCCTTGATCTGGTGTTTTATTTAGGGAGGGATGTCGGTATTGTATATCGGCATCTGACGATAAAGCCGCAATCGACGGAGATGTCGGAAAGCTGGGATTATATCAATTTATCTAGTGAAGAGCAGCATATCATTGTGTCCCACGCCGGTGATCTGGCTTATGCCGGAGATAAAGCATCATATAGCATCTCAAGTCCCAAAAAGGATATCGCCTACGCATTTCATAATTCTTTGGATCCTGCTATGTATATGTGGGTGGATCAGTCGACGACGGCAAATCCGGCGGTAGTAGGAGAATCTGTGGCAGTTTCCAATGCTGTAATTAGCGGCGAGCTATTTAGTAATTCGATTCCTCGAACTAAGATAACTGGAGAGGCCGAAGATAACGGCATGGGCACACAGTGGCAGGATGAAGTTGCGGCGGGAGCCAAACAAAACGGATCCGGCGGTACGGGGTTCGGTGCGCTGCCGACCAACAGAGTCACCGTATCCAAAACGGCAGTCGGCGGTCCGAAAGATCAGACCTTTGCTTTTACTTTGTCTGTAAAAGATAAAGACGGCGTAGCCTTAGCGGAAGGCACAAAGCTATCCTGCATGGGGAGCACCATAGCCGGTTCCTTGGTAACAGCTCCGACTACGACAGAACTTATTCTTGATGCAAATGGACAGGCCAAATTTAACTTAAAAAATGAGCAAACCCTAGAGATAGCAGGTATCCCTTTTGATAGTAAAATACAGGTGGCAGCGACGGAGGTAGCTGGATATGAAACAGCCCACACGGTTAATGGCCAGGCATCCACAGCGGTAAATCAAAAAGACACCGGCACACTTGATGTGAATGCTGAGGACAAGATGATCGCATTTAAAAATACGTTCTTTGTTAGCCTAACTGTCAGCAAGATTGTCGAAGGGGAGTTTGGTGATAAGACAAAGGCATTTAGCTTTAGAATTTTTGTGAAAGATAAAGATGGTGGCAATGTGACGGAGGTTTTTCCCTATGATGTGGGAAGTCTTTCTGGCAGTAGTGGCGAGACGACAGCGGAGAATGGCGAGCTTAGCATTTCAAATGGCATCGGCACCTTTACGTTAAAGCATGGTCAGAAGATAACCTTAAAACGCCTTGATCCGGCTTACAAAGTCCAAATTAGTGAAGTGGATCTTGGTGATTTGTATCATACGAAGTATCTAAAAGATGGCATCGAAATAGATAGCAGAGAGGTTAGTGAGTTCATTCTTGGAGATCAGGATATAAACGTAGACTTTAAGAACATCAGAGACTCGATTCCGATTACTGGAATCTCGTTTGGCGGCTGCGACTGGATTGCTGCCTTAGGAATAGTGTTTATCTTAGCTGTGCTATTTGGATTTGTGACAGATCGCCGCAGAAAGGAGGGTTGAAATGTTTAAGGAAATTCTGTACTTAATGTTGAAGATCACAGTCATTATGGTGGTGCTGATTTTGATTTTCACCTTCCTGTTTGGGATCCATAGAATCAATGATGACGTCATGTGGCCAGCTATTAAGGAAGGGGATTTGATTGTTTTCTACAGATTAGATAAATCCTATGCAGCAGGTGATACCGCTGTGGTGAAATATGAAAGTGAAAAGCAAGTTCGAAGGATAGTCGCCACAGCCGGTGACACAGTAGACATTACGGAAGATGGTTTGGTCATCAATGGAGCACCACAGTTTGAGACGATCATTTTTGAAGAGACGGACCGCTTTGTGGAAGGCATAGACTTCCCTGTTAAGGTAGGTGAGGGTGAAATATTTGTTCTTGGAGACAGCAGAAAGGATGCCACAGACAGCCGCATCTACGGATGTGTTGCAGTCAAAGATACTCTGGGTAAAGTCGTCACGGTTATCCGGCGAAGAGGGATATAAACATGTCCGTTAATATACAACTGGATATGCTTATATAGAAACTATTAAAACACTTCAGTAAAGGAGGAAATAGTAATGAAGAAACTAAGATTTAAAATAATGGCGGGACTCTTAACCGTCGCAATGACTTTTGTTGTATTCATGAGCCTTGTAATGACTACTTTTGCTAGCGACAAGGTGGAATCGCCAGTTGAAACTGTAGATAAACCGGCAAAGGTGGCCATTACAAAGGAGCTTCAGATGCCGGAGGGAACAAAGACACCAACTGCGACTTTTTCGTTTGTTTTTACAAAGACAAGAGTAGATGGGGATAATACTGCTGCAGTTATAGGAAAGATGCCGGATCTGGCGGACAGCTCAAAGGTGGATTATGACACTGAAAGTTCAAAAGGAATTACAAAAGATGGCATAAAGACCGTAACAGCGAATTCAGGCAATATCCTGGAAAATGTGACTTGGCCACATGCCGGTGAATATGTCTATCTAGTCCGAGAAAACCAAGGTAGCTATGTTATTAAAGGCGCTGCTAAGGAGACACTTGTATACTCTCAAGCTGCGTATTATCTTCATATTTTTATCGCTGAAGACACAAGTGGGAAATTGTATGTTAAAGGCGTAGCCGCATTCGCTGAACGTGACCAAAAAGGTGCCGAAGTGCAAGAAAAAAAGAAAGTAGATTCATCTGTACCGATTGATAAGAATGGGGGCAACAACCTTAAGTTTACCAATACATATACCAATACGCGCGGTGGCGGAGAAGCACCGAATAAAACAAATGAATCATTTTTCATCAGTAAAGAGGTGGTTGGTGAAATGGCGAACAAATCAAAATACTTCTCATTTGACGTGACCATTACCAATAATCCTTTAGTATCTACAACCGAATATAAAGCATATATCACTACATTTAACGGAACAACTTATACAAAAGTATCACTGGGAGAAGCCAATAATCAGTATGAAAAAGACCAAGACTATGTGATTATTACAGTAGGAGAGAAGAAAACAGTAACGCTGAAGCATGGTCAGTATCTAGTGGTCATGGATAGCCCATATGGAACCAAATTTGAAGCAGTAGAAGCCGCAGCACCTGGATATGCGCCAACAGCAGTTGTTAGGGAAAGTGGTGTTCCTCAACTCCTAGGCGACGATGATACCGCCAACGTTCCACTAAGTTCAGGGACGAAGACGGTCTTATCCGACGGGTTCAGCAATGCCGCTTTTACCAACTATGCTATTGTGTCGATACCAACAGGAATCAGTCTTGACAATCTCCCGTTTATTGCTATGGTTCTGGTTGCAATCACCGCATTCGGCGTATTTATCTTTAGCAAACGACCAAGAAGGACAGGGCGTCAGCTACCAGATAATGAAAAATAGCATTGGGAAAAAAGTGCTTCATTTGATGGACAGCGCCGTGAATTTCACGGTGCTGCTCATCTTCCTACTCCTGTTTCTTTATGGAGGCTATGCATTATGGGATGCGAATCAAATTTATCAGGCGGCAGATGCAGCCAACTATGAAATATATAAGCCACAAGAAGAGGACAGCTTATCATTTGAAGCATTGAAAAAACTGAATCAGGAAGTAATTGGATGGATATCAGTCTATGGAACGAAGATTGATTATCCTATTGTTCAGGCGGACAACAATGATAAATATATAAATACCAACGTAAAAGGCGAGTATTCCTTATCCGGGAGCATATTTTTAGACTACCGCAACAAAAAAGATTTTACGGATTTTAACAGTATTCTACACGGCCACTATATGGAACAGAATGCCATGTTTGGCGATATCGGGGAATTTAAAAAAGATAACTATTTTAGCAGCCACCGCTATGGGAACCTCTATGTAAACGAACGTAATTATGGATTGGAATTCTTTGCATTCCTTGAGGTTGATGCCTATGACAGTGAAACCTATGCCCCAGGAATTGTTGGTAATGAGGCAATTGGAACATATCTTGACAGGCTGCTTGCGATGGCTGCCAACAAAAGTGATGTTAGCATCGCAAGACAGGACCGTATCGTGCTGCTTAGCACATGTATTTCAGATCATACAAACAGGCGGCAGATACTGGTGGGGCGGATCACAGATGCCACATATTCCGATGCCTTTAAGGATCAAAAGACGGATCCGGATAAGAGAAGGACAGACAGCTATTCATTGAAGGAACTCATAAGGAACATTCCTGCCTGGTCATGGATATTGATTGGAATCCTTCTGATACTGATTCTAATAGTTTTTATAGGAAAGAGGAGAGGATGCAGATGATTCAGAAGATCAGAAATGCAAAAAGATATTTGGCATATCTTGTGCTCATGGTATGTTCTCTGATGATAACAGGAGCCCCTGCGCATGCAGAGGAGACGGCAGATGTCAGCCTTTCGGTTAATCAGACCTTCAGTGTGACAGGCAGCACTGTTTCTTTAGAGGGCGGCGTATTTACTTATTTATTGAGTGCTGTGACCGCAGATACACCCATGCCGGTCGGTAGCGCACAAGGAGGGTACCAATTCTCAATTAAGGAAAACCAGAGTCTGGAAATTGTGCCAATGATATATTCCCGGAATGGTGTTTATGAATATCGGCTAGGGCTTTTAAATAGCGCAAAAAAGACGGGATATACCTACGATAAAAGAATGTATGATGTTACAGTGTACGTTAATAATATCGAAAGTGATCCTGTGATAAAGGTGATTGCAAAGAATAAGTTTGGCGACAAGGTAAATAGCCTGGACTTTGAGCATGCTTATCAACCGCTTGCCAGTGACCCCACAATCATGGTGGATCCGCCGGTTAAGAAAACCGTATCCGGCAATCCCTTAAGAGATGGAATTTTTGAATTCGCTCTTACCGCAGAGGAGAAATCCCATCCGATGCCAGAAGGAAGCGAGGATGGGAAGAAGCTTATGAGCATTCAGGGGGAAGGCGAAAAAGATTTTGGCGTTTGGCCTTATACGAGCATCGGCACTTATAACTATACAATATCAGAAGTGAATGTCGGTGAGGCAGGATACACCTATGATAAGACTGTTTATACCATAACAGATGTCGTCACAGATGAAGGCGGACAGCTTGTTGTCACAAGGACAGTAACCAATAGTGATAACAAGCAGGTGGATACCTGCTCATTTTTGAATCAGTATACAAAAGACGACTTAAACAAGAACCAAGCCAGCGTAAAAACGGGAGATAGCACAAATATTATTTATGGAGTATTGCTTCTTGTCGTCACATTGGTAAGTGTGCTTGTTATAGTGATAGTGAAAAGAGAGCGGTACAAGTAAACAGATTAGACATTACCAAAGGGCTATTGCATTTCAGTTTTAGATGCAATAGCCTTTTTGGGGTTCATAAAATCCTTGAATAATAAAATCGTTAATAGTATTATAGAATAAGACATAAAAAAGCTGAAAAGGAGAAAAAGAGTGAAAAAGGCAATTAAAGCTGTTGTGGAGGGGGAAAATCTTTCCATAGAGGAAGCGCAGCGAGTTATGAACTTAATGTTAAACGGTGATGCAACAGGGGCTCAGATAGGCGCTTTTTTAACGGGTTTACGGTTAAAGGGAGAAACCCTAGATGAAATAGTGGGCTGCGCCACGGTCTTAAGAGATAAAGCTGAACACATTACGCCAAAGTGTGGGAAATATGTGGATTTAGTCGGAACCGGTGGTGATTGTTCTTTTAGCTTTAATATATCGACCACCTCAGCATTTGTAGTGGCAGGTGCCGGCTTGCCGGTGGCGAAGCATGGTAACCGGTCGATTTCGAGCAAGAGCGGATCGGCGGATGTGCTAGAAGCGCTGGGAGTCAATATTATTTTAGAGCCTGAGTCCGTAGAGAAAGCAGTAGAGGACATCGGCATTGGCTTTATGTTTGCCCAGACGTTTAATAAGACGATGAAGAATGTGGGGCAAGCCAGGTCTGAGATGGGTATCCGGTCGATATTTAATATCCTTGGACCGTTATCTAATCCATCAGGAGCGCCTTATCAGGTCATTGGTGTGTTTAACCCAGATTTAACCGAAGTATTTGCCCAAGCCATGCGAATGATGGGGATCGAAAGTGCTATGGTCATGAATGCAAAGGACGGTATGGATGAATTGTCGACAGCATCGGAAACAGTGATTTCTGAAATTAAAGATGGACAGATATTGAATTATGTCGTCACGCCTGAGCAATTTGGATTTAAACGTCCGCCCTTTGAGTGTTTAAAAGGTGGCGATCCGAAGATTAATGCGGCAATTACTAAAGACATTTTATGTGGAACGAAAGGCTATAAACGAGATGTTGTTCTGCTCAATGCGGCAGCTACATTATACGTAGGCAAGAGGGCGAAATCGATTGATGAAGGGATATGTATGGCAGAAGAGTCCCTTGACTCGGGAAAAGCAATGGAGAAATTGAAACTGCTTATTGACTACTCCAATACTTAATGAAAGGCATGGTTATTTAAATGAAGAAGAAACGTGTGCTAGACCGGGGCTTCTTTAGCTATTATAAGCCATATATGGGATTATTTCTGATGGATATGCTCTGCGCCTTGATCGTGGCAGGCATCTCTCTGACTTATCCTCTGATTATCAGATTTATTACGAATGATGTGCTGATCAATAATAGCACCGGTGAAGCGGTATCCATTATATTGAAGCTAGCTGTTCTTATGGTTGCGTTAGTTGCTATTGAATTTGCCTGCAATTTTTTTGTGACGGCAAGGGGGCATCTGATGGGGGCGCGCATTGAGCGTGACCTTAGGGATGAGTTGTTTACCCATTATCAGGAATTGTCCTTTAGCTTTTATAATAATCAAAAAACAGGTCAGTTAATGGCGCGCCTGACGAATGATTTATTTGATATTACAGAATTATTTCATCATGGGCCTGAAGATGTTGTGATCTCATTGATTAGATTCCTTGGTGCATTTGTTATTTTGCTTCAAGTGAATGTTTATTTGACGTTAATTGTGTTCGCCGTCATCCCTCCGATGTTAATATTTGCTTATGCGTTTAACAAAAAGCTAAATCGGTCATTTAAAGATAACAGGGCGAGGCTGGCAGATATTAATTCGTCAGCAGAGGATAATTTATCAGGGATTCGGGTCGTTAAATCATTTGTCAATGAAGAGCAGGAAATTGATAAGTTCAGGATAAATAATAGCTATTATCTTGAGAGTAAAAAGACTACTTATGAGTACATGGCAGGATTTCATTCCGGCTTAAATGCATTTACAACAATGATCACGGTGGTAGTTATTATTGCCGGTTCGCTTTTTATGGCAAAAGACGGCATTAATCTTTCGGATTTGCTCACTTATTTACTTTATATGTCTAACCTTGTCGAACCGGTCAAGAAGTTAATCAATTTTACGGAGCAGTTTCAAAATGGGATATCGGGCTATGAACGTTTTCTTGATATGATGGACATTGAATCTGAGATTGTCGATAGTGAGGGTGCCGTTGCGCTTAAAGCGGTCACAGGAGATATAGACTTTGAGTCTGTCGGCTTTAAATATGATGATGCCAAGGATTATGTGTTCTCTAATATTAGTCTTCATGTGAAGGCCGGTGATTATGTGGCGCTGGTCGGTACTTCGGGCGTGGGGAAGACGACACTGTGTAATCTGATACCGAGATTTTTTGAAGTGACGGAAGGCGTTATTCGGATTGATGGCATTGATATTAGAAATATCCAAATAAAGTCTCTAAGAGAGCATATTGGAATTGTCGCACAGGATGTCTATCTTTTTGCCGGTACGGTTATGGATAATATCAAATATGGAAAGCTAAATGCGACTGACGAGGAGGTTTTTAAGGCAGCTAAAAGTGCCAACGCTCATGATTTTATCATGAGTCTCCCCGATGGCTATCAAACGAATATCGGCCAGAGGGGTGTAAAGTTGTCAGGAGGACAGAAGCAGCGCTTATCTATCGCTAGAGTATTTTTAAAGAATCCGCCGATCCTTATATTTGATGAGGCGACTTCAGCGTTGGATAATGAAAGTGAGAAGATTGTTCAGGACTCCTTAGAAGGTTTGGCGAAGAACAGAACAACATTCGTTATTGCTCATAGATTGTCTACAATCAGGAATGCCAAGAAGATTTTGGTATTAACCGATGACGGTATTTCTGAGCAGGGAAGCCACCGGGAGTTAATTGAGAAAAATGGGATTTATGCCAGCTTGTACCATATGAGTTGAAAGACCTTGCCATGGCATTTGTATTAATTAATGATGGTATCAATCCGTGTTTTGTGATATACTAAACAAGCAAAGAATAAATGAGGTGGTTATTGGTATGTCGGGTTTATATGCAGATATAATTGTTGATATATCTGCGGTCGATTTAGATCGTATATTTCAATACAGAATACCGAAAATGTTAATAAATCAGATAGTGATCGGAATGCAGGTCAGTATCCCGTTTGGCAGGGGAAACCGGCTGATTGCGGGCTATGTTGTCAATATAACCGAGAAGCTAAGCTATGATGAAAGCAAGATCAAAGATATCTCAGGAATCATTAATCAAGAGCTTACAGTGGAAAGCAGATTGATTCAATTAGCCTACAAGATAAAGAATGCATATGGCGCGACGATGCTTCAGGCATTGAAAACAGTGGTGCCCGTCAAACGTCAGATCAAAGCAATTGAAACTAAGTTTTACCACCTTAAGTTGGACCAGCAAGCATTAGCAGATTTATACAAGGAGAATGCGAAGAACAAAAGGAATAAGGCCAGAAGCCGTTTACTGGCGTATTTTTTTGAGAATAAAGTCATCTCAAGGGCAGTGGCCGTCAATCAGTTAAAGATTCCTAGGGCGACTTTGGAAGCATTGATCAAAGACGGTGTGATAGAAGAGCTTGCTACGACCGATTATCGCAATCCCATTAAGAATATTGTCCATGATAAGCCGGTTGCGAACCTAAGCAGCGACCAAATGAGCACCGTGGATGATATAAGCAGGCATTTTACCGGCGTGCATTTAATTCATGGCATTACTGGCAGTGGTAAAACAGAGGTCTACATTGAACTGATTGACAGAATGATCAGGAAGAATAAGCAAGTGATCATGCTGATCCCAGAGATATCCCTTACCATGCAGACGGTTGGCAGGTTTTATGCCCGTTTTGGCGAACGCGTTTCAATTATGAATTCCAGGCTGTCAGCCGGAGAAAGATATGATCAGTATCTGCGAGCGAAGCGCGGCGACGTGGATATTATTATTGGTCCCAGGTCAGCTCTATTTATGCCATTTAGTAACCTAGGCATGATTATTATGGATGAAGAGCATGATGGTGCTTATAAGAGTGAGTCAATGCCTAAATATCACGCTAGGGACGTGGCTAACTGGCGAATTCAGATGTCAGGCGGCTGCCTGGTGTTGGGTTCGGCCACTCCCAGTGTGGAATCTTATAAGAAAGCTCTTGATGGCGAATACAAGCTTCATGAATTGACAAAGCGCGCTAAGCTTTCCAGCTATTTGCCAATAGTCAGTATTGTTGATTTAAGGGAAGAATTCAGACTAAAGAATAAAAAGATTTTCAGCAGGCTGCTATTTGAAAAGATTAGCGAGAAGCTTGAAAAGAAAGAACAAATTATTTTATTTTTAAACCGACGCGGTTATGCCGGATTTGTTTCTTGCAGAAACTGCGGTTATGTATTAAAATGTAAGCACTGTGATGTTTCTCTGACATCGCACAATAATGGATGTTTGAAGTGCCATTATTGCGGCTACGAAGAAAAAAGCGTCAAGGTTTGTCCGAATTGTGGGAGCGGATATATAGCGGCTTTTGGCATGGGGACCCAGAAGGTTGAGAAGATGGTAAAGGAATGCTTCCCTAAAGCAAGGGTATTGAGGCTTGACCGCGATTCCACATCAAAGAAGGATAGTATGGAAGGTATTCTTAAGCAGTTTCGTAAGGGGCAGGCAGATATTCTCGTTGGAACCCAGATGATTGTTAAAGGACATGATTTTCCGGACGTTACCTTAGTCGGTATACTAGCTGCAGACTTATCTATGTTTTCCAATGATTATATGGCTGGAGAACGCACTTTCCAGCTGTTGACCCAGGCCGCCGGCAGAGCGGGAAGGGGCGATAAGTTAGGCGAGGTGGTCGTGCAGACCTATAATCCAGAGCACTACAGTATTGTGTCGGCAGGGAAGCAGGATTATATCGGCTTTTATCAGCAAGAAATCGCTTACCGCCAGTTGATGCGTTATCCGCCAATTGTCAATATTTTAGTAGTTTTAACGGAATCTCCGATTGAAAAGGCGGTGGATGAAAGCACTAAGAAGCTGAAGGAATTTCTAAGTGACTTAATAAAGACGGGGCAAGATTTAGAAGACTCCCAGTTTGGCGGTCTGGAGCTGATCGGTCCGGCCAGTGCCTACATTTCTAAAACTAAGGATATTTACAGAAGGGTGCTTTATATTAAGCATGAAAGCTATAATACATTAGTTATGGTAAAAGATAACATTGAGAATAATATGGATATATTTACGATAAATAAGCAGATCAATATACAATTTGATTTTAACCCAATGACGATTTATTAGGAAAGGAGTATTTGGATGGCATTAAGAAAGATTCGCCTGTATGGAGATTCGACTTTGGAAAAACCAACGAAGGTCGTAAAGGCACTGACTCCCAGGCTGAAAGAGTTGATAGAGGACATGATTGAGACAATGCATGATGCCAATGGTGTGGGGCTTGCGGCCCCTCAGGTGGGTGTCCTTAGAAAGATTGTGGTGATTGATGTGGGCGATGGCCCCTTGGTCTTTATTAATCCAAGAATAATTAAAACAGATGGTGAACAGACTGGAGAAGAAGGCTGTTTGAGCCTGCCTGGCAAATGTGGCATTGTGACAAGACCCAATTATGTGAAGGCCGTTGCTTGTGATATAGATATGAATGAATTTGAGATTGAGGGAACAGAACTTTTAGCAAGAGCCATGTGTCATGAATTTGACCATTTGGAGGGGATTATGTATGTTGATAAAGCCGAAGGCGGCGTTAGAGACGTGGAGGAGGATGAAAGCGAAGACGAAGACGAGGGCGAAGCAGTAGCGGGCGGCGAAGCGCCTGATGAAGGAGTGGTGTAAAGGATGAAGGTTGTATTTATGGGCACGCCGGATTTTGCCGTGCCAACACTTCGTAAGATAATTGATGAAGGGCATGAGGTCATTGCTGTGATCACTCAGCCTGATAAAGCCAAAGGCAGAGGGAGAAGTGTGCAATATCCGGCAATAAAGGAAGTTGCTTTAGCCTATCATATTCCTGTTTTTCAGCCAAGCAAGGTGCGTGACCCTGAATTGATTAAAGAACTTAGGGCAATGGCGCCGGAAGTCATTGTGGTGGTTGCGTTTGGACAGATTTTACCGAAGGAATTGATAACGATGCCAAAGTATGGCTGCATTAATGTCCACGCTTCCTTATTACCCAAATACCGTGGCGCAGCGCCAATCCAATGGGCTATTATCAGGGGTGAGCACACGACAGGCGTGACGACAATGTATATGGATGTCGGTCTTGATACTGGGGATATGATTTTAAAGGCCGAGATCGATATCGAAGAAGATGAGACAGGAGGAAGCCTTCATGATAAGCTTTCTGTTTTAGGGGCAGACTTATTAGCAGAAACCTTAAAGCAATTAGAGAATCATATGGCCATACGAATACCGCAAGATGACAGTCAAGCAGGAGAATATGCTCATATGCTAAAAAAGAGCATGGGTAAAATTGATTTTAACCAATCTGCCACAAGCATTGAACGGCTCATAAGAGGACTCAATCCTTGGCCAAGTGCTTATACTACTTTAAATGGTAAGACTTTAAAGGTATGGAAGGCTAAAGTTATCCATGAGCATTATGAGGGAAGCCCGGGAGAAGTTGTTGACATCACAAAAGATACTATCGTAGTGAAAGCTTCAGATGGCTGCCTGGCCATTGACGCTTTACAGCTAGAAGGTAAGAAGTGCCTTCCGACAAGTGCCTTTTTAAGAGGATATGATCTTCAAAAAGGCGTAATATTAGAATAGGAGTGAGCAAATGAGATATCCATTTTTCTTTGATTGGACTTATATACTGGTGCTTATCGGTGTCGTTTTATCTTTGTGGGCATCATCACGAGTCAAATCAGCATTTAATAAGTATTCGAAAATGAAAACTATCAGTGGGACTACCGGAGCACAGGTCGCTGAACGGATCCTGCAAAGATCAGGCATCTACGATGTGAGCATACAGCATGTATCAGGCGACTTGACCGATCACTATGACCCAAGGACAAAGACCCTTAAATTGTCAGACAGTGTCTATAATGCATCATCAGTGGCTGCTGCTGGAGTGGCGGCGCATGAATGTGGTCATGCCATGCAGCACAATCAAGGATATGCACCTCTAGCGATTCGCACAGCCATCGTACCGGTGGCGAATTTCGGTTCGACCATCAGCTGGCCGCTCATTATTATTGGATTAATGATGGGGGGAAGCCAGAGCCAGCTTCTAATCAACATTGGCATTATATTATTTTCCACAGTAGTTGCATTTCATCTGATCACCTTGCCGGTAGAATTAAATGCTTCGTCAAGGGCTCTTAGAATACTCTCTGAAACAGGCATTCTCCATGGAGATGAGAATGACGGTGCCAAGAAAGTCTTAAATGCGGCAGCATTAACTTATGTGGCCAGTGCAGCAGCGATGGCATTACAATTACTTAGAATTGTTTTATTATCCAGATCAAGAAGAAATAACTAGTGGAGGAAGCATTGTTTGTCTGCATCTATTGATTTAAGAGAAATCGCTTTAGATATTTTAACTGAAATTACAAAGGAGCATGTGCCGGGGCATTTGGCTATTAATAGAGCCATGGAAAAGCATCAATATCTTGATAAATCCAAGCGTAGCTTTTTAAGCCGTCTCACTTGGGGAACGATCGAATACATGGTTTGGATTGATTATGTCATTAATCAGTATTCTACGGTTCCTGTCACAAAGATGAAACCGGTTATTAGAAATATATTGCGTATGGGTGTCTACCAATTAAAATATATGGATAATGTGCCGGCATCGGCAGCCTGTAACGAAGCTGTCAAATTGGCAAGGAAGAGAGGCTTTACAAGACTTTCCGGATTTGTTAACGGGGTGCTCCGCAATATATCAAGAGATATCTGCCATCTTAAATATCCTGACAAGGCTGCTAATCCTAGTGAATACTTAGCCATTGTTTATTCCATGCCGGAGTGGATTGTTAAGCGTTGGTTAAAAGTATATGCCGAAGATGAGGTTGAAGAGATTCTATCGGCACTGCTTGAGACAAAAGCACTGACCATCAGGCCAAATAGCCTGATGGTGGCAAAGGACGAGCTTAGCAGAAGGCTTACAGACGAGCATGTTAAGGTGACTAACGGCAGCTATCTTAATGATGCTTTGAAAATATCGGATATTGATTATTTAGGAAAGCTAGAAAGCTTTAGGAACGGCGAATTTATCGTTCAGGATGAAAGCTCAATGATAGCTGTGGAGGCGGCAGGCATCCGACCAGGCAATACTGTGATTGACGTTTGCGCATCACCTGGCGGGAAAAGCCTTCTGGCAGCAGAAAAGCTAAAAGATACAGGCACAGTTTATGCACGGGACATCAATAGCTACAAGATCGAGAAGATCTTGGAAAATATAAAACGGATGGGAATACGAAATATTCAGCCACAGTGCAAGGATGCCGCCATACATGATCCATCAGATGATTTAAGCGCGGATATCGTCATAGCAGATTTGCCGTGCTCAGGCTTAGGTGTCATAGGAAAGAAGCCGGATATTAAATACACTATTAATGAGGGCACAATTAAAGACTTAATAAGCCTTCAACGGAAGATTCTATCAGCCATATGGCCTTATGTTGTGCCGGGCGGTATTTTGATTTATAGTACTTGTACGATCAATACGGAAGAAAATATTGACAATGTCAAATGGTTCACTGAGCATCATCCATTTAGGTTGGAGTCGTTAAACCCTTACTTGCCGGTTAAGCTTCACAATGAAACAACCAACCAGGGATACATTCAATTGCTGCCGGGGATTCATCAGTGCGATGGATTTTTCATTGCTAGGTTAAAGCGGATTTAGAGGTGCCAGGATGAAGATTGATATTAAATCATTGAATATTGAAGAGCTTAAGCAGTTTGTCGTTCAGGATCTGGGCGATAAGAAATTTCGTGCAGAGCAAATATACCAATGGCTGCATGTGAAGTTAGCAGATAGCTTTTTAGAGATGACCAACTTATCAAAGCCCTTGAGAGAGGAGCTTGCCAATAAGACCTATTTATATCAGCCGGTCATTGCTGAGAAATTAGTATCTAAGATTGACGGAACTTGTAAATATTTATTCAAACTGCGTGATGGGCATGTGATTGAGAGTGTGCTGATGAAATACAAGCACGGAAATAGTGTCTGTATATCCTCACAGGTTGGCTGTCGCATGGGCTGTAAGTTCTGTGCATCAACCGTCGGCGGCTTGGAAAGAAATTTATCCATATCTGAGATGCTTGATCAAGTTTATGCGATTCAAAAAGAATCTGGGGAGAGAGTTTCTCATGTGGTCATTATGGGAAGCGGTGAACCTCTAGATAATTATGATAATGCCATTGGGTTTATTAAGATGATATCTGATAATAAAGGATTAAACATAAGTCAAAGGAATATAACGGTTTCCACATGCGGGATTGTACCAATGATTACTAAATTAGCCGATGAGAAACTTCAAATAACCCTGGCGATTTCACTGCATGCAGCCGATGATGATAAAAGAAAAGAGCTAATGCCCATTGCTTTAAAATATTCCATCAACGAAATACTAGAAGCCTTAAAGTATTATGATGCTGTGAACAACCGGCGGATTACCTTTGAATACTGCTTAGTTAGAGGCGTTAATGATAGAGATGAAGATGTAAAGCATTTAGGTGAAATACTAAGAGATATGAATTGCCATATCAATCTAATCCCAGTAAACCCTATAAAAGAAAGGTTATTTAAGCAGCCTAGTGGGGATATAGTGCCAAAATTTAAAAATAAACTTGAAAAATACGGAAAAAATGTTACTATTAGAAGAGAAATGGGCCAAGATATACAAGCAGCATGTGGTCAGCTAAGAAAAAGCTATCTTGATTTATTACCAGAAAGAGAGGGATAATATGAGAGTTTTTGGGAAAACAGATATTGGTGTCGTAAGGAAAGCGAACCAGGATTATTTGTTTTATTCACAAAACCCTGTGGGCGCCTTGCCGAATCTGTTTATTGTTGCTGATGGCATGGGGGGTCATAAAGCAGGAGATTACGCATCAAGATTATCTGTTGAGACCTTTGTAAAATATGTCAAGCAGGCTCCGGCAGATGTTCCGCTTCGAATTGTAGATGACGGGATACGGCATGTGAACAGAACAGTTATGGAAGAAGCAGGAGCTAATGAGGATTATAAAGGAATGGGAACAACATTTGTTGCAGCATTTATAAAAGATGCGAAGCTCTTTGTTGCCAATATCGGCGACAGCCGCCTATACTTAATTGATGATCAAATCAATCTGGTGACAGAAGACCATTCTTTTGTTTGGGCTATGCTAAGAGCCGGCGAAATAACAAAAGAAGAAGCGAAGGTCCACCCTGAGAGAAATGTGATTACCCGCGCGATTGGAGCCGGCTGGGAGATTAAAGTAGATTTTTTTGAAGTGGATTTGGAAAAGGGAGATATCATATTAATGTGTTCTGATGGATTGACCAATATGGTTGAAGATAAAGACATATTAGATATTGTTACATGCAACTATATTGGCGATGCAGCCAATGAACTGATTGGACAGGCTAAAAGGAATGGAGGTCTGGATAATATTACAGTGATAATTATTGATCCATTTGAAAAGGAGGTAAGCGGATGTTAGTTAAAGGGATGTATTTGGCCGATCGATATGAAATCATCGAGCAGATTGGGTCCGGAGGAATGGCTGATGTATATAAAGCACAGTGCCACAAACTTAACCGCTTAGTTGCAATTAAAGTTTTAAAGAAGGAATTCAGTCAAGATGCAACTTTTGTAAAGCGATTCAGAGTGGAGGCGCAATCAGCAGCGGGATTGACTCATCCCAATATTGTCGGTGTTTATGACGTTGGAGAGGAAAATGGCATTTATTATATTGTCATGGAATTGATTCAGGGAATCACCTTAAAGAACTATATTGAAATGAAAGGGCAGCTGACGGTTAAAGAGGCGCTTAATATTTCGGTGCAGATCGCCAATGGTCTGAGCGCAGCCCACGAAAATCGTATTATTCACAGAGATATAAAGCCCCAAAATATTATTATATCCAGAGATGGTAAGGTTAAGGTGGCGGATTTTGGCATTGCCAAGATGGCAGATTCAACAACGGTGACAACCAATGCCGCAGGCTCAGTTCATTATATTTCTCCAGAGCAGGCAAGAGGTGGCTATAGTGATGCTAAAAGTGATATTTATTCATTGGGCATAACGATGTATGAAATGCTTACAGGAAAGGTTCCTTTTGATGGCGAGACCAATGTGGCTGTAGCCTTGCTACATATTCAGGGCGAGATGATACCGCCAAGACAGCTTAATCCGGAGATACCACGAAGCTTTGAAAAGATTATTTTAAAGTGTACACAGAAGAAGCCTGAACGCAGATATTCCTCGGCGAAGGAATTGATTGCCGATTTAAAGAGGGTTTTGACAAATCCAGGTGGAGAGTATGTGGTTTTACCTGGGGTGGTGGCTAATGAGACAACAGTTGTTATGTCTGAAGATGATATGGCAAGGGTGAATGCCGGCACGGATCCCGCAGGAGCAACCAGAAAGACGGAATTCCTTGATGATCTCGGTGAAAAGGCGAATGATCAGGATGACGACGATGCGGATGACGACGAAGAGAACGATGATGATGTTAATCCGGCATTAGAAAAGGTTGTAAAGGTTCTGGGAATCATCGGTGGTATTATCTTATTTGCTGTTATTATTTTTATCATTGGAAGGGCAGTCGGCTTCTTTGGAGGCGGTAAAGAGACAGAGTCAAACTCTTCTGACACGGTTCTGTCGACAGAGTCTACAGAGGAGACTGAATTGCCTGTGGTTGAGGTTCCCGTTCCTGATTTAGCTGGTAAAACAAAGGAGGCTGCACAGGCGGCACTGACGGATATAGGTCTTGTTATGAATCCTGTGGAACAGAGCTCCGACACGGTTGAAGCAGGTTTAGTGATTGATCAGGATCCGGCTAGGGGAACGATGGTAGAAGAAGGTGAAAAGGTAACTGTTTATATCAGTACAGGGAAGGAAACCTTTGTTTTAGACGATTTATCTAATTTAACCCAGTCGCAAGCAGAAAGTAAATTAAGCGTTGTCGGTTTATCGGTAGGTAGTGTGAATTTTGAGTACAGCGCTACGGTTACCAATGATCGAATAATCAGAACATCACCGGAAGCTGGAAGTACGGTTTCTAAGGGAGACAAGATTTCATTGGTTATTAGTCAAGGGGCTGAGAGTACTCTCACTAAAATGCCAAGTGTTGTTGGGAAGAATGAAGCCAATGCTATTGCTGCTATAGAAAATGCTAAATTAACCCATGGAGGCACTAATTTTGTCGAAGGAAATAACAACGATTATGTAGCATCTGCGAACCTTGCTGATGGCACGCCGGTCCAGGAAGGAAAAGAGCTGGAACAAGGAACGCCTATTTATATAACTGTTATGCGGACGGCAGAAACGGCAACCTATAGTCTTGATGTGACACCAACTACTGAGGATTTTTATGGAGCCACGAGTGGTACGGTAAAGGTCATATTGTCGCAAAACGGATCAGATGTTGATGTTGTGAGTAAAACACTAAATGCAAGTTCCACTGCGACTTTTACTGTGAAGGGTGTCAAAGGGTCGGGGAGAATAACCGTTTATTATATCCCGGAAGGCGGTACTGATGCAACAAATAGTAAATCATATGATGTCACACTAAATTAGAGGCTTCTATGCAAGGAAAAATCATTAAAGGAATCGCAGGTTTTTATTATATACATATTGGCGAGATGGGCATCTATGAATGTAAGGCAAAAGGCATTTTCCGAAACCAGAATATTAAACCTATGGTGGGGGATAATGTTGAAGCCGACATTCTTGATGAGACAGAAAAGACGGGCAATATCATTAAGATATTGCCCCGTACTAATCAGCTCCTAAGACCCATGGTTGCCAATGTGGATCAGGCCATGGTCATTTTTGCCGTGGCTAAGCCATCACCAAATCTGAACTTGCTAGATCGTTTTCTGGTGACAATGGAGCAGCAGAGTATCAATACGACCATCTGCTTCAATAAAACAGACGCTGTAGCGCAAACAGTCATTGACTGGCTTAAAGCAATCTATAGCGGCTGTGGCTATCGTTTATTGTTTACCAGTCTCGAGTGTAATGAAGGACTTGAGGATGTCGAGGAGCTCATTAAAAACACGACAACTGTGCTAGCCGGTCCCTCCGGTGTCGGCAAATCTACACTGATGAATTATCTGAAGCCCTCGGCTAATATGGAAGTCGGGGAAATAAGCAAGAAGATTCATCGGGGAAAGCATACGACAAGGCATTCTGAGCTTATTCATATATGTGATAAAAGCTATGTGATTGATACGCCGGGATTTACCTCTCTAAATCTACAGGGCATTGATAAAGATGAGCTTAAGAACTATTTTGTAGAATTTGAAAAATATAGCCCTTATTGCAGATTTGGCGGTTGTGTGCACATTAATGAGCCGGACTGCGGCGTTAAGGGGGCTGTTTCTGATGGAGAGATTAGCTCTGTGCGATATGAAAACTATGTAAATATTTATAATGAATTGAAAGAACAAAGGAGGTATTAAGATGCTTAAGTTATCCCCTTCGATTTTATCGGCTGATTTTACGAAATTAGGCGAAGATGTAATGAGGGTATTAGATGCTGGCGCTGATTACATTCATATAGATGTTATGGATGGCAGCTTTGTTCCCAATATTTCACTAGGTCAGCCAGTTGTTAAGTCTTTGCGAAAATGTACTAAAAAGGTATTTGATGTTCACCTAATGATCAGGCATCCGGAACGTTATTTGCAGGATTTTAAAGATGCCGGTGCTGATATTCTGACTGTTCATGCCGAAGCTTGCCCACATTTACATCGTACGATCCAGGAAATCAAGAGCTTGGGCATGAAGGCGGCGGTGTCGCTGAATCCTTCAACGCCTCTGTCTGTGCTTGATTATGTCTTGGAGGATCTGGATATGGTATTGCTGATGACCGTTAATCCGGGCTTTGGCGGACAAAGATACATCCCTGCCATGACCGATAAAATAAGAAGCTTAAGACAGCTTGCTGATTCAAAAGGACTTGATTTAGACATCGAGGTTGATGGCGGCATCGATTTTGATACGGTAAAAACAGTCATTGAAGCGGGTGCCAATATCATTGTTGCAGGCTCAAAGGCCTTTGTCGAACCCATTGAAGAGAGTGTCGGCGGGTTTCTTGAAATCTTTAAAATGTATGAGGATAAAAAGGTATGAGGATATTAATCATTGCCGGAGGACGGATTGACCCGGACTTCGCTTCGGGATTTATCAGTAACGAAAAATTTGATGTCAATATTGTTGTAGATGGAGCCCTTAACTTTGTTCATCGACTGACAGATGAGAAAGAATATATACTGCCAATCCATCATCTGGTAGGTGATTTTGACTCGGCAGACCCTCAGATATTGGAGCAATATATTAACAAGCCTGAAATAACGGTTCATCAATTTGGAGCTGAAAAAGACTATACCGATACCGAGCTGGCTATCCATCTGGCGATTGATTTATGTGGAGATAAAGCAGGAGAGATCTATATTCTTGGTGCCACCGGCACTAGGCTTGATCACTTACTGGCCAATATCTACATGATGATAAGACCTTTTAATAAAGGCATTCCTTGCTACATTATAGATAAGAACAACAGAGTGCAGTTAATCGCCCACAAACGGAAGCTTTTTAAAAGCAGTCAGTGGGGTCAATACATTTCTTTACTGCCCTTTGGGCAGGCACTTGTAGGTATAGACCTAACCGGATTTAAATATCCTTTGAGTCATCAAACGATTCATTTAGGTGATAGCCTCTGCATCAGCAATGAATTGCTTGATGAAGAAGGATTGATTACAATCAGAGATGGGATTGCGATATTAATTGAGTCTACCGACTAGCATACAATTTGGATGTAATGTACTAAAAAAAACAATTTTATTTGTTGCAATGCAAAAGAATTGATGATATTATTTTTAAAGAGCTATTAAATGATGACCCCAAGGCGGTTTTTAATACATGAGGATGAATTAATAACCGTCATTTTTTGGCGATCATTGATATGGCTCAACTATTAACCATATTATATGAGGAGGGAAAGATTATGAAGAGGAGTTTGGTTTTAGTGCTGGTAATTGCATTAGGGCTTAGTACATTGGCTGCATGTGAGGGGCAGAGTAAAGAAGCCACGGCTGGTAAAGAAAGTGCCGGCAATGAATCAAACAGTGAGGCAGGAAGTGCTTTGGCCAAGGATTTGAAGGTCGCAGCGATTTTTGGTGGGGCAATCAACGATGGCAACTGGAATGAAACCCAATATAACGGGTTGAAGGGCATTGAAGCATTGGGCGCAGAGGTATCTTATTTAGAGAATGTGGGAGACACTGATGCGGCCGAAGCTGCCCGTACATATGCTTCTGAAGGATTTGATATTGTTTATCTGACAACCAATTCCTATCAGGATTATTGTACTGCAGTGGCAGAGGAATTTAATGAGACGATGTTTATCCAGATTAATGGCACAGAAATCGGTGATAACTTTAAGTCAGTGCGTATAGCCGATGAAGAGCAAGGCTTTATGCAGGGGGTAATTGCTGCGCTATTGAGTGAAAGCGGTAATGTTGGATTTGTCGGTGGATTAGAGATCAATCCGATTATCCTTGGTTCATCAGGCTTTCAACAAGGGGTGGATTATGCCAATGAGAATTTCGATTTAAGCATTACGCCAAAGAGGATTAGCACAGGAAGCTTCACTGATGTGAATAAGGCTAAGGAAACTGCATTTGCCATGATTGAAGAGAATGTTGATGTGATTACGCCAATGGCCAATGATGCCAGTATTGGTGTCATGGAAGCAGCAGAAGAAAAAGGTATTATGGCGATTGGCTGTGGTGTTGGACAAGAAGAATCGGCTCCGACACGGACACAGGTGACCGTTGTTAAAGATGTTGCTGTGGCTTATGAAGTGACCTTTGCTGCTTATTTAAGCGGTACGTTTAAGGAGGTAACTGAAGTTGAAACTTATGGTGCAAACAAAGGCGTGGTATTTTTAACAGACTGGTTTAATAATGATAACGCAGAACTACAGGATAAAGTTGCTGATGTTATGAAGCAATTAGCCAATGGAGAAATTACCGTTAGTACCCAAACACAGTAGTCTATTATATTTTTGATATATTCTAAGTAAGGCTGCTGTCAAAGATATTGACATAAGGCAGCCTTATTCGATTATATAATGAGGAGAAAAGTATGAAAAAGAAAACTAGACAAGGCTTAATAAGTCTGGGCTTTCCACTTTTGTCTATTCTGGTGGTTCTGGTGCTTGGCGCTTTAATTATGATGGCAATGGGATATGACGTGGGAAAGGCTTATATGAGTTTGTTAAATGGGGCTTTTGGCAATAGAAATTCAATTGGTGAAACATTCATTCAAGTCACCCCTTTGCTTTTTACGGCACTAAGTTATGCGATTGCCTTAAGGTGCGGTCTGATCAACTTAGGAGCGGAGGGGCAGCTGTATATCGGCGCCATTTGCGGCTCCATGGCTGGAGCTCATCTAAGCGGACTGCCGGGCATACTGCATATATTAGTCATTTTGCTTACCGGCTTCATGGGCGGAGCCCTGTGGGGACTGATTGTCGGCATCTTAAAGATACATTTTGGTGCTAGCGAATTAATTACAACAATCATGTTAAACTATATAGCTTTAGAGCTCGTGAGCTATTGTGTTACCAATGCTCCCTTTAAGGATATGACTAAAGGTGCGGCGCCTAGGATGACTTCTGTTACTGATGCTGTTAAGCTACCTTCGATTCTTCCGGGAACAAGACTACATGCAGGATTTATCCTGGCTCTTATTGGTGTGGTGGGATATTACATATTTATGTGGAGGACGACAAAAGGATATGAAATGCGCGTCATCGGTCTGAATCCCAATGCGGGAAAGTATTCAGGTATGAATATTAAGAGTAACGGCTTGCTCTCAATTTTTATCGCAGGAGGCATTGCGGGTCTTGGGGGAGTCATTCAAATCATCGGGCTGACCTACTATTTGACGGAAGGCTTTGCGGCCAATCTGGGCTTTAGCGGTGTCGCTGTTGCCTTACTGGGCGGCTGCCACCCACTTGGCATGATTGCCTCAGCAATTCTTTTCGGCGCCTTGAATGCCGGTGGTGTTAAAATGCAGCTGTTGGCTGGCGTGCCCTCTGCATCAATTTATATGATTCAAGGTATGATTATTTTGTTTGCAGTGAGTAGGGAGCTATTTAAATGGCTAGGCAATAAAGCGAAGGCACTGACTGGAGGTATGGCTAATGGCTGATTTGATAACTAATTTTCTGAGTGCGGATATTCGTACTGCAACCCCTTTGATTTTGGCGGCTCTTGGCTTGGTGATGAGTGAAAGGGCTGGTATTGTTAATATTGGCACAGAAGGGATTATGCTCACTGGAGCCCTTCTTGGATGCCTGGGGTCCTTTTTGTGGGGATCGTCATTTGCCGGAGCCTTGCTGGCTATTGCCGGTGGCGGCTTGATGGGATTTATCTTTGCCTTCTTTACGGTGAGCATCCGTGCTAATCAAATTGTAGTGGGCATGGGCTTTAATATTTTTGCTGGGGGCTTTACAATTACCCTAAACAGGCTGCTGTTAAGCGGAGCCAAGGTGTCAGGATTTCCTGATTATCCTATTCCTTTGCTAAGCAAGCTTCCGATTCTTGGCGAGGTGCTGTTTAATTGGCCGATCCCAGTATATCTGACCTTTTTAGCGGTTCCTTTGAGCTGGTTTGTATTGCATAAAACTAATACAGGTCTTAAAATCAGAGCCGTTGGTGAAAATCCAAAGGCCTGTGATACAGTGGGAATTAATGTATTTAGAAATCGCTATGGCGTTCTCATATATAGCGGGATGATGGCTGGAATGGCAGGCGCATTTGTATCAATGGGTCAATTGTCATCCTTTACGGAAGGAATGGTCGCAGGCAAAGGTTTTATGGCACTGGCAGTGTGCGTGTTTGGAAATTACTCGCCGGTTTCTGTTATGCTGGCAGGGATCTTCTTCGGCGCGGCAGATGCTCTGAAATATCGTCTGCTGACAACGAGTATTGGCGGATACTATCAATTCCTCAATATGCTCCCATATTTTATTACTATCGTAGCCCTATGTGTCTTTGCCCGAAGGAGTAACAAGCCTGCCGGCAGCGGCATTGCATATCGTAAAGAATAGGAGGATAAATATGGCAGAATATATTCTGGAAATGAAAAATATCACGAAACGGTTTGCTTCTGTGGTTGCTAATGAAGATGTCAGCCTTTCCATTGAGAAAGGCGAGGTTCATGCGTTGCTGGGGGAGAATGGCGCCGGCAAATCCACGTTGATGAACTGCTTATATGGCATGTATGATAGCTATGAGGGTGAGATTTACTTTGATAACAAGCTGGCGAATATTCAGGGACCTAAAAATGCCATTGATCTTGGTATCGGAATGGTGCATCAACATTTTATGTTGATTCCGGCATTAACAGTTATTGAAAATGTCGTATTGGGACTTAAAGATAATAAAAGGGTTTTAGACCTGGTTTCGGCAGCAGAGAAGTTCGTGCAGCTGGGCAGAAAGTATAACATGGAGATTGATCCATGGATCAAAGTAGAGCAGTTATCTGTCGGTCAGCAGCAGCGACTTGAAATATTAAAAGCATTGTATCGGAATGCCAAGCTATTAATCTTGGATGAACCTACGGCGGTCTTGACTCCTGGTGAGGTTGACGGTTTGTTTGAGATGATGGCAACATTGACTTCCGAAGGGCATACCGTCATTTTCATTAGCCATAAGCTTAATGAAATCATGAAAATCTGTGACAGCTGCACAATATTAAGACTTGGCAAGGTGGCCGCCACTGTTGCGATTAAGGACATTAAGAATCGTCAGGAGCTGGCCGCGTTAATGGTTGGACGCGAGGTCCGGCTGACCACTCAAAAGGCGCCGGTTAAATTATTCGGTGAAAAGCTCGTTGTAAAGAGCCTGTCCTGTAATAGCGACAGAGGGTTGCCGGCAGTGAAAGATGTCAGCTTTAAAGTTCGCGGCGGCGAAATTCTCGGTATCTGTGGTGTCGATGGCAATGGCCAGTCTGAATTGGTGCACTGTATTACAGGATTACGTAAAGTGACAGGAGGACAGATTTTCATTAATAATTCCGAAGCGACGAATCTTAATCCAAGACAGATATTAAAGCTGGGTGTTTCGCATATTCCTGAAGACCGCCATAAATATGGTATGGTCGGTTCCATGAAAATAGATGAAAATCTGTCATTAATTAGCTATAAAGAAGCATTATACTCAAAAAATGGATTGTTAAAATGGAAGTGGATACGAAGCCACAGTAAAGAAGTTTGCGACGACTATAATGTTAAAACACCAAGTGTCCAGGAGGCTGCCAACAATCTTTCTGGTGGCAATCAACAGAAGTTTGTTGTTGGACGTGAACTAGAAAGATCACCGAGTGTGCTTATTGCAGTGCATCCTTCCAGGGGATTAGATATCGGAGCGACGAAATACATCCAGTCTCAAATTATCAAACAAAGGGACAATGGTACGGCTGTTATGATGGTTTCTACAGAACTTGACGAATTGATTGAACTATCAGACCGCATTCTCGTCATGTATGAAGGTGAAGTTATGGGAATCGTCGAACAAAAAGATGCGAAGCGAGAAACATTAGGACCTTTGATGGCAGGCATTAAAGAATAGAAAGCAGAAATTCCCGAAAAGCAGCGGCTGCTTAACGGGAATTTCTGCTTTCTAAACATTGAAGCGGAAGAGTATGACGTCACCGTCCTTGACAACATATTCCTTGCCCTCGATACTCACAAGACCCTTTTCCTTTGCGGCATTATAGCTCTGGCAGGCGATGAGATTCTCATAGCTGACAACCTCAGCCTTAATAAAGCCCCTTTCAAAATCTGAGTGGATCTTCCCAGCGGCACCAGGTGCCTTAGTTCCCTTTTTGATTGTCCAGGCGCGTGTTTCGGTTGGACCGGCTGTTAAGAAGCTGATTAGTCCTAATAAGCTGTAGCTGGCCTTAATTAGCTTTTCGAGACCGGATTCAGAAAGACCTAAGTCTTCTAGAAACATTTCCTTCTCCCCCTCATCAAGCTCGGCGATTTCCTGTTCGATCTGCGCACAAATGACGAATACCTTAGAACCCTTCTTAGCGGCATAGTCCCTGACCTTGGCAACATATGCATTATCACTTCCTAAGACAAGCTCCTCCTCGGCGATATTAGCGGCGAAAATTACTGGCTTATCGGTCAAAAGGTTAAAGCCCTCTAGCATAATCCTTTCTTCGTCATCCTCGGTTTTAAAATTCTTTGCTAGTCGGCCTTCTTCTAAAAAAGCGATCAGCCGCTTAATTAAGTCTGCTTCCTTGGCTTGAAGCTTGTCGTTTCTAGAACCTTTTGCAGCCTTTGAATAACGGCGTTCCAAGATTTCCATATCAGAGAAAATAAGTTCCAAATTAATGGTCTCAATGTCGCGGATCGGGTCAATGCTGCCATCAACATGGACAATATTTGAATCCTCAAAACATCGCACGACATGGACAATAGCGTCTACCTCTCTGATATTGGATAAAAATTGATTGCCCAGCCCTTCGCCTTTGGAGGCTCCTTTCACAAGCCCCGCAATATCTACAAATTCTATAACCGCCGGAACGATTTTGGCAGAATCATATAATTCGGCCAGACGCTTAAGTCTATAATCAGGAACAGTTACGATACCCACATTAGGATCAATAGTACAAAAAGGGTAGTTAGCGGATTCCGCTCCTGCCTTTGTTAATGAATTAAAGAGTGTGCTTTTACCTACATTAGGCAAGCCTACGATACCTAGTTTCATAAATCAATACATCCTTTCCTTTGTATTCTGATATTCTAACATAAAAAGTCTCAAAGTGGAATAGTGCAATTATTAATAGACGTCTGAATAAATTTGTGATATAATGTCACATGAATTTAGAGGTGAAACGAATGATTAATAATGCAAGTATCCGTTTTCCCAACTTGGGAATAGAGATTGAAAGCCTTAATAAAGGTATAACAGTATTTGGAATTGATATCGCATTTTATGCCGTTATTATTGCGTGTGGCATGTTAGTGGGAATCGGCATTGCCTGTCTGGAAGCGAAGCGGACGAAGCAAGATCCGGATATATATATGGAGTTTGCCACTTATGCGCTCATTTCGGCCATCATCGGCGCCCGTCTATATTATGTGGCTTTCGAATGGGATCAATACAAGGATAACTTGCTCCAGATTTTTAATACTAGAGCGGGCGGTCTGGCTATTTATGGCGGCATCATCGGTGCGGTCATCTGTCTGCTTGTTTTTACAAAGGTTAAGAAATTAAATTTTGCTCTGATGGCAGATACTGCTTGTCTTGGTCTGATTACCGGTCAGATTATCGGCAGGTGGGGGAACTTTGTCAATAGAGAAGCTTTTGGAGGCTACACCTCTGGATTATTTGCCATGCAGATCAAAGTCTCGGAAGCCAACTATACGACACCGGAGCTGCTTGAACAGACGGTGGTTGTCGGCGGTATAGAATATTTACAGGTGCATCCCACATTTTTATATGAATCCTTATGGAACCTGATTGTTCTAATACTGCTGCTCCTGTACCGAAAGCGCAAGAAATTTGATGGCGAAGTCTTTTTGCTCTATGTTTTGGGCTACAGCGTGGGGCGCTTCTGGATTGAAGGCTTAAGAACAGACCAGTTGACCGGATTCTTGAACCTTCCGGCATCGCAAGTGCTTGCTGCGGCTTTGGCTCTGCTATCTGCCGGAGTGATTATTTTTCTAAGAATATTAATGAAGAAGAAGCGTGAGAACACATAAGGATAATCTTTTGACCACTGTACAAGATTAAATCGTACGGTGGTCTTTTTTTTATTTGCAATAAATTTATAAAAAAATTGAATTTGCTATTGATTAATTTGTGATTATCCTATAGAATAGTAACATAAGTGGTGAAAAGTGGTAGAGAGTGGAGCGAAATGGTGGACTGAGTGGTAGCAGCCCATTTTAATCTCATTAAAAGTGACTTCTCCGCTTCGATAGTGAAGCGAAGATACTGGATGGACTTACTTTTTTAACGCCAGAAGGTGATGCATTATGTTTATAGGACAATACAATCATACAATTGATGTGAAAGGCAGATTGATTGTTCCATCAAAGTTCAGAGAATCTTTGGGGGATGAATTTGTTGCGACCAAAGGACTTGATGGGTGTTTATTTGTGTTCCCTATGGAAGAATGGAATGAGTTCACCAAGAAATTAAGAGATCTTCCACTAAGTAAGAAGAACGCAAGACAATTTTCACGTTTTTTCCTTGCCGGTGCTGCTTCTTGTGAAGTGGATAAGCAGGGACGAATTCTAATCCCTTCGGTATTAAGAGAATTTGCAGAATTAGAGAAGGATGCTGTGCTTGTCGGCGTATCCAGCCGGATTGAGATTTGGAGCAAGACCAATTGGGAGATTGCTAATGAAACCAGCGATGAAGATATGGCCGATATTACAGAGCATATGGCCGACCTTGGCGTAACATTTTAGGAGGTAATCATGAGCTTTGAACATACTTCTGTTTTGCTGAAAGAAACGATAGACAGTCTGAATATTAAGGAAGATGGCATTTATGTTGATGGTACATTAGGTGGCGGTGGCCATGCATATGAAATATGCAGAAGGTTAGGTTCTGGTGGTCGATTGATAGGAATAGATCAAGATGAAGCTGCAATATTTGCGGCTGGTGAAAGGCTTAAGGAATTTGGTGACAAGGTTACCATTGTACGAAGCAATTATAGTCATATGAAGCAAGTGTTATCTGATTTAAGCATTACTGGGGTTGATGGTATTATGTTGGATTTAGGCGTATCATCATACCAAATAGATACTGTAAGCCGGGGCTTTACATACCGGCACGTGGCACCTTTGGACATGCGTATGGACCAAAGGCAGGAGATGACTGCGAAGGACATTGTCAATCACTATAGCGAGCATCAGCTGTTTAGAATGATTAGGGATTATGGTGAAGATAGGTTTGCTAAGAATATAGCAAAGCATATTGTCAGAGCCAGACAAGAAAGAGAGCTTCAAACAACCGAGGACTTGACTGAGATTATTAAAGCGGCCATTCCGATGAAGGTAAGAAAAACAGGAGGTCACCCCGCTAAAAAGACTTTCCAGGCAATCCGAATAGAATTAAACCATGAATTGGAGGTTCTTAAAGACAGCCTTGAGGATATGGCGATGCTATTACATGATAGTGGTCGACTTAGCGTTATCACATTTCATTCTTTGGAAGATAGGATCGTTAAAAACCAGTTTAGAAGATTTGAAAATCCTTGTGAATGCCCGCCTGATTTTCCCATCTGTGTTTGTAATAAGAAGCCGTTGGGGAAGGTTGTCACAAGAAAAGCTATACTACCATGTGAAGAAGAGATTCAGGAGAATAAACGTTCTAAAAGTGCAAAACTTAGAGTTTTTTTACGTACGAGTCAACCCAATTAGAGAGGAGAGGACAGCTATGGAACCAAACAAAAGAAGTAAAAACAATTATATAGATGGCAACACGGTCCGGAATTATGAGACTGCTCCTAAGCGTCGTGAAAAACCAGAAGAACGAATAGATAAAAGGTCTGCTCAGACCAAGAGACAAAGAGAAAAACAAAAGCAAATCAATCAAAGAATTGCCAAACGAAACAGAGAAAAGGCATCCAGATTAAGTTTAGGATATACACTGTTTTTAGGATTTGCAGTGGTAGTGACACTCCTGTCTTGTATACATTATTTGGATATAAACAATGAATTGACACAAAAGAGTAATGAGATCACCATACTGAAAGAAGAGCTGAATACCATAACAGATGCTAATACTGCTGCAGCCAAGAGAGTTAGTAATGCGATTGACCTTGAAGCGATATTGACCCAAGCAAAGGAGCTAGGCATGGATTATCCAGATTCTGGTCAGATTGTTTATTTCGAAAAAGCCATGAATGAGGATTATGTCCGACAATATCAAAGCATTCCAAAGTAATTCAAGTAAAGCACCAGCCCTCAAGCGGTGAGAGGGCTTTTCTAATCTTTCTTGACAGGTGATAGTTAGCAGGTTGTTAAAAGGGCATGGTTATAGAATGAGAGAGCAAAAAGACATAAAAATACGTAGCAATAAAGGAAAAGTTAATAAAAAGACTTCCAGTCGTCCGCCAAGACGTTTCGTTAGACAAAGTAGGACTAAGCTGATTATTGCTTTTGCATTTATTTGTTTGGTGATAATTGGCTTAATCGTCCGTTTGATATATATCAATACGACAAGTGGAGAGAAGTACAGAAAACAGGTTCTCTCCCAGCTCTCATATGATAGCCGGGATATTGCATATAAGCGCGGCGATATTACCGACAGAAACGGAATTGTTTTAGCGACCAATGAAAAGGTATACAACCTGATTTTAGATCCCTATGTCATTTTGAATTCTAAGGTTCTAAAGTCAGGTGATTGTATTGAACCGACGATTGAAGTGCTGGCAGAGTATTTCGGTATAGAGCGAAGTAAAGCAGAGGAGTTGCTGGTCAATCATCCTGACAGCAGGTATGTAATATTGAAAAAAGAGCTGTCTTATAATGAGGTTAAGCCTTTTAATGAACTAATGGATTCGAATGAAGAGGAGGACGAGAAGGTCAGTCAGTATATCAAGGGAATCTGGCTTGAAGAAGGGTATGTACGGAAATATCCATACTCGACTCTTGCCTCACATTTGCTTGGCTTCACGGCTTCAGGCGATGTCGGCACATGGGGCGTCGAGCAGCAGTATAATAGCATCCTTAATGGAACGCAAGGCCGTGAATATGGTTATCTTACAGGGGAAGCTAATCTAGAGCGGACAACAATACCTGCTGTGAATGGCAGCAGTCTGGCATTGACGATTGATTTAAGCATCCAGAAAATAGTTGATGAGACTTTATCAGATTTTTATAACTCGGTGGGCGGCGCAAATGTGGCTGCTATTGTTATGAATCCTAATAATGGCGAGATCCTTGCAATGGCCAATTATCCCAGCTTCGATTTGAACAATCCAAGAGATTTATCAAGTGTATATAGTGCAGAGGCATCAGCTTCAATGACCGAGGATGAACAAGTAGAGGCATTGAATAAGCTATGGACAAATTACTGTATTACCAATATCTTTGAGCCGGGCTCCACAGTCAAGGTAATGACCTTAGCGACAGCGATTGAGGAAGCGGTTGTGACGTTAGATGAAGTATTTTTATGCGATGGCTATGAGATTTTTGAGAATGGCTCGACATATGATAAGGTGTCCTGCGCTCATACTGCCGGTCATGGCCAGATCACATTAAAAGAAGCCTTGGAGTTTTCTTGTAATGATGCTCTGATGCAGATTGCTGCCAGATTAGGAAAGGAAACCTTTAGCAAATACCAGAGAACATTCGGCTTTGGACAATTAACAGGTATCGATTTGCCGGGAGAGGCAGCGGGCTTAATTAAGGAACCTGAAGACATGACGCCGATTGATTTAGCGACAAATTCCTTTGGGCAGAATTCTGAGGTGACAATGATTCAGGTAATATCTGCATTTTGCTCGACAATTAATGGTGGCTCCTATTATAAGCCTCATGTTGTCAAAGAGATTATAACGGAATCGGGAAGCACAATCGAGACCTTTGACAAAGAATTAATCAAAACAACAGTTTCAAAGGAAACAACCGAGTGGCTTAAGGCGGCGCTTTTAGGAACAGTTGAAGAGGGCACGGCTGATGATGCTAAGATTACAGGCTATCAAATTGGCGGAAAGACAGGAACGGCGGAGAAGTACCCGAGGAGTGTAGAAAAACGTCTGGTTTCTTTTGTCAGTTGCGCACCGACAGAGAGTCCTGAGGTCGTTGTTTATGTTATTGTTGACGAGCCAAAGGTAGAAAATCAAAGCGATAGCAGTATAGCTACCCAGATCAATGCTAGTATTATGAAAGAAATTCTGCCGTATTTGCAGATATTTCCAGATGAAACTGTTGAGACAGAAGCGACTTCTGAAACTCCTAAGGAGTAAGGTGAATATTTCATTTGAAACCTTAATATGATGTATCAATATCATAAATAAGGGATGATGCTGTGCCTGCCCGATTTTATAATCGACAAAAAATCAAGCTGATTGCATTGTTATTAATCCTGCTGGTCTTTGCTCTTCTTGGCAGACTTTTCTATGTGATGATTTTCAAATCAGAATATTATCAGATTAAAGCAGACGATTTACATGAAAGAGAACGTGCAATTAAGGCCAAAAGAGGTGTTATTTACGATAGAAATGGTGTGGCATTGGCTACTAATACATCAGTTTGTACTGTGACAGTCATTCACAATCAGATTACCGATGCCAAACAAGTGATTGAAGTTTTATCTACGGAATTGGATATAGATGAAGCGCAAGTGAGAGAGAAAGTTGAAAAGGTAACTTCTATTGAAACCATTAAGTCCAATATTCCTAAAGAGAAAGGTGATGTTATTAGAAGCTATAAATTAGATGGTGTCAATGTGGATGAAGATTATGCGAGACATTATCCTTTTGACGATTTGGCTTCTAAAGTCATTGGGTTTACCGGTAGTGATAATCAGGGGATTATTGGACTGGAAGTAATTTATGATGAATATTTAAAAGGCACGAAAGGCCAGATCCTGACAACGACCGACGTTCGCGGAATTGAGGTGGAGAATGCGGCAGAAACCCGCATTAATCCTTTAAACGGAAGCGACTTATATACAAGCATCGACTATAATATTCAAACATATACTCAGCAGGTGGCCGATAAGATGATGACGCAGAAGGAAGCGCAGGGGGTATCAATTATCTTGATGGACCCACAGAATGGGGAGATACTTGCCATGGTTAATTCGCCTGAATTTGATTTGAATGAGCCCTACACATTAAATATTGATGTTGACGAGAATAGTATGGAGAATTTTAATGATTTACTGAATCAAATGTGGCGTAACGATTCTATTAATGATACTTATGAGCCTGGCTCCACGTTTAAAATTATAACCTCCACGGCAGCTCTGGAGGAAGGGCTGGTAAGTTTAAGTGAAACATTTTCTTGTCCGGGATTTAGAGTGGTTGAGGACCGTCGGATCAGGTGTCATAAAACAACAGGACACGGGTCGGAAACCTTTGTAGAAGGCTTTATGAACTCCTGTAACCCGGTATTTATGGATATCGGAGCCAGGGTTGGCATAGAAAAGCTATATCAATATTTTGACAAATTAGGGCTATTTAACAAAACCGGGGTAGATTTGCCTGGGGAGTCCGGCTCGATCATGCATCAAGTAGATAATGTGGGGGCTGTGGAATTGGCAACAGTTTCATTCGGCCAATCCTTTCAAATCACTCCGCTTCAGCTGCTTGTTGCAGCAAGCGCCATTGTCAATGGAGGGGATTTAGTCACTCCGCATTTTGGCATGAAGGTCGTCAATGAAGCGAAAGATACAGTTAACGAGCTATCTTTTGAGACAGAAAAGAATGTAGTATCAAAAGAAACATCTGCAACAATGAAGGAACTGCTGGAACTGGTGGTCTCGGAAGGAACTGGGAAAAATGCTTATATTGAAGGCTACTCCATTGGCGGGAAGACAGCGACATCTCAAAAGCTTCCTCGGTCAGAGCACAAGTACATAGCCTCGTTTATCGGCTTCGCCCCAGCCGATGATCCTAAGATCATCGGAATAGTCTTGATTGATGAGCCGGTGGGAACCTATTATGGGGGGACGATAGCGGCTCCGGTAATGCGGGAAATTTTTGAAAATGTATTGCCCTATATGGGGATTGAGAGGGCGGTCACGGTAGAAAGTGAGGAGAGTTTACCGTAGTAAGGACTTTACAATATGCGTTTTTTGTACTATAATTAATCGCGTTATGCACTACATTAAGTTATGAAGTCTTATCGCCTGCATAAATTAGAAAACTTAAGAGAGGTTTTAAAGTAATGATCAATTTGAAATATTCATTTATAATTCCGGTGCTGGTGTCTTTTGCCATAAGTGCCATCTTATGCCCGATAATCATACCCTATTTGCAAAAATTAAAATTTGGACAGTTTATTCGTGATGAAGGTCCAAAGGCGCATCAACGAAAGTCGGGAACTCCAACGATGGGGGGGATTATTTTTATTCTTGCGGTTACTGTAACCTCTTTGTTTTATATACAGGATTATCCTAAGATCGTGCCCGTGTTATTTACAACCTTAGGGTTCGGGATAATTGGTTTTTTGGATGATTATGTCAAGGTCATTAAGAAAAGAAATTTAGGCTTAACCAGCATCCAGAAACTGGCGGGTCAGTTTTTAGTTACAGCTATTTTTGCATACTATTTATTGAATTATACAGATGTTGGTATAGGGATGCTCATTCCGTTTTCAGGAGGCTTTAACGGAGGGCGATATTTATACTTGCCGCCGTGGTTTTTTGTGGTTTTATTATTTTTCATAACTATAGCAACTGTGAATGGCACTAATTTTACCGATGGGCTAGATGGTTTGCTGACCAGCGTGACGGTAATAGTTGCAGTTTTCTTTACGGTTGTGGCAATTGCAATCAATAGTGGATTACATCCTGTGACAGGTGCTGTCGCAGGAAGCCTGATGGGCTTTTTGCTGTTTAATAGTTATCCTGCCAGAATATTTATGGGAGATACCGGATCACTGGCACTAGGTGGATTTGTTGTATCCACTGCCTATATGATGAATATGGCATGGTTTATTCTTATCATCGGATTGATTTATGCAGTTGAAGTGATATCGGTTGTCATACAAGTTACATATTTTAAAGTAACCAAAGGGAAAAGATTTTTTAAGATGGCGCCGATTCACCACCATTTCGAATTATCTGGGTGGGCAGAATCAAAAGTGGTTTCCGTTTTTTCATTGGTGACAGCAATTTTATGCATGGTTGGATTCTTGGCTATTTAATAAAAAACATCTGGAGGAATTATATGGATTTTTCAAATAGGAAGATACTGGTTGCTGGAACAGGGGTTAGCGGAATGGGTGCTGTCGGTTTATTGAGTAGCAAGAGTGCTGATATTTTTTTATATGATAGCCGATCCGAAGTGTTAGAGGTGTCAATTGCCGAGAGCTTAAATGAATGTCATATCGAAAAGGAAAAGATTACGATTATCACTGGAGAATTACCCGAATCAGTTATGAAGACACTCGATATGGCGGTATTGAGTCCGGGAATCGCCACTGATGCTGATTTTGTTATCAGGCTACGTAAAAGTGGGATTGAGATTATAGGTGAAATGGAGCTGGCCTATCGCTGTGGACAGGGCAGGCTGGCGGCGATTACAGGCACTAACGGCAAAACGACGACAACGACACTGCTTGGTGAAATTGTCAGCCGGCACTATTCTTCGTCATATGTGGTTGGCAATATAGGCGTGCCGTATTCCCAAATTGCGTTAGAAACGACAAGCGCATCAGTGATTGTCGCAGAGGTATCCAGCTTCCAGCTGGAAACCATTTCGACATTCCACCCCAAGGTTGCAGCGATCCTGAATATTACGCCGGATCATCTTGACCGTCATTATACTGTGGCGGCATACGTTGAAGCCAAAAAGCGCATCATGATGAATCAGACCAAGGAAGATTATCTTATCTTAAATTATGATGACGGGCGTACTCGCGATATCGCAAAGGAAGCAAAGGCTGAGGTTATCTTTTTTAGCACACAATCAGAGCTTGAATCAGGGTATTATTATAAAGACAATGAAATTATATATGCGCATGACTCTGTGAAGACACATTTTTGTTATATTGATGAATTGCAAATATTGGGTCTGCATAATATCGAGAATGTGATGGCGGCATTAGCCATGGCGGTTTGCCTGGGAATACCACCCTACACCATTTATAAGGCTGTCAAGGCATTTACCGGTGTTGAGCATCGAATGGAGTATGTCGCAGTAAAAAGAGGCGTCAAGTATTATAATGATTCAAAAGGAACGAATCCGGATGCGGCAATTAAGGCGGTCAATGCGATGCGGTCTCCGACGTTTCTCATTGCAGGCGGGTTTGATAAGCATGCCGATTATGGGGAATGGATCCGATCTTTTGATAATAAAGTAAAATGTCTGGTGTTAATCGGTGATACAGCTCCGACAATTGCGGCGTGTGCTAAAGTTAACGGTTTTGCCCATACAATTATTGTCAGGGACTTATATGAAGCAATTTCATTTTGTGCTAAGAACGCCAAGGAAGGCGAGGCTGTTTTACTGTCACCGGCATGTGCTAGCTGGGGAATGTTTAAAAATTATGAAGAGAGAGGAAGGCTGTTTAAAGAATTGGTGTTCGATTTAGAAGACTAGGAGTGGTTATTGATATGGCATTGAAAAAAAAAGAGAATCAAAATAAAGCAGAACGTTATTTTGATTATACCTTGATTTTTGTAGTGATTTTTCTGGTTTGCTTTGGTCTGGTTATGATATATAGTACGAGCTCATATGGTGCGACATTGGATTATGGTGATTCTTTTTATTGGATGAAGCGACAAGCAGGTTTTGCTTTGGTAGGTCTTGTCGGCATGCTTTTGGCTTCAAGAATTGATTATCATATATATGGAAAGTTTGTGATTCCAGCATATATTATAATGAATATTCTCCAGATTTTGGTGTTATTCATTGGACGGGAAGTCAACGGGCAAAAGCGGTGGATCGATATCGGTCCAATAGGCATTCAGCCATCGGAAATGGCGAAGATGGTGCTGATCGTATTTTTAGCTTATTTCGCCAGCCGTTTCGTGAAAAGCTTACGAACTTGGAAAGGGATTTTGAAGATATTCATTTTCTCGCTGCCGTTGGTTGGTTCTGTGGCGATAACCAATTTAAGTACCAGTATTGTTTTGCTCGGGATAGCATTTGTCATTATATTTGTAGCCAGCAATCGATATTTGCCGTTTGGAGTGGTTATTGCTGGAGGGCTTGCGATGATGGGCATCTTTTTAGCTCTGGCAGCATACCGAGTCGGAAGAATCACTGCATGGCTTAATGTTGAAACGGATCCAAACGCCTATCAAACGAGGCAGTCACTATATGCTATCGGGTCAGGAGGTGTTTTTGGCAAAGGATTAGGCCAAAGTATTCAAAAGCTGGATTATCTTCCAGAGGCTCATAATGATATGATTTTTGCGATTATATCTGAGGAATTAGGGCTTTTTGGGGCGATTTCCATATTGCTATTATTTGTCATTTTATTATGGCGGTGCATGATCATAGCCAACAATGCGCCTGATTTGTTCGGAGCTCTCATTGTGACAGGTATAATGACTCAGATTGGTCTGCAAGTTATTATTAATGTGGCAGTAGCAACAAATTCCATACCGAACACAGGAATCACATTGCCGTTTATTAGCTATGGCGGCACATCGGTGGTATTTCTCTTGTTTGAAATAGGTATGATATTAAGCGTTTCCAGAGGAATCAAGTTTCAAAGGTAGACCGCCTTGCCTGAGGCACGGGGCGCTTTGTCAAATAAGGGAGAGGTGGAGTAACTTAATGAAGATTTATGAATATAGTAATATATATTGTAAACCATGTGGAGGTGTCACTATTGGCATCATTTGAAATCTATGGTGGGAAGAGCCTACAAGGTGATATTAAGATTCAGGGTTCCAAGAATGCGGTCTTGCCAATTCTAGCAGCCACTGTTTTAAATAAAGGTGTAACCAAGCTATATAACTGTCCTAAAATATTGGATGTTTATAATATGATAAAGATTTTAGAAAGCATTGGGTGTATCGTGGAGTTTGCAGGAAATACTGTGACTGTAGATGCATCGGGTACTATTTCAGGAATAGTGTCTCTTGATTATGTAGCATCAATACGTTCATCCATTATTTTACTTGGGGCCATATTAGGAAGAACCAAATATGTAGAAATCCCTTACCCCGGAGGCTGCGTGATCGGAGCGCGCCCCATCAATATGCACTTGAAGGCATTAGAGCAGATGAACGTGTCTATTAGTGAAATCGATGGTGCTATTCGTTGTGAAACAAATGATTTGCTTGGAGGCAGTATTGATCTGCCTTACCCAAGTGTGGGGGCGACTGAAAATATTGTTTTGGCTGCAACTTTAGCCAATGGCGTTACCGAAATCAGGAATGCGGCAAAGGAACCTGAAATTGTAGATTTATGTTTGCTTTTAAATGAAATGGGTGCCGATATTCATGGTATGGGGACGTCACATATTGTTGTCAATGGTGTAAATAATCTTCATGATGCCAAGTACACAATTATGTCTGATAGAATTGTAGCAGGAACGTATCTTGCCGCCGCTGCTGCAACTTGTGGAGATATCCAGATTTATGATGTCAAGGAGCAAGATATGAATTCGATATTGCAAGTATTTGCCCAGATGGGCTGCGGTATTGTTATTCGCAAACAGAGGATTCGCTTAATTGCGCCTCAAATACTATTACCGGTAGATAGTATTAGAACCCAACCTTTTCCAGGATTCCCAACAGATATGCAATCCCAATTAATGGCATGCTTGTGCATTGCAAAAGGGCAAAGCATAATATATGAGGACATTTTTGAGGACAGATTTAAGGCTGTAAGTGAACTTAGAAAAATGGGCGCTAATATATTCATCAATAAAAACAAAGCAATGATTAATGGTGTTTCAATGCTTTCGGGAGCGACTGTTAAGGCAGAAGAGCTTAGGGGCGGGGCGGCATTGATTATTGCAGGATTAATGGCAGAGGGTGATGCAAAAGTAGAAAATTCCATCTATGTTGAAAGAGGATACCAGGATATATGCGGTGATTTATCAGAGCTAGGCGCATGTATCAGAATAGTTGAAGATAGGTGATACAGTGATAGGAAAAATAATTAAAAAAATAGTTATAATTGCACTTATTGTCTTCATTTTGTGTTTGGCTTTTATATTTATGTTTAGAATAAAGACTATAAACATTGAAGGGAGCACGAGATTTTCAGATGAAGAAATAATGGAGATGGTCAATCTTAACGGTGATATGCAGAATACGATCTTATATTATATTAAAAATAAGGATCTGGTCATTGATAATGTTGCATTTATCGAATCAATCAGTATTAACTGGTCTGGTCCTAATACTATCAGTGTATTTGTTGCCGAAAAAAAGATTGCCGGCTGTATTGAAGTTGATGGTATCTATTTGTGTTTTGACAGCACAGGTGAAATTATCGAGAGTTCCACAACAAGGCAAGCTAAGACATTGTTGGTCGATGGCCTGACGACAGAAGCTGCGGCACTTGGTGATGTTATTGAGGTTGCTGATCAAACAGTTTTTAAAGATTTATTGATTTTGAAAAATCAATTGTCAGAATATGAATTAGAGCCTTTAAAAGTTGTGATCCGCAAAGATATGTCAATGGTGCTCCATTTTGACAATGTCCGAGTTATGATGGGAAATAATGGGAATTTACCGGACAAAATCGCTGCAATCAAGGATTTGCAAGCACAGCTTGAAGGAAGAAAAGGCATATTACATCTGGAAAACTATGACTCGACAAAAGATTCTATAATTTTTAGTGAAGAATCGTAAATAAAGGTTGATTATTTTTAGAAAAAAATATATTATATAATATATGGAGTAAAAAACACTAGATTAACATTAAAGGAGGAAGTACCCTTGCTTGAGATAAAAACAAATGAATTGGATTCCACTGCCAAGATATTGGTGATTGGTGTTGGTGGCGCTGGGAATAATGCAGTTAACAGAATGATTGATGAAGAAATTATTGGTGTTGAATTTATAGGCATTAATACAGATAAACAAGCGTTGCAACTATGTAAGGCTAGCCAGCTGATTCAGATTGGCGAGAAGCTGACTAAGGGACTTGGTGCAGGTGCTAAGCCTGAGGTTGGCGCTAAGGCCGCTGAGGAGAACCTGGAGGATTTAACTGATGTGATGAAGAATGCCGATATGGTATTCGTCACCTGCGGAATGGGAGGAGGAACCGGAACCGGTGCCGCTCCGATTATCGCCAGCCTGGCTAAGGAGATGGGAATACTTACTGTAGGCGTCGTTACGAAACCTTTCAGATTCGAAGCCAAGGCTCGTATGAATAATGCTAATAGCGGGATTGAACGCCTGAAAGAGAGCGTGGACACTCTCATTGTCATTCCTAATGACAAACTGTTGGAGATTGTAGACAGACGAACCTCTATGCCTGATGCGCTTAAGAAGGCAGACGAGGTATTACAGCAAGGCGTTCAGGGTATTACTGACTTGATTAATGTTCCTGGCTTAATTAACCTTGACTTTGCAGACATTCAGACCGTTATGAAGGATAAGGGCATTGCCCATATCGGCATTGGCGAAGGCCATGGTGATGATAAGTCGATTGATGCAGTTAAGCAGGCGATCACAAGCCCATTACTGGAAACAACCATAGAAGGCGCTACAGATATTATTATTAATATTTCTGGTGATATTGGACTTCTTGAAGCGAACGAAGCAGCTATGTATGTTGAAGAGTTGGCCGGCGAGTCAGCCAATATCATATTTGGTGCGATGTACGATGATTCTACCCCTGATTCGGCAAGAATCACAGTAATCGCAACAGGCTTAGAGGCACAATCAGCAGTTGGACAAGGCTCATCTTATACTAAGAAAGCCGAGAGACCTTCTTTTAGCCCTGGTTCAAGTCCATTTAGAACCCCGAGCCAGTCGCCTTCACAGCCAAGCTTTGCACCTAGAAAAGAAGCTCCGCCATCAGACAATACGATCCAGATTCCAAGCTTTTTACAGAAGAAATAAGATTAATAAGTTGTTACAATGATGCAACACAACCAGCGAAATGACACATTGGTCACTTTGTTGGTTGTGTTGAGCTTTTTAGACATCTTGAAACCGTGTAGCTGGTTTTTAGGATGTCTTTTTTTAGTGCGCTGCCTTATACTTTATATGTAGAATTCCATAGATGAAATTAGTATGTCTGAGTATGGCTTTTGACAAATTATTTATTGGATACAAGTTATAATAAGTTTCAGATTTGGAGGTGATAAATGTTTATGTCATTTATATAGACATTCTATTCTTAATAAACTTTACAATGAATTGTCTTGTATTGCTGCTAGTTAGTAAAATTCTTAAACAGACTACCACTTGGATAAGACTTTTGGCGGCAAGTATAGCAGGTGCGGCATGGGTATGCTTTGTTTCAATCTTTAGGATGAATAATCAAATTCTGGAATTTGTCCTGTCTCATATCTTGATTGGCCTACTCGTGATTAATATAGCCTTTAGAAAAAAGGATATTCGAAACCTATTTAGAAATTTAGTTGTATTATACTTTAGCACCTTTTTATTGGGAGGAATCTTTAATTCAATCTACTACCACACAAATATAGGATACTACTTAAACAAAATCGTAAGAGGAGAATATGAGAGGAAAAGCGATCTGGGCATTTTTCTTCTTATTGGTCTAGCTGCGTTTTTTATCGCAATAAAGATGATATATTTCACTGATCAAAAAAAGTCACTTGAGCAAAAGCTGTTTGATGTCCATATAGAATTAAATGGTAGGCTGATTAAAACCACGGGTTTGTTAGATACGGGAAATAATCTTTATGAACCGATCAGTAAAAAGCCTGTCAGTATTATTGAATATGATTTGGTAAAAACATATCTGCAAGATGATAACCCGAATCTAAGAGTGATACCGTTTAAATCAATTGGAAAAGAACATGGCATCATGTATGGAGTAACAGTTAATCAGTTGATAATAGATAAGAAAATAGGATCTGCCGGCAACGAAACGCTGTTGGCGGATAATGCAGTACTGGGCTTATATGATAAAAAATTTACAAATAAAAATGACTATCATATGATTTTGCATCCTGATCTATTTGAATGAGGGATGTGTATTGATGAGCAATCTGTGTAGGGGGTATTGAATATGATTATAAAGGTAACAGTTCCAAGTCAATTTCGCTATAAAGTCATACAAAGCTTTAAAAGAGTTATTTACTCTAATCGCGGGGATATTCATTATATCGGGGGGACAGAAATGCTGCCCGTTCCGCTTGAGACAGATGAGGAAGCTAAGGCTATCGGCATGATTGGGACTGAGGATGAGAAAAATGGGAAAGCAGTGCTAATTGAACATAATTTAAGGCTTGTTGTGTATATTGCGAAAAAATTCGACAATACCGGCATAGGTGTGGAAGACTTGATTTCGATTGGGACCATTGGTCTGATTAAGGCCATCAATTCCTTTAATCCGGATAAAAACATTAAGTTGGCGACCTATGCTTCGCGGTGTATTGAAAATGAAATATTAATGTATCTGCGCAGAAATAATAAAATCCGCATGGAGGTCTCGATAGATGAGCCTTTAAATGTGGACTGGGATGGTAATGAATTATTGCTATCTGATATTCTGGGAACCGATGAGAATGAAGTGTCAAAAAATATGGAAGAGGAGGTCGACCGTTTTTTGTTAAATAAAGCCATTGAAAAATTATCCGATCGGGAAAAGACAATTATCAGGTTAAGATATGGCTTAAATACAAGAGATGGTATTGAAAGAACTCAAAAAGAAGTTGCAGATTTACTGGGGATTTCGCAGTCATATATCTCAAGATTAGAGAAAAAAATCATTTGCCGATTGAAGAAAGAAATCGTTAAATTGGGATAATTGGTAAATGAATCCAGAACTAAAATCGTATAATTGAAACCCGAAATGAGCATCATTTATTTAGCAAATAAAATAAATGATAGGCGGTGATTTCATGGCAGGTTACAAAGTAGAAATTTGTGGTGTTGACACTGCAAAGCTTCCGTTATTGAAAAAAGAAGAGAAGGAAGAGTTGATGCGGCGTATCAAAGCGGGAGACAATGAGGCCAGAGAGCAGTTTATTCGAGGTAATTTAAGGCTGGTCCTCAGTGTCATCGGACGCTTTTCTAATAGTAATGAAAATGTTGATGATTTATTTCAGGTGGGCTGTGTTGGCTTGATTAAGGCGATAGACAACTTTGACGTAAGCCATCAGGTCATGTTCTCCACTTATGCCTGTCCAATGATTATCGGAGAAATACGGCGCTATTTAAGGGACAATAACAGCATCCGCGTCAGCAGGTCGTTGAGGGATACTGCTTATAAAGCGATTTATGCCAAGGAGGCCTTTATCAAGAGAAACAATAAGGAGCCGACGATTATGGAAATTGCTGAGGAAATAGGCATCAACAAGGAAGATATTGTGTTTGCTATGGATGCCATTCAAAGCCCCGTTTCCTTACATGAACCGGTTTTTAGTGAAGGAGGGGACACGCTCTGCATTATGGATCAGGTAAGTGATAAAAAAGGCGGAGAGGAGTGTTGGGTCGAGAGCATAGCGTTAAGGGAAGCAATGGAAAAGCTATCAGACCGGGAAAGTGATATTGTTAATATGCGCTTCTTTGAGGGAAAGACTCAGATGGAGGTGGCAAAGGAATTGAATATATCACAGGCGCAAATATCCAGAATTGAGAAAACTGCACTTAAGAATATGAGGAATTATCTGAAGCATTAAAGCAAGCGTAAGAGAGGGCGCCCCAGTATTGCATGTGGCACCCTCTTTGCTTATAGGCTAGCTAAAGCTTTGAATGAAAGGTTCCCGCCGAAAAGGTCAAGAGAGCTGCCGACAGTGAAATCAATCTTTGCTTTGCCGATGCTCTTTAAAGCCTCTATATCTTCAAGGGAAGCGATTCCACCTGCATAGGTAATGCCAGGCCCATTCCAATCGGCCAACAGGTGTACAAGCGGAAGCTCGATGCCTGAGACCTTGCCTTCCACGTCGACTGCATGGATGAGAAACTCATCACAGTAAGGAGAGAGCATAGTTAATGTTTTGTGGTTGAGGATCAGCTCGGTATACTTTTGCCAGCGATTGGTCACGATATAATAGACATCATCTTTCTTACGGCAGCTTAAGTCTAAAACTAGGCGTTCCTTGCCGACTAATTCAGATAATGCCTTAAGGCGGTAGAAATCCACCTTACCATTGTTGAAAACATAGGAAGTCACAATGACATGAGAGGCATCATGCTTTAAGAAAAATAGAGCATTATCAAAGGTTATGCCTCCGCCCACCTGCAAGCCGCCGGGAAATTCATTAAGCGCATTAAGTGTCTGTGTGACATCGGCCTCATAGTAAGGAGAGGAAGTAGGGTTTAAAATAATGACATGTCCGCCGAAAAGGTTGTATTGTCTGTAAAGTCTAGCATAATAAGCCGCATTATAGTCCGAAGTAAAGTTCTCCAAAGCATGTCCGCTATCATCGTTTAGACTCCCGCCAACGATCTGCTTTACTGTGCCATTATGTATGTCAATGCATGGACGAAATTTCATGGCTGATCTCCAATCTGTTTTTAGTTATTGAGTTGCTAGGATATCTTTCTTAAATTAAAATAGTATAATTTTAGGATGATTATACATAATAATTCGTGAGTCGTAAAGTGATTTTAGAGTTTTTTGTTGAATATTTACAAAAACGTATAGTGTTTTTTCTTTGTTTTGTCAATAGACTCATATTGGCAGGTATGGTAACATATTCAATGTAGGACAACTACATATGGAGAAGGATTGTTACTGATAAGCAGGCAAGACCATTATACATATCACACATGGCGTATGTATTTTGTGTTTTGTCTTATTTTATATAATTAAACAAAAAGGAGACGATTTATTATGAAAGAATTTACTTACGTAGTGAAAGACAGTGCGGGAATTCATGCACGTCCGGCAGGACTTTTAGCAAAGAAAGCAGCAGGTTTTAAATCTGATATCATTATTAAAAAGGGTGAGAAGGAAGTGGCCGCGAAGAAACTTTTAGCCTTAATGTCTCTCTGTGTGAAATGTGAAGATCAGATTACAATTGCAATTGAAGGAGAAGACGAAGATACTGCCTATACAGAGATCAAGGCATTTCTCGAAGAAAATTTATAATATAAGGGGTCGAATCATGATTATATTAAAAGGCAAAGGGGTTTCTGACGGTATAGCAATTGGCAAATTATATTTTTATGAACGAAAACAATTGCTTGTCGAAAAGAAAATGATTGAAGATACTGATCGTGAGTATGAACGTTTTGAAGATGCGCGCGTGAAGGCGATCGAACAGTTAGATGCACTGTATAATAAAGCTGTTGAAGAAATTGGCGAAGAAGAAGCGATGATTTTCGAGATGCATAAAATGATGCTTGATGATGAGGATTATTGCGACAACGTCAAAGAGATTATCAATAATGAAAAAGTGAATGCCGAATATGCGCTCCAGCAGACGAAGGAAACCTTCTATGAGATGTTCTCCTCCATGGATGATGAATATATGAGAGGAAGAGCTTCAGATATTAAAGATATTTCTGACCGGATCATGAAGATTTTGTTTAATGCCCCTACACAAATCATTGAAAGTGAAGAGCCGGTAATCATTGCCAGCGACGATTTGCTGCCAAGCGAGACTGTGCAGATGGATAAAGAGAAGTTGCTTGGTTTTGTGACCATGTATGGTTCGTCTAATTCCCATACGGCAATCTTAGGAAGAATGATGGAGATTCCCGCAATTATCAATCTGCAAGATAAACTCAAAGCGATATATCATGACAAACAAGTGATTATCGATGGCTTTACTGGTGAGATTTATATTGAGCCGGATAATAAAACCTATAATAAATATATTGAAAAGCAAAGAGAGCATGAGCACAACAAGGAATTGCTCAAGCAGCTGAAAGGCCTGGAGAATATAACATTAGATGGCAGGAAGATTGATATATATGCCAATATTGGACATATCAGCGATGCAGAATCTGCGCTGACTAATGATGCCGGAGGCGTAGGGCTGTTTAGAAGTGAATTCTTGTATCTGGAAAACAATGATTATCCAACCGAAGAGCAGCAATTTGAGATATATAAGCATATCGCTGAGAAGATGGGCGGCAAGAAGGTTATTATTCGTACTTTGGATATTGGAGCTGATAAGCAGGCGGACTATTTCGCCATACCAAAGGAAGAGAACCCAGCGCTTGGCTATCGCGCCATCCGTATCTGTTTGGATAGAGAATATGTGTTCAAAACTCAATTGCGCGCATTATTCAGAGCTTCTATATATGGTAAAATCGCAATTATGTTTCCAATGATCATATCTTTAAATGAAGTGAAAAAAATCAAGCAAATCGTTGATGAGGTAAAACTGGAATTATTTAATGAGAGTATTCCATATAACCGGCACGTGGAATTAGGTATTATGATTGAAACTCCTGCGGCAGCAATTATCAGCGATCTTTTGGCCAAGGAAGTTGATTTTTTCAGTATCGGAACTAATGATCTGACCCAATATACATTGGCGATCGACAGACAAAACCAGATGCTTGAGGATTTCTGTGATCCCCATCATCCGGCAATCCTCCGTCTGATCAAAACAGTTGCGGACAATGCCCATCGCAATGGCATATGGGTGGGTATCTGTGGAGAGCTCGGAGCAGATGCAGCGTTGACGGAAGAATTTCTAGCGATGGGGGTTGATGAGCTGTCTGTCAGGCCTTCGGCAATATTTGCGCTACGTAAGAAAGTTCGTGAGACTAATGTGTCAGAATGCTTGAAGGCGGGAATATTAGATCCTTATAAATAGGAATATGAGATACTTATTATAAGATAGTTGTTCTGGTCGAGTATTTAGGTTATAATAATGGTAGTATATGTGACTTGTGGTTAATGACAAGCGACAGATGCTGCCATTATTTTTGCATCCAATTGCTTTGATCAGGGGGATAGACTATGAGGATTCAGAAGATTTTAAATAACAATGTTGTTACAGCTCTCGACAAGGGAGAATTAGAACTTGTTTTAATGGGGTGCGGTATTGCTTTTAGAAAGCGTATCGGCGACACTGTGGACAAGCGGAGAATTGAGAAGATATTCTACCCAGACAGTGGCCATAGATCCGAGAAATTAATTCATTTATTTTCGAATATTCCCGAGAAGCATATTAGCTTATCATCTGAGATTATTGAATATGCCAGGAAGAACCTTAGTTATCAATTGAGTGACAACCTGTATCTGACATTAACCGATCATATAAGCATGGCATTGGAGCGTTTAAAGTCAGGATTACAGCTGAAGAATTCCCTTCTGGGTGAGATTGAACGGATCTATGAAGAAGAATACAGAATCGGCAAAGTGGCAGTAGATATGATGAATGCCCAGCTTGAACTTGACTTTAACTATGAGGAGGCCGGTTTTATTGCGCTGCATTTAGTCAATGCCCGGATTGACTAAGAAGCGTTTATCTGGAGGTGAACATGAACATGGATTATGACGTGATGAGTGATGAGATATTAAGTTCGATTGGTGGCAGAGACAATATTAAGCGGGTTTATCACTGTATTACCCGTTTGCGATTTGAACTAAAGGATGCTTCGCTTTATCTGCCTGATAAAGCGGAGCAGATTCCTGATGTTGCCGGAGTCTTTATTCGGTTTGGTGAATACCAATTTGTCATCGGCATTGAAGCAGGCATGATTTATAAGGCGATTTTAAGTCGGTTATAACATGGCTGAATATTCATATAATAGTATAGACAAAAGCTTTTTCGGAGTTTTTATATGCGATTTTGTGAATTGAGGGAAAAGGAAGTTATCAATATCAGGGATTGCCATAAGCTGGGGTTTGTGGCAGATATCGACCTTGATCCTGAAACGGGCTGTATCTGTCAGTTGATTATCCCAGGTCCTGGCAAGTTTTGTGGATTTCTTGGCAGGGATATTGAATATGTTATCGGGTGGAAGTGCATTAGGCAGATCGGCGGAGATATTATTTTAGTAGATGTGGATATGGAAGAGGTCATGAGCCACTGTAGGAATAAGTGAATTTGCATTAAGATGAAGAATAATGGAGGGATCAGCTATGAAGTGTCCATTTTGTGGAACATTAGAAACAAAAGTTATTGATTCGAGGCCTGCTGAGGATAGTAGCTCAATAAGAAGAAGGCGTCAGTGCGAGTCGTGCTCGAAACGTTTCACAACATATGAAAAGGTGGAGACGATTCCCTTGATTGTCATTAAAAAGGACAATAACAGAGAACCATATAACCGAAGCAAGATTGAAGCGGGAATTGTGCGCTCATGCCATAAGCGTCCGATATCTGCTAATCGGATCAGCCATCTGGTTGATGAGGTTGAGACAGAGATTTTTAATAGGGAAGAACGTGAAATCGGTGTCGAAACAATCGGTGAGATTGTCATGGATAAGCTTAAGGCTCTTGATGCTGTCGCTTATGTCAGGTTTGCATCAGTTTATCGCGAGTTTAAAGATGTCAATACATTTATGGAAGAACTTAAGAAAATCATTACCGCTCAGCCATAAGCTCGATTTCGTTTTGGAAGGATATCAGGGAGAGACCATATCACTTTATGTGGTATTCCTCTCCCTTTGTATTTTTATTAACGAAGACGGCTGTCGATGGATATAGTTACAGGTCCATCAGCTATTAACGTTATATCCATATGAGCGCCAAAGCGGCCTTCTTTAGTCTGACAACCTAGCTTTTGGCATCCGGATATAAATAGCTTATAATAGTCTTTGGATAGTTCGGCAGGTCCTGCGTTAATGAAGCTTGGGCGATTTCCTTTTTTTGTATCAGCGAACAAGGTGAACTGTGAGATGACTAATAATTCTCCGCCAACATCCTTAAGGGATAAGTTCATCTTATTGTTTTCATCTTCAAATATACGTAATCCGGTGACCTTCTTAACTAAATAATTCACATCGTCTTTAGTGTCTTCTTGTCCAACGCCAATTAAGACAACAAAACCTTTGTCAATATTTCCGATGATTTCACCATCGGTACAAACACTGGCACTGGATACTCTTTGTACAATTGCTTTCATCAGTTTCCTCCTTTTGCCCTAGTGTACCATATTATATAGGGATTTTCCCTAATTTGCAAACATAAAAGCACGAATATTGTCGATTGAAACTCAAAATAAATGATCTAAGTCTATTGAAAAATTGATCAGGCTCTGATATTCTTTAAGTGGGCAAGCTGACTTTCTGGAGAAAAGGAGGCTTAATGTATAGTAAAGTAACCAGCGGTGCTGTCTATGGCATCGAGGGCAGAATTATTCATGTGGAAGCTGACATCAGTGATGGCTTTCCAGCATATTCTTTAGTGGGATATCTGGCATCAGAGGTTAAGGAAGCCAAGGAAAGGGTAACCACTTCGATTAGGAATTCAGGATTTAAGATTCCGTCTAAGCGAATTATCATCAATCTATCACCAGCCGATTTACGTAAGCAGGGAACGCTGTTTGATTTGCCGATTGCGATTGCGATTTTGAGCTCGTTAGGTTTTATTTCAAGTCGGAATCTGCAAAACTATATGATTGCTGGTGAATTGGGGCTGAATGGAGAGGTGGCTCCAGTCAATGGGATTTTACCTATTATTAATATGGCGGTTAAGCATGGCTTTAGGGCATGTATTGTTCCTAGTGACAACGTCAGGGAAGGTATGCTCACAGGAGGCGTTAAGGTGATCGGCGTCAAGAATCTGACGGAGGCCATCGAATACATTAATGGAAAGCGAAAGCCGTCAATACAGCTGGGCTGCCCGATATTATTGCCCCGCCACCGATCTTATGATGTCGGCGAAGATTTTGAGGAGATTTATGGACAGGAGCTTTTAAAACGAAGCATTGAGATTGCCGTAGCCGGACGGCATCATATGTTGATTATCGGGCCGCCAGGAGCGGGCAAAACCATGGCGGTAAAAAGGATGCCATCAGTGATGCCGGTACTTACGCCGGAAGAGGCATTGGAGGTTGCCAGTATATACAGCGTCAATGGTAAATTTGACGAGATATGGGAAGGGAAGATTAAGCGGCCTTATCGCCAGCCTCATCATTCCTTAACTGATAAGGCGATGGTTGGCGGCGGAACGATACCTAAGCCGGGTGAGATTACCCTCTCGCACAATGGCCTATTGTTTTTAGATGAGCTTGGAGAGTTTAAAAGTAAGGCACTTGAAACCTTGCGTCAGCCTTTGGAGGATAAGAAGGTCATGATTTCAAGGGCACACGGAGACTACGTTTTCCCTGCGGATTTTCTTTTGGTTGCCGCCATGAATCCATGTAAATGTGGACATTACCCCAACAAGGCGAAGTGTACTTGCTCGCCTGGTCAGATCCGCAGATATTTAAGTAACATCAGCCAACCACTATTGGACCGCTTTGACTTGTGCACAGAGGCTTTGAAGCCGGACTCCAAGAAGTTTGTGAGCCGTGAGAAAGGGCGAAGTTCCTCCTCAATGCGAAGTCATATAGAGGAGGCGTTAAGACGTCAGGAATTCAGATATAAGCATGAAGATATTCATTTTAATTCGCAGTTGACGGGGAAGGACATCGAGGCCTATTGTAAGCCTGATGATAGTGCGCTGCAATTATTGAATGAGGCTTTTGAAAAGATGAATTTTAGTGCCAGGGCATATTATAAGATTCTTAAGGTGGCAAGAACAATAGCTGATTTAGAAGCATCGGATGCCATAATTGCTGCGCACATCAGTGAGGCCATATGCTACCGCGTCCTAGATCATAAATACTGGGAGGATATATGATGAGTATGGAATTGTATTGGTTTTGGCTATGTATGGTGCCGGGGATAGGTATTAAAACAATTGATAAATTAATGCGTTATTTTAATACTCCTAGGGATGTTTTTGATGCAGACAGGCAGCAGTTTGAGCGAATACAAGATATCGACAATGCTAAGAAATTGGCGATCCTAAATAGTAGGGATAGATATATAGTAGAGAGGGACTATCATAAGCTGGCAGAAAGGAATATTCATTTTATCTCATATGAAACTTCCGGATTCCCTAGGAAGCTTACGCATCTGCCTGATATGCCGAAAGGCATATTTTATCAAGGAAAGCTTCCTAAGGATGATCAATTGTCTATTGCAATTATTGGCGCAAGGAATTGCACGAGCTATGGAAGGGAGCTGGCAGGTGATTTTGCCAAGCAGCTGGCGGCGAATGACATTCAGGTGATCAGCGGACTGGCAAGGGGGATTGATATAAGTGCCCATAGAGGGGCGCTTTTAGGCGGAGGAGATACTTTTGGGGTTCTAGGGTGTGGCGTCAACGTATGTTACCCGAGAGAGCATATTGAAGTATTTGAAAGTATGAAATCTGCTGGCGGCATCATCTCGGAGTATGGGATGGGTGTTTCTCCTGATGCATGGCGGTTCCCGATGCGCAATCGGATCATCAGCGGCTTAAGTGATGGGATATTCATTGTCGAAGCCGGAGCAAGAAGCGGTGCGCTAATTACTGCATACATGGGTCTTGAGCAAGGGAAGGATATTTTTGCATTGCCTGGACGGGCAATGGATGCCTCGAGTGAAGGCTGTAACGATCTGATCAAAGCAGGTGCAAAGATGGTTACAGAACCAGGGGAAATACTGGAAGAGTACCATACAAAAATAAAAAAAAATAAAAAAAGTAAGATAAGACTTGATAAATTTGAGAAACTAGTGTATTCTAGCTTGTGTTTGATACCAAAAAATATTGATGAAGTAGCAGATGACGTGAAGCTTGATATTAGCCAAATTATTCCAGTACTTTTAAGCCTGGAATTGAAAGGCTATGTTAAGCAGGCTGCGAGAAATCATTACATTATAAATATATAAACTTGGAGGAATTACAATGGCAAAGAATCTAGTTATCGTAGAATCACCTGCAAAGGCCAAAACTATTAATAAATTTCTGGGAAGCAATTATGCGGTAGTGGCCTCTAATGGTCATGTAAGAGATCTGCCTAAGAGTCAGTTGGGCGTGGATGTCGAGCATGATTATGAGCCAAAGTATATAACGATCCGCGGAAAGGGCGAAGTGCTCGCTATGCTTCGCAAAGAAGTCAAGAAAGCAAATAAAGTCTATTTGGCGACTGACCCTGACCGCGAGGGTGAAGCTATTTCATGGCATTTGGCTAAGGCACTGAAGCTCGATGACAAGTCATCAGCCCGGATTTCCTTTAATGAAATCACGAAGACTGCCGTAAAGAATTCTCTTAAGCAGGCAAGGGAACTGGATCTGGACTTAGTTGATGCTCAGCAGGCGCGCCGAATTCTCGATCGTATGGTGGGATATAGCATTAGTCCGCTGCTTTGGGCAAAGATTAAAAGGGGATTAAGTGCGGGGCGCGTGCAATCGGTGGCATTACGCATTATTTGTGATCGAGAGAAAGAGATAGAGGCATTTATGCCGACAGAATATTGGAGCCTAGATGTTCATTTAAACATTGATGGTGAATCAAAGCCTTTAGTCGCCAAGTTTTACGGCGATGATAATGGGAAGAAGGACATTGCTTCTAAAGAAGAATTAGATATGATTCTTGACGAATTAGAGAATGCCGATTTTAAGGTCAAGGATATTAAAGTCAGCGATCGGATTAAGAAAGCACCAGTGCCATTTACTACCAGCACCTTGCAGCAGGAGGCTTCAAAGCATTTGAATTTCTCCACCCAAAAGACCATGCGGCTGGCTCAACAGCTTTATGAGGGGGTAGAGGTTAAAGGTCAGGGTACAGTCAGTCTGATTACCTATTTGCGAACTGACTCAATACGTATATCAGATGAAGCTGATCGTGCGGTCAGGGAATATATTGATGTAGCCTATGGTGATCAATACTTAGCCAGTGAAGTGAAGACTAATGGCAACGATAAGAAGATCCAGGACGCCCATGAAGCCATCAGACCCACCTATATGAAGCTTTCACCGGTGAAGGTAAAGGAATCCTTGCCGAGAGAGCAATTTCGCTTATATCAGCTAATTTGGAACCGTTTTTTGGCAAGCAGAATGAAGGAAGCCGTATATGAAACGACTTCAGTCAGGATTACCGCAGGTGATTACATTTTTGCAGTCGCTGCTTCAAAAGTGAAGTTCGATGGGTTCTTATCGGTATATAAACAAGATAGTGAAAAAATCGAAAAGAATATATTATCTAAGAAGTTAACAAAAGACAGCAACCTGATGTTGGAGAGCTATGATCCTAAACAGCATTTCACCCAGCCGCCGGCGCATTTTACGGAAGCCTCACTAGTTAAAAAGCTGGAGGAATTAGGAATAGGAAGACCTAGCACCTATGCGCCGACAATTACGACCATTATTGCGAGACGTTATATTGCCAAGGAGAATAAGAACCTCTATGTCACTGAGCTTGGAGAGATTGTCAACAAGATCATGACAGAATCCTTTCCAAGCATCGTAGATGTTGACTTTACGGCCAATATGGAGATCCTTTTAGATCAGGTGGCGGAAGGCGCTATTGCCTATAAAACAATATTGCGTAATTTTTATCCTGATTTAAAGGCGGCAGTTGATGCAGCGGAAAAGGAATTAGAACAGATCACGATTGAAGATGAAGTTTCTGATGTTGAATGTGAGCAGTGTGGACGCATGATGGTCGTCAAATATGGGCCTCACGGGAAGTTTTTGGGTTGCCCCGGTTTTCCTGATTGTAAAAATACCAAAACTTACTATGAGAAAATAGGAGTTAGCTGTCCGAAATGTGGTAAAGATATTGTTATCAGGAGAACGAAAAAGGGAAGACGCTACTATGGCTGTGAAGATAACCCTAATTGTGATTTCATGGTATGGCAGCGGCCCTCATCAAAGAAGTGCCCAGCCTGTGGGAACGTATTAGTTAATAAAGGGAATAAGCTGGCCTGTATTGATAAGCAGTGTGGACATGTGGAAGATGAGCCGAATGAGGAAACTGTATAACTATCTGCTCCAATGATCCGGGGGATTATTTCCGGGTCATTCTTTATCTGGAATTATAAATAATCTAATACTTTTATTCTATTTAAGAAAGTCTAAGAAGTTTTTGTTAAAATAGAATAAAAATGTTGTTTTGAATAAGACATTGTGGTAAAATGGTAGAAGTGATTAAATATTTAGAGAATTGTTTGGACTTAAATCTAATCAAAGGAGGAAGCAGATGAGCGTACAGCTACTGGATAAGACGAGAAAGATTAATAAGCTTTTGCATAATAACAGCTCAAACATGGTTGTTTTTAATGATATATGTGAAGTATTAAGCGATATTCTCGAATCAAACATACTGGTAATAAGTAAAAAGGGAAAGGTACTCGGTATTAAAAACCTTCCGACAATTGATGTGATTACTGAGCTGCTCAGCGACGCTGTCGGCGGCTATATTGATACATCGTTAAATGAGCGGTTATTGAGTGTCTTGTCAACCAAAGAGAATGTAAACCTGATGACATTAGGATTTAGCAACATTGACATATCAAAGTATGAAGCCATTATAACGCCCATTGACATAGCCGGTGAACGTCTGGGGACCTTGTTTATATACCGAGCTACAAATGGTTATGAGATTGACGATATTATTTTAAGTGAGTATGGAACAACAGTTGTAGGTCTTGAGATGCTTCGTTCGGTTAATGAAGAGAACGCCGAAGAGTCCAGAAAGATACAGATTGTCAGATCTGCCATTAGCACTTTGTCTTTTTCAGAGCTTGAAGCCATTACTCATATTTTTGATGAGCTTGATGGGAGTGAGGGTATACTAGTTGCCAGTAAAATCGCCGACAGAGTCGGCATAACGAGGTCTGTTATTGTCAATGCCCTTAGGAAGTTCGAGAGTGCAGGTGTTATAGAATCCCGTTCTTCAGGTATGAAAGGTACTTATATAAAGGTAATTAATGATGTTATTTTTGAAGAATTGAAGAAGTTATAACGAAAAGGCTTGCCAGATGCAAGCCTTTTATGCTATACTGTTGTTCGGAAAAATGCACACAGGTCGATTTTTAGGAAGGTGCCGAAAGGTAGTCTAAGAAGGTGAAGCCTGTGGAAGAACAAACCAAATGGAGGTATATTATGAGCGTAATATCAATGAAGCAATTACTTGAAGCCGGAGTACATTTCGGACACCAGACAAGAAGATGGAACCCTAAGATGGCGGAGTACATTTACACAGAAAGGAATGGCATCTATATTATCGATTTACAGAAGTCTGTCGGTATGGTAGATGACGCTTACAATGTGATCAAGAATATTGTCACAGATGGCGGCAAGATTCTTTTTGTCGGAACAAAGAAGCAGGCACAGGATGCCATCAGAGCAGAAGCGGAACGCTGTGGAATGTTTTATGTGAATCAAAGATGGTTGGGCGGTATGCTGACTAACTTTAAGACAATCCAAGGGCGTATTAATAGACTTAAACAGATTGAAACGATGTCTGAAGACGGTACATTCGATGTTCTTCCTAAGAAGGAAGTTATCGAGCTGAAGAAAGAGTGGGAGAAGCTTGAACGAAATCTGGGCGGCATTAAAGATATGAAACGTATACCAGATGCGATTTTTGTGGTTGATCCTAAGAAGGAAAGAATTTGTATTCAAGAAGCACATGTGCTTGGTGTTCCTTTGATTGGAATTGCAGACACTAACTGTGATCCGGAGGAATTAGATTATGTTATACCTGGTAATGATGATGCGATCAGAGCTGTGAAATTAATTGTCGGTAAGATGGCGGATGCCGTGATTGAAGCTAATCAGGGTGTTCAGATGACGGATGAAACTGAAGCTTTAGTTGAACCAGAAGCTGATGACATCGAAGCCACTGAAGAATCAATTAAAGAATTAGTTATGTAGATATAATGGAGGAATAGAATATGGCAATTACAGCAGCAATGGTAAAGGAACTTAGAGAGATAACCGGTGCAGGCATGATGGACTGCAAGAAGGCTTTGGCCGAAACGGATGGCAATATCGAGAAGGCTGTCGAGTTTTTAAGAGAAAAAGGCTTGGCGGCTATGGCTAAAAAGGCGAATAGAGTTGCGGCAGAAGGATTAGTGGCAACGAAGGTAACGGAAGATGGAAAGGCAGCCGCAATTGTGGAGGTCAACAGTGAGACTGATTTTGTGGCAAAGAATGCTGATTTTCAAGCTTATGTGGCTAATGTCGTAGGGCAGGTTCTTGACACAAAAGCAGAGAATTTAGAGGCCTTTATGGCAGAACCATGGTGTGAAGATACGACTCTTACGGTTGAGCAGGGTCTTTCAAGTAAGATTGCTATTATCGGTGAGAAGTTGAGCATCCGTAGATTTGCAAAGCTTAATGCGCCAGATGGCGTTATCGCAACTTATATTCATGCCGGTGGGAAGATTGGCGTATTAGTTGAGTTTGAAACAACTGCATCAGCTGATATGATCGCTGATTGCGGTAAGAATGTTGCTATGCAAATAGCAGCAATGAATGCAAAGTATGTGGATCGCACCGAGGTGCCGGCAGATTTTATTGAGAAAGAAACCGAGATTTTAAAAGCCGCCGCAAGAAATGAGAATCCTGACAAGCCGGAGAATATCATTGATAAGATGATTATCGGACGTCTGAATAAAGAGCTTAAGGAAGTTTGCCTAGTAGACCAGATTTATGTAAAAGATGGAGACTTAACAGTTAAGAAGTACGTTGAGTCGGTGACTAAAGAAATTGGTGAACCAGTTAAAATAAAGAGCTTTGTTCGCTATGAGACAGGTGAGGGCATTGCAAAGAAGGAAGAGAACTTTGCGGAGGAAGTTGCAAAGCAGATAGGACAATAACCCGTAAAGTTGAATAAAAGCCCTGAACGCCATATAGTTTCTAATTATTAGGAATTATATGGTGTTCGGGGTTTTTTTATGTTATTTTAAATAAGCAATTACGAATGAAATAAAGCAGTAATCATACATAAACACTGTATTGACAAACGAATAAATATAAGTTACATTTTAGCGGATGGTACTTACTCAGATAAGGTGCTGGATGGTGCATTGACCTCCGTGTGCGGTATCGAATCACTTCAGATGGGAGTCTTTGGAGGAATAATTGTAGGCCTAGGTGTTGCGGCATTGCATAACCGTTTTTACAAGCAGAAGCTTCCGTCAGCATTGTCATTCTTCTCGGGAGTCCGGTTTGTCCCGATTATCAGTGTGCTGGTGTACACGCTTGTGGGTATTTTATGCTTTTTTATATGGCCGATCGTGCAAAATGGAATCTATACAATTGGCGGACTGGTAACAGAATCAGGATATGCAGGCACCTTTATCTTTGGATTTATGGAACGTGCGTTGATACCGTTTGGATTGCATCATGTATTCTACATACCATTTTGACAGACCGGGCTAGGCGGAACAGCAATAATTGACGGAATAACCGTAGCAGGCGCCAGAACATTTATTTTGCGGAGCTGGCTTCGGAAGGCATTACGAAGTTCAGTGTAGACGCATGTAGGTTTATGACCGGAAAGTATGCGGTAATGATGGTTGGACTTCCGGGAGCGGCGTATGCGATGTACAAATGTGCAAGGCCGGAAAAAAGAAAGGAAGTTGGCGGATTATTACTATCGGCAGCGTTGACTTCATTTCTGACGGGTATAACCGAGCCGATTGAATTTACATTTTTGTTTGTTACGCCGGCGCTGTTTATACTACACAGTGGTTTTGCAGGCCTTTCCTTCCTGCTTAGTCATTTGCTTGAAATCTGTATCGGAACAACGTTCTCATGTGGTTTAATTGATTTCACTTTGTATGGTTTGCTGCAGGGAAATACCAAGACGAATTGGTTAATGATTATCCCAGTATATATTGCATATGCGGTGGGGTACTATTGGGTGTTTAAGTTCTTCATAAAGAAGTTCAACCTTGCCACTCCCGGAAGGGAAGAGGGGGATGGAGAAGTACAGCTTTATACGAGAGATGACTACAATAAGAAAAAGATAAAAGATGGCAACAAGAAAGAGAGCCATGATGTATTATCTCCGGTTATTTTAAAAGGATTGGGAGGCATTGATAATTTAGTGGATATTGATTGCTGTGCCACAAGGCTTCGATGTACGGGTTTTAAAATCTACAGGTTCAAGAGGCGTGGTGAAAAAAGGAAGTGGGATTCAGGTGATTTACGGACCACAGGTTTCCATCATAAAAAGTGACCTTGAGGAATATATAGAGTTAGTCCGGAGTGGAGAAATAACAGCGGAAGAGCCGGAAATAGCAGTGACAGTAGAACCCCGAAAGCAACCATGCAGTCGGAATCAAGACTGCTGAAGGATTTGAGTTTTTGCTGCATATCGGAATTGACACAGTGTTATTAAAAGGAGAAGGCTTTAAAACTTACGTAAAAGAAGGGCAAAAGGTGAAAGCTGGAGACAAAATAATTGAGTTTGATAAAGGCTTGGTGGAAAGAAAGAAATTGAATCCGGTTGTTATTATGATTTTCGTTGACGACGATGCAGTACCGGCTATGGATTACAAAACTGGTATGAAAGCGGAAGCGGGTAAAACAGTTATTGGCATTGTAAAAGCGTAAAAATAGGGGCATAGTGAATTTTAAAGTCGTTCATTGTAAGAAATGAACGACTTTTCTGATGAACTGAAATTGGTGAATGGTTACATATGAAAATTGAAATGATCCTTTTTGTACTGAAATGCCATCGTATGAAGTTGCGCATGAAATTTTTATGTGTTATGATTTAAGTAGTAATGGAGGTGCTGATATGATAGAAAGGCATACTAAAATAATTGATATTGTAAATAAAACTAAAAAGATAGAAGTTAATGCACTGGCAAAGATGCTGGAAGTATCACCGGTTACGGTTCGAAAGGATTTAGATGCTTTAGAAAATAAGGGGTTCTTGACTCGTAAGCACGGGTATGCGGTAAAATGTAATGAAGATGATATTAACAATCGTCTGGCAGTCAGATATGAGACAAAGGTAAAAATCGCCAAAGCCGCAGCTGAAATGGTGGGCAAAGGTGAGACTGTGATGATTGAATCGGGTTCGAGCTGCGCATTGCTGGCAGGTGAGCTTTCAAAGAGCGATAAAGAAGTTACGATCATCACAAACTCGGCATTTATTGCAGCATATGTCAGGGAAAATGGAGATTCCCGTGTTATTTTGCTAGGCGGAGAGTACCAGAAGGAGTCTCAGGTTATGGTGGGGCCGCTGGTCAGGACGTGCGCACGAGAGTTTCATGTGGACAAGCTGTTTTTAGGGGCGGATGGCTTTGATCCTAATTATGGATTTACAGGAAGTGATATGATGCGCACAGAGGCGGTGAAGGTTCTTGCGGAATCAGCAAGAAATGTTTATTTACTGACGGATTCCAGCAAGTTTGAACAGCTTGGTGTCGTAACTCAGTTACAGTTTGAAGAGGTGGCGGGAGTGATAACTGATCGTCAAATACCAGCGTCAGCAAAAGATATGCTCAGGCAGCATAATGTCAAAGTGATTATTGCCGAATAAAAGATAATATTCTAATTGAGGTTATATTTTCACATCAAACCCGAAAGACGCAAAGGTTTCTTTGTAGTCCACCAGATCTTTAGGGTGCAACGCTTTAGTATCTTTCATTGCATAATCCATCTGCAGCATTTCATATTTTCTTTGTCCGAACTGGTGGAAGGAGAGCAGGTCTACCTGTGAGACACCGACTTCCTTCAGCAGATTGCAAAATCTTCTGGCATCATCCAAAGTATCATTTACACCAGGGATGACCGGTATCCGTGCGATGATTGGAATTCCTTTAGCGGCTGCGCTCTTCATGTTCTTTAGGATCAATTCATTGGAAACCCCAGTATACTGCTTATGCATTCTGGCATCATGATGTTTCATATCAAATAGTAAAAGGTCGGCATGAGCCGCTACTTTCAGGAATACTGATTCCGTAGCATAGCCGGTAGTCTCTAGTGCGGTATGAATATTATCTTCTTGAAGCTTTGTAAGGAGGCTGGCTGCAAATTCATGCCAGATTAGAACCTCTCCGCCGGAGAGAGTCACTCCGCCGCCGGATTCCTCATAAAAGTCAATGTCTTTTTTGATTTCTGTTATGACCTGATCACGGGTCATTTTTTTCCGGTATATTCCAGTGCTCTGCGCGGACATTGGTTGATGCAGGACAGACAACCAGTGCAGGTGGCATGCTGGAACGTAAAATGGGAGCCGGGGAATGAAATGCTTCCCATCGGACATGAATTCTCGCATTTTTTACAGTTGGTGCATTTACTGCCATCTCTTAAGATTTGAGTGTGAACTGTCTGGGCCTCCGGATTGGAACACCATAGACAGTGAAGCGGACAGCCTTTGAAGAATACGACGGTGCGTATGCCAGGACCGTCATGTATACTGAATCTTTGGATATTAAATATCGTTGCGGTCATCATTTTAAATTCCTTTCAATGATTACTGTAGTGATATTTAATATAGCACAGGCACTCTCAAAAGTAAATAGATTTCATACAAATATATAATAACTTTCATATGAAAGAATACAATTGACAAGACGAAAGAAAAGTGATATATTGGAATTATCAAATAGTCACTGAGAAGTTGATAATATAAATGGAGGAAGCGGTATGCGAAATAGTTATTTTGGAAATTTAACAAAGAGAAGTATGATTTTCGGGAGGAACTCTTAGAAACAAAACCAATGGTGTGTGCAGAACGCGCAGTATATGCAACAAGGGCTTACAAGGAACATGCAGATAAGCCGATTGTTCTAAAGAGGGCATACATGCTGAAAAAGATCTTAGAGAACATGACGATTTTCATTGAACCCAATACCCTGCTGTTAGGAAATTATTTTATGATTTAGGAATCATTAAGGCAGAAGGGAATATTACATCCGGAGATGCACACCTTGCTGTTTCTTACGAAAAGATAATGAAATACGGCTTGAAACATTTTGAAGAAAAAACTAAAACAGCGATGGCTAAACTGGATCTGGCCAAAATGGCGAATTTGAAGAAATTCTATTTCCATCAAGCCGTTTTAGTAGTGATTGATGCAGTGAAGATATTTGCGAAAAGATATGAGGAACTGGCAAGGAAAGAAGCAGAGAAAGCCGACGATCAGAGAAAAACAGAGCTGCTTGCCATTGCAGATATGCTGATTAGGGTGCCGTATGAACCTGCGATGACTATGCATGAAGCAGTACAAAGTATGTGGCTGGTACATCTGGTGTTGCAGATTGAATCCAATGGACACAAAGTTACAAAGGGCGTCGGTCATTTCCTCGACATGACCACGTTTGGGCAGGTAGAATCGGCCTGGAACCAAATCATCTGCGATTTCACAAGACATAGCGTTATTATCGAAACTTGCTGTGATATGGTGCTGGAAGAAACCGTACCGGATGTGCTGTGCTCCGCACTGGTAGACGATTGCATAAACAGAGGGAAAACCCTGAAAGAAGGCGGAGCCGTATACGATTTCATCAGCGGACTACAAGTGGGAATCGCAAATATGGCAGATTCTCTTGCGGCGATTAAGAAATGTATATTTGAAGACATGAGCATTACCAAGGAAGAGCTTTGGGATGCCCTACAGAATGATTTTGAAGGTGAAGAAGGAAGGCGGATTCAGAATCTGCTGCTGGCCGCACCTAAGTATGGAAACGATGATGATTATGTCGATTCCTTAATCCGCAGCGCCTACGATGTCTATATTGATGAAATCAAGAAGTATCACAACACCCGTTATGGAAGAGGGCCGATTGGCGGTGTATACTATGCCGGAACCTCATCCATATCGGCTAATGTGGGGCAGGGAATGGGAACCCTTGCAACTCCCGACGGAAGAAAAGCACATACGCCATTGGTGTAACGCCACAGGTTTTGGAAAAAGAAGAGGACCGCATGAAGCTGATTGCGATGCTTCGAACCTTCTTTAATCGTCTGAAAGGCTATCATGTACAATATAACGTTGTGTCACGGGAGGCCTTGCTAGATGCCCAGGCACATCCGGAAAAACACAGAGATCTGATTGTCCGCGTGGCTGGTTACAGCGCATTCTTTAGTGTGCTTTCTAAGCAGACGCAAGACGATATCATTGAAAGAACAGAACAGGTATTATGAAAGCAAAGAGAGGAATGATATGTGCGTCCTTTTCCTTCTTCTGCCATAAGCTTTTGAAGCATGGTAGTTTTGCCTGCCAAATCTGATTGAAATCTATCGACACGCATGTTATTATGAATATACTTGGTGGATTGATTAGTGGATTTGGATTAACTTAGGAGGGTTTCGTTATGAAAAAGCTGTTAATGATTTTTATAAGTATAGTACTAATATTAAGTATTGCTGGCTGCGCAAGCAAGGAAAATGAAATCGAAACTTCTTCTGCTACTGAGACGGTGCCATCAGAGTCGCAAAGCGCTGTGACTGATAACTGGGATTTTTACAATGAGCGTGCGGAAGTGTTTGTAACAGCAATGGCAAGCAGTGATTTTGACGCTGCTGTGGACATGCTTGACACGACAATGAAGCAAGCGCTGCCTGCGCCGACATTAGAAGATAATGTCTGGAAAGTGATCATCGAGCAGGTTGGAGCGTTTATCGGTGTCTATGATATAGAAAACTCAGTAATTGGTGGATATTATGTTTGTTTTGTTACCTCACAGCATGAAAGCAGGGGCGTGACACTGCGCATCGTCTTTTCTGAAGACGGTCTTGTGGCGGGGCTGTTTATTGATGGATATCCTGTGATTGCCGGAGAAGTCGCAGAACACGAAGGATTCACCGATTCGGCTGTTGTGATCGGTGAGGGTACAAATTACCCGTTGAATGGTGTTTTATCTATACCTGACAACATAGTGGGTAAAATGCCTGCTGTTGTTTTAGTGCATGGTTCCGGACCGCAGGATAAGGATGAGACGATCAATTCAAACAAACCATTTCGTGATATATCAGAATATTTAGCAGCGAACGGCATTGCTGTCATTCGCTACGATAAGCGGACCTTCACTTATGGGGCAGAAATAGTGGAGGAACTTGGCAGCAGCTTGACAGTAAAGGAAGAAACAATCGAAGACGCAATACTGGCATCCGAAATCTTAAAGTCTGACCCACGAATAGATGAGGACAAGGTTTACATACTAGGGCACAGTCTTGGTGGCATGCTGGCACCGAGAATCCATGCCAGCGGCGGGGACTTTGCCGGAATCATCTCACTTGCCGGTTCGCCCCGTTCGTTGCTTGACATCATCTACGATCAGCAAATGGCTTCAATAGATGTATTGCCAAAAGGCGATGAAAAAACAGCGGCGTTATCACAAGTTGAAACTTATGTTGAACAAGTTGAGACCTTGAAGAGCTTGTCTGATGATGAGGCAAAAAACACATTGATTTTAAACGGTCTATGTGCATATTACTTTAAGGAAATGGAGGATCACCCAGTATCTGAATATATCGATGGCATGACTGTGCCTTTTCTTGTTTTGCAAGGCGATAAAGATTTCCAGGTGTATCCCGACAAAGATTTCGTGATGTGGCAAGAATTGCTAAAAGGACGAGAGAATGTGACATTCAAACTGTATGAAGGGTTGAATCACCTTTTTATGCCTTCAAGTGGCAAGAACATCACGGAATATCAAGAAGAATATAGAGTCGAAAGTCAGATGGACAGTCAGGTTCTGCTTGATATTATGGAGTGGATCAAAGCGAATTAGACTATTTATTCTGAGACCTGAACTATAATCGCCAGAAAGCATGTGAAAGTTACGTGCCTTCTGGCGGTTTGTCTGACTATGCCAAAAAGTACCTAATGTATTGACATACCGGTATTATAGAATTATAATGTTAGTACCCTAACATATAAGGTGTTGATAATATGAATGAAAAATCTAACCTCTTACTAGAAGTGAAATCCCTACATAACCTTGTTAGAAGACGAATTGATAGTATGCCTTCAGATAATGATGAAGGCATTATTACGGGCATGCAGGGATTTGTTATCGGGTATCTATTCAAACATAAGGAAGAGGAAGTGTTCCAGCGGGATATCGAAGCGGCATTCCTAATCCGCCGATCTACAGCAACAGGGATACTAAAACTTATGGAAGAGAAGGGGCTTATTGAACGTAAGCCGGTTTTAAGCGATGCTCGACTGAAGAAGTTGACGCTCACGGCAAAAGGCATTGGACATCATCAGAATTTTTTAGCAGAGATGGATAGACTGGAGATTTGCGCAACGAAGGGTTTGACAGAAGCAGAGGTAGAGACGTTTTTAACAACGTTGATTAGAATTAAACATAATATAGAATGACATCGGAGGAATTGTATATGATAAAAAGACTTGCAAAAAGCATCAGGCAGTTCAAAAGAGATACGATATTGGCGCCTATGCTTATGGTTCTTGAAGTGGCAACAGAAATCCTCATCCCTTTTTTAATGGCCAGCCTGATCGATAAAGGTATTAGTGTGGGCGACTTGAATTATGTTTGGAAGATGGGAGGAATTCTTGTACTCATTTCTTTTCTTGCCCTAATCATCGGCGCCTTAAGCGGTATGTATGCAGCCAGAGCGTCAGCGGGATTTGCGTGTAATTTAAGAAAAGATATGTATTATGGCGTGCAGAAATTTTCATTTTCCAATATCGATAAATTTTCCACAGCCAGTATTGTTACCAGATTAACAACAGATGTGACAAACGTGCAGAATGCTTTTCAGATGATTATCCGTTTAGCGGTACGTAGTCCTGTTATGTTAATATTAGCTCTTTCAATCTCATTTAATATCAATGCCCAGCTGTCACTTGTTTTTCTTGCTGTTATGCCGATCCTTGGTCTGGGGCTGTATTTGATTATAAGCAAGGTTCATCCGGTATTTGAAAGAGTATTTAGAACCTATGATAAGCTAAATAATGTGGTGCAGGAGAATCTCCATGGCATTCGCGTGGTAAAGTCTTTTGTGCGAGAAGGATATGAGGAAGAGAAGTTCGATGCTATTTCAGAAAATATTTATGAAGATTTTACTAAAGCTGAAAAGAGACTGGCATTTAATATGCCCTTGATGCAGTTCAGCATATATAGCTGCATGTTGCTGATTTCCTGGATTGGCGCAAAGCTGATTGTCGGGGACGCTATGACCACCGGGCAGCTGATGAGTGTCATCACTTATGCAATGCAGATACTGATGAGTCTGATGATGCTGTCGATGGTGTTTGTTATGATTACGATTTCCCGTGCTTCAGCTGAGAGAATCGCAGAAGTATTGGAGGAGGTGCCTGACATTGTTAATTCTAAGGATCCGGTATATCAGGTGAAGGATGGTTCGATTTCATTTAAAAATGTTGATTTCAGCTATGCCAATGATAAAAATAAACTATGCTTAAGCGGTATTGATATTGATATCGCATCAGGTGAAACAATTGGAATCCTCGGTGGAACCGGAAGTTCTAAAACGAGCCTTGTCCAACTCATCCCGCGTCTCTATGATGTGACAGATGGAGAAGTTTTGGTGGGCGATGTTGATGTGCGACGATATGACATTGAAACATTGCGCAACCAGGTTGCTGTCGTACTGCAAAAGAACGTGTTGTTTTCCGGAACGATCAAGGAGAATCTTCGTTGGGGAAATGAAGATGCGACTGATGAAGAGATGAAACGCATCTGCAAGCTGGCACAGGCGGATGGGTTTATTCAGGAATTTCCAGATGGATATGATACCTATATTGAACAAGGCGGAACCAATGTATCGGGCGGTCAAAAGCAACGGCTCTGTATAGCCAGAGCACTGCTTAAAAAGCCCAAGGTACTCATTCTTGATGATTCTACAAGTGCGGTGGATACTAGGACTGATACTCTGATTCGTAAGGCTTTCCGTGAAGAAATCCCAAATACAACAAAGCTTATTATTGCACAGCGTGTCGCCTCAGTACAAGATGCTGATAAGATTATCTTGATGGAGAGCGGGAGGGTTCGCGTCATGGGTACCCATGAAGAACTGCTTATTAGCGATGAGATTTATAAGGAAATCTATCACTCGCAAATGAAAGGAGGCGATTTTGATGAAGAAAACTAGCACGACAGGACGAGACGCTAAAAATCAGATCAGCAAAAAAACAGTAAAACGGCTGTTATCCTATATCATGGATAGATATAAGATTCAGTTTTTCATTGTATTTATTTGCATTATTATTAGTGCGGTTGCCAATGTTGCAGGATCTGCATTTATTCAAACCCTGATTGATGACTATATCGAACCGCTTCTCCTTGAAAATAATCCTGTGTTTACAGGTCTGCTTCGTGCCCTTTTGGTGATGGCAATAGTTTACTTGATTGGAATTATTGGAACACTAGTCTATAATCGGATGATGGTTACTATCTCGCAAGGCATTCTTAAACAGATTAGGGATGATATGTTTGAGCATATGCAGTCATTGCCGATTAAGTATTTTGACACACATAACCATGGAGATGTCATGAGCTACTATACAAATGATACGGATGCACTCAGACAAATGATATCTCAAAGCATACCTCAGGCGTTTTCTTCACTTATCACCATTGTCGCCGTCACTTGTGCCATGCTGATACTCAATCCCCTGATGACCTTGCTGGTGGCTGTCTGCGTGATTATTATGATTTTGGTAGTAAAGTCAATTGGTGGAAAGTCATCAAAGTATTTTATTAAGCAGCAAGCCTCGATAGGTGATGTCAATGGATATATTGAAGAGATGATTAATGGGCAAAAGGTCGTGAAGGTGTTCTGCCATGAAGAAAAAGCGAAAGCCCAATTTGATGTTAAAAATGATGATTTATGTGAGCAAGCGACTAAGGCAAACATATTTGCCATTATCCTGATGCCGATTATGGGAAATATCGGCAATCTACAATACGTATTAATTGCTGCAATTGGAGGCGCTATGGCGATCGGCGGCATTGGCGGCATCACCTTGGGGGCGATAGCCTCCTTCCTAAGTCTTTCAAGAAGCTTTAGCCAGCCTATTTCACAAATCTCGCAGCAGCTCAATGCGATAGTCATGGCCCTCGCGGGAGCGGGTCGGATTTTCAACTTGATGGATGAAGAAGAGGAAAAAGATAATGGATATGTTACTTTGGTCAATGCAAAATATGTAGATGGCCAGCTGACAGAAAGCGCGCAACCCACAGGCATATGGGCATGGAAGCATCCGCATCAGGCAGATGGCACTATCACATATGTTGAGGTGAAGGGAAAGGTTGAATTTAATGATGTGGATTTTGGCTATGAGGAGGATAAGCTTGTACTCCATAATATCTCTCTTTATGCAAAGCCGGGTCAGAAGATTGCCTTTGTCGGGGCGACCGGTGCCGGTAAAACGACGATCACTAATTTGATTAATCGATTTTATGATATTGACGATGGTAAAATCCGTCTGGATAATATTAATATTAATAAAATTAGAAAGAAGGATCTTAGGCGTTCTCTTGGCGTGGTTTTGCAGGAAACGAATCTCTTTACAGGAACAGTTATGGAGAATATTCGATATGGTAAGCTAAGTGCCACGGATGAGGAGGTTATTCATGCGGCAAAGCTTGCCAATGCCCATGATTTTATCATCCGCTTGCCAAATGGATATGATACGGTCATTGTAGGTGATGGCGGGAAGCTTTCACAAGGACAACGTCAGTTGATTTCGATAGCGCGTGCCGCTGTAGCTGATCCCCCGGTAATGATTCTTGATGAGGCCACCTCCAGCATCGATACCCGCACCGAGTCACTCGTGCAAAAGGGCATGGATAGTCTGATGGAGGGGCGTACTGTATTAGTTATTGCCCACAGGTTGTCTACGATTCAAAATGCTAAAGCGATTATGGTTATGGAACAAGGCAGGATTATCGAGCGCGGTGACCATGAAACGCTGCTTGAAGAAAAAGGGAAGTATTATCAGCTGTATACGGGTACATTTGCAGCTGAGTAGAATGAAGGAGGACAATGATGCAAACAGTAACCTTAGGAAAAACTAAATTAGAAGTCTGTAAAAACGGATTTGGGGCGCTTCCAATTCAGCGGGTAGACAAAAAAGAAGCCGTCTATTTACTGCAAAAGGCATTTTACCACGGAATTAATTATTATGATACGGCCAGATGGTATACGGATAGCGAAGAGAAGATAGGCGCTGCTTTTGCTTATACTAGAGACAAGATTGTGATCAGCACTAAAACAGGCGCACAGACGGCTAAAGCGTTTTGGGAGGATTTAGAGCAGAGCCTTAATCAACTGAAAACGGATTATATTGATATTTATCAATTCCATAATCCTGATGCCTGTCCAAAACCGGGTGATGGGTCGGGGCTTTATGAGGCAATGCTTGAAGCGAAGCAGCAAGGGAAAATCCGCTTTATCGGGATTACCAACCATCGGCTTGCCATCGCCAGGGAGGCAGTCGCATCAGAGCTGTATGATACGTTACAGTTCCCGTTTTCCTATCTTGCTTCAGATGTGGATATTGAAGTGGTTAAATCCTGTCAGGAGAAAAACATGGGGTTCATTGCGATGAAAGCCTTAGCGGGTGGTCTGATCACGAATTCCGCAATGGCGTATGCATGTCTTACGGGGTATGAACATGTCGCGCCAATCTGGGGGATACAAAAGGAAAGTGAATTAGATGAATTTTTGTCTTATAATCATAAACCTCCTGCCTTAACGATGGAGATGGCGTTAAAAATCGAACAGGATAAAAAAGAGTTGTCTGGTGCCTTCTGCAGAGGCTGTGGGTATTGCATGCCCTGTCCAGTTGGTATTGAAATCAATATGTGCGCCAGAATGAGCCTGCTTCTTAGACGTGCGCCACAAGAAGAATATTTGTCAAAGGAGTGGCAGGATAAAATGAGGAAGATTGATTATTGCCTGCATTGTAATCGGTGTATGAAAAGATGTCCTTATGGGCTTGATACGCCAGAGCTGTTGAGGAAGAATTATGAGGATTATAAGATTTATTTTTAACGGGACGACAATGATCTATGAATACTAAAGCTGAACAAAGATCTTCTAAGGTGTTTTAATATGATGCATCACTGGGTGCTTGGATAGAGATTATTTGACTTGACGGAAGTTATAGTATATAGTAATAAGTATCAAGAATCTCTTAAACGTTTCAAATGATAATATGTGGAGTGTGAGTACCTAAGATGTCAACCATAAAGGAAATTGCAAAAGCATGCAATGTATCGATTGCAACTGTGTCTAATATTATTAATAACAAACCGGGCGCAAGCGAGGCAACAAGGGATTTTGTGCTTAAAAAGGCAAAGGAACTTAATTATACGCCGAACTATGTTGCTAAGAATTTAAAATCAAAGAATACAAGAACAATCGGAGTTATCGCAGAAGACATGACGATTTTTAGCATTCCTGATATTATTGACGGCATTACCAGGCATTGCGAAGAGGAGAACTATCAAATACTTCTCATAAATCTTAGGCTGTTCCAGAAGTTTCACGACACCTATTACCATACTTTTGATTACTATAAACGGGTGCATAAGGAGATCAAGGATCTAATGTCCAAGCAGGTGAATGGGGTTATTTATGTGGCGGCACATGAACGAACGATTAAGTGCATACCAGATGATTTGCCAATTCCAGCGGTCATGGCTTATGGCTATACAGACAATGATAAGATTCCTTCAATAGTAGTAGATGATGTTCATGGCGCTTATGAAGTCGTTGGTCATATGATCGAGAAAGGACATCGAAGAATCGGTGTTATTACCGGCAAGAAAGATAGTCTGCATATGCAGGATCGACTTACCGGCTATCAGAAAGCGCTTTACGATAATCAGATACTATATGATCCGTCGATTGTTTGTTTCGGGGACTGGATTAGAGAATCGGGATATGAATTCACGGATACCCTGTTGGCAAAAGGGGTCACGGCGATTTTTTGTATGAATGACCTCATCGCAGGCGGCGTGTATGACAGAATGTCAGAAAAAGGGCTGACTCCGGGAGCGGATATTTCTATTGTAGGCTTTGACAACAGACAGCTATCAAGCTATTATAAGCCGCCGTTGACGACAATCAATCTGCCTCTGCATGATATCGGCTATTGCGCCAGTGAGGTCATTATTAGAATGATTCAATCTGAGGATGAGGAGGATATCCTGCCAGTATACCAGAGAAGATGTGAATTATTGATAAGATATTCTGTCAAGGACATTAATTAATTGGTGAATGTTTATGATAATAGACACCTTCCATAGTGATGGGAGGTGTTTTTTAGTTCTATTATTTAAAAATATATAATTAAACGTTTTAAAAACTGTGTATATTGTGAAAAGTGCAATAATAAGAAATAGTAAGAATATAAGAGTAAAACAGAGATAATAAAAGATATACTGAATTATTAGAGCTTATTTAATACTTTAAATGATTTTGGAAATATGGTATAAGTAATATAAATAATGACTGGATTATCAACAGTAATAAGCTGAAAGTACATCATATATTTTTGATGAGAAGAAAAGTACATTAAAATATCATATTATTATATTTTTTTTGAATAATTACTTAAACGTTTAATAAGGAGGAGCGTATGAGTTTAGAAAAAGCTAGGAGTTTACCGCTATCTACCGTTCACATTCAGGATTCCTTTTGGTCACGATATATTCGATTAGTAAAGGATGATATTATCCCATACCAATGGGATGTTCTTAATGACAGAGTTCCTGAGGCTATGAAAAGTTATTGCATACATAATTTCAGAGTGGCTGCCGGTGATATGACAGGAGCATTTCGGGGAGAGGTTTTTCAAGATACAGATGTTGCGAAATGGCTAGAGGCGGTTGCGTACACATTGGAAGCTTACCCTGATGAAGGTCTGGAGGCTTTAGCAGACGATATCATTGAATTGATTGAAAGAGCACAAGGTGACGATGGTTACCTGAATACATATTTCACCTTAAAGGAACCAAACGGGCGATGGCTGAACCTGATGGAAGGGCATGAGCTTTATACAGCAGGGCATATGATTGAGGCGGCAGTGGCTTATTATCAAGCGACCGGAAAGCGACGGTTTCTAGATGTGGTGATTCGATTGGCAGATGCAATTGATGAACAATTTGGTCCAGAAGAGAATAAGTGCCATGGATATCCTGGCCATCAGGAGATTGAACTGGCGCTGGTCAAATTATATCATGTGACTAAAGAGAAGAAATACCTTAACTTGGCCAAGTATTTAATTGACGTAAGAGGGGTAGGAAAGAATTATTTTCTACAGGAAGAAGAAAGACCGACCTTTAAGCATATATTTCCTGATTTTAAAGATTACGACCCTGTCTATTCGCAATCGCATTTACCTGTGATTATGCAGAATGAGGCGGTCGGGCATAGTGTGCGGGCGGTGTACATGTATTGCGCCATGGCTGACTTGGCATATGAAACCAATGATGAAGTGTTAATGAACGCCTGTACCAGATTGTGGAATAATATGGTGAACAAGCGGATGTATATTACCGGTGGCATTGGCTCATCAGGTATATTAGAAAGATTTACGACAGATTACGATCTGCCCAATGATGAGAATTATTCTGAAACATGCGCATCTATTGGTTTAGCGTTGTTTGGAAAAAGACTAGCCGAGATAACAAAAGACGCATCATACATGGATGTTGTTGAGCGGGCTTTGTATAATACGGTTTTAGCCGGTATTGCTGCAGATGGGAGAAGCTTCTTTTATGTCAATCCCCTAGAAGTGTGGCCTGATAACTGTATGCTTGGCACATCGAAGGAGCACATTAGAGCAGTTAGGCAAAAATGGTTTTCGGTCGCCTGCTGCCCTACGAATATTTCAAGGACATTAGCATCCTTAGGTCAATACATATACTTTCAGGAGAATGATAAGCTGTATATCAACCTATTCATTTCCAATAAAACGAAAGTCACATTGGGTGATACTGAACTTGATATAACGCTTGAGACGAAATTCCCATTTGAAAATGAAATTGAGTTAAATATCAAGGCGAATAAGTGTAAAAGGGCATCAATCTATATCCGAGTTCCCAACTATGCCGAAAACTTTCACATATGGGTGAATAAAAAGCGCAATGAAGAAATACCGATTGAAAAAGGTTATGTAGTGATTGAAAAAGAGTTTTGCGAAGATAAACTGGAAATAGTGTTTGAAGCACCGGCCAGATATGTAAGAGCTAATCCCAAAGTTAGGGCGGATGCGGGGAAGACAGCAATTGTAAAAGGTCCATTGGTTTATTGCCTGGAGGAAATGGATAACGGAGATAATCTTGCTGCCATTTATGCGGACACCAGTCAGAAGCTTTTAGAAAGCTACGATAAAGAATTGTTAAATGGCACCTTAGTCGTTTATGGTAAGGGAAAGAGACTTAAAGATACAAAATGGCATGATGATGAACTTTATAAAACGATAGAACCAGAGTTAGAAGATATGACATTTAAAGCGATTCCTTATTGCTTTTGGTGTAATCGTCAGCCCGGAGAGATGATGGTCTGGCTGAAGGAACATATGTAGCGGCTTCAATAAGCAAATTTTATATAATTAGGAGGATTATGAACATGAAAAGAAGGTTTATAGCTTTGTTAGCAGTGCTGACATTGGCAATAACGACACTAGCCGGATGCGGTGGCTCTGGTGGAGAAACCACGGCGCCACAGACCGGCGAAGGAACCACAGGTGAAACAACGACGGCTGAGGCGATCGGATCTGCTTCAGAAGACGCCACAGAGCTTGAAATGTGGACATTTATTGACCAGCATAAAAACTTTTATGCGGCAATGGTTGACAAGTGGAACGAAAACAATCCGGACAGACAGATCACCATCAACTGCAATGTTATGCCTTATGATGATATGCATAACAAACTACAAATCGCATTAACGGCAGGCGATGGAGCACCAGACATTGTCGATATAGAACTTGGAAAATTCGCTAATTTTACGCAAGGGACGCCAGAGCTTATGGATTTGACAGAGTATGCCGCACCTTACAGGGAGGATATTGTCGAATCCAGACTGCTTCTATACAGCAAGGATGGCGCGCTTTATGGACTGCCTACTCATGTTGGCGCAACGGTAGCATTTTACAATGTTGAATTGCTTGACGAGGCAGGTATCAACTATAAAGATATCGTCACATGGGATGATTATAAAGAAGCAGGCGCCTCATATAAAGAAGCTACCGGCAATAGCTTTGGTACTGCCGACACCTATGCCACATGGCAGCTGAATGCGGTGATGGCTCAGTTGGGCACCGATTATTTAGATGCTGATGGCAATTTGCAAATTAATGACGCTAAGATCGTCGAGGCTCTGGATATGTTTAAGGACATGCAGGATGCTGGGGCGATTGATACAATCGCAGGCGGACAGCCGGATACTGAAGAGGGCAAGGGCGCTTTCAACAATGGTGAGTTTGCGGCAATGATCATGCCATTATGGATGATGTCACGTTTTACCGATGAAATGACAGATTTAGAAGGCAAGATAGCCATCGCAGCCATTCCGACAATGGAGGGTGCCAAGGCGCTTTCAGTCGGCGGAGGAGGAACTGGTACAGCAGTTGTTAAAAATAAAGCAAATGCTGAATTAGCTGCTGAGTTTCTGGCATATGCCAAATTGTCCTATGATGCCAATGTCATGGTGTGGGAAGTTTTAGGATTTGATCCTGTTAATATGTCGATTTGGGAGGATGAGTCCATAACCCATAATGAAGATAATAAATACATTCAGTATTTCCTTAATAATCCTTTTGACGTATTAAATGAAATTAAAGAAAGCATAGCTCTTCTTGAATCACAGACATCTTCGAAATTTCCTTCGATTAATGACTATTTTGTGGCAACCACATTAAATGAGATTTTCGAGGATGGCGTTTCTCCCCAGGAAGCTCTTGATTCGACACAAGACTACCTAGTTGGCGAGCTGGAATAAACCTACGAGAGAGGGGGTGACCTCTCTCTCCTTTAATAAAGAGATGAGAAGATTTAGAAGGGAGTGGTTTTGTGTTTAAAAAATTTATATATTCCAGAAAAATAGCACCATATGTCTTTATTTTACCCTTTATCATTACATTTCTTGTTTTCTGGATAGTGCCCATCGCAAAATCAGGGCTGATGAGCTTCCAAAGCATACAGTTTAGCGATGTGGAATGGATCGGCCTTAATAATTATAAGCGGCTTCTGGGGGATTCACAGTTTATTCTGGCGATTAAAAACAGTGTCCGCTATATGATTGGAACATTGGTGCTGCTGATCCCCTTTCCAATGCTGTTTGCGAGTTTGATTAACAGCAAGATTATGAAAGGGAAAGGTTTTTTCAAATCAGTATTCTTTATCCCGGCACTAACTTCTGTTGTTGTAGCGGGTACGGTTTTTCGTTTGATTTTTGGTGAAATGGGAAGCGCCTTAATGAATCAATTTATCGGAATATTTGGATTTGAACCTATTAAATGGTTGAAAAATGACTTAACGGCTTATTTTGCCCTTCTGACACTGGCGTGCTGGAGATGGACGGGGGTCAATATTTTATATTTTCTTTCCGGCCTGCAAAGCATCCCGAAGGAGCTATATGAATCTGCGTCCATAGATGGCGCAAGCGCATGGAAGAAATTCATAAAAATTTCAGCCCCCATGTTAAAGCCTACCATTATTTATGTACTGACAATCAGCATCTATGCCGGGTTGTCTATGTTTGTAGAAAGCTATATGTTATGGGAAGGAAAGAACTCACCTAAGAATATTGGCCTGACAATTGTCGGGTATTTATATAATCAGGGAATACGTAAAAACAATATGGGCTATGCATCGGCGGTTGGCCTTGTGCTGCTGGTTATCGTCATGGTGATTAATATAGCACAGCTGACAGCTACCGGAACCTTTAAAAAGGAGGCGAGATAGTATGGGAAAAAAGAATACTTTTCTATCAGTCATTGTATTCTTGTTTTTTACAGTGGTTGCCATATTGATATTAATCCCCTTTCTCGCCATCTTGATCGCCTCTTTTAAAGATGGCACGGATATGATCAGAAATGGACTGAATCTCAAGATTGAGCTAGATAAGATGAGCTTAGATAATTTTAAGCTATTGTTTTCAGGAGCTGAAGAAGCAAGAAAATACTTTATGTGGTACAAGAACAGCTTGATACTGACGCTCTCACAGGTGGCATTGACATTGGTTGTGAGCGCATTCGTCGGCTATGGGTTTGCGGCTTACGATTTTAAAGGTAAAAATGCATTATTTATATGTGTGCTGATTATTATGTCGGTACCTTTTGAAATCTTAATGCTGCCGCTTTATACACAAGTTGGTGATATGGGGATCAGTGATACTTATGCAGCCATCATGATGCCATTTTTAGCCCATGCTTCAACAATCTTCTTTTTCAAGCAATATCTTGCCGGCATTCCCGGTGAAATCATTGAAGCAGGGCGGATTGACGGAGCAAGTGAGTATGGTATATTTGCAAGGCTTATTTTACCGGTTATGAAGCCGTCATTTGCAGCTATGGCAATTTTAAACGCCATGAACAGTTGGAATAATTTCCTTTGGCCATTGCTTGTTTTAAGAACAGACACTAAATACACATTGCCTATTGGTTTGAACACACTGCTGACTCCCTATGGAAACAACTATGACTTACTGATCGTGGGTTCTTTTTGTGCGATTTTGCCGATATTTATTTTGTTCTTGTTATTCCAGAAATACTTTATCGAGGGTATGACGGCAGGAGCGGTTAAAGGTTAGTTTTTAAATGAATTTGGAGGATATATGATTATGAAAAAAGCAAAAATGCTGATTGACAAAGCACTAAAGCTTGCACCTGTGGATAAAAGAATATATGGTTCTTTTATTGAGCATCTGGGAAGGGCTGTCTATGACGGTCTTTATCAACCGGGTCATGAATTAGCAGATCAATATGGGTTCCGTAAGGACGTTATTGATATGGTGAAAGAGCTTGAAGTTCCGATTATCCGTTATCCAGGGGGCAACTTTGTATCTAATTTTTATTGGGAGGACAGTGTTGGACCTGTTTCTTTACGGCCAAGAAGGCTTGATTTGGCGTGGCGCAGTATAGAAAGCAATGAGATTGGCGTTAATGAATTCGTGAAATGGGCGAATACTGTCAATTCCGAGTTGATGATGGCAGTTAACTTAGGAACAAGGGGGATTGCTGATGCATGCAATCTTTTGGAATATTGTAACCATCCGTCAGGAACAAAATATAGTGACTTAAGGATTGAGCATGGTGTCAAGGAGCCGCATCAGATTAAACTGTGGTGCCTAGGCAATGAAATGGACGGTCCGTGGCAGATTGGGCATAAAACGATGGAGGAGTATGGCAGGCTTGCAGAGGAAACAGCCAAGGCGATGCGTCTGATTGATCCGGACATTGAACTGGTTTCCTGTGGCAGCTCATCGAAGGAAATGGTGACATTTCCCGAGTGGGAGGCGGTGACGCTTGCCCATACTTATGATTATGTGGACTATGTATCTATGCATCAATACTACGGCAATAAAAATAATGACAGCAACGACTATCTGGCCGCTTCTGATGATATGGACGCCTTTATTAAAACAGTGATATCTACCTGTGATTATATTAAAGCTAAGAAACGCAGCCATAAAGATATGTATATTAGTTTCGACGAATGGAATGTGTGGTTCCATTCCAATGAAGAGGATGACAATATCATGAAAAATCGTCCATGGCAGATTGCGCCTTCATTATTAGAAGATACGTATACATTTGAAGATGCACTTCTTGTTGGCCTAATGCTAATTACGCTGATCAAGCATGCCGACAGAGTCAAGGTGGCATGCCTCGCCCAGCTGGTCAATGTTATCGCACCGATTATGACTACAGCCGGTGGTGGCAGCGCTTGGAAGCAGACGATCTTTTACCCATTCATGCACGCTTCTAGGTTCGGCAGAGGAACGGCATTGTTTCCGGTTACAGAGACGCCGGCACATGAGACGAAGATGCATGGTGAAGTCACGGATATTGAATCCGTAGCCGTATATAATGAAGAAAAAGAAGAGGTTACGATTTTTGCTGTCAACCGCAATCTTAATGACGATCTGGTTTTAGAAGCAGATGTCCGTTCCTTTAAGGAGTACCAGCTCATGGAGCATATCGTATTAGAGAGCGATGACCTTAAAGCCAGAAATGTTCAACCCCAATGCGTCGATCGTTCAAAATCTGAGGGTAAAATAGTGACCAGCCTTTTGCATAAAGCCTCTTGGAATGTCATACGACTTAGTAAAATCAGGAGTTGATATGTTCTATTGCAGTGGACTTCGGACTAAGTTGGTTCGAGGTCCATTCTTATGTTGTACCAATGGAGGGGTTATTTTTCTTGGAGTGCATGTAAATTTTAATAATTATTTATCTTTTTTTTATCAATGAGGCATTGACACCTTAGTATAATAAGTGTAACATACTTAGTAATACTTAACCTTGTTAATAATTAACGTTGTTATGATATCTGAGAGGGAATGGTCATGGATAGGGCAGAATTACAAGATGAGTTTATTGAAGTTATCCATCGGTTTATGAAAACTAACATGAATGAATTGTTTGTGGACATCTCGAAGGAAGAGTTTTTTATGCTGGAGATGATTGGACGGCATGCAGATGAGGAGAAGCGCTATAAGGGCATTAATGTATCGGAGCTGGCAAAGCAGCTAGGGGTTTCCTCACCGGCTGTGTCAAGGATGCTTAAGTTCATGGAAACGAAGAAATTAATTTACCGTGTGGCAGATGAAGAGGACAGGCGGAATACATGCGTGTTTTTAACTGCAGAGGGCAGAAATCTAAGAGACACGACGATGAAGGTTCTTGGTCGGTTTCTGGATAGAATCATAGCTCACATGGGAATAGAAGAGATAAGAATCTTGCTTACTTCGTGGCACAAGCTGGCAGATGTTTTAGAAATTGAATTGAAGAAATTATGAGGTGATCAAATTGAGAGAAAAGTTGGCTAGATTTATGCAAGGCAGATACGGGGTTGATAACCTTTCAAAAGCTTTGATGTATATGGGTATAATTGTTGTTATCGCATCATTGTTTGTAAGGTGGAATTTCCTTTCGCTTCTTGGCTGGGTGCTTCTTATTATTGTATATGTAAGGATGCTTTCTAAGAATCATGCCAGATGCTATGCGCAGAATCAGAAGTATTTACAGTACACTAGCAAAGTTCGAGGATTTTTTAAAAGGACAAGGAGCCACATGGAGCAGCGAAAGACACATCGCATATTTGCTTGTCCGTCATGTAAGCAGAAGATAAGAATCCCAAAAGGTAAAGGGAAGATTGAAATCAGCTGTCCAAAGTGCAATACTAAATTTGTGAAAAGGAGTTAATATGTTCGGTTACATCATTGTTAATAAAGCAGAGCTTAAGTTTAGAGAATTTGACATATATCATTCCTATTACTGCGGTCTTTGCAGAACCCTTAAAGAAAAGTATGGAAAAATCGGACAGATGACATTGAGCTACGATATGACATTTCTGATTATGTTGCTTACCGGGCTCTATGAGCCTGTTGATGAGATTGGCAAGGGGAAATGCATTGCTCATCCTTTTGAAAAGCATATTTGGAGGAGAAATGAGTATACTGAATATGTCGCAGACATGAATCTCCTTTTGTCCTACTATAAATGTAAGGACGATTGGGCAGATGAAAAGAAGTACACGAAATTAATCTATTCGAAATTTTTAAATCCTAAGTATCATCAAATGAAAACGGCATATCTACAGAAGGTGGATAAGATCGCTGCATTATTAAAAGATATTACTGCCGGAGAAATGGCAGAAGAAAGTGATATTGATATCATGTCCGGACGTTTTGGGGAAATCATGGGTGAGATCTTCGTATACCGCCAAGATGAATGGGCAGCCAGTATGTATAAAATAGGCTTTTATCTTGGGAAGTTTATTTATTTAATAGATGCTTATGAAGATATAGAGAATGATTTGAAAAGCAAAACATACAATCCCTTTGTTAAATCATTTCAAGAGGAAGGGTTTGAAAAATACTGCCACCAGATACTCACTATGATGATGGCCGAATGTTCCAGGGAATTCGAAAAATTACCGATCATAGAAAATGTTGAAATATTACGTAACATTTTATATTCTGGCGTGTGGTGCAAGTTTGACATGATTACAAACAAAAGAAATGAAAAGCAGGAGAAAACAGATGGGTGATCCATATCAAATATTAGGTGTCTCAAGAAGCGCTACCGATGAAGAAATTAAAAAGGCATATAGGACATTAAGTCGAAAGTATCATCCGGATGCTAATATTGGCAACCCCAATAAGGATGCTGCTGAAATCAAGTTTAAGCAGGTGCAGCAAGCCTATCAGCAGATTATGAAAGAACGCACTGAAGGCTACACAGGCTCCCGGGATCCCTATGGGAACAGACAAGGGAATTCAGGACAGGGGTCTTACAACGATGGTGGCAGAGGCTATGGTGATTATCGAGACTTTGGCGATTTCGGCGGTTTTGGCGGATTCGGCGGCTTTGGCGGGTTCGGCGGTTTTGGCGGATTTGGAGAAGAACAACGACGCCAGGGACCGACGTCTGATGACTACGAATCACCTCAATACAAGGCGGCCGTCAATTATATTAATAGTGGCTATTATCAGGAAGCATTAAATGTATTGCGAGATATATCAGATCGGGATGCTAAATGGTATTACTATAGTGCCTTTGCGAATTCTGGGCTGGGGAACAATGTGATAGCTTTAGAGCATGCTAGGAAGGCTGCCCAGATGGAACCGGGGAATGCACAGTTCCAGCAGCTGGTCAGACAGCTTGAAGGCGGAGGCACGTGGTACCAAAGCAGGCAAAGCCCTTACGGAAGGTCGAATATGGGAGGAAGCAGCCTCTGCTTGCAATTATGCATTGCAAATATGGTTTGTAATCTATGCTGTGGCGGGAGCGGATTCTGTTGTGGAGGTCCAGGCTACATGTAACTGAAATACAAAGGATTGGAGAATATATAAATGGGAAAAATTATCGGAATAGACTTAGGAACCACAAATAGCTGTGTGGCAGTCATGGAAGGCGGAAAAGCTGTTGTCATAACCAATGCTGAAGGCGCTAGGACAACGCCGTCAGTAGTCGCATTTTCTAAAAGTGGAGAGCGACTTGTTGGAGAATCCGCAAAGCGTCAGGCAGTGACAAATGCGGAAAAAACTATTTCTTCTATAAAAAGGCAGATGGGAACAAATCATAAGGTTACGATTGACAGGAACAAGTACGCACCTCAGGAAATTTCAGCAATGATCTTGCAAAAAATGAAGGCGGATGCAGAAAGCTATCTGGGTGAAAGCGTGACAGAGGCAGTAATTACGGTTCCGGCATATTTTGATGATGCCAAGAGACAGGCAACTAAGGATGCTGGTAAAATCGCAGGTCTTGTTGTCAAACGGATCATTAATGAGCCGACGGCAGCAGCATTGGCTTATGGCCTTGATAATGGGGGCACCCAGAAGATTATGGTGTACGACTTAGGCGGCGGAACCTTTGATGTTTCGGTGATAGAGATCGGCAGCGGCGTTATTGAGGTGCTGGCGACATCGGGTGAGAATCATCTTGGTGGAGATGATTTTGATGAGCGCATAGTAGACTATTTGGTTAAGGAATTTAAGCGAGCAGAGGGAATTGACCTCTCTAAAGATATCGTCGCCATGCAAAGAGTCAGGGAGGAAGCAGAAAAAGCCAAGAAGGAGCTTTCGGCATCAACTACTACTAATGTGAACCTTCCTTTTATTGCGACGAACAGAGATGGTGCCAAGCATATGGATATTAATATGACTAGAGCGAAGTTCGATGAGATCACTTTTGATTTGATTGAACGAACGACGATGCCGGTTCAAGATGCGCTAAAGGATGCCGGTTTATCAGCAAAAGATCTAGATAAGGTGCTGTTAGTCGGCGGTTCGACCAGAATACCTGCCGTCCAAGAGAGAGTTCGCCAATTAACCGGTCATGAACCAGGTAAAAACTTAAATCCTGATGAATGTGTGGCATTAGGCGCAGCGATACAAGGCGGTAAACTGGCGGGAGAAGCCGGATTAAACCAAGTATTGCTGATGGACGTTACGCCTTTATCGCTATCAATTGAGACGATCGGAGGTATCGCCACCCGCCTGATCGAAAAGAACTCTACCATACCGACAAGGTATAGCCAGATCTTTACAACAGCCGGTAATTTTCAGACTTCTGTAGATATCAAGGTTTTGCAAGGGGAGAGGCATTTTGCAAGAGATAATAAGCTTATTGGAAACTTCCGTTTAGGTGGGATCAAAAGGGCGCCAAGGGGTGTGCCACAGATTGAGGTGACATTTGATATTGATGTGGATGGTATTTTAGGTGTTTCGGCAAAAGATTTAGGGACAGGAAAGGAACAGCATATTACCATTACGGCCAGTTCAAATTTATCAGATGCCGATATTGAAAAAGCTATTAGAGATGCAGCTGAATATGAGGCGATGGACAAGGTGAAGAAGGATGCCGTAGATGTGCGAAATGAAGCAGAAGCGCTCATCTATAAAACTGAGCAGATGCTTGCATCAGAAGGTAAGAAGATGGATAAGGCTAAAAAAGCGCAAATCAAAGAAGAACTGTCAAAGCTTAAAAAGCTTGTTAAGAAAACCAAACCAGAGAGCATTTCTGAAAGTGAGGCAGAGGAAATAAAGCTTGTTAAGGACGAATTAGAAAATATATCTGGTGTGATGTGATAATGATATTGCAAATGGTGGAGTATTCAACGCCCTCGGGAAACCGAGGGCGTTGATTGCTTTGTGGAGAAATTTTGAAGTCAATAACTGTCCGGAAACACATCCAATACAAGTTCTGTAATAGTAATAACCAATAAAATCCATCTCTTATTTTTAGTTAAAAGGTAAAATAGTAAGAATTTACTTAGTAAATATTGAAAGTTTTACTAAAGTAGGATATAATCTATTTGTAACATTACTGAAAATGTTTTACGAAGGAGGGTTTACAATGAAAAGGAGAATAGGAGTTATTGCTTTAGCAGTCATGTTGATAACAACAATGCTGGCTGGATGCGCAACCAAGACAAATGATACGGCAACTGAGAAAGAAGGGTCGCAAACGGAGAAGGTTAAATTAAGATTTGCATCGTGGGATAGTGCAGAAGATTTGGATATGCAGCAAAATCTGGTAGATCAGTTTAATGAAGAGCATGACAATATCGAGGTTGTGTTAGAAGCCTATGGAGATGATTTTGATACGAAAATAAGTGCCGGCATGGGGTCTAATGATGCTCCGGATATTATGTATATGTGGAATTATCCTGCATACTATGAAGGGCTGGAGCCGCTTGATGCATATTTGGAAAAAGAAGGCGCTGACTTTAAAGCCGGCTACTATGATGCGTTATGGGATTATAATAGCATGAATGGCGAGATATATGGAATGCCGGTAGGCTTCACAACACATTGCGTTTATTACAATAAAGATATCTTCGATCAAGCGGGTCTTGAGTATCCCCAAAAGGGCTGGACATGGGATGACCTGATTGCAACAGCAACGACTATTACAGAAAAAGCTGATGGCGTTAAAGGGTTCTCTTATCAACTTGTGGCAGACCCATATGATTTCGAGATGTTCTTGTGGAGCAACGATACCGCAATCGCAGATGAGAACGGTGTTATGGAGGGGAATCTCAATTCAGATCAAGCGATATACGTGTTTGAAATGTATCAGCAGATGCAAAAGGACGGTATTGCTATAGCGACAGAAAAAGGTGGTTCTGATGAAATGAGAAGTGGCAAAACCGGAATGTTTATATATGGGTCATGGGCCATTAACACCTTTAAAGAGGACAATCTGAACTTTGGGATTGTGGAGCTTCCCTCATTTGCCTCATCAGGCAAGGATTCAGTAAGTATACTAAGCTCTTCAGGGATCTCAATGTCAAAGGATTCCAAATATAAAGATGAAGCGTGGGAGTTTATTAAATACTGGACAGGGGAAGAGTTGAATAAAGCCCGAATTGAATACGAATTGCCGGTGTTGAATTCAGTAGTGGAATCAGAGAACATTATGGAAGATGAGTTAAAGGCGCCATTTTACAGCATGTTAGAGCAAAGTGCCGGATATGTGCCAACCAGCTTTGTCATAGATGATTGGTCAAGAGTATGTGATAATCTAGAATTGGCATTTGAAAGAATTTTTAACCCAAGCACATTAGAGGATGCCAAAACAGTGCTTGATGAAGCCGTAAAGCAATAATGTCTGGCAAGAAGGAGCGTTATGAAAAGTAAAAGATGGATTAAGAAAGCTACACCTTTTTTCTTTATATCACCATGGATAATCGGGTTTTTAGTATTTACGGTTGGACCGCTGCTTTTCTCACTGGTTATGAGCTTTTTTGATTGGCCGATAATGCGGACGCCAGCATTTAGCGGAATTGCAAATTATGTCGAGATGTTTACTAAAGATGCTCAGTTCTATAAATCATTAAGTATTACATTAAAATATGCGGCCATCTTTGTGCCGCTTAATATGGTGCTTGCGCTGCTTCTTGCGATGCTGATTACCCAGCCGGTAAAAGGGGTTAAATTTTTTCGGACTATTTATTACATACCTTCAGTTATATCCGGCGTTGCAATTTCCATCATATGGAAATGGATTTTAAACGGTGATTACGGGATTTTAAATTACCTGTTAAGTTTAATTGGGATTGAAGGTCCTAATTGGCTTGTCGATCCTGCCTGGGCACTGTTTGCCGTCATTTTAGCAAGTGCTTTCGGTGTTGGTGTGATGATGTTGATTTTCTATGCCGATATCAAGAAAATTCCAATAGCTTTATACGAAGCTGCCGCTATAGATGGCGCAAGTCCGATCAAGCAGTTTTTCAAAATCACTTTGCCGATCATTACACCTACGATTTTATTTAATCTAGTTACTTCAATAATTAGTGCCTTTCAGCAGCTGACCCTCGTTATGCTGCTGACGGGAGGGGGGCCGCTTAAGTCTACTTATTTTTATGGGATGTTTGTATATGACAATGCATTTAAGCATCATCGCCTCGGCTATGCCAGTGCCAATGCATGGGTCATGTTTATCATTATATTGCTTTTGACAATGATTGTCTTCCGCTCTTCAACGGCCTGGGTTTACTATGAATCCGAACCGAAAGCAAAAGGAGGCGGAAAAAAATGAAAATGTCAAAAAAGACGAAAATAATTTTATATGCTGTCTTAAGTATTTTTGCCATTTACTTTCTGGCGCCATTTATTTATATGCTTTTTACGGTATTTAAAACAGAAGCAGAAGCGGTTGCTTATCCACCGAGCCTATTGCCGGAGAACTGGCTTTGGAGCAATTTTGTAGATGCGTGGAACTCTCAAGAATTTGGGACATTTCTTTTAAACTCATTGACAGTGACGGTGCTGACAACCATCGGGCAGGTGTTTTCATGTTCATTGGTCGCATATGGCTTTGCCAGATATCATTTTAAAGGGAAGAATGTGCTGTTCACTATTTTGTTGGCGACGATGATGATACCATGGGAAGTTACGATGATTCCCCAGTATATGCAGTTTAAGATATTCAACTGGATCAATACCTTGAAGCCATTGATTGTGCCTTCTTTTTTCGGGTCTGCTTACTATATTTTTCTGATGCGGCAATTTCTGATGGGCGTTTCAAAGGAATATGAGGATGCGGCAAGAATTGATGGGGCGAGAGCGTTCCAGATTTATTATAAAATTTACATGCCGATTCTAAAGCCGCAGCTTATTTTAGTAGGCGTATTAAATATGTTGACTGTCTGGAACGATTATCTGGGGCCGTTGATATTCCTGCAAGACCGGAGTAAATTCACGCTTGCGCTGGGGCTGGCTTCTTTTAAAGGCGTACACAGCACCCAGATTATACCGATGCTATGCATTACAGTAATCATGATAATTCCACCGATTATAATTTTTGTGGCGGCGCAGAAATATATTGTTGAGGGAACGGGTGGATCGATTAAATAAGGACATGAGGAGAGACTAACATGTATATGAGGCAAAAGAAAAGATGGGAAGATCAGGAGCTCCTACATATAGGAAGAAAAGCAAGCCATACGACATGCTATGATACTACTGCAGCGATAATGTCTTTGAATGGGGATTGGAAATTCTTCTATGCCAATATGCCAGAGGAGTCTCCGGAAGGATTTATGAAGCCGGCATATGATTGCTCAAAATGGAACGTTATCCCAGTGCCTTCGGTATGGCAGAGGCAAGGTTATGACAAGATGCATTACACCGATGTATTATACCTTTTCCCTTTGAACCCGCCATTTGTTCCGATTGAGAACCCAACCGGAATATACAAGAGAAAAATACAGCTGGAAGATGAATGGAGAAAAAATAAAACGGTGCTCAAATTCCACGGCGTAGATAGTGCGTTTGATGTATGGGTGAATGGGGTGCATATCGGTTACAGCAAGGTGAGTCGTCTGCCGAGCGAATTTGATATTACAGACGTTGTCGTTAGCGGAGAAAATGACTTGACTGTCCGCGTCTATAAATGGTCAGACGGAACCTATCTGGAAGATCAGGACATGTGGTGGCTATCGGGGATTTTTAGAGATGTGGAATTGATCAATGAAGCATCTTCGGCAATACAGAACTTAAGGATTGATGTATCACTTGATGAAACCTATCAAAATGGTATCCTCAAGGTAGATATTAAGGCCGATAAGAAGGTTGAGGAGTGCTTCTGGTTTTTATCCTTTAAAGATGTTGAAGTGATGTCAGGGAATATTAAGATGAGGGGGGGAGAAGGAGCGCTTTGCCGCCATATACCTAAGGTGCGGCATTGGACGGCGGAGACTCCTGATCTTTATCAATTCACGATAATGACTAGATCCGAGAAACTTCTTTACCGGGTCGGTTTTAGAAAGGTTGAGATTTTAGATAATACCTTTACGATTAATGGACAGCCCATTATGTTTAAAGGTGTCAATCGACATGATCACCATCCCGAAACGGGGAGAACGGTTTCGATCGAGCAGATTAAAGAGGACATTATACTAATGAAAAAGAGCAATATTAACGCTATCCGCTGCTCTCATTATCCGGCAAACGAGCACTTGTATCATTTATGTGATGAATACGGTTTGTATGTGATTGATGAAGCGGATTTAGAGTGTGATGGCTTCAACTGGGTCGGACGTTATAATTGGCTATCTGATGATAAAAGCTGGGAGCGTGCCTATGTTGATCGGGGAATACGGATGGTTAAAAGGGGTCAAAACCATCCGTCCATCATCATGTGGTCGCTGGGGAATGAGTCCGGATATGGGTGTAATTTCAAGGCAATGGCGCGCGAGATAAAGAAGTTGGATCCAACAAGGCCGATTCAATACGAAGGTGATTTTGAAGCGGAGATTTCGGATGTATATTCGACCATGTATACAAAACCAGATGTGCTCGAACATGAAATTGCCTGTACAAATACAAAAGAAAATAAGCCTCATATCCTATGTGAATATGGGCATGCCATGGGAAATGGTCCCGGGAGCCTTGAGGAGTATCAACAATTGTTTTATAAATATAAGCGACTTCAAGGAGGCTTTATTTGGGAATGGTATGACCATGGTTTTGCCGCCGATACTCATAAGGGTGAGAATTATTATAAATACGGTGGTGATTACGGCGATTTTCCGACAAACGGTAATTTTTGTATTGATGGCCTCCTCATGCCGGATCGGATACCATCTCCGGCGTTACGTGAATATAAACAAGTGATTTCCCCAGTCAGGATAAAAAGTGTGCGAGGAACCAAGAATAAATATCGGGTCTATAATCACTATGATTTTAGGAGCCTTCATCATATTGAGTTAAAATGGCAGATTGTCTATGACCAGAAAGTATTGTCCGAAGGAGGTTTTAATAACCTGTGTGCCAAACCGGGAAGCTTCGAAGAGATAGCAATTAATTACGAGCCCTTTGAACCGGAAATAAATACAAATTATTATTTGAATTTCTATATTACGGAAAAAGAAGACACAATATACGCAAAAGCCGGACATATCATTTCCAGAGAGCAATTCAAGCTATTGAATGATCAAAAGCTACTTGAGAGAAAGATGATATCGGATATACTTAAGGTCAAGCATACAGACGTTAGATGCCGTGTAAGTAATGGTGTGACGGAGGTTGTATTTCATAAAATAACTGGGAGGATCGAGACTTATGGAATAATCGGTGAGACATTTGTGACAAAGGGACCGGAAATGACGGTGTACCGCGCAACCATTGATAATGATATGAATAGGAAGGACGATTGGCTGAACAAGTATTTTATCCAGCTATCTTCTGAGCAGACAGAAGCCTTTCATATAGCCAAGAAGCATGGTAGAATAAAAGTGACAATTCAGAAATATTTCAGCTGCTTGAACCAGTCATGGGGCTTTCAGTGTACATATCGGTATATTATTTATCCGGATATGTCCATTAATTGTGTCTTAGAAGGGAAGTATCGCCAAAAAGCGAAGCTTGAACCGGATTTCTTACCAAGAATCGGGGTTAAGATGAAACTCAATAATCAACTGCGCAAGGTGATGTGGCATGGACTAGGACCGGGTGAAAACTATCCTGACAGCCAAACAAGCTCATTTATGGGAACTTATCAGAACGATGTGGCAGGTATGCATACAGACTATATTTATCCGCAGGAAAACGGTCATCGGGAAAAGACCGAATGGCTTGCGCTTGGAAATGGGGAAAAGAGTCTGCTGTTTAAGATGCACAATCATGTTGGCTTCAATGTCCATGATTATTCAGAAGAGGCGCTTGAAGTGGCGAACCATCCCCATGAATTAGAAAGAGAAGCGGAAGTAACAGTTCATATTGACTATCAACATTCCGGACTTGGAAGCAATAGCTGCGGACCGGAACAGCTTAAAGAATACCAGGTCAAGCTCCAAGATTTTGAGTTGGGCTTTGACATGCAGATTGTTGACGATCAGTCATTGATAGCTGAAACAAAGAAGCGATATAAACATTTGCATGAGGGCGATAGCTATGAAAATTCCAATTGATAAAATACCATACAGCGCTTACGGCTCGTATTTTGCTATATCCAGAGTGGGAGGTGCCGGAGATATTTACCTCCGTGATGTACATGGCGGAGATGAGGTGCCATCACGCTTGTATCGATTGCGGCTTAAAGGTCATTCGAGGGAGGAAATAACGCTTTGCTGTACCGAAACACAATTAATTATTGAAAGCAGAAAAGTGCAGGGGGGCAAATGTCTGATGATCATTGCCGTTAATAGCGGCGTGCATATTCTAACGAAAGGTGTTTCTTTAGAATTGGCAGCCGTAGGTAAGAAGTATGATACGCTTGTTCCCATTTCAGATCATACATACGAACATCACTTTTATGGCAAACAGATTAAAGTCAAGTTAACCTGCGTATACGGAAAGATGGAACAAAAGCAATCATGGAATGTGACGGGAAGCGAGGATGCGCAGATTAGTTTAGGTGATGGTATAGAGGAAACCTATGTTGTTTTAGAGAGCTTTAAAAGCGTTCTGGTTAAGAAGAATTATCCTGATTTTGATCAAGTAAAAAGAGATACACAGTTGCATCTGGAAAAATGGAAAAATATGTTTTATAATAGAAGCAGAGCTTTTGAAAAAAGCTTTGAGCTGGCATCGTATCTGACATGGACCAATATTGTACACAGCGAAGGGCTGCTTAGTGCCGATGCGATGTATATGACAAAAAACACGATGTATAATATTTGGAGCTGGGATAACTGTTTTGGCGCAATAACCTTGAGCGCCGGATTTCCGGAGTTGGCATATGGACAACTGAAAATATTCATAGATCAGCAGGATGAAAGTGGCTGCTATCCTGACTTTGTCAATGAGACCTTTGCCTCTTATAACTGTGTCAAGCCACCGATTCATGGCTGGGCTTATGATAAAATGATAGCAATCAACCCAGTCTTTAAATCAAAGGAAAAGCTTTCAAAAATATACAAAAGCTTGTGCAAAGTGACTGAGTTTTGGCTTCATTATCGGGTGCCGGAAGGTGGCGTGTTTCCGGTGTATTATCACGGTAATGATTCCGGCTGGGATAATGCATCGGTTTTTAGCCAAGGAGTTCCGGTAGAATCACCAGATCTGGCTGCCTTTTTAATTTGTCAAATGGACAAGCTTTCAAAATGGGCAATCCAGCTTAATAGAGATTCAGAAGGTGCAGCTTGGAAAGAAAAGGCAGATGCGTACTATCATAATTTTGTAAAGCACTTTTACAGCGAGGGAAGGCTAAAGACCTTTTACGTGCCCACCAAAGAAGTAATAAGTGGCACCCATAGTCTTCTTCCTTATATGTCACTGATCATTGCTGATCGGATGGAGGGGCATATGGTAGATGCTCTTGTCAAAAACCTTTTAGAAGTATTTGAACAAGAATATGGTCTTGCAACAGAAGCGCCTGGCAGCAGCTATTATCAAAAGGCTGGTTATTGGCTTGGACCGGTATGGGCTCCGGTTACTTATATGCTAATTGATGCCCTGCGTGCTAATGGGTATGGCGCTTTTGCGCAAAGGCTGGCGAATAAATTTTGTAAAGCGACCACGATTGGGATGATGTCTGAAAACTATGATCCCTTTACTGGGGAAGGGTATGATGATCCCGGCTTTTCCTGGTCGTCTTGTGTACTGCTTCGTCTGCTAATGGAATACGATCATTTGGAGGAATAATTCGTGAAAAAACACTTGGGCATGTTAGGACTTATTTTGGTGACAATTATATGGGGGAGTGGTTTCGTTGTAAGCGAAATTGCGCTTAATACACTTACGCCTTTCCAAATATTGACCGGACGATTCCTGATTGCCACGTTACTCTTGTTACCAATCGCAGCTAAGAGCTTTAAAGGAATCAAAAGAGGAGAGGTAAGGGCGGGCTTGATACTGGGGCTGTTCTTGTTTGCGGCGTTTGCGTTGCAGACAATCGGTCTTAAGTATACAACACCTGCTAAAAATGCTTTTTTGACGGCAACAAACGTGGTATTTGTTCCATTCATTGCTTTTGCTATTTATCGAAGAAAAGTCAGTCCAGCGATGATTATTGGTGCTTTAATGGCACTGATTGGCGCTGCGGTGCTTTCCTTGAATGCGGATTTTTCGCTTGGAATCGGAGATGGACTTACGCTGCTTTGTGCCGTCTGTTTTGCCTTTCAAATATTTCTGACAGGAGAGTATGTTAAGCAATACCGAGTTGTTGTTTTGAATTTTTTTCAAATGACTACTGCATTTGTTTGTTCTTTTATCGGACTGTTATTCAATAATAGCGAACCGCTGAATGTTAACCTTGAAGGAATGTTAAGCGTGTTATATCTAGGTGCAATCAGTACGGTTCTGTGTTACATCCTGCAAACAGCTTCGCAGAGGTATCTTAGTGAAACAAAGTCGGCTATTATATTGTCACTGGAAGCAGTGTTTGGAACGGTTTTTTCGATTATCATTTTACATGAAAGAATTACGTTTAAGATGATAGTGGGCTGCCTATTGATTTTGAGCGCGGTCATAATTTCAGAAATAAAGCCAAAAAAAATAAATTGGAGGAAAAATGATGGCCACTATTAAGGATATTGCTGATAAAGCGGGTGTTTCCCCAGCAACGGTTTCACGGGTGCTTAATTACGATGAATCCCTTAATGTCCAGGATGCGACAAGACAAAGAATATTTGAAGCCGCAGAGGAGTTAGAATATCAGGTGAAGGAGAAGAAAAAAAGGAGAAAAAAGTTAAAGCTGGGCGTGCTGTATTCTTATTCTTTAGAAGAGGAGTTGGAAGATACGTTTTATCTGTCCGTCAGGATTGCGATAGAAAAGAAGATCGCAGAGGACGGCTATAAGATGGTTAGGATTAGCAGCTGGGATCCTTTAGAATCGGTCGTGGCATTAGATGGCATCATCTGTCTTGGAACATTTAGCCAGTCTGCTGTTAAAAGGATTGACGCATTTCAAAAGCCGATTGTATTCGTTGATGCATCCCCTGACGAGGAAAAATATGACTCTGTTGTCATTGATATGAAAAAATCGGTGCAGAAGGTGATGGATTATCTGTTTGACAAGGGGCACCGAAAGATTGCATATATTGGTGGAAGTGAAGTGGATGAAGACGGCAAAAAGGTAGATGATGACAGAACTTTAAGCTATGAAGCTTATATGAAGAAGAAAAAAATATTCAGGCAGGAATATATGAAAATAGGAGGTTATTATCCTAAATACGGATATAAGCTCATGAAAGAATTGCTTGAGCTTAATGACAAGCCGACAGCAGTATTCGTTGGAAATGATGCGCTGGCGATCGGCTGCTATAAAGCGATCACCGAGTTGGATCTTAAAATACCGGAAGACGTCAGTGTGATTGGCTTTAATGATATTTCATCAGCGAAGTATCTGAGTCCGCCTCTTACGACCGTTAGGCTATATATGGAATTCATGGGAGAACGCTCGGTTATGGCATTGGCAGATAGAATCTATACCGAACGGACCATTCCGCTCCGGATGACTGTGCCCTCTAAGCTAATGATCAGGGAGAGTGTGGGGGCGATACAATTATAAGAAACAGAACCGTCTTAAGCTTCGGTTCTGTTTTACTTTGTCTAATAATTGTTAAGCTTCATAATCTCATCTAATTCATCTCGATATTTCTGATCCAAATGAACCTTAAAAGCGTCCGGATCAATTGGGATCCCACGCTCATGCATTCTCTTAATACTCCAAATGTACAGGATGTCCAACGCTGGTATTAATTCCTCCCCAATAGGGGTTAAGACGTATTCAACCTTAAGCGGCATCACCTGATACTGAATTCTTTTGACAAGTCCGTCTCTTTCAAGCTCTTTTAGCTGCTGGCTTAACACCTTTTCGCTGACTGGCAGAGTCTTTTTAGTCTCATTAAAACGGATGTATCCATAGTTGGATATATGATGTAAAATAGTAGCCTTCCATTTACCTGAAATAAGTCCCATTACGTGTAAATAAGGATTAACGACTTCCATAATAACCCCCCCGCTAACAATATTTAGTATTATTTTATTATATAATAAGTGAGTGGAAAAAGAAAGCATTAATCCATAGGTTACTATACAGTAACCCACTAACCAAATTGTAATTATTGCACAATTTTAGAGAGTGATATATAATTTAAGAAGCGAAAAGTTATAAGTTAATGATATAACAAAGACATATTTATAAGTATTACCCAAAATTGCGACATAATATTTATGTAAAATAGTCAATATTAATTAAAGGAGAGAATACTATGGTAAAGAGAACATTGGCAGATTTAAAAACCTACGAGGCACCAGGTCATTTTGGCATGACTGCAATGCGCATTCACGGCAAAGAAGAAACAGGAGCGCAGAAGTTCTGGATGGGATTATCGACTTTTCTACCAGGCGGTGGCGCAGAATATGCTTATGAGGATAATCCTTTAGAGAAAGTATATTATGTTCTTGAGGGAGAAATGACGGTGACTGATAAGGAAGGCACGAAATATGTTATACATAGGAATGAATCCATTTCCTTTGCTCCCAATGAAGGCAGATATTTAGTCAATGAGTCAAATAGTCCGGCGACGATGCTGGTAATTATCAATTATCCTAGTTAACCAATAATGAAAGGTGGTATAAGTATTCATGGTAGAAAAACAATTTATCGACAATTTGTTTGATGTTAAAGGAAAAATCGCACTTATTACAGGTGCGACTGGTGCGTTAGGAAAAGCGCTTGCGATGGGATATGGTCTTGCCGGCATGAAGGTATTTGTAACGGGACGCGGCGAGGAGAAGTGCAAGGCTCTTTGTGACGAGCTAGAGGCAAAGGGGATCGAATGCGGGTTTTCCACTGGTGATCCTGCGGTAGAGGCAGATGTTATTAAGGTTGTTAATGATGCGGTTGAGCAGTTTGGAGAAATCAACGTGTTGGTTACAGCTGCCGGTTATAATCATGCTCAGCCTATTTTAGAACAAGATTTAGCTGAATGGCAGAAGATTATGGATTCGGATGTCCAAGGCACATGGCTATATTGTAAATATGTAGGCGCACAGATGGTCAAGCAGGGAAAAGGCGGAAAAGTCATCTTAGTATCCTCTGCCCGTTCTAAAATGGGCATGGCAGGTTATACCGGATATTGTACTGCAAAGGGCGGCATCGACCTGATGGCGCAATCACTGGCTTGCGAATGGACAGCCAAGTATAAAATCAACGTCAATACGATTAATCCGACGGTATTTCGTTCAGATTTGACAGAGTGGATGTTTGATCCAAAAAGCGAGGTTTATAAAAACTTCTTAAAACGTCTTCCGGTCGGGCGTCTTGGTGAGCCTGAGGACTTTGTCGGACCTTGCATATTCCTTGCTTCAAGCGCCAGTGATTTCATGACAGGCGCCAACGTTGCGACGGAAGGCGGATATTGGGCCAATTAGGAAAGGCAAGGTTATTGTATGGAAAAGATTAGAAATATTTTGATTTGCGGCTCAGGCATGATGGGAAAGGGAATAGCCCAGATATTTTCAGGAAATGAAGATTTAAGGGTTACTTTATATGATGTTTATGAAACAGATGTTTTTGGCGCAATCAAGAAAAATCTCCAGCAGCTAAAGGATAAGGGAATCATTGCAGAAGAAGAAATCAAAGCCAGATTAAGCAGGATTCAATTCACGACTGATATTAACTCTCAGGCGGTTTCAGAAGCGGACTTAGTGATGGAGTGTGTGTTTGAGGACATGGAGATTAAACAGAATCTGTTTTTGCAGTTAGAGGGCATTTGCCAAAGCGATACGATTTTCTGTACGAATACATCTGTGATGAGTCCTACTAAGATATCAGCTAAAATCCAATATAAAGAAAGGCTGGTGGGAACCCATTTTTGGAATCCGGCATTTTTAATACCTTTGGTCGAAGTCGTTAAGTCGGATTATACGAAAGAGTCTGTTGCTTTAACAGTTATGGATTTGCTAGAAAAGTCGGGTAAGAAGCCGGTGCTTTGCAATAAGGATGTTCCGGGCTTTATTGCTAACAGGATGCAGCATGCCCTTTGGAGAGAAGCTATTTATATTGTAGAGCAAGGGATTGCCGATGCCAAAACTGTAGATGAGGCAGTTAAGTACAGCTTCGGGTTGAGGCTGCCACAGCTTGCCCCAATGGAGAATGCGGACATGGTGGGGCTTGATTTGACCTACAATATCCATGACTATATCTTGAGGGATTTATGCGATTCCAAAGAGCCTTCACCGCTTTTAGCCCAATTAAAGGATAACGGGGATTTAGGCTTTAAAACCGGCAAGGGATTTATGGAGTGGACGCCACAGGAGATTGAAGCATCAAAGACAGGTCTTAATGAATATTTGATTAAAATGATTTATGGAAGATAACAATACGAATTTATTCTGGAGGTAATTAGAATGGGAAAGAAAGTTTTTGTCGATTTAACACATCCTTTTAGTGCGGAAATACCGCGCTGGCCTTATTTTGCAAAGCCGGTAATTGATTCAATGCACACACTGGCAAAGGGCGGTGTGCTGACACAGCGAATCGACTGCGTCCAGCATACCGGCACGCATTGTGATGCACCGCGTCACGTTATGGAAACTGAATTTGATGGCAAAAGAGCTCGTTATACTCACGAGATGCCTGTTGATGCTTACACAGGTGATGCGGTTTGTCTTGAAATCGATATCGAACGTTGGGGCTTGATTTTGCCAAAGCACCTTGATGATGCTTGCGAGCGCGCTGGCATTAAGCCGGAAGAGTTAGAGGGCATGGTTGTTTGCTTGAATACGGGCATGCACCGCAAATTTGATGATACGAAGGAGTATTATCATTATTCCTGTGGTACCGGCGTTGAAGCTGGAAAATGGTTTGTGAAGAATAAGGTTAAGTGTGTCGCTATGGACATGCAAGCACTTGATCATCCGCTGCATACAGCCATGGGCAACAACGGTGGCACGAGGATGAATCTGATGGGTGCATCAGGAAGACCAATCACCCAGGAGTACATTGAACAGTTTGGTGAGGAAGAGTACGCCGAATTTGATAAAGAGCTTTATATTAAAATTCATGGTCAAAAAGCGTATGATGAAAAGTTTGGAGAATTAGAAGAAATCGGCTGCTGGGGAACCTGGGAGCCCTGCCATAAAGAAATGCTAGGCCATGGTATCGTTGGTGTTGAGAATCTGGGAGGAAACTTAGATAAGGTTTCCGGTAAGCGCTTTAGATTTTTCTGCTTCCCGATTCGCTGGTACATGGGCGATGGCTCGATGGTTCGTTGTGTTGCAGAGATAGATGAAGACGATGTCAATGATGTTCCGGAGAGAACCTACACATATGGTGGTGTATAAATAGAAGCATTCATAACAGGGGTGGGATAAGCCCCTGTTATGACTATAGATATGGAGGAAAATATGTCTGATTTATCGAATAAAGTAATATTAACTGTAGCACCTACCGGAGCATGGCCGACAAAGGAAATTACCCCTTATGTGCCGATTTGTCCGTTGGAAATCATTGATGAGATTTGTAAGTGCTCCGAAGCCGGTGCTAGTATCGCCCATATTCATGTGCGTAATGCCGAGGGTAAAGCCTCCATGTGCTATGAAGCCTTTGAAGAGGTGGTGACAGGCGTTCGGGCAAGATGTAATATTGTTATCAACACGACGACTTCAGGGGGGATCGGTCTGACTGATGAAGAGAGAATTAAACCCTTTAAAGAGTTACGACCGGAAATCGCCTCCTATGATTGCGGCTCAATGAACTGGCAGAATACGACAGTATTTGAAAATAGTCCAGCCTTTTTGGAGAAATTAGGACTTACGATGCAGGAATGTGGTGTTAAGCCGGAGATAGAAGTATTTGATGCTGGTATGGTATACAATGCGCTTTACTATTTAAAGAAGGGTGTTCTAAAGGCACCATTACATTTTCAGTTTGTTTTAGGAGCCGCCGGCGGTATGACGGCAACAGTTGAAAATCTTGTTTTCTTAAAGAGCCTTTTACCGGATGATTGCACCTGGGGTGCGCTTGGGATAGGAAAAGGGCATCTGCCGATCATGTACACAGCCTTGGCTTTGGGTGGACATGTAAGAGTTGGAATGGAAGATAATATCATGTATGCGAAAGGCCAGCTGGCAAAATCTAACGTGGAATTTGTGGAACGGACGAAGCGAATCGTCAAAGAGCTTGGTAAAGAAATTGCGACTCCTGATGAAGCGAGAGCGATTCTTGGACTGAGGAATTGAAACTATAACCTTTTGTCACTTTATGGCATTTCGGCAGGAGTCCCGACTCCTGCTTGATCAGAGAAGTCCCCCGCTTACAGAATTTAAGAAGCGGAGGACTGTTTTCTTTAATAATTGTATCGATTCAATATGCCATCATTTGTTATTCAGGTTTGATTGCTGAAATAAAGTCCTTGTATTTTTGTACCCGCATTTTATATTCAGGTGTTTTCTTAATCTGCGCTAATTTACCTTCATTTTCTTTAATATCATCACCATGAATAAATTTTCCCGAAAGGGTATCATGGGCATGGGTAAGCTGTTCTTCAGGAAATTCAAACTGAACCTTGTTATCGACAACCTTGATCTCGCCTTTAATACCGCAAAGACAGCAAATTGCGTGGGATGCGTCATCATTTAAATAAAAGTTCCTGCTATGGCAATGTGGACATACACCCTGATTGCCCAAGTAGGCTGCCGCTTCGAAATCCTTAGCGGCGGCGACGATGTTTTGGCCGATTTGGCGTGCTTTTGAAAGCTTCTCATCCTCAACCATAATTGCTTTTGACCACATAAACACCTCGTTGTCAATGATTTTCCACATCGGGGTCAAGGCTTGCATGCCATGGTCGCATTGGACTCTTGTTGCCCAGTCAGAACCGCCGACAGCCATATAGGATACGACCTTGTCCTTTAAGATTCTTGGATCGGGAGCCTTGCCGCCGGTAGCTTCGGCGATTTTAGTTGAGATGATATTATTGCCTCGATCCATTCTAGGTCCGAAGCGGTCGGTAATTGTCCTAAAGATGCCCGCCGTGCCCTTTTCAAAAATAGGCATTGAGAAGACGATGCCATCAGCATCTAACATTTTATCAAGCAACCAATCGAAGTCATCTTTTAACGCGCAAAGATTGCCTCTGCCACTCATCAACGCATTGACACATGCGATGCAGCCAGTGCAATGCTCGATATGTAAATCAAACAAGCGGATAAATTCAATATCTGCACCTGCTTCCTTTGCTCCCATCAAGGCTTCTTTGCACATGGCATCATTATTGCCGTTTTTTGTTCCACCGGAAACCGCTAAAATCTTCATTGTTAAACCTCCTGTATAATAATGATTAACTGTTAAGTCAAGTATAAATGCGTACACTAAAAAAGGCTAATAGTTATAGTGAATCACTTAGCGGAAAAATTCATAGTCACCATTAGATGATATGTATATTAATTTGCGGGTTAATCCTGCTGAAAAACAAAATTCCGGTCAGGATGCCCAAAAAAAATCTGTCAGTTATTCCAAAAAACGATAACTAACAGATAACGGCAGTCAATGGTTAAGGGTATTAATGAACATCGGAATCACCGGATTAACATTACTTTTCTTCCAAACCGCAGCAAGGGCTATTTTAGGGTCATCCTTAATCGGAATCCGTTTGATGGTTGGTTTATCATGGATAATGCAATTCCTGTCTAAAATAGAGATGCCTAATCCGGATTCAACTAAGAGGATAATATTTTCAACGGAATCGACAGTTTGAATATTAGCTGGTAAAGCATTATGTATCTCAAACTCTCTAATGAGCTTATCGTATCCGCCCCTAGAAACCTCCGGTGAAATAGCGATAAGTGTTTCGTGCTTCAGATCCTTAATCGAAAGAGCTTCCTTGTCTGCTAAAGGATGAAGGGCTGAAATAAAACATTCTCCCGAAAAATCCAAAAAGTTGCTAAACTCAAATATTGGCAATTCAAATTCATTTAAATCAAATTCGAAGGTGATCGCAATGTCGATAGCATTCTCAAAAAGCAGCTCTCTTAATTCCTTGAAATTGGCACGCGTAAGCTGAATATTGATCGGAGAATGCAATTTTTTCAAATTGGCAACCGCCTTTGGAAGGAAAATATCAGTTTTTTGAGCCTCGACGATGCCGATGCGAATGGTGCTTTCGTTATCTAGGTTAACCTTCAAAGCCTTGGTGATGGCAGCATCATACTGCTTAATCAATTTCTTGAATTCTTCATATAATATGGCTCCTGATGGTGTAAGCCTGACGTACTTTTTAGTGCGAATAAATAGCTTTATTCCCAGCTCGATTTCCAGATTTAAAATATTTTTACTCAGTGAGGATTGAGCCATAAAAAGCTCCAAAGCTGCTTTGGAGAAATTCAGGTGTTCGGCGGCAGTCATAAAACATTGGATTTGTGAACTTGTCATAAAATCACCTCAAGAGAATTGTGTCGTTATTCACTCGGCCCATGATACCTGCGGATTGCTACGCACTTCGTGCTCCCGCAATCCTGAAAGCATGACCTTTTGACCCTAGTATCATCATTTTATCATAATTATCTTGTATTTCATATTGTTATTTGAAAGAATTTCTGGTAGACTATCATATATCATATACAATAACAAATGAGGGAGGGGTATCATGCTTAAAAAGGTTTCTTTAGTAGAACAAATATATGACCAGACTCGTGAAGACATTATTAATTTGGAGTATCCGTTGGGGAGTAAGCTAGGGATTAGCGATTTACAAGAAAAGTATGGCGTTAGCAGTACACCGGTCAGAGAGGCGTTAAATCGTCTTCAAATAGAGGGGCTTGTGGAATATGAAAATAATGTTGGGGCAAGGGTTCTTCAAATGACTAGGGAAGATATAATGGAAGTTCATCAGCTGGCATTAGTGCTGCATTCGGCTGCGATTGAATTATCTATGAACAATGGGCATAATGAAGAGATGGCAGCAGATATGCTTGGCTATATTAAGGAATATGAAAAAGCGGCTACGATAAAAGAAAGAACTCTCTGTGTTCATCGAATCGTCGGTGTATTTTATCAATACTGTGACAATAAACGTCTTGATGCCAATATGGGATTCATTAAAGGACAGCAATTGATTTTAAGAAATCTATATGGAAGGATTGCAAACCCCAAGACGAATAATAGTGGCGATTATATGGAAATGTATAAGGGTGTTCTTAACGGAGATAAGGAAAAAGTGATCTCAACACTTAAAGCCAGTGAGAAAAAAGCGGTACAAGCTATTTTAGATAGCATGATATAATCAATCGTCTCACTTTCTTCTGGAATTGGAGGGTATGATTGGTGGAAGCCCTATTTGCGTGATGTGTTGCAAGGGCATTTTGATATTAAGAAATCCCGTCCGTTCACTTTAGTAAAAAACAATAGTCAATTATTCACTATCCATTTTCGTATCTCAATCCATGAAGTCACCACAATGGCAATCCCCGCCAAGCACAGCACAGGCACAAGCCCCACCGAGCCAAGCTGTAAGTATTCGCGCAGTACGGGGACATTCAATACCACCGTGAGGAACGCGACAACGCCGCACATCCAAATATTAAAGGCGCGGCTTGAGAACATGCCCATTTACGCGGCTGTATGCCGACTGAATGCGATCATATGTCCACTCTGAATTCTCTGGGATTTTATCGAGCTTCAGCAGTATTTGTGCGTGCCGAATCCGATACCCTTTTCCGCCTTTTTGTATGACCTTTCCCAATTCCTGTCGTTCTTCTTCGGTTAGGCTTACTTTATATC